>ENA-UPXM01006154-UPXM01006154.1-activated-sludge-metagenome-genome-assembly--contig:-NODE-6154-length-11264-cov-4.844232_pt1 | contig 11264 bp, 14 predicted proteins | sample MGYA00238178_ERZ772708 | MGnify/ENA primary metagenome ERZ772708 (study PRJEB29002, sample SAMN05720212) | activated sludge metagenome | isolation source: anaerobic digester from wastewater... | reverse complement strand
TATCTCTCTGTTCACCGCCGGGGAGAAGAGCCGAGTTTCTGGGACTTCTTAGGTCGGCCAGAGCCATTGGTTTTATGGTTGGGCCGTTGCTGGCCGGAACTGTTGCGGAATATTCTTATTTCGGCATGTTCATTATGATGGCTTCACTCATTGCAACTGGAGGACTAATCGTAATTGCTTTTACGAAGGAACAATTCGTTACAGGCTGAGTTAAATCGGCGTATGATAATCTATTAGAATCTCAGGAATGATATGAGATCATTCAAAGTACTTGGGGCAGTTCGGGCAAGAAGAATAGTCAAAGCGGAGGTGAAGGAGTTTGCTGAGATACATCGTGAAAATCCTTGTGTCATCGGTAATAATCGCTCTTGTTTCTGAAGTCAGCAAGAAGTCTGGATACATTGGAGGACTTATAGCATCTTTACCTCTTACTTCCATGCTGGCGCTTTTCTGGCTCTACAACGATACAAAAAATTCAAGTAAAGTTGCGGAACTCTCAACCGGTATTCTAGTGTTTGTTCTTCCTTCTCTAATTTTCTTTGTCGCCATGCCATTGTTTCTCAGAAGAGGCATCAATTTCTACGTTGCACTTGCCTTGTCCAGTGGAGTCATGATGGCAGGCTATGCCTTCTTTTCGCTCATCCTTTCAAAGTTTGGAGTGAGATTATAATAGTTCTGACTTGAGTGAATTGCTTGACCTCTGTTCGTGAAGCGGTTTCTTGCTGAGTGTTTCACAAGAAAATCCTCGTTATACTTTTATAGATTCCCAGGTCTATGAACCCTGCTTCGGTAACTGTCCAAGCCCAGAAATTTGCTGATTCTCTTGAATATCTGCGCGACCAGCTTCGTACTTAAAGCAATTCCGATGGCAACAACGACAACAGGAAGGCCGGTTCCGATTCCTCAGATAGCAGGAATCAACAGCCTGGACTGTTCATTGATGGCGAGTGGTATTACGCTTCCAAAGAATAGTACAGCCAATACAGGGCAAAAGGTGAGGGCGAAGAGAGAACCGAGAATCAGGGCACCAAGCAGACCTTTGCTCTTGATCTTCTCTTGAGGCTCACTGCCTAGATCTTTCACCTTGTTTCTGAAACTCAACGGAACTCAAGAAGGAACATGCTTACGATGATCATTATCGGACTTTCTTCGCGTTTGCCCCCATTACTGGGCATGTTTTGCAACGGATGGTGCCACGAAAGTAGTAAAGAACTGAATAATCTTCCGGAAGATAGGGGTCCTACATTTCCACAAGAACAGACTCCCTGGTCGTCGAAGATTTATGTAGGAGAATTATTTCGTCATAAGTAAAATAAGCAATACTGATCGAGGCAAATAGTACCAAACAGATTCTAATGATTCTCTTCAGTTTAGCGTTTTGCCTCCACAAAAAGCAATTGCGCAATTTCGGATTTCTTTCGCCGGCTTTTCGTCCCCAAGAACCTCCACTTGTTTCTTTTCCAAAGATTTTCTGAGCCGTTATTCTTGTCTCAATCCTTTCATCAAACCGTGTTAGTATCAGGCTCAGTTAGCGTCTCTTATGGAACCCGCAAAAGATCAAACCAGAGAGCTTCAGATCTTGAAGTCAATTGTGTTCTTTGATTTCGACTGCCCCATTTCGTATCCTTTGCCAAGCACAAGAACTAGACCAAGTTCTGCAGGCAGGCCGACCTCAGTAATTTTCTCAACTGTAGATTTGACGTCATACTCAACTCTTCGAAATTCATATGAAATACTCTGCTGGACAACATCAATAATCAAATAGCAGGCCTTGGGATTTCCGTCCTTAGGCCTGCCGACGCTGCCGTCGTTGAAGACGAGTTTTCCCATCGCCCAGCGAACCATGGGAAGATGCGTATGACCGTTGACGACGACATCGGCTTTGACCCTCTCCAGCACTTTCTGTAGCCTTTCGCTTGAAGTATCTGGCCTTATGTACTCAAGTAAATGATCTACAGGGCTTCCATGAACAAGAAGAAATTTCACACCCTCTTCTTCGAATTCCAATGTGTGAGAAAGTGAACGTAGGAACTCCTTAGTTGCAGCTGAAGTATTTGTTATGGTCCAGTTTAAGGACTCGTCTCCAACTTCCGTTTCTCTGCCGGGATTATATGCGCAGCCGCAGCTTTTCTTTTCATAACCTATCGCATCATCATAATTTCCCATTATCGTAGGGATTTTAAGGTCGCGAATTCTTTGAACAACCTCTTGTGGCTGAGGGCCATACCCTACTAGATCTCCAAGACAGTAAATTCTTTCAATGTTTTGACTCTCAATATCTTTCAGCACTGCCTCAAGAGCCTCAAGATTTCCGTGTATATCCGAAAAGAATACGATTCTCATTTTTCTTGACCTCCAGTAGTGATCTCCAGACTAGATAGATATTACTCGATAAATATTGTCTCAGTATTCTTTCATTGTTGCACAACAATGCAACATGGATTATTCTATTAGTATATCCCGTTTGGAGGTGTCTGATGAACAAAAGGACAGTCATGCTTTTCAAGGCACTGGGTTGTAGCTGGCGATTAAAAATTCTTGAACAACTTTCAAAGGGTACCCTATGTATTTGCGAGCTGGATGATCTTTTTGCGATAGATAAAACAACTCTCTCAAGGCACGTTAAGGCATTGGTAGATGCGGGCCTCGTCAAAGAGAACAGGAATGGTGCGAGAAAGGAGCTCAGCATAGCAGATAGAAGAGTCCTGGAGATTGTCGAGCTTGCCAAGTCAATCACTGATGTGTCATCACAAGAATCGGAGTAGATGACTGTGTACAGCACTGTAATCTATTTCATAACTGGATCGCTTCTAGTTATCTCTCTCATTGTAAGTCGAAAAAAGACACTTATGGCGCTCGAGAAAGCGTGGAGATCATTTGAGGGAATTCTGCCTGAACTGATCGCTATTCTGCTTTTCGTTGGATTGCTTATCGCGCTGTTGAATCCCGAGACAATTTCGCAGCTGCTAGGAGAAAGTTCGGGAGTTTGGGGGTTGCTTATAGCTTCAGCTGTTGGATCAATCACTTTGATTCCCGGTTTTGTCGCTTTTCCCACGGCGGTCATGTTGCTCGATAATGGAGCCGGGATAACTCAGATAGCTCTTTTCATTTCCACTCTGATGATGGTTGGAGTTGTTACTTTTCCGGTTGAGAAGAAATATTTTGGAAGTAGACTGACGATTATGAGAAACGTGATGGCATTTGGATTCTCGTTTATAGTTGCCGGTCTTATGGGAGTGATTCTGGGATGAAGGCGAAAAGGTATGTCTTTCCGCTAGTAATGGCAGGGTTCGTTTCTGCAGTATTTGCCGCAAACAATCAAGTCGGGCGAAACGCACTGAGCATTACTGGAACGAGTTTTTTGGAAATGTTATCAGTTATTCCTCCGATATTTATTCTCTTGGGCCTTCTCGATGTCTGGATTCCGAGAGAGAAGATTACCAAACATCTGGGAGAGGAATCAGGTATCAAGGGAATATCACTATCCTTTCTTCTTGGAGCGGCTGCGGCGGGACCTTTATATGGCGCCTTTCCAATAGCAGCGGTCTTCATGAAGAAAGGAGTGAAGTTTTCGAACGTACTGATCTTCGTTGGAGCTTGGTCAACAACTAAGATTCCGATGTTCATGTTCGAAATGGGATCACTGGGTGCAGGGTTTGCTCTGCTCAGATTGGCAATAAACATTCCGGGAATACTACTTATGGCGATAATACTAGAAAGAATAACCGGTAAGGAAAGTATTGATGCGATATGTGCACAGGCTGCGAGCATTAGTGAATAGGAGACATAGTTGAGATGGAGAAAGATTTGAAGAAAGAAGTTACGAAGTTCGTATTGTTGGCAGCTGGTTTTCTTGTTTTCTATTTTCTTCCTTTTGGAAGTCAATATGTACAGGATGCAATAATCAGCGGATTTACAATGCTTGGTTCATATGCAAGAGAACACGTACTTCTCTGTCTTGTGCCTGCCTTTTTCATTGCAGGCACTATCACTGTATTTATACGGAAGGATTCAATATTGAAACTACTGGGTCCCGACGCCCGAAAGATCATTTCATATCCAATCGCTGCCATTTCTGGTGGAATTCTGGCAGTTTGTTCTTGTACAATTCTTCCTCTTTTCGGAGGTATATACAAACGGGGCGCCGGCCTTGGACCGGCAGTTGCCTTCCTCTTCAGCGGTCCGGCGATAAACGTTGCTGCAATCTTCTTGACTGGAAGTGCTATTGGATGGGAGATGGCACTTGTGAGAATTCTTGGAGCCTCGACCTCGGCAATTTTTGTTGGTTTAACGATGCAGAGCATCTTTAGAGAAAAGGGATCAGGAGGTTTTGCGACCCAGGAATCGGATGATCATGTTTCCTGGCCTGAGGCGATTGGTTTTCTGGGTCTCCAGATGACCTTCTTAATTGTTGGAGGCCTGGCTATCGATCCGATAGTTAAGGCCTCAATACTGATTATCTCCGCTATTGTGGTTTTTGTTATGGCTATACGTTTCAAGGGAGAACTGAGAAATCAATGGATAGGTGAGACTTGGGATTTTGCGAAGAAGATTCTTCCTTACCTTTTCTTCGGAGTCTTTGCCGCTGGAATAATATCCAGCGCGCTTCCCCAGAGCGTTGTCGAGTCACTTCTTGGGGGCAACAGATTTGTCTCAACTCTCTTTGCATCAGTCTTTGGAGCTTTCATGTATTTCGCGACTCTGACTGAAGTTCCTATCGTCCAGTCGCTAATGTTTCTAGGAATGGGAAAAGGTCCCGCCCTGGCGCTCTTTATGGCGGGTAATTCACTTAGTTTGCCTAGCATGATAGTTATAACTAAACTTCTGGGAAAGAAGAGAGCATTCACTTACTTTGGACTGGTAGTGTTATTCTCCACGCTGTGGGGATTCATATATGGAAGTCTATTTTAGGATTAAGGAGGTCGCACAATGAAGATCGAAATCTTTGGTTCGGGCTGTCCGAGGTGCAAACAGACAGAAAAGATTATGAAGATGGCCGTTGAAGAGTTGGATTCAGATGCGATAGTGGAGAAGGTAACAGACATGATGGTGATCATGGAGAAGGGAATAGTATCGACTCCCGCTGTCGCAGTTGATGGAAAGATCGTTATATCCGGGAAGATACCCTCACTAGATGAGGCGAAAAGACTCATCAAAGGTTGATAGAAGAAATGTTTAGGTGATAGATTAGTGGAGGGGGATGCCCTTCCATTTTTCAACCATGTAGATGGAGGTCAAGAATGAAAGTGGTAGCCTTTAATGGAAGTCCGCGTGTTGATGGAAACACCTCTAAGATGATTGAAGAAGTCTTCACTGTTCTAAATGATGGAGGAATAGATACCGAGATAGTACAAATTGGCGGGAACCCCGTAATGGGGTGCACTGCCTGCAATATCTGCTTCGAGACGAAAAACAGGAGATGCGCAATAGTTGATGACTATGTTAACGGTTGCATAGAAAAGATGCTTGAGGCAGACGGAATTATCTTCGGGACGCCGACTTATTTTGCGGATCTCTCGCCCGAGGTGAAGGCTCTGATTGACAGAGCAGGGATGGTGGCACTTGCTAACAACGCTATGTTTAAGAAAAAAGTGGGAGCGGCCGTAGTAGCAGTTCGAAGAGGAGGATCTGTTCACGCATTCGATTCTATCAATCACTTTTTCCTTATCTCTCAAATGATAATTCCCGGTTCATCATACTGGAATCTCTCTCTAGCCTGGCGAAAAGGGGATTTCGAGAAAGATAAAGAGGGAATACGAACGATGAGAGTTCTCGGTGAAAACATGGCCTGGTTGCTAAGGAAGATCAACCAATAGTCTGTTGTAATGAGCTTTCAACTTGATTTCTGCCGAACTAGAATAGATGGCGGCCTCCGAAATTGTATGCGGCTGACAAGACTATAAATTGGAAAAAGTACCACTGTCTATCTTTTTGCAAGAAGGCACTTTCACCAAATGCCTTACGACAGTTCATGCTTCACTTCTGCGCGAAACTCGATAACAAATCTGATAGTTGTTCCATCTCTTCACAGCTAAGATATCCGGTTCTTGCCTCTTGTTTTGACACTTGATAAATGGGGTTTTCGAGAACTAAAACTGGTATCTTATTTGTATGTCATTGTGTTGGAGGTGCGAAAGTGTACACGTGGATGAAAACTCTTGGATGGATAAACTTCACTCTTCTTGTCATAAACACATCTCTTTTTCTGACAAGATGGTTCTACCGCACATTCAATAAAAGGCTTGAGCGTTTTCCCTGGAAGGGCTTTAAGAAACTGATGGTAGTCCTGGCCGCTGTTCATCCTTGGACTGGTTCAATTCTCTTGTTCACTGCCCTTTATCATGGTTATCTTGCAACAGGAGGTTTTGTCCTGTACAGTGGTAGTCTTGTTTTCATCGGGGTATTTGCACAGTTCATAGTATATTTGTTAGGAAAGTATGTTTCGGCTATGAAGAAGAAATGGAGACCCATACATAAAGGCCTGATGATAGTCACATGGGCGCTGTTTCTTTTCCATATTTTTGCGCCGTATTCTATTTGGATTCCAATTCTCTAGTCCATTGTTGCTAGCGATCTCAAGAATGGCAGTACAATTTCGAGGAATTCCCCGGGGCTTTCCTCATGTGGTAGGTGGCCCGTATCTGGAATGATTGACAGCTGGGCTAAGGGAAGCTCTTTCGCGAGCCTTACTGAGTCCTCAACGGGTACTATTCTGTCGTTATCTCCAGTGATAACTAATGACGGTACATAAATCACGGGAATTTTGGAATAGTCGTAAGGCTTTCTTGCAAGCGTCAGTTCCCACAAAGCTCTGTCCCAGTTTTCCGCCTTCAGTGGTTTTTCGTATCCTTCAAGAATATCTGGGGTCAGCTTGCTGGTATCGTACCAAGCCAGATCTAGAAGATTTCGTGAGTTTCCCAGGAAAATTCTCGATACAAGAGGACCTAGATGTCTACCCTGTGGTGTGTTTGTCAGTAACTTGAAAAATGGGTTATCTGCATCGTTCGTATATACGGCAGCATCTACGAGTACGAGTCCTTTGACCTTTTGTGGGTACGATGCCGCTACTTCCAGTGCAGTAAGGCCGCCGGCAGAATTACCGATCAGGATAGCCTCTTCATATCCCAGATGCTCGATAAGTGATACTGTAAGTTCTACCTGACCTTCCATTGAATAAGGGTTGAAAACCTCAAGATCTTCACGCAACGGTCTTGAGGTAAAACCAAATCCAGGTCTGTCGAACGCGACTACGAAATACTCCTCAGCTAAAGGACCAATTACCTCGCGCCACGAGAAAGTGCTGGCCCCAAACCCATGAAGAAGAAGGACCAAAGTAGAACCTTCACCGGCGCTCTTGTAATGAATGTTTATGTTCTTTATGTTGACAAACATGCTATCTTCGTCTGCAAGTAGAAGAGGGTCCACAGTGCCCTCCAGATCTCTCACGGGGATGAGAAAGGGAGCAATTAAGACTACCGAGAGCAAAGAAACCACAATGACAATGAATTTCATGACTATTCGACTCCTTGCGATCTTATCGAAGCGAAGGCTTTGTTGACAAGCAACTCCGCTTCCACTCCGTCCCTTGGGAGCAAGACAGATCCCGCTTTGAGTTCCAGCGTTGAATCGCCTTGGTCCAATTTCCACTTCTCAAAGGAACTAAGGACTTTTCCAATTATCCTGGCGGCGGAATCAGGATTTTTAAGGTCCTCGGCAAGCAGAAGAAATTCTCTTCTAGAAAACCTACACAGCGTATCGCTCTTTCTTATGCCCTTGACAAGCTCTTCTGTTATCTCTACGAGCGTTGCTTCTTGGATGCTCTGAACTGCTTCTCTATTACTTAGTTCAAATGCAGCGACCATCGAAAACAGGTTGTTTCTTCTGCTTCTAAATATTGCCATGTTCAATCTGTCTCTGAAAAGCACGTAATTTGGGAGCCCAGTCTCGCCGTCAAAATGGGCAAGTTCAGAAATTGTTTGTTCGGCTAGCTTCAAGTCTGAGATATCTTCGACCACAAAGAGAAAGTACAATGCATTTGGTACCGATAATTTCTTCAAATAATACCTCAACCATCTCCCGTTCTTTCTTATGTGGTGGTATTCCAAAGCCTCTTCACTTCTACGTATCAAATCTCTCATCTTCTTCTTAATCTCTTCCCGCAACCCTTCTATCAGATTTGAGGCCCGGTTGTTTGCCACAAGCACGTTCGAGAATTCATCGAGCACAGCTACTCCGTCCTCAATAAGAGCCAAAGCCTGCGTAAGAAGTTCTGAGAGCTGCTCTGAGGAAATGTTGTCTTTCATTGTTTCACCACCCTTTGCTTTTCAGTCGTTTCTATTCTACCTGTAAAGTACAAATTTACATATTTGCTCATTAAAGGATCATTCTTCCATCTGTGAAAGCCAAAGGTCAGAGTGCAATTGTATAATGGGCTTACACAGGTAGAAATCGATATAGAGGAGGCAAGAAGTGAAAAAGAGTGTTTTCATAGTTCTAAGCCTTGTTTTTTTCTTCTCATTCTTTTTTCTTCAAGGATGCGATCGTTCCAAACTAACGACAACAGTAACTTCTGTGATTGATGGTGACTCTATTACTGTAAAGGCTCTTCAAGGAACGGTTAGGCTCATTGGTATGGATGCACCAGAGGTCACTTCAGGAAGCAAGCCGGCCGGTCAATTTGCCGAAGAAGCAAGAGAGTTCTTGAAGCAGATGGTCCTGAACAATGGAAAGGTTACCCTTGAACTCCATGGAAAGGATTCTTACGGAAGGCATCTTGCTTACCTCTTCAACTCTGAAGGTGAATTTGTGAATGCAGAACTAGTCAGGCAGGGTCTGGCGAGACCTCTAACCTATGAAGATACCTCCCATAATTCAGCGAAAATCAGAGAAGCCTACAGACAGGCTTTCAATAACAGAAGTGGGATCTTCTCATCCTACAATGATTTTCAAGTTTATGATGCCTCTGAGGTTCGTGAAGCCCTTTATCCGTATCAATTGGGCGGTTTTCTCGGAAAGATAGTATGGGTCGAGTTCACTGTGATTGACGTAAATGGCCTTACGGTAGTTGGTGATGATATTGTCGTGAGAGTAAGGCCTGAGGAAGCGACACTTTTCGGTCAGGATTCCAAAGATTTGCAAAGACTGTACAGAAAGAAAATCAGGGTTTTCGGTGAGATCTGGCAGGATGATTCTGGCAAGGTCTTGATGCTTTTGAGAGACCCGGCCATAGAGATCACCGGAATATCTCAATTTGCAAATTCCTCGCCTTTTCTTCTTCCAGAAGCTGCTTGAAATACTTCCAATGCGAAAGCAGTCTTAGAATCCAAGAGAATTGACAAGAAGAAAAGTATATGCAAAAATAGATTGCAATGAGTTTGCGCAAATGAATTGCAATACGGAGGTGTCAATTGAAAAGACTGACATCACTTAGAAGAGAAGTTTTGGATCTGATAAACAACTCTGAATCGCCTTTGAGTGCCGATGGTATTTATGGAGCGCTGAAGGAGAAACCAAACCTTTCAAGCGTTTATAGAAGCCTTGCCTTTTTGGAAGATGAGGGGCTAATACGGTCAATATCCTTCGAGTGCGAGACGAGATTTTATTTCAGTAGTGAAAGAGAACCGGTACATTTTTTGCACTGCAAAAAGTGCCACAAAACCGAACCATTTTATGAGTGTTTTGCAGATTCTTTTGCAAAGAAAGTTGCGGAAAGCCGTGATTTTACGATTACTAATCATGTATTTTACTTCATTGGAATTTGTGGAGAGTGCAAGAGAAAACTGCTCTCCGACATAGAGGATGGGAAGCTATGAAAAAACGGACTTTACTAACTATTACAGCGCTAATGATTCTGTTTTCAACAACCCTGTTGCCTCTCAGAATTGTGGCTACCATAAACCCTTACTATTTGATTGTTAAGGAGATAGCCGGTAAGAATGGCCAGGTCGATCTTCTGATTGGACCCGGTCAGAACCCACATATATTCTCTCCCAAGATATCGGACGTGAGAAAGCTAAATGAAGCGGACTTAGTCATTGCGAATGGTTTAAATTTGGAGAGTTTCCTAGAGAGTTATCTTGAAGATCTGGCAGCGCAGGGAAAGCGCGTGTTATACATGGGGAATCAGTTGCCGGATGACTTTCTTGTATCTGAAGATGAAATTGGTGAAGCGAACACCGACTTACACCATTTCAACCCTCACATCTGGCTTGATCCAGTAATTCTTTCCGACTACTTGATTCCCGTTATCGTGGAAGAACTGTCCAATATTGATCCGGTTAACTCGGTGTTTTACAAAGTAAACGCAGAAAAACTAATTTCCGAGCTTCATGATTTCGATGAAAAGGCCAGCTCTTATTTGGAGAGATTTCGAGGGTCGATTGTAATAGTTGCTCATCCAAGTTTCACTTACTTCTTTAGAAGATATGGAATAGAGCTTGAGCCTGTTCTTGAAGGAGTTGGCGATGAGCCCAGTATAGGGGAAATAAAGGAACTCGTTGACTTTGTAAGAGAAAAGGATGTCATTGGAATATTTGCTGAGTACCAGCATTCAAAGAGAGCCATAGATATACTGAAAAGCGAAACAGCGGTCGGTCATGGCGAACTGGATAGTTTAGGTCTCTCAATGGAAAGCATTATTGAGCTTCTACAGTGGAATCTCGACGAAATGATGAGGGTATTTGATGGAAAATAAAATTCTGAGTGTCGAAAATTTGAGCTATAGAATTGGAAGTCATTGGATTCTGAGGGACGTTTCTTTCAGTATCTCAAGAAAGGAATTCGTTGGGATAATAGGGCCGAATGGTGCAGGGAAAACAACCCTCATAAAAGCGATAGTTGGAGATCTTGAAGTCTATTCGGGAAAGATCGTTGTTTCCGGGAAGATTGGATATCTATCTCAGAATCCAGACAGGAAGAGAGATTTCCCTATAAAGGTAAGAGAAGTGGCTGCGATGGGGCTATACGGTGATCGTGGAATCTTGAGGCCCTTCAGAAAGAGCGACTGGATTAGAGTGGATGATCTCCTCAGGACGGTAGGTATTTTAGATCTGAGAGATAGAAAGGCCGGCACGCTTTCGGGCGGTGAGTATCAGAGACTGATGTTGGCAAGGGCGTTGGCCTCCGATCCCGACTTGCTTATACTCGATGAACCGGAAGCTGGAGTCGATGAGATGGGTAAAGCTTCTTTTTACAGGTTACTCGAGTCTCTCAAGAATGAAAAGAGTATAGGCATACTAATGGTAAGCCATGACATTGGAATGGTT
>ENA-UPXM01006153-UPXM01006153.1-activated-sludge-metagenome-genome-assembly--contig:-NODE-6153-length-11265-cov-9.393934_pt1 | contig 11265 bp, 13 predicted proteins | sample MGYA00238178_ERZ772708 | MGnify/ENA primary metagenome ERZ772708 (study PRJEB29002, sample SAMN05720212) | activated sludge metagenome | isolation source: anaerobic digester from wastewater... | reverse complement strand
TGTGGCTCAGCTTGTTCTTGATCCGCTTCTTGAGCTGCGCGACAGCCAGAGCGTCCTCCGGCGGGTAGGGGTAGATGAAGAACGGGACCTCATTGCCGAGGCCCTCCATCTGCAGGAACCGTTTCCCGCTAAGCACCGCGAAGAGGTGTTCCTCCTGCTTGCCCAGGCCGACGCCGCTCATCGTCCACTCCTCGCGGCCGGAAAGAAGCGGATGTCGCTGGGCTTGCGGGCGGAAAGCATCTCCGAGACGCGTGCGGACAACACGGCCGGGATGATGTTTCCGTTCTCCGACAGCAGCCCCGCCTCGATGAGCATCCGAAAGACATTGGACCGAAGCTTGGCCACTGTGGACTCCTTGAGAGCAGCCACCTCGTCGTGCCATAGCGCCTTGTTTCGTAGGAAGCTGTCGAAGTGACTGTGATTCAGCGCTGGGGTCATCAGGAGGAATCGCTCGCGCAGGACTTCCTCCGCGAATTCGGCGATCAGGTCATACCGCCGGCAAGCTGCCGCCCACAGCAGGTGCCCACGCTCTGACGTCGTCGAGTCGACGAGCAGCTCAAGTTCCTCGTCGGTCAAGACCGCCAGACGCTGGGCGACCTCGCGCGCGCGTCTCTGCCGAGTTGCAACTGTGCGGGACTGCAGGAGGTTGTCCTCAGCGATGAGCTCTCGGACCTTGGGCCAGTCGTGCTCGCGCAGATAGAGGGGGGCCGCGATGAGAGCCTCCCGCATCAGGAGGGCGCCGCTGGTGAACGACAGCGCGTAGCGCGGGGTTCGCCGGGCGTTGGCCATCGTGTGCACTTCCTTGGGTCGCGGATCAAAGTCGGTCAGGGTATCGCCGTGGGCTGACACGTTCGGTGTAACCATGGCTGGTTGCGGATGAATCAGCCGAGGTCGAGGTCGTCGGCCGATGCTTCGGGTGCGGCCCGTGGCGGAGGGGAGCGGGCCGACGATCTGGGGGCCTAGCTGCTGGTGGGCGGCGCAAAAACCAGCAGGCGTGACCCCTGGGCCGTCCTTCACCGCTGAGTCACCCCCTCTGTCGACTGTAGCGATAAGCAATTTACTGACTTGCTCTGCCTGTTCGGGCAATACGGGGGCAGTGTTAAGCCCGGATATACCGGCGTTATCGGATAATGCCTGCCACGTAGCCGCCTGATCAGGTGCCGGCGGCTGGCGGAATCGCTAGTTAGGTTGTCCTGATCTATCTTGCGCTCTTGCGGGTCGCGCAAGTCCGCGCTCTGTCGTGATGTCGAATTACCATCATCTCGGCAGGGGAGGTCAGAGTGGGGTTCGGTCGCAAGGCTCTTTTGTTTGGGAGTGCGCTCGCACTCGGGGTAGCCGTGTCCGCGGCGGATCAGGCCGAGGCAGAGCGTCTGCGAAAAGCCAGAAGGCCGAGTGGTGAACAAATCGCTTGGCTGGTCATTTTCGCCCTAGTGGGGATCCTAATATCCGGCGCGCTTGTGAAGGCCGGCGGCGGTCCTCTGGTGCTTCTTCCCATCGTTGCCTGGGCCTATTCGCTCCGCGGTATCCGAAACTCGAACGAACGTCGCGCCAAGCAGTCGATAGCGAAGCCGAAGGCTCCCAGCGCAACGCCGCGGCCGAAGCCGACGCCCGCAAACAAGCCTAAGCCAGCCATTCGTAAGCAGGAAGCCGCGCCAACTCGCAAACCGCCTTCGCAGGATGAAAAGGCGATTCCTCGGCATGAAATCGAGCGACGGTTACGTGAGCAGGAGCGACGAGAATCAGTTGCTCGGAAAAATGCGGAGCGCCGCCAGCGAGCTCAAGACTTGGGAACAGAAGGCTCTGCGCTTTATGCGCGTGCCGAGTCTGCGGTTCGCCGGATTTTGTCCACGGAGCTTGCTCGGAGCGGGGCGCTCGGTAATCTGCATGAGAGCGACTTCGGTTCCGATCTGAAGATGATTGAAGACAACTCGCGAGCCGCGACAGAACTGCAGCGGCTCATCAGGGAGTTGTCGGGCATTCCTAGTCCGACTGCGGAAGACCGTGCCAGGGTCGAAGAAGCTACGCACAAGATTGCTGACCTCAATCGGCAATCCCGGGAGCGTGTTGAAATGCTAGAAAACGGTTGGGAAGAAGCCAAAGCGGTCGATGCCTCTATTCGAGAAGAGCGCGAGCAGGCGGCCCTAGCCGAAAAGCGCGACGAGGTTCACGGACGTCTCGCCGCAGCTCTATTCGGGGCGGAAGCGGCATTGGAGCGTCCGCCGTCCTCGGCTGCGGAGAGGGTCCTTGTATTGGGAGCGGCATATCGTGAAGTCAAGGGTTTGAACGTGATCGACTCGAGCGTTGATGGAAGCTCGGCGGCGCCCAGTTCTCCAAGTCTGGAAACGGTGGATTCCCTTGCAAGCAAGCTGAATCCGTTCCGTTGGCTTCGGGTACGGAATGGCCAACGAGAGTTTGACGGGTAGTGAGTAGCGCGATGACTTTGGCCGAACTGATAGCGCGCCCGCTCTCAGTGTCTGCGGCAACGAAAGTTGCCTATTGAGTTTCCCTTTGCCGCCTTCATGTCGTAGTTCCGTGGCATGGTGTTCCCACAGCAGATTCTGACTAGGAGGTAGCAAGGGGATGGTTCGGTCGGTTGGCGATTCGGTCATGGATGAGTTTTCCCGGCGCTACAACGATGTCTCCGCAGACATTGGCCGGTTCAATCTGGCGATCTTCGGGAAGACCGGCGTAGGTAAAAGCACTCTGATTAATGCCATATTCGGTGAGGCCGTGGCCAAGACGGGGGTTGGCAGGCCCGTCACTGAAGACCATTATCTCCATATCGCCAAGAGCGGAGCCTTTGGCCTGCTTGACACTCGCGGGGTTGAGATCGGTGCAGATACCGACACCATCATCGCTGACCTTCGTCGTGTAATCGACGAGAGGGCTTCCGGACCGGTAGAGGATCGAATTCATCTGGCGTGGTACTGCGTGCGCAGCGGTGACGGACGGTTCGAAGATGCCGAAGCTGAGTTCATCAAGAAGTTGGACGAGCTCGGTCTGCCTGTCATCTGCGTGATGACTAATGTTCGGCGAAAAAATTCGGGCGAGTATGAACCTGCCGCAATGGAACTTGCGGAGGACATTGAAGGCCGAGGACTGCCGATCGTTGGCTCAAAAGTCGTGATGACCATGGCGTTAGACGATGAATTTGATGAGCGACCGCGGCACGGCTTGGAGGACTTGCTTGATGCCACCTTTCGCTGTGCTCCTGAGGGAGTCAAAAGAGCGTTAACTGCCGCCCAACAGATCGACATGAAGCGAAAGTGGAACGAGGCGATGGCGGTCGCCGGCGGCGCATCTGCCGCTGCTGCTGCTGCTGGAGCGATACCAATCCCGTTCTCCGACGCCGTTGTGTTGGTTCCTATTCAGCTGGGCATGATGGGAGGTATCACTGCAATCTATGGTGTCGATCTCGATAAGGCGACGATGGCGTCATTGGCGGCCACTGCGGCCGCGACAACAGCGGGTAAGGCAGCTGTTACAGGTCTTCTCAAGTTTATCCCGATCGTCGGAATGGTGGTCGGCGGTGTGATTAACGCGGCTGTTGCGGGCACTTTCACGATGGCGATGGGTGCCGCTTGGGCGCTCGTTTGTGAACAACTTGTCCAAGGCCGGCTCCGCACGGTGGATGGAGCGCTGGACGCCGGGGCGATCAAGGATCTGTTCATGAGCGAGTTCAGAGACCAGGTTAAGCGAGCGAAAAAATAGGAGGCGCTAGGCTCCCGCGTGAATCGGCACCGCCGCGAGCCCAGGTTTGTTTATCGTTCCGGTCATGGCGGGGGCGCGAATGAAACAGATCCAGGTAGGCAAAGTTCGGGTTCCACTGGACACAGCGATTGACTGGGTTGCTGAATACACCAGTCCTGAACGTGCGAAAAGCAAGAACCCCTATTCCTACCCGGCCTACGACGAGTTCGGAAAGGACCACAACGAACCATCGCGTTTGACTGACGCTGACCTGCTTGCGCCCGGGTTATTGAACGTGCCGGTGAAGGTGCGTTCTTACTACGCCTTATTGCGGATTAGGCCTCGGCTTGAGTTGGCGCTGGCGAACGACCACCTTGGGGTTCCGCTCGAGGAGATCGATAGTCCTGCTGGCATTGCTGAGATGATCAAGCCGCTGTATGACGTTCTTGACGATCCCGATGAAAGACCCTGGGGCGTTAACGGCACGACATTGTCGAAGGTCTTGCATCGCAAGCGGCCGCAGTCCGTCGTGCTACATGATCGGTGGGTCAGAGCTTGTTACGTCGGGAAGGGCGCCCCAATCCCGAAAGATAAGTCCAGGTCTTGGGTCGACTATATGACGGCTCTCACGCTCGCCATTAGGGATGACCTTCGAGACCAGACTGGTCAATTCAAGGCGCTTGACGAGGCCACCAGCTGTCGAGGCCGGCTATCTGCAGTCAGGCTGCTCGATATCGTGGCGTGGACGTCCAAAGGGGAATCCGCCTAGAAAGGTTTGAGCTACTCGTCACAGCTGGGACAGACCCCGGTAACCGAGACTTCGTAGATACCGCACCTGCTGCAGCGCTCGGCACCCCGCTTGTTCGTGGAACCGTTTGAACCCCGCAGGCTGACATCGCGGTGCTCCGGATGCGAGACGAGCCAGGTCGTGCCCTGAGTAGTGCTCGGTCGGACCTCATCCGCCCCGACTCCGAAGCGTCGCGCTTCCTCGGCGGTAAAACCGGTAGTGCACCCCCAATGGATGCGAAGCTCCCCGGATCCGTCCCGCCGGGTTGCCTCGATGTAGCGGTACGACGCGGGCACGAACTCGAATCGAGAGATGCCGATCTCGGCGCAGAACGACTCGACGAACGAACGGTTCTCGGGAGGGAAACCGGCTTTTGACCAGGCCGACGTGAAGGAATCCTTTGTGGTGTCCATTAGCTGTCCTCTCCTTCGGATCCGTCCGGCCCAGGCATCCCGATCTTCGAGTAGGTCACCGGGAGCGGGCCGGGGTCGAAGAGTGGAAGATTACCGAAGGCGTTCTGCGTGTTGATGGTTCCGTCCCACGCGTCGGGAAGGCAGCGGAAGTTCGCGGTGACGTTCTCGACGCTGGACACCAGCTGCCACCAGGTCGCGAAACCGTGATCGGGTTCGGGATTGGCCGCCGCGGCTGCGCTGGCAGCAGCCTGGACCTGCTCGGCCTCGGACTGGTCGAACGCGGCGAATTCCCAAGGGCTTCCCATGGTTTGAGCGATCCAGGCCGTCTGTCCCGCCAAGTCCTCACCGCTATTCTCGGCGATCGTGATGACCCTGTCGCGGAGCAGCGCCGGGACTTCGGTCGCCGGTGCATCCGGGCGTTCCCATAGGAACAGGACATTCGGCAGTGATGCGTCACCGATCAGCAGATCGTTGGCCGCCTGCTCGAGCTGCCTCTGATCCGAGCCCTGACCGATCGGGCCGAGAACGCTGTAGAACGGGGACAGCGGATGACGCCGGCAGTGCACGAGGTATTCGGTGCCGTCGGGCAGCGCGCACACCTCGGTGCTGGAGACGGTCGGACCCATCGGGTTGAACCACGCCGCCACCACGATGGTGCGGCGGTGCTCGAGCCACAGCAGGCGCCGGTCCGCGGGGCCGTCGCCCTCGTCATGGGGTTCGGTCACAGCGGGACGCGCTTGCTCGGCGATGGCCGCCACGACTACCTCGGCGCGGTTGGCGACGTCGCTGCCGTTGCCGCCGTCGCCCTCGGGTAACTCACCCGCAGACAGCAGACCCAGGACATCGCTGAGGGTGGAGGTGAACCCCCACAGGTCGCTGGTCAGGTGACCGTCATAGGAGCCGAGCTGTTCCTGGTTGCGGACCTCCGACATGGTGTTCCACTGCCGGAACGTCAGGCCGTCGGACTCGAGGGACCAGCCACCCAAAAGGTTGGTCTCAGGATCGTCGAACAGCGCCCACGTCATCGCCGACAGGTGCTCGGCCAAGGCGCCCGAGAGCGACCGCGGCGGCACGATCAGGGAACTGCGCCAACCCGGACCGAAGATCGGGTGCTGGTCGAAGCCGGCGCTCAAGCCCATGCGCGGCCCAAGCATGATGCGCAGTTCGGTCCCGTCGGACCAGAGCGCGTCGGTGGGTGCGCCGACCAGCTCGGCGATGGTGGAGCCGACCTCCTCGACGGGCGGGAACTCATAGCGCGTCAGATCGAGAATCCATTCCGGACGTCCGCGGAGCATCTCGAGGTAGTGGTAGGTCCCGTCGAAGTGCTGCCGGATCCCGGACTGCGACGTCGGATGGCTGAACGCGGGCTTGCCGCCGAGTGTCTCGGCGAGGCGTTCGGCGATGACGTCGGACATCCAGGCGCTGAGTTTGGCTTTCTCCGACAGGCGCAAGAAGAACGTATCCCATTGCAGCGGTGCGGAAATCGCGGCGATGGCATCGACGGTACGGTCGGCGGCGTTGCAGGCGAAGCTCCAGCCGGCGGCATGGCGGTTGAGTTCCAGACACAGCAACGCGGCGTCGGTGCCGTCGGCGACGTTCTCGACGATGCGGGTTCGGGTCTGCCACTTGGTGTGGCCGTCGGGTAACACCTCGACCGTGGTGGTCTGGGGCAGTCGGGCCTGCCAGTAGGTCGCCGTCGCGCCGTCGACCTCGAGCCACTCCTCGTCGGCCCAGAGGAACCCATCGAGATAGTTGCGCAGCAGTACGTCCGCCGTGATTTCCGGACTCATCGCTTCCCCCTTGGTATGTGGTGGGGGACAGCCGGAACTAGACGCCCCCCGCGCGGATTCAGGGTAGGGCAGGGGAGTGACAAGTTGAGCGGTTTGCGGTGGTCCTACCCGAGCACCAACACGTCGCCCCCGTCGAGAACCATCGCGACCGCAATGCCGTTCTCCTGCCACAGGCCCACAATCTCCGGGTCGTCGTCAATGGCCGCCCGGATGTCGTAGGTGGGTGCGAGCTGGGCGTAGATCTCCCGCTTGAGGGCCGCGTTGGAGCGGAAGTCGTCGTCGTCGCGCATGTGCAGACCGGCGATGGGAACCGGGAGGTGTTCGGAGAGCCACTGTTCGGTCAGCTCGCGCGACCAGTCGTCGCGGCCGGTGACGATCAGGATCGCGTGCCCGCGGCGGTGCTGCTCGATGCACCACTCGACCACGGCCTGGTGCGGCGGGCATTGGGCGCACGCGTGGTGGAAGGCGGCGAAACCGTCAGGCTCGGCTTGAAGGTGGAGCACCGTGCTGACGTCGCAGAGAGTGCCGTCCATGTCGACGATGACGGCCGGTTGGCGGTCCATGGCACCCCCGATGTTCCAAAGCTGACTCGCTCGGCGAGGGTACCGAAGGACTCCGACGACGCGAGAACTTGTCAGTGCCCGGCGTTACCTTGGTTCGATGCGCTGGTTTGACCGTCCCGAAGACGATGCCCTCCAACTGAGGCATACGCCTCGGCCTGCGTCCTGGAACAAGTCCAACCATCCAGATCAAGTTCGGCTTAAGGCATACCTGGATGACACCGAAGATCTGATCGCTGACTCGAGGGTCGACGGACTCTGGGCGCTGCGACTCGATATCGGCGCCCCCGCAACCCGGGATCTGTTGCGGGACGTTGCCGACCTTGACAACTACGCCCAGCCGCTCGCAGATCGAGTCAAGGATTCCGGCCTCGTCACGGTGTGGTGCACCAAACAGCACGATGACCTTGAGCAATCGTTCCTACGAATCGAGGCGGCGCGTGAGGTGCCTCCTCCGTCAGACGTGTTGGTCGTCCGAACAACCGCATCGTCGGGAAGTCCCCAGTACAAGGACCAGATCAAGGCTGCGGTCGCCGAGGTTGGGATGCTTCCGGACGGACCCGTCAGGCTCGAGATGTCCTTCGTGATCGGGAACAGGGGTTGGCTGGGCCTCTGGAAGCCGACGATCGACGCACTCGACCCGATCCTGGGCCGTACCTACCCAGACAACCCCTACCATCCGCTCGACGGCAGGATCACAGAACTGGGCATGCACCTGACCGTCGATCCGGCTCTCGGCTACGACGTGTTGATAGGAATCGCCGCTACGCCGGTGGGTTAGCGATCCGTACTAGCCCTCAGTCCTCGTCGCACGTGGAGCACTTGCCTGTGCCGGCTAGCTCCAGCCTGCACCGTGGGCACAGTCCTGGGTCGCGCCGACTTGGACCCGGGTTACCGCCGTTCGATCCTGTGTCGCGACAGTGCCCACACGGTTGGATCGGCTCTCGCACGTGCTCTACCGCCCAATCTTCTACCGCGGCCAAGGTCTTCCCGCAGACCTTCATGTAGGGATCGGTTAGCTTCACTCCGAGCTCGGGCTGCACGGTCAGCGTCCAGCAGTTGGCATCGTGAAGACGTGCGTCGGCCGGATTGCGGCTTTTTTGGATGTTGATGATGTAGCCGTTCGGATTTTTGGTGAGCCATTTCAAATAGCTGGGGTCCTCATCGAGGAACACTTCAGCGCTCATGGCCTCATTTTGCGCGAGACTGGGTCTCCGGCGCCGTGCTTCGAGCGCCGTGGGCATTATGTGTTTGCCTAATCAAGTTATTGCAACTGAACCTCAGGCGTCACGCCGAAACGTTTGCTCTGCGTGTAACTATTCGCCGGTGGAGACGCCGAATAAACTTCCTCTGGTTTGACTTCTCAGAGAGCCATCGCCTTGGCCGGAACCTGGGATGACGGATGGGCCTAGTCGTAATGCATCTTCACGCGACCGAGTTCGATTGAAGTCGACCGGCAACGCGGACAGCGCGGTGGGGCACAATCGACGAAGGTGCCTCCACACTCGCAGGGATTGTCAATCGGCTCGACCTGATCGAAGTCGAGCTCCTCTGTGAAATCTGTGCCGTAGAGGGACACCGCAACATGGAGTCGCCTCCTTTGGTTATCCACCAGACGAACCGAGGCTGTGAGGTTGGTTGACGGCCCATCGGTCACGGTCACCCAATCGCCAACGGATAAGACCCAGGCTCCGGATTCTCGGGGTGAGGCGGTTTTAGCGCCGGCCGGTTTCGCCTTCTTCCTTTGGAACAGTCGCTGCAGTCGCGTTGAGCGTGGGTTCAATTCAGCGCGTTCGACGGACTTGGTCCGTCCGCAGCGATCACACCGCAGTAGAACGAAGTTAAATCCACCCCCCTGGCTCACCTCGAAATCGGCATGGCCGCAGTCGCGGCACGTGGCGTAGTGAACTGACCCCATTGATCCCAATCCCCCTTATTGCGCCGCACGACTGGCCCCCGATCCTAGGTTGGTCGAATGGCGCGAATTAGCCCACCAGCCGAAATGTTCTGTCGCATATACAGTTAGCAACTAAACACGACAAGGCCCGTGCAGTGCTAGGCGATCGAATCGCGGATTGCTTGATCCCCGTCAACACGGGGCCGAAAACGTGACTGCCTCATGTAATAATTTGCGTCGGGTGGGGGAGCTTAGCGGCGGCACTTGGTGTTTCGGTCTGGCCGTTCTCTAGATGCGCTCCTCTTTCATGTCGGCGAACAGGACCACCCTCGGCGGGGTCTTGCACGCACGGGAAGCTATTCAGCTATTCCCAACGATGCGCACCGTGGCAGGCACGTCTGTCGGAAAAGGGGAAACGAAGGATTGGGGCAACGGAATGGTCAGCAACTGGAGGGATTACACGGGGGAATTGACCGCCGAGCAGATCGCAAACCTTGAGGAATGGGAGCGCGATCCCTCGCGGCCGGATTCCCGGCTCAGGGCCGCCCGGGCGATGGCGGAATCTAACGCGCTGCAGCTTCTCCACGGAGACGTTCCGGAACCGCCGGATGCAGTGGAGGTAGGTGAATGGATCCAGTACGGCGGGGCAGAGCTGGCACGGCGGGACTTCTCATCGGGGTACCTCCGGCAGGACGGCGACCTGTCCGTCGGAATGTCCGGATTCCAGCTGTCGGACGGAAGCGTGCATCGGGAGATCACCGTCGATGCGGGAGTTGGGTTAACGGCAGCGCAGGCACGCGCGCTGGGGCTGATGCTCATCGACGTAGCAGACGAAATCGACCAGGGACGCGTGTGGGCGCAGGGCCCTGGAGCAATACCTTGGGCGGAATTTGCCGGCGACGACGACGAGGGTGAGCGGAAATTTGAATTTCACTTTGTCCCCGCCGCTGCGGATGCCCTGGCTGAGGCATACATCGACATGATCGCTGAGTGCACTCCCGGAGTCGTGGACGACCTGCTCAATGCGGACCGGACTGTCAAGGGATGGCAGGGATGGGCATATTTGGTAATCAGGAAGCGATTGCTATCCAGCTACCGGGAAAAAGTGAATCAGATTCTTCCTCAACGGGTTTCACTACCGGTCGCGCGCGCGGCTTACGCGACGGTCGAGCACGCGGCAGGGAAGGCTGTGCGTTCGCTCGTCCTCAGCTTGGTCAGCGAAGCTGATGGTGGAGGTCTCAAAGGCGGTCTCCTCGGCGCCGACCTGAGCGGCCGGGAAGACTTGATCGCCTTAGCGATGTGGCATACAGAGAGGTCGGTGCCGGACCTTCGGGGGCGGATCGCCGGGCGGTAGTCGATGGCCGGCAGCAGCATCGCCATACAAAAAGTGCCACCGCATCTAACATTGGAGAGGGGGTCCGATGACCCTTGAAGGTTTCCGCGCAGGCGTGCTTCGAGAAGGCCAACGGGGCAAATTCTCCGAGGAACCGCAGCGAGCCGAGATTCTGGATTTCGCGGAACCGGTTTGGCGGCGGGCGACAGCAGTCCAGCGCGATGAGTTGCGGCGTGAACTGGCGGGAGTTGGTTTCAAGGATGCCAGCTTGATCGAGGCGCTTGTCGCGTACGGGTTTAGCTTGGTCCGCGGTATGTCTAAGCGCCCGTTTCGCCCACCGGGGCCACCGTCGGTTCCGCCGCCAATGATCACCCTGGGCTCCCCGTTGCGGGTAGCTCTTTCTGCGGTGCCGGAGGGCAAGCAACTCCCGCCCGGCGAGATCGCGAGAGTAATGCGACGCTACTGGGCTGGCTGTTCACCGATGACCCGGGCAAGTCTGACCGTGCTCTTGGGAGAAGCCGGGTACACCGGCCCCAACGCAATCGCCAATTTCGCCGCGCATGAACTCGACAAGGTTGGACGGCTCAAGCCCAGGGAATTGAATCTAGGCAACCTCCACCGCGAACGGCCCTCTGGCCTCTGGCAGTGACGGTTTGGCGCTGCGCATAGTCCCACTGCACCATCGCTGGCGGGGGATTGCCCACGCCAACAGCCCTACGGGGCCGTCGTCACCAAAGCCTGTCACCCGCGTGTGATTACCTGACCCCCATACGTCGATCACGACGCCCGCACCGG
>ENA-UPXM01006150-UPXM01006150.1-activated-sludge-metagenome-genome-assembly--contig:-NODE-6150-length-11273-cov-4.341683_pt1 | contig 11273 bp, 7 predicted proteins | sample MGYA00238178_ERZ772708 | MGnify/ENA primary metagenome ERZ772708 (study PRJEB29002, sample SAMN05720212) | activated sludge metagenome | isolation source: anaerobic digester from wastewater... | reverse complement strand
AAAAGCGCTTCAAGGTGGCCCTGCGCCCGGGCCCGAGCATCCTCTCCATCACATCCGCCAATGGCGTCAGCTCGCTGCTGACCTGGACCGCGGTCCCCGGTGTCACCGGCTACCGGGTGCTGCGCGCCAACGCGCCGGCCGGCCCCTATACCCACCGCCGCACCACCACGGCGCTAAGCGCATCAGACACCTACCTGACCCCCGGTGTCCGTTACTACTACAAGGTGGAGGGTTACAACCTGGTGGACGGGAAGGTGGTTGTAACCACGCTTCCCAGCGCCGCCAAGGAATTTGTGCCCGTTGGCGTACCGGTCATTACAACCATCGCCAACAACAGCGCGGGCCGGGTCTTCCTGGCCTGGAAGGCCGGGGCCGGCGCGACCGGGTATGAGGTCTACCGCAGCCGGACCTTGAATGGCGTCTACCAGCGCCTCCGGATTACCACCGCCCTCAGCTTCACCGACATTGGCCTGGTCAGGGGCGCTTCATATTTCTACAAGATTCTGCCCTACCGCCGGGTCTACACCACCAATTACTACGGCAGTTTCAGCGCGGTGCGCTCCATCAGGGTTTTGCGGTAAACAAATCCCAAAATCTGAAAGCGCGGGCAAGCCCCGCGCTTTTTTGTGCTGTTCCTCCAATATCTATCGTCCATTCCGGGTGCCCGGCGGCGCCCGGATTTTCTTATTTTGGCAGGAATGGTTATACTGGATAGGGCCGCCTTTTTACGCGCAGCCTGAAAACCATCAGGACAGGGCGTGAAAAGGAACCGCGCGCAGCAGCGCGCACGGCAGGGCCGGACAGAAAGGCAGGTTTGATGTTGCAGGACAGGCGCCATTTGAGCACCGGGCAGGAATGGGAATTAGGCACAGACAGCGCGGCGGCGCCAAGCGAATGGGCGCAGCGGATGGCCGCGTTGTCCACCGGCATGGCCAGGACCGGCTGGAAACGGCACGGCATCATCGTCAGGCGCAGTAGGCGGATCCACGACCGGGTGAACCACATCCGGGAGCAGATTGAGGACATCTCCTCGGACCTGATGTCGATGATTCCCTCCGCGCGGTGGCTGGTGGACAATTTCCAGATGATTTACCGGGAGATCAAGAAGCTGAACTTCTCCACCTCCGGGTACTCGGTGATGCCGGTGCTGAAGTCCGGCCAATGGAAGGGACTGCCCCGGGCCTATGTTATCGCCCGGGAGATGGTCAGCCTGTCCGGCGGGCTGCTGGGCGAGGAGAACATCCTGCTGATGCTCAGGGCCTACCAGGACGCCGCCCCGCTGACCGACCGCGAGCTGCAGGTGCTGCCGGAGATGCTGGGCCTGGCGCTGCTGGAGCGCATGGAGCAGGTGGCGCTCGCCATCCTGGATGTGGCCCGCGCCAAGGCCGCGGCCGAGCGCTTTGTCAATGAGCGGCTCAGCCCGGACCCGGAGGCTCAGGACATCTCCCCGCTGCTGTCTAAACAGGACATACGCGCCAATGACATCCATTTCCACAGCCACGCGCTCTTTTTGCTGCGCGGCCTCGCCATGGACCAGGAGGCGCTGCAGCGCTATATCGCCTACCACTTCACGCAGGAGGCCGGGCACGCCAGCGCCGTGGAGCTGTTCCTGGAGGAAAGCCGCCTGGAATCCATGCTGGAATCGGCCATCCGCAACCCCATCCTCAGCCTGCGCGAACTGAACGAGCTGGATCAGGACACGCTGTTTGAGGAGCTGTCGGCGCTGGAGCGCATCCTGTTGAACGACCCGGACGGCGTCTACCCCGGGATGGACAGCCAGAGCCGCGCCATGTACCGCGCGGCCGCCGAGAAGCTGGCCATCCGCTACCGGCTGGAGGAAACCCTGGTCGCGGACACCGCGCTGCGCCTGGCGAGCCAGGGCCACAAGGACCTGCATGAGCCGCGGCACGTGGGCAGCTACCTCATCGGCCGCGGGCAGGGGCTGCTGAAGATGGCTGTGCGGAACAAGCCGCTGCCGGAAGACATCAAAAAGCCGCTCAACCTCCGCGCCTACGCCTATTTTGTCAGCGCCGGCCTGCTCAGCGCGGGCCTTTTGGCCTTGGGCGCGCTGCTGGCCGCCCGGGCAAATGGCGGCGAAGCGTTAAAAATCATCCTGCTGCTGCTTGCCGCCCTGCCCGCCCTGGGCGGCATCGGCCTGAAAATCACCAACAGCCTGTTCTCCCGCAGCGCCCCGGCCAAGGCGCTGCCCGCGATGGACTACAGCACCGGCCTGCCGGAAAAGGCGCGCACCTGGGTGGTGATGCCGGTCATCATCAGCCGGCCCGAGCAGGGGCCGCTCTATTTGGACCGCCTATACAAGCATTACCTGGCCAACCGCCAGGACAACCTGCATTTTGCCTTGCTGGCCGATTACCATGACGCCAAGGAGCAGAACATGCCCGGCGACCGGGCCATCCGCGAGGCGATGCTGGAGCGGCTGTCCGAACTCAACGAGCAGTACCCCTCCCCCCTGATGAAGTTTTCGCTGTTCATCAGGGAGCGCAGGTACAACAGCTCCGAAAACTGCTACATGTGCTGGGAGCGCAAGCGCGGCAAACTGGAGGAGTTCAACCGGCTGCTCAACGGGGAGGCGCCTGAAAACACCAGTTTCAGGGACATCGTCACCGACCCTGAGCTGCTCACCGCGCGCTATGTCATCACCCTGGACGCGGATTCGGACCTGGCGCTGGACAACGCCTCGCGCCTGGCGGGCATCCTCAGCCACCCGCTCAACCGCGCGGTGGTGGACCCGGACAGCGGCAGGGTGACAGAGGGCTACGCCATCATCCAGCCGCAGGTGATGAACCACATCGCCGAACCGGGCAACAGCGCCTTCACCCGGATTTACGCCGGCAAGACCGGCCTGCCCAATTACTCAATGGCGGTGTCCGACATCTACCAGGATGTCTTCAAGGCCGGCGTGTTTGTGGGCAAGGGCATCTATGACGCGCGGGTCTTCCACCGGATGCTGGGGAACATCATCCCGGAGAACCGGGTCTTGAGCCACGACCTGCTGGAAAGCTGCTACGCGCGCACCGGCTTCGCGGGCAACACGCACATTGTGGAAAGCTTCCCCGGCAGCTTCGCCGCCTACATCAAGCGGCAGCACCGCTGGATCCGCGGGGACTGGCAGCTGCTGCCCTGGCTGGGCAGCCGGAACCTGGACGGGCTGTCCAAATGGAAGATTGTGGACGACCTGCGAAGCAGCCTGGAAAGCACCAGCAAGCTGCTGGTCATCCTGCTTGGCGCCCTCCTCCTGCCCCGGGCCTGGTGGCTGTGGGCGCTGCTGCTGGCTATGCCCCTGGCGCTGGACCTGCTGGAAATGCTCGCGGACATCCTGGCGCACTTCATCCGGCGCGGGCGCCATGTGTTGCTCTACCGCAAGCTGCTGGGGCAGCTCTCGCTGCTCTTCTCCCGCGCGGCGCTGGACCTTGTGTTCATCCCCTATGAGGCGGCCAATTCGCTGGACGCCATCATCCGCACGCTCTACCGGCTGTTGGTGAGCAAAAAGCGCTTCCTGGAGTGGGACTCGGCCGACCAGGTGGAAAGAACCTCCAGGCACAGCCTGACAGGCTACCTGACGCGGATGTGGGTCAGCCTGCCCGCCGCGGGCATCCTCATCCTGGCGCTTGATGGCGCCCCCCTTTCAGGCGGCGCGGCCTTCGCCCACGCGCTGCTGGCCTCCACCTGGGCCTTTTCCGCCGTCATCGCCCACCACATCAGCAAAGCCGGGCAGGAGAAAAGGAAGGTGGGCGCAGCAGAGGAAACGCTGCTGCGCGACAACGCCCGGCGCACCTGGCGCTTCTTCCGGGAGTTTTCCAACGAGGAGAACCACTTCCTCTGCCCGGACAACTACCAGTTGGGGCGCAAGGAAAAAATCACCCACAAGACCTCGCCGACCAACATCGGCCTGCAGTTCCTCTCCGCCCTGTCCGCCTGGGACCTGGGCTTTGAGACGCTGGGCTCCACCCTCACCTACCTGGAAAACGTGCTCAAGGCCGTCAGCGCCCTGCCCACCTGGCAGGGGCATTTGTACAACTGGTATGACACCCGGACCCTGCAGACCCTCAGCCCGCATTATGTATCCAGTGTGGACAGCGGCAACTTCTTCGGCTACCTGCTGACACTGCGGAGCGGGCTGATGGAGATGGCCCAGGCGCCGCTGGTTTCCCGGGCGGTGCTGATCGAAATGAACGCGCTGCTGCGGGAACTGCACAGCCCGGTCACCCTGAAAAGCGCGCACGGCAGCTGCCGGGAACTGCTGGATGATTTGAGCAGGGTCCGCGACGCGCTGGCGCACAAGCCCGAGCAGGCCTACCTGACGCAGGTGCGCGAGTTCTCCCGGCTTTCCAACCTGATTGCCGGGGACATCGGCGGCCTGTGCCTGGAGGACGGAACGCCGCTGGACAGCCTGAACCTGCCCGATTTGGCCAAGGAAGGCAACGCCTACGCGCAGGACCTGGTCAGGCGCCTGCATGCCCTGGTGGACACGGCGGACAGCATGGTCAAGGCCGCCGATTTCGGCAGCCTGTACAACCCGCGCAGGCGGCTGTTCTATGTGGGCTTCAACGTGGTCACCCAGGCCTATGACCGCAGCTGCTACGACCTGGCGGCCTCGGAGGCGCTGCTGCTGAGCCTGCTGGCCATCGCCAAGGGGGATGTGCCCGTACGGCACTGGCAGCGCCTGGGCCGCCCCCAGACCATCATCAAGGGCAGGCCGGCGCATGTGTCCTGGAGCGGGACGATGTTTGAGTACCTGATGCCCCGCCTGGTGCTGCGCGAATACGCCGGCAGCGTGTTTGAGGATTCCTCCATTGCCGCCGTCACCCAGCAGATGCGCTACGCCCAGCGCCACAGCATCCCCTGGGGGATGTCCGAATCCCAGTATTACCGCTTTGACACCCGGCAGAACTACCAGTACAAGGCCTTCGGGGTGCCCAAGCTGCGGCTGCAGCCGGTGTATGAGGACATGCTGATTGTCTCCCCTATTCCACGCTGCTGGCGCTGGAATACGCCGGGGACAAGGCTTTCATGAACCTGAACGCCCTCAAGGAGCGCGGCGCCTACGGCGAGTACGGCTTTTTTGAGGCACTGGACTTCACCGTGCCCGACCCGGTCACCCTGCAGCCCTTCTGCGTGGTCAAATCCTTCATGGCCCACCACCTGGGCATGGGGCTGGCCGCCACCAACAACTACTTGAACCAGGGCGTCATGCGCGAGCGCTTCCACCGCCTGCCAATGGTCCGCGCGGCCGCCTCGCTGCTGGAGGAAACGCACCTGTCGCTGTTTGCCACGCCCTCCCGGCGCGGCTACACGATCCAGTTCAAAAACCGCGACCTGCCCCAGGACGGCGGCGACGCCGGGCGCCAGGTGCGGACCTACGGGCTGCCGGTGCCCATGTCCAACTACCTGTCAAACGGCGGCTACTCCCTGCTGGTCACCTCCGACGGCGACGGCTTCAGCCGCAGGCGTGAGGTGATGCTCAACCGCTGGCGCGCGGACACGGGCGCCGACACCGGGTTTTATGTCTACATCCGGGACATTGGCCTGGACACCTTCTGGAGCGCGGCCTACCACCCCACCCGGGTCAAGCCGGACAGGTACCAGGTGAACTTCAGCGCGCACCAGGCCAGGTTCCTGCGGCAGGACAAGGGCATCGTGACACAGATGGAGGTCAGCCTGACCTCCATCTGTGTCACGATGCCCTTGTCCTGCCGCAGGAACCTGGCATCGTGACACAGATGGAGGTCAGCCTGACGCCGGATGACAGCCTGGAACTGCGCCGGGTGACGCTCAAAAACCTGTCCGGGCGGGAGCGCAGGCTGGAGGTCACCGGCTTTTTGGAGGTGGCGCTGGACACCCAGGCCGCCGAATCCAGCCACCCGGCGTTCAACAAGCTGTTCCTCCAGAGCGAGTTCCTGGCGGATCACGGCGCCCTGCTGGCTTCCCGCCGCGTGCCGGGCGGGGACAGCCCCACGGCGATGATGATGCTGCGCGGCGGCGCGGACGGCAAGGTGGAGTACGAGACCGGCCGGATGAACTTCATCGGCCGCAACGGCAGCCTGCAATCGCCCCGGGTTATCCGGGAAGGCCTGCCCTTGTCCAACAGCGCGGCGTTTACCGGCGACCCCATCATGAGCCTGCGGCGGCAGGTCACGCTGCCCCCGGGCGGGGAAATGGTGATGCTGTTCGCCGCCGGCCTGTTTGACAGCCGGGAGGACGCCGTCAGCGCCTGCGGCGCCTACCAGGCCGCCGGCCGGGCGGAGGACGCCCTGGAGCGCTTCCGCCAGCAAAGCAGGATTGAGCTGGCCTACCTGGGCATCTCCGGCGGCCAGCTGCGCGCCATCCAGAACATCATCCGCCAGCTGTACTACCCCTACCGCTACTTCCGCGGGCCCGCGGAAAACATCCGTCGCAACTGGGACGGCCAGAGCGGGCTGTGGAAGTTTGGCATCTCCGGCGACCTGCCCATCCTGCTGCTGATGGTCAAGTCGGAGGATGACGCCCGGCTGGTCCGCGATGTGCTCAAGGTGTATGAGTACATGGGCATCAACCAGGCGCGCGCGGACCTGGTCATCATCGCGGAAGGCAATTACGGCTACACCAGCGAACTGACCAACATGCTCACCGGCATGACCAGCTCGCTGAAAATCTACGACAGCGCGCGGGAGCAGTCCGGCATCTATGTGCTGCACTCCTATGAGCTGGCGCCCTCGGACATGGATTTGCTGTACACCGTGGCCAGGCTGGTGGTGACCGGCGACAGCGGCATCTATTTCAGGCGCGGCGCCCTGCCGGGCTGAGGAAGGAGCGACAACTTGCGTGATACTGGCTCACATCTGGAGTTTTTCAACGGCTTTGGCGGTTTCGCCGAGGACGGGAAGGAATACGAAATCATCCTGGAGGGCGGTCAAAGGCCGCCGGCCCCCTGGATCAACGTGATTGCCAACAGGGAGTTCGGCTTCACGGTGTCCGAGGCGGGCGCCGGGCACACCTGGGCTTTCAACAGCCGGGAGAACAAAATCACCCCCTGGTCCAATGACCCGGTGGGCGACCGGGCCGGCGAAGTGCTGTACCTGGAAGACCTGCAAACCGGGAAGCTGATCCCCTGCACGCCGCAAAACCGCGATGCGGACAGCGGCTTCCGCGTGCGCCACGGCTTTGGCTACACGGTGTTCAGCCAGGAAAGCGCCGGGCTGGGCCAGCGATTAAGCGTGTTCACGCCGCTGGAGGACAAGGTCAAGCTGTGGGAACTGAAGCTGCACAACACCACCGGGCAGCACAGGGAGCTGCGGGCCACCTACTACCTGGAATGGGTGCTGGGCTTTGACCGCGACCACACCAACCCCTACCTGGTGACCGCCTATGACAACAGGGAGCAGCTGCTGACCGCCGAAAACGTCTACGGCCTGGAATACCGGCAGTACCGCGCGGGCATCTTCTCCTCCCAGGAGGTGAGCGGCTACACCGGCAACCGGCAGGAGTTCTACAGCCAGGGCGCGCCCGCGCGCCTGCCCTACAAAACCGGCGCCCTCAGCAACCAGACCGGGGTGGGCTATGACGCCTGCGGCGCCATCCAGGTGTCCGTCAAGCTGGCGCCGGACGAACACCGCACCCTCATCTTCGGCCTGGCCTATGAGGAGGAGAGCCAGCTGGCCGCGCTGTGCCGGAAATACCGGGACGCGGACAGCGCCCTGATGGCCCTGGAGGCGGTGAAGGCCTACTGGGCCTCCCTCCTGGGCCAGGTACAGGTCAGGTCCGGCAAACGCGAGGCGGACATCCTGCTCAACGGCTGGCTGCTGTACCAGACCATCGCCTGCCGCATGTACGCGCGCACCGCCTTTTACCAGAACGGCGGCGCCTACGGCTTCCGCGACCAGCTGCAGGACGCGATGGCGCTGGTCTACGCCCGGCCGGACATGCTCAGGGAGCAGCTGCTGCTGAGTGCCGGCCGGCAGTTTGAGGAAGGGGATGTGCAGCACTGGTGGCACCCGCCCAGAGGCCTGGGGGTGCGCACCCGCATCACGGACGACCTGCTCTGGCTGCCCTATGTGACCAAAACCTATGTGGACGCCACCGGGGATTACGGCGTGCTGGACGAGCAGGTTCCCTACATCACCGGCCCGAAACTGGAAGAGGGCCAGCACAGCATGATGTTCATCCCGGAGACCAGCGCGAAAAAGGGCAGCCTGTACGAGCACTGCAAGAAGGCCATTGAGCGCACCACCCTGGGCGCGCGCGGGCTGCCCAGGATGGGCGGCGGCGACTGGAACGACGGCATGGACAGAGTGGGCATCGAGGGCAAGGGCGAAAGCGTGTGGCTGGCCTGGTTTTACAGCGCGGTGCTGGCGGGCTTCCTGCCCCTGGCCGAGCGCATGGGCGAGCAGGCCTACGCGGACAGCCTGCGCGCGCGGCGCGCCGCCCTGCGCGAGAGCATTGAGCAGCATGCCTGGGACGGGGACTGGTACCTGCGCGCCTTCTATGACGACGGCACGCCGCTGGGCTCAAGCGAAAGCAAGGAGTGCCGCATCGACTCCATCAGCCAGTCCTGGAGCATCCTCTCCGGCGCGGGCGGCGAGGAGCGCAGGCGCCGGGCCTTTGAATCCGCCTGGGAGCACCTGGTGATGGAGGAGGAGGGCGTGTCGCTGCTGCTGACTCCCCCCTTTGACAAGACCGAAAAGAACCCCGGCTACATCAAGAATTACTTCCCGGGCGTGCGCGAGAACGGCGGGCAGTACACGCACGCGGCCATCTGGCTGGCCATCGCCGCCACGCAGCTGGGGGACGCGGACCGCGCGGGCAGGCTGTTTGACATGCTCAACCCCATCAACCACAGCCTGACCCCGGAGCGGGCAATGCTGTATGAGCGCGAGCCCTACGTGATGAGCGCGGACCTCTCCTACCGGGCGCCGGTCACCGGGCGGGGCGGCTGGAGCTGGTACACCGGCTCCTCGGGCTGGATGTACCAGGGCCTGCTCAAGCACCTTTTCGGCCTGCGCAAGGAGGGCGACAGCCTGATCATTTCTTCCTGCCTGCCCGCGGACTGGGGGGACTATACCATCAGGTACCGCCACGGCAGCGCAGTGTACCACATTGAGGTGAAGATGCTGCCGGGCGAAGCCGGGGCGGAGGAAGCCCGCATCCGGCTGCGGGATGACGGGCAGGAGCACCGCATCACCGTGGAAACCGGGTGCAGGCGCGCGGCGAAATAAGCGGCGCGGCGCCAACGATTGTATCCGTGGAAAGAAGGCTGGGCATTTGCCCGGCCTTCTTTCCGTGATGTTCCTAATTATTTCCTGACCTTGGTGCCGCGCTTGGCAGCGATTTCCTCCGCGCGTTCCACCGCCTGGCGCTTCGTCTGATGGCTTGAGTCGGCGCGCTTGGCCCCGACCGTCCTGACCTCGTAGCCGCCACCGGTTTTTTCCACCTGGACATCCCGGTCAATCAGTTTTGCGCCGCGGCTCTTGGGCTGTTTGGGGTGGTCTGTGATGTCCTTGCGCTGCAGGGCGCGCTTTTCCTTCTCGTCCGCGCCCTCCGCCCATTTGCGGGCCTGGGCGATGGCGATGGGGATGGCGTCGCCCTCCTCATAGCCCTCCGCCAGCATGGCGTTGGCGATGTCCAGCGCCTTGGCGCGCACCAGGGGATCCAGGTTTTTCATGGAGTCCGGGTAATCCCTTCTGTTCCAGGGCATGCCGCCCTCCTTTCGGGCTGCCTTTCATGCAGCCGCGCTACAGGGATACCCGCCGGGACGGCGCGTAAACAGCCGGGGCGCGGCAAGGGGTTTGAGGCACCCGTCAGCCCGCGCGCCTGAAGACGCCCCCGGAGGGTATATAGAATTTGCGGCGGTTGTTTTACCGCCGGGTACATGCGGCCGCGCGGGACGGGCACCACGGGAGGGCACGATGAAACTCTTGATGGAAATCAAGGAAGAGCACGACGAGGTGCGGGGCATCATCCTGGAAATCGACAACCAGGAACTGGCGGAAGAAAAGAAAAACCTGTTCTCACAATTGGTCATCGACATGCTGGCCCACCACCGGGCGGAGGAAGAAGTCGCCTTCGCGGCGCTGCCCAATGAGCAGGAGGCCAACGCGCTCAAGGCGGAGCTGGTGGCCGAGCACAAGGTCATCGAACGGCTGGTCCAGGTCATCCTGGACAGCGGGAACGACGGGGACTGGGACGCCAACTTCCAGGTGGTGAAGGAGGTCTTCATCCACCACATGCATGAGGAGGAAGAGGAGCTCTTTGCCGCCCTGCGCAAGGCCAGGGACCGCGGGGCGCTGGACGCGCTGTATACAGACTTTGAAACCATCGAGCACCAGGCAAAGGACGCCGCCAGGGCGCTGCTTGACAGCGGGTGCATCCTCAACCCAGGCCACGCCCTGGCCAGGCAGGCGCCGCCCCAGTAATACTAAACGAATGAGTAAACGCAAAGAGGGGATGAGAATTTTTGATGGCTCCGCTAAGCCGAAAGAACGAGGCGTAGCCGTAGCCTACGCCGAGTGAGTGAGGCAACGCGGAGACGCAAAAAGGCCATCCCGTCGAAGCGTTTACGATTGAGTTTAGTATAAAAGAAGGGCAGGCGCAAGAAAGGACCACAGCATGAAAAAACTGCACTACATCCAGGTTCACAAAACGGAGGAAGAGGCGCTCAGCGCCATCAACAAGCTGTACCGGCAGGGCTTCCGCCCGGACCAGGTGGCCGTGCTGGCCTACAACACCGACCGCTTCCACACCCTCTACCGCGACCAGGCCGTGCCGATGAGCGCCTCTGACGAGCACGCGGCGGACAAGCTGCCCGACCAGGCCACCATGCCCGACCCACCCATTGTGCCGGTGGTTCCCGCCGCGGTTGCTAGTGATGCAACGCGCCCGGGCGCGCCCGTGCCCCCGGTGCCGCTGGTAGCCGCGCGCACCTGGAAGGATTTGGGCGATTTCAGGCTGGACAAGGACGCCCAGCTGGCGCATGAGGCAAAACTGACCGAGGGCGATATCCTGGTCATCCTGCAGACGGACGAAGGCCAGGTTTACCGCCCCGACCTGCCCCTCATCCACGGGGAGGACGAAGTGCCCCTCCGCACGAAACTGTAAACGGCCTGCGGACTTGAAACACGAAGGCGCCCTCCCGCGATGCGGGAGGGCGCCCATGCTATCAAGAACCAACTCTTGGGAGGTATCGGAGGGCGAAGCCCTCTGATGGCAATCCGCGGCAGCGACCTGTGCGGTGCCGCGGGGGCGGAATGCCGCCGCGCCCGGTGGGCGGGGCAGGCGGC
>ENA-UPXM01006148-UPXM01006148.1-activated-sludge-metagenome-genome-assembly--contig:-NODE-6148-length-11280-cov-17.331581_pt1 | contig 11280 bp, 9 predicted proteins | sample MGYA00238178_ERZ772708 | MGnify/ENA primary metagenome ERZ772708 (study PRJEB29002, sample SAMN05720212) | activated sludge metagenome | isolation source: anaerobic digester from wastewater... | reverse complement strand
TATTATCGTCGCAATGTTTTAACAAATTAGAAAATGTATTAGGATTTAAAACACTACAAAAGTCTTTATCCGAATATTTAGGGTTATCATTAATAGATATATAGGTTCCATTGATAGTTGGAAAAACCTTATAATTTTTCACTTTTTCTTTTAATAAATTAGAAAAATCATACTCTCTATCTAAAAAATATAAGTCTGTCGCAGGGATTAAAAACTTTAAAGCTTCATAATCACATGACTCATTACTATCTGCAATAATAGTTCCTTTTTCAATTATAAAATCAACTAAATATTCAATTAGAAGGCGATTGTTGTCATTATCTTTAATAAGACTATTTCTTTCACTTGTTAAGTCAAATGTTCCATGAATCAAAAATGGGAAAGGCATAGGTATTTCAGTCTTAAAGAAAGAATATAAAACACCATTTTTTCTAATGTTTTCTCTAATAGCTGGATCGGTATTATAAGCAATAACTAGTTCATATTTCTTATCTTCCCCATTAGGCTGTTTTATTGTTCCATTCTTTCCCCATATTTTCCATTCGGTACATTGGTTTTCTTCTTGAATTAAAAATGTATCATTCTCTTTTATAGCTTCTATATTTCTTGTAATCGCATCTGACTCAATTACTATATTTCTAACATGTTTTAAAAATAACAATTCTTCAAACTGTAGTTCTTTTAATTGAGTTTGAATACTACTAACATATTTTTCTTCGCAACACAAAACAATTGCTGTTGAATATTTATCATCTAAGTACTCACTAATCTTAGATTCATCCATCAAACTAGCTGAGCATAACACAGCAATTCTATCTATTTTATCTAATTCTTCAATATATGATTTATCAGAGTTTTCTTTATAATAATCATACTTTTCTTTAGCTTTTACTTCTGAAAAATTAACACAAAACTCCTTAGTGCAGATAGTTACATCATTTGCCCAGTTCAAAACAGATCTAAATCCAAGACCTTTACAACCAATTGTATCACTATATTTTGAACTTGCATTTGAATGCATTAATGAAGCAATTCCTCTAGCATCAAATGGCTTTCCAGTATTTTGAATTATTAGAGTATTACCAATTAACTTGATTTTTACATCAATATCATTACATTCAGCTGTAAAGCAATCATCAGCATTTTGCAATAACTCATATAACTGGCGGCCTTTATAGTCGTTTTTTGTTTCATTTTCTTTTTTATAATCGGATATAATTTCAAGAACATTTTCAAGGTATTTATTATTTACTTTGTCAATTTCTTTTTTTATAAGTTCAATTTCTGACATTTAACAAAACCTCCTTGAATCATTCTTCTATAACGCTAAATAAATCATCGCTAGTTTTTAACTCTGATATCATTATATTTTTATTATTTGCGAGAGTAATTAGATTTTTATATTCTTCTGATGTTTTATCTACCTTACAACCTATATATATTTTTGAAATATTGGTAGGCATTTTATATAAACTCAATTCTTCTAACGTAGATACACCTTCACTATTTGGAGACAAGATACATCTAACCTCTTCTTCATATTTCCAATCCAAAGACTTAACAATAAATGGTTTAGATATACATCTTATTAGTCCTTTGTCATTAACATCAACTTCTTCATTTGATAGCATATATCCTAGTACTCTTCTTGTAGTATCTTCCAAATCAGATTTGCATCTCTTCTTAGAATACTTAACATCCATGAAATCTTTTTCTGGTCTATCAAATTCAATGCAGATTCCTTTATGTTTATCGCCATAATGTGACCACATCAAAATAGAATCATATCTTTTACTAAAGCAAGATATTAAGGCGTTATTTCGAGCCTCTTTTACTTTTTGAATAATTTCAATAGTAAACTTTTCTTTTAATTCTTCAAAAGAATTTTCACCTTTTTGAGCAGCATATCTAACTACAAATTTAGTTAAAGCCTGAGCTCCAGGAATAGAATCATAGTACTTATTCTTTTTTGATATCTTCAAGTTTAGATTAATGCCAAATCTATCCCACTTCATTATTAGCTTTGTTAAAAAGCCAACTTTAATATTCTTATTATTTAACAACTTTAAAAATTCTTGAATTAAATAGTACTCAACTACTATAGAAATTGATTTTTCAATATCGGCATCATCAAAATCTATAACACTATCAAAAGGATCATTATAGTTTTGTGGATTATTAAGTGCAACAGCATTACTTTCTAATATCTTAATTGCACTATCCAATGATGTGTATTTATAAATTTTATCCACAGCAAATGACTCCTTTCACTTTTTACTACCAAGTAATAATTTTATCTACTATTTCTCTTTGTTCTGTAGATGTTCTCCTCAAATATATTCTTGTTGTTTCAATACTATCATGGCCCATTAGATCCGCTAATAATGATATGTCATTATATTTTTCAATAAAGTTCTTAGCAAATCTATGCCTAAAAGAATGAGGATACACTACATCAGGATTTATTCCATATTTTACAGCCAATTTCTTAAGCTGGATTGAAATACCTCTGGTAGTAATTATACTACCTTTATTATTTAAAAATATATATCCTGAGTCTCTTTTCATATCATTTAGCCACTTTAACGCTTCTTTTCTCAAAGCTTCTGGTATGTATATTCTTCTAGTTTTTCCGCCTTTTGAATACAAATCTAAGTGTCCTAATTTAATATGTTCTGCTTTTATTTGAATTAATTCACTAACTCTTGCACCAGTAGCTGCTAAAAACCTAACAACAAAATACCACTCATAATTTTTATCTTTTTTTAGTGCTCTTTTTAGATACTCATAATCTGCATCACTAATAACATTGTCTAAAAACGGCTTCTGTTGAATTTTAACAGCTTTAATTTGAAGATCTTTTTTGTTTAAATACTCCAAATATTTATTGATTGCTTGAATTCTTAAATTAACAGTTTTTACTTTGAAATGTTCAAGAAGATAACCCTTAAACGCTAAAACATTGTCCTTATTTACCTCTTTGAACATTCCATCGAATATCCCTATTGTATAAACATAAGCAGATATTGTATTGTTTGATAAATTCTTCTCTTTTAAATAATTACTAAAACCCTTTAACATTTTTCTATCCTCCTATTTTAAATGAGTTTTACATATAGAATAGGAGATATTAAATTTGTGATAATTGTTATTATGAGAATGATGAATTATTTATGAATTATAATGATTCGAATTTTATTGAAGATATTCCATCTTCTTGGGTAATAACTAAAATGAAAAATATAGGTGAATGGGGCGCAGGAGCAACACCTTTAAGAAGCAACATCAAGTATTATAATGGCAATATTCCTTGGTTAAAAACTGGTGAACTTAATAACGATTATATCAACGACTCTCAAGAAAAAATAACGCAATTAGCATTAGATGAGTGTTCTTTGAAAATAAATAAACCAGGTGATATTTTGATTGCAATGTATGGAGCAACAATTGGAAAACTTGGTATTGCTAATTGTGAACTAACAACTAATCAAGCATGTTGTGGTTGCACTCCTTTCCCGTTCATTTATAACAAATATCTTTTTTATTACCTAATGTTTTTAAAAGAATATTTTATAAGTATATCTTTCGGTGGTGCTCAACCAAATATTTCAAAAGAAAAAATTCTCGATACATATATTGCTTTTCCTAAAATAAGTGAACAAATAAGAATTTGTAGTGTTATAGAATCTGTATTTAGATGTATTGATAATATTAAAACAAACTATATTGAAGTACAAAACTACATTTCAATAGCAAAACAAAAAGTTTTAGATTCAATTTTTGGCCCTGATAGTTCTTATAAGTCTTATTATGGTAAAAGAACTAAAACAACATTATCTAAACTCATTCCACAAGATAAAATAGGAGATGGAGATTGGGTCTTATCTGAAAATATGGATGAAAATGGTGAATATGCTCTGTTACAATTAAAACATATAGGACAAGGAACGTATTTAAATAAATCGTTTTGTCACGTAAATAATAATTTTTTTCAGTCTAATAATTGCACTGAAATTAGGGAAAACTTTATATTGATTAATCGTTTAATCGCTGATAATATGAATGTTTGCATATTACCTAATCTTGGCTTCAAATGCATAACAGCTGTTGATGTTTGTTGGATTGCTCCTTCAATAGAATATAATCAAAAATATCTGCTTTACTATTTACTTTCTCCATCATTCCAAAAAAAAGTTCAACTTAAAACATCTGGAACAACTAGAAAAAGAATCAGCAAGAAAAATTTGATAAGTTTGGAATTAAACATTCATGATATAGATCATCAAGAAAGTATTGCGCTTGAAATTGAAAAAATGTTTAAAATATTAGATTCAATTGTTTCCTAAAAGTCTTATTATGAGAATAAGATATCCATTACTAATGATATTGAAATACTGGATAATTTAAGAAAACCTGTAAATTCTGATGAACGTTCTAAAAGAATTGAATCAAAAACAGAACTTTTTCCATATTATGGTGCTACTGGTCAAACAGGAGTAATTGATGATTATATTTTTGAAGGAGAATATGTTCTTCTTGGTGAAGATGGTGCTCCTTTCTTAGATAAAAATGCCCAAAAAGCATATCTAATCGCTGGAAAAACCTGGGTTAATAACCATGCACACGTACTAAAATCTAGAACAAATAACAGGTTTTTAATGTATTATTTAAACTGGTTCGATTATTTTAGCTATGTGTCTGGAACGACCAGATTAAAACTTAATCAAGCTATGTTAAAGAAAATACCATTTCCAAATATGCCAGTTGAAATAAAAGATAAAATTGTTGAACAAATAGAACAATCCTATAAAATATTAGATTCTATTAATTGATTCCAGTATTTTATAGGTGCTCTTAATAAAATCTATAATTTTTAATTGTTCATCATATGTATGAATTTTCACTTTAAGAGGAGCATATTCTGATATCCAATATCTTTTATGAGTGTCATTGTTTACATATAAAGTTTGTAAAAAATAATACAAATAATCGATATTAAATATAGCAGGATTAGAACTTCTAAGTATCTTCATTGCTGATGATTTAACTTTAAAATCAAAATTAATTAACCTAGAAGCTGTTGTAAAGTCATCAAAAATAATCACCTTACCATCACCAACACTATATATACCATTATTTTCATTTGTATATCCTAAAATAAATGATTTACCAGGAGTTATAACCGGTGTTTTATATGAATCATTATAATCAGTTGAATTTACTATATATGGACCTGGTTGTTCATAAGGCAAAAGCTCATCAAGTGTATATTCCTTCTCATAATAAGACTTATAAGAACTGTTTTCTCCAAAAACACCATCAAGTATTTTTCGCTTAGCAAAATTAACATAGGTTATTAAACTATTAAAATCTGAATTAATATTTTGAACACATATATTCATCTTATTAATGGTAGAAAGAATTCTTTTTTGTTCAGATGTTGGCGGTAATGGCATAATATAGTTTCTTAAGAAATCTAACGAAACGAATGGTTGCAATCCGCCTTGTGCATCGCTTTTCATTTTTGATGTTACACATTCTAAAACACATTTAACCCAATTTTCAGATAATAAATCTCTAGAAATGTTTTTGAATAAGGCAACATTTTTTATTGAAAAATCCCTATCTTTTTTTACAATAGTTGGATTTCCGATTGTTCCTATCATTGCAAAAAGAATATCGTAATCATCGACACGAGAACGCTCATTATATTTTAATGAATCTTCCTTAGATATCAATTTACATGTTGAAAAATCAATTGTACCATTTTTTAAGTTTTTACTAGTTACAAAAGGGATTCCTTCATTATAGTATTTTGGTGAATCATGTGTTCCATCTCTAACATCTAAAACACAATTCATTCTAACAAATTGCCAACCTTCAGGGATTTCAAAAGGAATTTCGTCTGAAATATCTATTGTTGTATTTCCTTTTTTCTCATAATAACAATTATCGGAACCTTTATAAATATAAGATTCTTCTTTTGTTGCTTTAATTTTGCCCTCTTTAACTAACTTTGACTTTTCAGCTTTTATTTTTTCAATGAGAACTGAAGCCGGTTCATCATTAGGATCTTGTGGCACTAATTTACCTCTAATAGCAAGGTCCAGAATTTTTTGTTTTAATACTTCTACATCCATTTACTCATCCACCTTACCTATTAACTTTTCCAATTCCTCTACAGCTTTTGCGATATTGCTTGATTTTTCTTTTATTTTTTCAAGAACATCGCTTAGTGTTAAATCTGCAGCATCATCTTCTGCTTGAATCCATTTTAAATCTAGCCTATATCCATTTTCTTTTATTTTTGAATCAGCTAGTGAATATTTTCTCCACCTACCATTAGGATTTTCTTCAGAATATGTTTCTTTTCTATCCTCCATATGACCTACACAATAGCAGTTTACAAAATCATCCAAATCACTGCGTTTTAATGGATTTTGAACCAGTGTATGTTTTACACCTGTTCTATAATCATAAATCCAAATATCATTTGTAGGTTTTCCTTTTTCAAAAAATAAAACATTGGTTTTTACCCCTTGAGCATAGAAAATACCTGTAGGAAGTCTTAAAATTGTGTGTAAATTAAAGTTTTTAAGAAGTTTTTCTCTTACTCTTGCAGTAGCACCTGTATCTGCCAAAACACTATCTGGAAGTACGACGCCTACTCTACCACCAGTTTTGACAATTGACATAATATGTTGCAAGAAATTAACCTGATTATCTGATGTCTTTTCAAACTCAGGTCTGCTTGATGATACATCTACGCTTCCTTGTGGTCTAGTTCCAAAAGGAGGATTTGCTAGAATTACATCAAACATTTTATCTGATTTATCAATTAATGAATCTTGGCACACAATTGGACTAGTATCAACACCAATATCATGTAAATATAGGTTCATTGAAGCCATTGTAACAACTAATGAGGTATTGTCAGCACCAAAAAATGCATTTTTCTTTAAGAAATTTTGTTTTGATATTTCACGGCTTTGACCTTTCATATGTTCATATGCATTCAATAAGAATCCACCTGTTCCACATGCAGGGTCAGCTACAGTTTCAGTAATTTTTGGGTCAACACAATCTACAATTGCTTTAATCAATGGTCTTGGAGTGAAATATTGCCCAGCTCCACTTTTTTTATCTAAACCATTTTTTTCAAGAATAGACTCATATAATGCGCCTTTTAAATCTCCTTCCATCATATACCAGTTTAGTGGGTGACGTGGGTCTTCACCTTTAACCATTTGGATAACTTTAGCAAGATGTGCAGGTCTATCTATCTTATTAGATGCTTTAGTAAATATTGTTCCTATTATTCCGCTTTGTTTTGATAATTCTCTTAATATTTCTTCGTATTTTTCAACAAGATCTTCACCGCTTAAATTGCAAAAATCTTTCCATTTGTAACCATTAGGAATTTTACTTCCAAGTCCTAATTCTTCTTTTTCCGCATCCATCTTCAAAAATAGAATGTATGTTAGTTGTGTTAGATAGTCAGTATATCCAACACCTGCAGATGCTAACACATTAGCAATTCCATCTACTTTCTTAAGTAATGTTGATTCTGTTTGATTTATTTCGTTTGACATATATTATGCTGCTCCTATTACATATTTTGATAACATTTGCATTTCTGCTGCAAACATGTTTACACCAAATTCTCTGATTCCATATCTCCAAAGGTCTGCATCAACACTATTTAATTCCTCTGTAGATATTGCTCCATCATTAACGATATATTCGGCTATTTTTCTCATTAAGTCAACTTGAGTTTCACTTAAATTATGATTTGTACTACCAACATACAAATTGAATCTTTGTGCAAATAATCCATATAAGCTAACTAATCTACTATCCTTTTTAAAAGCATATCTAGCTAATTGAATTAAATTGGTTAAAGCATTAATGTTTCTTCTTTGATCTAAATCTGATACTTTTCCTTCAGTATCCAATCTTTTATAATTCCTCCAAACAAAATATGGATTATATTGTCTATTTTCGCTTAATAACATATCTTTCAATTCGGTAAGCATAGAATATGTTATAAGTTTATCTTCAGAATTATAAATAATCCTTAAAGCTTCAATAGTATCTTTGTGGTCTATTAAACACTTTTCAAAATTCTCAATAAATGTTTTTGCTGTTTCATATGAGAATCCACTATAAATAGTTTCATCTGGTGTATCAGGTGCAAAAACATAATAACCACTTCTAAGTTCTAACAGTTTATTCTTAGCATTGTTATCATATATTAATTTTGAAATTACAGACATTCTCACACTATTATCAGCTGATGGGTTCTCGTATAGAGGAAGTGTACCACTTGTAAATGCAGTTTGAATTTGTTCTGAAATGGCAACAGGTGAATAACCAAATTTATCAATAAACTCATCTAAATGTCTAGAGAATAAAACATTGTTCTTATATCTATTTGTTATTAAAGAACAATAATCTCTCAATAAAGTTAAATTCTCATCAGACACTTCGCCATGTGATAAATGTTCTAATAAATCCTTTAAGGACATTTTCTTTTTGTTTGTTGGGCTAGTTCTAGGGATTGTCTTTTCACCCTTAGTAACACCAACTGCATCGACAATATAAAAACATTCTTTGCTTGCTGCGTTAGGTGTAACTTCTTTTAATTTATCGTCATTTAAAGTTCTACAACCTCTACCTTTCATCTGAGTGTATAAAACATCAGATTTGACATCAGACATAAATAAAACTACTTCTAACGGTTTTACATCCGTACCTGTTGCTACTAATGTTACTGTTACAGCAATTCTAAAGTTTTTCTCATAATTTAAATTGCTAATTAATTGATTAGAATCTCCAGCTGAGTAAGTGATTTTTTGAACGAATCCTTCTGGGACTTCATTGTTAGCAAACTTTTCTCCAAATACTTCTTTAGCAGCTTTTACTATTTCATCTGCATGTTTATCATTTTTGGCAAATATTAAAGTTTTAGGAATATATTCCCATTTTTCTTCCCTTTCAGGATATAAATCTGCATAGATAGCATCTCTATATGTCATTAAAACTTGTTTAATTTGTCCTCTATCATATACACTTCTATCTAATGCATCATTGGTGTATATTACTGTGTTACCAGTTGTTATTTCCTTTTCTGTTTGAGTTCTTCTTGAAACTTCAGTTATTGGTGAATTAGCATCAATTTCTCCACCTTGGACAGTTCTTCTAGTTTCAATATCAAAAATTCTAAATGGAACGTTAACCCCATCTAGGACAGAATCTTCATATGTATATTTTTCAACGACATTTTTATTAAAAAAGGCATATGCTTCTTCAGTTGGAGTTGCGGTTAATCCTAAAACAATCGCATCTTTAAAATAATTTAATACACTTCTCCACTTACCGTAAATAGATCTATGACATTCATCTACAACAATAAATTTAAAATAATCTTGTGGTAATTTTAAATCATTACCAAGTTCTACTTCCGGTTCATTTTCAGGTTCATCTTTGAAATAATCTTCGCTTTCATCTCCATCACCATCGTCAATGAGATTATTACCAGTCAAAACTGCAAATAATTTTTGTATAGTAGAAATAACAACATCTCCATTAATATCATCTTGTTTTGCTAATCTATTAATACGATATAGAGTATTTAATGTCATTCCATTTTCTGTTTTATCAAATGTACTAAATTCATTTTTAGTTTGCTTAGCTAGATTATTTCTATCAACCAAAAACAAAACTCTATCTACTGGAGTATAATTTAACAATCTATAAGCGGCTAAACACGCTAAATAAGTTTTACCAGAACCGGTGGCTAAAACCGCTAGTGCCTTTTTCTTTCCGCTCCTAAGAGAATTTTCAAATTCAGTTTCAGCCCTATATTGACAATCTCTTAAGCCACCTCTATCTATTCTAGGAAGTGCACCAAGATTAGATTGTGCACCGATTAAATTTAACATTTTCTTTGGTGAATGCATTTTTGACAATTCTACATACTCACTATCTGGGTCTAGCATATTTTTAAAATATATTTTCTTCCCATTTGCTAGATAAACAAGAGGAATCATTCCATCAAACCATAGTCCATACCATTTTTTTGGAGTTCGTGAATAGTTTTCAGCTTGTTCGGCAACAACATCTCCCAAGTTACTCTCTTCTCTTTTAGCTTCAACTACAGCAATGGCTTTATTATCGACGAAAAGAAGATAATCACTTTCCGTTGTGCCAGCCATTAATGCTTCTTTTACAGCTTGTGCATGAAAAGGAACATATTCTTCTCTAGTTACTATATCCCATCCTGCCTCTACTAATTGTTTATCAATTTTAATTCTAGCAAGTTGCTCTGGAAGTAAATTATCAAATACTGACATTATTCGTTCACCTCTTTTACTTCAATATTGTGTTCTTTAAACAATTGATTTAATTTAACTTTAACCAACTTTGTAGGTGCATACTTATCGTTTTCCCATCTATTAACGGAAATATAAGAAACACCTAGTATTTTGGCAAGTTCCTCTTGAGATAAATTAAGTTTAGCTCTTAACTGTAGAATACCATCTGCATAATCGATTTTAGCCATATTATTTACCATCCTTTAAATCGTTAACACTTTTTATAACATTATATCACTTTTTTATAAAAGTCGCTATAATATGTACTATATTTCCTATTATTTTTTCAAACTTTCTCAAATTCTTATATTTCATATAAAAAAGAGCAACTTTTACATTGTTCCTAATAAAGTGTATTTTTGCCATTATTAATTGGCGTTTTCTCTTTTTCTTTGTTGAAAATCTTTTTGCTTTCTTCTGTTTCTATCTCTTTGACAATCATCTCTTTTACAGTATAGTTGCCTATTAGATTTCATTTCCATATATCTACCACAACTTCTACAAACACCAATATGTGTTGACCTGAAATCTTCAGTATCAATGCTTAGATCCAAATCAAGTGAGCCTGAATTTGTTGCTATAAATCTAGATAACGTATACCAACAAATATCAAATACTGAATTAATGTTTGCTGTAAAAACAGCTTTTGAATTTTTATAAATCAAGCACATTTTTAAATCTGGAATCATAGATGATAAAAAAGTCAATATTTCATCTTTATCTTTTATAATTGCTTTTCTAAATTCATCAATAGAATTTTGTCTTGTATGCTCATGCTTATTAGCTTCTTGCATAGCTTTAACTATATCCCATGATGGATCTTCTTCATATTCATCATAGGTAGTTGTTGTTTTATACTTTTCAAAAATATCTAAAGTATCAAAATAAATACCTTCTTCATATA
>ENA-UPXM01006145-UPXM01006145.1-activated-sludge-metagenome-genome-assembly--contig:-NODE-6145-length-11285-cov-5.754319_pt1 | contig 11285 bp, 9 predicted proteins | sample MGYA00238178_ERZ772708 | MGnify/ENA primary metagenome ERZ772708 (study PRJEB29002, sample SAMN05720212) | activated sludge metagenome | isolation source: anaerobic digester from wastewater... | reverse complement strand
CAGTTTAGTTGCTTCTGTTCTACAATCGTTTTAGAGACTCTTTAATTAACCCCTCTACGGTAGTTGCTACACCCTCGGCAAGAAGCTGCTCAACAAGCTTTGTAGCTGGGGCTTTGGCAAAACCTAGCATCACCAATGCAGATAACGCTTCGTCGCGAATGGTATTGTTTGCCGCACCAAATATTTGAGCTGGCTCGCCGCTTTTACCCACCTTATCCTTTAAATCTACCACTATGCGCTGTGCTGTTTTAAGCCCAATGCCCTTGATGCGCTTAAGCGCATTAACATCGTCGGTTAAAATGGCGCGTTCAACCTCTGGAGTGCTTAACGAAGAAAGGATAACCCTAGCCGTATTAACACCAACCCCCGATACGCTGTTAAGCAGACGAAAAACCTCACGCTCGGCACGGGTAGCAAAACCGTAAAGCAGCTCTGCATCTTCCCGTACCACATGGTGAAGAAAGATTTTAGCCTCGGCCTGCCCCTCTAGTGCAGAGTAGGTTTGAAGCGATATTTGGACCAAATAGCCCAACCCATTTACATCTACAACAACAAAGGCAGGATTTAACTCGGCTATAGAACCTTTAATATACTCAAACATATGAGCACTAAGTGTTTATTAATTCGTGAATGACTTTACATAAAATGGCTAGCCCAAAGGTGGGATGCGTTAGACTGTGCTAAATCTTTTCAGGATCTACACTTTCCAACGGATTCTGCGTTAGCACTTCGTACGACTGCCTATTCCTAAACAAATCGAGAGCTAAATAAAGTGCCTGCCTAAAGGAGTTGGGCGATGCTTCGCCTTTTCCGGCCAGTTCATAAGCAGTTCCGTGGGCAGGTGAGGTTCTAACAACAGGAAGTCCAGCAGTGTAGTTCACCCCGGTATCGAAGGACATAGCCTTGAAGGGTGCAAGCCCCTGATCGTGGTACATGGCAAGAATTGCATCGAACTTAGCAAAGTTCTCCGAGCCAAAGAAACCATCGGCTGGGTATGGTCCCAACGCAACAATACCCTCGCTATTTGCCTGCTTTATGGCTGGAATAATTATGTTTTGCTCCTCGGCACCAATAACACCTTGGTCGCCTGCATGTGGGTTTAGCCCTAGCACTGCAATGCGGGGACGGCGTATGGCAAAATCCTCACGGAGCGCTTTGTCTAGCACTCTTAGCTTTTTAAGGATGGCATCAACGGTAATAAGCTGTGGCACCTGCGATATTGGAACGTGACCCGTTACCACACCAACCTTCATTACCTCGCTAATCATAAGCATTAGCACCTCGTCGGAATCAAAGCTGCTAGCCAAAAACTCGGTGTGACCAGGAAAAGCAAAGTTCTCACTCTGTATGTTATGCTTATTTATGGGGGCAGTAACCAGTACATCTATATTGCCCTGCTTAATATCGGCTACAGCCATTTGCAGTGAGCTAAGCGCACCAGAACCTCCATATTCTGTTGATTTGCCAAGTTCAACCCTAACATTCTCGTCCATACAGTTGATTATGTTTGAACGCTTAGAGTTTATCTCCGTTATATCCTTTACCTGGTTAAAGGCAAAGTTTTCTATATTCAACGCTTTTCTGTGATACGCTGCAACCTTGGGCGAACCATAAACTACAGGTACGCAAAGTTCGTTAATTCTAGAGTCGGAAAGGGTTTTAATTAGAACCTCGTAACCAATTCCGTTTATATCGCCGTGAGTAATACCAACAACAATTTTATCGTCTAACATGGTGTAAGTTTTTCTTATTTAGGGTGTTTGTTCCAACGCTAGGGCAAAAATAGGGTGCTGCAACCTTATGTAGCACTATTTTTACACACAGCCTCTTTAATCGGGTAAAGATAAAAAAAATAGGCTGTTGCATACCTGTTATTCCCTCCTTTTTTTGGGCGATCCAATTTATGTTACAGCACAATTAGTAACATCAAATTAAGGATAAGCAAAGTCAAGGTTACAAGCCTAATCAAAAAACTCCAACAATAATGTAGTATCTTTACGCTCCCTTAAATGCTAAATACAGGAATGAGCACTATAAATAACTTACAATCAATATACTCCAAAGCCCTCCGCTTTGAATTCTTAACAAAGGACGAGGGCATTGAGCTGTACCAGCACGCTCCGTTAGCAGAGCTTATGCATGTGGCTAACGAGATGCGTAAAAAGCTGGTACCAGGGAATTGGGTAACATGGCAAATAGACCGTAACGTAAATATTACCAACGTATGCGTTGCAGGGTGTAAGTTCTGCAATTTCCATTGCAAGCTTCACGACGATTCTGGGTACATAACATCGGTTGCCGAATATAAGATTAAGATAAAGGAACTTCAGCGCTATGGTGGCGACCAGCTTCTACTGCAGGGTGGGCTACACCCTAAGCTAGGGCTAGAGTTTTACACCAACCTGTTTAGCGAGCTCAAGGAGTCGTTCCCAAATATCAAGCTGCACGCTTTAGGCCCACCAGAAATTGCGCACATAGCCCGTATTGAGAAAAAGAGCTACCGCGAAGTGCTAGAAGCACTTGTTGATGCTGGGCTCGATAGCCTTCCTGGCGCTGGTGCCGAGATTCTTTCCGATAGGGTTAGGAAGCAGATATCACCAGGCAAAGCTACTACACAAGTTTGGCTTGATGTAATGGCCGAAGCGCACAAGCTAGGGCTTGTTACATCGGCTACAATGATGTTTGGCCACGTTGAAACCCTTGAGGAGCGAATTGAGCACCTAATTCACATCCGCGACTTACAGGCAAAAAAACCAGAATACGCCACAGGCTTTATGGCCTTTATTCCCTGGCCTTTTCAGGATAAGGGAACAAAGCTAGAGCAAATGGGCGTTGCCAACAAAATTACTGCCGATGAGTATGTTAGAACCATTGCTGTAAGCCGCATTATGCTGCCAAATGTTAATCACATACAAGCATCGTGGCTAACAGTGGGCAAAAGCACAGCACAGATATGCTTACATGCTGGAGCCGATGATTTTGGATCAATTATGATAGAGGAGAACGTTGTATCGTCGGCTGGTGCCACCCACAAAATGGATGCATACGGAATTCAAAAGGCCATTGCCGATGCTGGGTTTGAACCCAAGCTTAGAAACCAACGGTACGAAAAAATTCTTTTACCCGATAATGAGTTTAGCCGAATACTCTCTTACAACGAGTTACACTCAAAACCAAACGTTATTTAGATTTTAAAGGCCTAATCATTGTGCAAAAGCAGGATAACCAGTAACAATACTCTTGTTGCTACCTCATAAGGGCAAGCCATAAACACGTGTACCTCAAGCAAAACTTGCAACAATACTACGTTTTGCATCACGACTGATTCTCTTGGTAAAAACAACACGTAGGGGTATCAGTATAGATACCGATTATGTAGACTTGTGCTCCAAAAATAAGAGAAACCGCACCCAAAATGTTCTTGAAATAAAAAGAGGCTGCCCTTTCAGGCAGCCTCGCTTATTATGATGTGAAACTATTACAGCTTGCGTTTTACCTCCACTTCGTGGAAGGCCTCAACCATATCGCCAACCTTAACATCGTTAAAGTTATTGATATTTAAACCGCAATCGAAACCAGAAAGAACCTCTTTTACATCATCCTTAAAGCGCTTTAACGAGCCTAGGTCGCCAGTGTAAACCACAATACCATCGCGAATTACGCGCACTCGGTTGTTGCGATTAATCTTACCCTCACGAACAATACATCCGGCAATGGTTCCCACCTTTGTAATCTTGAAGGTTTCAATAATCTCGGCAGTACCCAGAATCTCCTCCTTAAGCTCAGGAGAAAGCATACCCTCCATTGCAGCCTTAATCTCGTTAATGGCATCGTAGATAATTGAGTATAGACGGATGTCAATCTCCTCTTTCTCGGCCAGCTTACGAGCACCTGCCGATGGACGAACCTGGAATCCAACCACAACTGCATTTGAAGCAGCAGCAAGTAGAATATCCGATTCCGAAATTTGTCCTACAGCCTTATGTATAACGTTAACCTGGAACTCTTTTGTAGAAAGCTTGATTAGTGAGTCAGAAAGAGCCTCAACCGAACCGTCCACGTCACCTTTAACAATGATGTTTAGTTCCTGGAAGTTACCAATGGCAATACGACGGCCAATCTCATCAAGCGTAATGTGCTTTTGTGCCCTAAGACCCTGCATACGCTGAAGCTGCTCGCGCTTGTTGGCAATCTCTTTCGCCTCGCGGTCGGTATCCATTACATTGAAGTAATCACCAGCCTGAGGTGCACCATTCAAACCTACAACCTGAACCGGCATTGCTGGTCCGGCCTCCTTAATACGGGTTCCACGCTCGTTGAACATGGCTTTTACGTGGCCAAAGAATGTTCCGGCAAGCATAATGTCGCCCTGACGAAGCGTTCCTCCCTGAACAAGAACAGTTGCGGTGTAACCACGTCCCTTGTCTAGTGACGATTCTATAACCGTTCCTTTAGCCTTTTTATTTGGATTAGCTTTTAGCTCTAGTAGCTCAGCCTCAAGCAGTACTTTCTCTAGTAACTTATCGATATTTAGACCCTGCTTAGCCGAAATTTCTTGGCTCTGGTACTTACCGCCCCAGTCCTCAACAAGGTAGTTCATGTTTGCAAGCACTTCCTTAATCTTTTCTGGATTTGCACCGTTTTTATCAATTTTATTGATAGCAAACACGATAGGAACACCAGCTGCGCTGGCGTGGTTAATAGCCTCAATGGTTTGAGGCATCACGTTATCGTCGGCAGCAACCACAATAATTGCCACGTCGGTAATCTTAGCACCACGAGCACGCATAGCGGTAAACGCTTCGTGACCTGGAGTATCAAGGAAGGTAATGGTTTTACCGCTATCAAGTGCAACATTGTAAGCACCAATGTGCTGGGTAATACCACCCGCCTCACCAGCAATTACGTTTGCGTTGCGAATGTAGTCAAGCAGCGATGTTTTACCGTGGTCAACGTGACCCATTACGGTTACAATTGGCGGACGAGACTCTAGGTCTTCTGGTTTATCATCCTCATCTTGACCAATGGCCTCTTGCAGCTCTACGCTTACAAACTCAACCTTATAGCCAAACTCATCGGCAACAAGAGCCATGGTTTCGGCATCAAGACGCTGGTTAATCGACACCATAAGACCAAGGTTCATGCACACCTCAATAACATCGGTAGCAGGAACATCAATCATGCTGGCCAGTTCGCTTACAGATACGAACTCGGTAACCTTAAGGATTTTCTTTTCCTCCTCCATACGCTCCATCTCTTCCATCTGACGGGCGCTTACCAAGTCACGTTTCTCTCTACGATATTTAGAACCCTTAGATTTTGCTCCCTTAGATGTTAAACGGGCAAGGGTTTCCTTAATTTGCTTTTGTACTTCTTCCTCGCTAACCTCTTGCTTAACAAGCTTTTTCTTCTTGCCAGTTTTTTTCTTAAGGCTAACATCGGTATTTGGAGCCGTGGGGCGAGGTATCTGCGTCTTTTGTTCAGGAGCAGGTATTGCCACACGCTGGTTATCCTTCTTAATGCGCTTGCGGCGCTTTTTCTTGTTGTTCTTATCGCCATTGTTATCGGACGACGAAGCTACTGGTTTGCGCTTAGGCTCCAGGGCTTCAAGGTCGATTTTTCCAACAACGGTAGGACCCGATAGCTTTTGCACGTTTTGGCGGAAAATAACCTCGTCGTTACCTGTTGGCTCTACGGTCTCCTTTTCGGCAGCAGGTTGCTGCGCTACAGGGCGTTGCTTAGGCTCTTCGTTGGCTTTTTCTGCTTTGCGTAAAGGAATGTCCTCACGGGTTTTATCCTTTTTCTCTGCATGTTTCTTCTCGTGCTTCTGCTTGTTCGAGATGTTCTCTAGATCGACCTTACCCACAACTTTGGGAGGTTCAACATGTACATTCGTTTTGATATGCTCTACGTTTTTGCTGGAAGTATCCTCTTTGGCTTCCTGTTCTTTAACAACGGGTTTCTCTTCTGGCTTTTCTTGTTCGGCCACCGTCTCTGGCTTGGCAGGCTCAGCAGGTTCTTGGGCAATGGGCTTGGGCTCTTCCTTAGCGGGTTGCTCCACAGCTGGCTGTACCTTTTCGGCAACAGGCTCTGGCTTAGGCGCAGGTTCAGCCTCCTTTTTAGGGGCAGACTTTTTACCCGAAAGGGCATCAAGATCGATTTTACCCTTAACCTTTATATCAATGGTTGGGGTTTCCGTTACAACCTCGGCAGGTTTGCTGCTAGGCTTAACGTTCTTAATAATAACTTCGTCGTCGGCATCCGATGTATCCACGTCGTCGTCGGGTTGCTCTTTTTCGACATCATCAATTGAGATGGCTTCCTTCTTCTCCCGAAGAATTTTCAGACTAACCTTTTGGCTCTCCTTTTTAAGGTTCACCTCAGCTCCAAATTCTTTGGCTAAAAGGTTGTAAAGGTCGGGTGTAACCTTTGAGTTAGGATCGCTAGGAATGTCGTGTCCCTTCTTATGAAGGAACTCCACAATAGTAGAGATTCCCAGATTGAACTCCCGAGCCAATTTACTTAGTCTTAATGCTTTTTCCTCTTTTGCCATACCAGGTAATTACCGTTGCGTTGTTAAAAAATACAGGTGCAAATCTAAGCTAAAGGGTTTACTATTCAAATTCCGATTTCAAAATTCTAAGCACCTCACGAACAGTCTCGTCCTCTAAGTCGGTTCGTTTAACCAGTTCGCTAAACGGAATTCCGAGTACGCTCTTTGCTGTATCGCATCCAATACCCTTTAGTGTATCAATAATCCAGCTATCAATCTCGTCAGAGAATTCATCTAGGTTAACGTCTTCCTCGTCCTCTACATCGGTTTCGCGGTAAACGTCAATTTCGTAGCCGGTTAGCTGGCTAGCCAGCTTGATGTTAAACCCACCTTTACCAATGGCCAGCGATACTTCGTTGGGCTTAAGGTAAACGTCGGCCCGTTTGTTCTCATCATCAATCTTGATGGATGAGATTTTTGCAGGGCTTAAAGCGCGGGTAATGTAAAGCTGGAGGTTGTTTGTGTAGTTAATTACGTCAATGTTCTCATTGCGTAGCTCGCGAACGATGCCGTGAATACGGCTACCCTTCATACCCACACATGCTCCAACTGGGTCAATTCTTTCGTCGTACGACTCTACTGCCACCTTGGCGCGTTCGCCTGGCATACGTACTATTTTCTTAATGGTGATTAGGCCATCGAAAATTTCGGGAACTTCAAGCTCAAATAGGCGCTCAAGGAATACTGGCGATGTTCTAGACAGGATGATTAGCGGCGAGTTATTGCGCATCTCAACCCTAACCACAACGGCACGTATTGCGTCGCCCTTGCGGAAATAGTCTGATGGTATTTGCTCCGTTTTGGGCAGGATTAGCTCGTTGTTCTCATCGTCAAGCACAAGTATCTCCTTTTTCCAAACCTGATATACCTCTCCTGTAATGATATCGCCAATACGATCCTTGTACTTGTTGTAAACGTTGTTCTTCTCAAGCTCAAGGATACGTGCCGTTAGGTTTTGCCTAAGAGCAAGGATGGCGCGGCGCCCAAAGTCGATAAGCTTAACCTCGTCGGTTACCTCTTCTCCCACTTCGTAGTCGTCGTCAATGCGTTTTGCTTCCGAGAGGGAAATCTGCCTGTTAGGATCATCTACCATGCCGTCTTCAACCACCTCGCGATTTCGCCATATTTCAAAGTCGCCTTTGTCGATATTGATGATAATATCATAGTTATCATCAGAGCCGTACATCTTAATTAGCATGTTTCTAAAAACATCCTCAAGCACACTCATCATGGTGGGCCTATCAATGTTTTTTAGCTCTTTAAACTCGGCAAACGTGTCGATCAGATTCAGGTTTTCCATTGTACCTAAAATTTACAATACTTATCGGAATGCGATTACTATTCTTGTTGTTTTCACTTCGTTGTAGGCAAACTGGTGCGTAAGGGTAACGTCTTGCTTGCGCTTTTTACCCTCTACAAGCATCTTTTTGGTTTCCTCAATTGAGAAACCCTCCTCGTTGGCCGCTACCAACTTGCCTTTTTGTTTTAGGCCGCTTAGCAGGAGCACCTCAACATCCTGTCCGATGTTCTTGATGTACTGCCTGGTTAGCACCAAGGGCAATCCCAAGCCTGCCGAGGATACTTCTAACTCAAAATCCTCTGCTTCGCGGTCGAGACTTCCCTCTATAAGCCGGCTTATTTCCACACATTTATCAATGGTTATGCTAGAGTCTGCATCAAGTACCACCGATATATGATTAGCCACACTCACCGCAACCTCAACAATAAAGATGTCGGTTCCGGCAATGTGCTGCTCAACTAAACTTTCTATTTTTTCTTTCTGTATCATACTGATATGTCCGGGTAACAAAACAGGGGACACTGTCCCCTGCACTTCTTGCTCCTTTGCCGATGCAAAAGTAGCAAAAAAGTTTTTTTTGTCAAAAATATTTGTCTGAAAATTAAGGAAATAGTTTAATTATGGCATAATAGACCCTTTGCTAGTAGCTAAATTACAACCGGAGCAGAATGCAAAACTAGCTGAATAACATCGTAAATATGGGAAAAAAGCATAGTGTACATCAATAAAAAACGGCCCTATCCCAAGCAAAGCAGGAGCTGCAAGGCAAATGGTACAAAACGATAGTTGAGTAGATAACATTGCGCGCACAATCTGGTTATAACGATTTTTAACACTTTGCAAAGCACTATTCAGTGCTTTATCAACCTTTTATGTTTCTATGTGTTACATCTTTCATACAATATATAAAACCCAGAAATACATGCAGTTTGCCACAAAACGAGCCGTTAAACATTAGTAATATCGTATATTTACCACCTATTACTTGCTTACCATGGACTTTACCAACAAAAAGAAAATTGTAAACGATCCTGTGCATGGGTTTATTAACATCCAGCACCCGCTTGTTTTCGACCTTATAGAGCATCCGTTCTTCCAACGCCTGCGCAACATTAGGCAGCTGGGGTTAACGTACTTGGTTTATCCTGGTGCAAACCATACCCGTTTTCAGCACGCGCTGGGTGCCGTTCATCTAATGAGCTCAGCAATTACGGTGCTACGTTCCAAAGGACACCATATTACCGACCAAGAAGCAGAAGCTGCAACCGTGGCCATTCTGCTACACGACATTGGCCATGGCCCTTTCTCGCACTCGCTGGAGTACAGCATAGCACAAAACGTGAACCACGAGGCCATTAGCCGCAGCTTTATGGCTGAGCTAAACAAGCAAATGAATGGAAAGCTAACTCTGGCTATTAGCGTTTTTGAAGACACCTACCATAAGCGATTTCTCCACCAGCTGGTATCCAGCCAGCTAGATATGGATAGGCTGGACTACCTGCGCCGCGACAGCTTTTTTTCTGGCGTAACTGAGGGAACAATTGGATCTGAGAGAATTATTAAGATGCTGGATACAAAAAACGACGAGCTGGTGGTTGAGGCAAAGGGCATTTACTCCATAGAGAAGTTCCTAATTGCCCGCAGGCTAATGTACTGGCAGGTTTACCTGCACAAAACAGTGGTTGTGGCGGACCAAATGCTAATACGCCTTTTGCAACGAGCCCGGGAGCTGGCACAAAGCAACCATCCGCTTTTTGGCACACCATCCCTACTTTACTTCCTATCCCAAAATGTTACTGAAGCCGATTTTTTTGCCAAGGAGGGAGAATCTGCAACACCCGAAGCGCTTCTGCATTTTGCTAATATTGACGATAACGATATTATGGTAGCAGTTAAGCAGTGGGTAACCAATAGCGACCCAGTGCTATCGGCGCTAGCCAAAATGCTTATTAACAGGAGGCTTCTTAAAATAGAATACAGAAACGCCGCCTTTGATGCAACCAGAATTGAGCACATTAAAAGCGAGGTGGCCAAGCATAACCCCAGCATAGCACAGCATGTAGATTACTTTGTTTACTCCGACTCTGTAAGTAACAATGCCTACTGCTCCTCCGACGAATCTATTAAAATCCTTTACAATAACGGCGATTTGGTAGAGATAACAGAGGCCTCGGACATGCTAAATACACAGGTTTTATCCAAGGAAGTGAAAAAATATTTCTTTTGCTACCCCAAAGAGCTTAGAGTAAATTAATTTAAATAGTTAGTTTTGTCGCAAATTTAAATTTCAGCTAAATATGGAATTTTCTGCCCAGGCGATTGCAACATTTCTTGGAGGACAAGTTGAAGGCAATCCTGATATTAAGGTAAATACAGTTGCAAAAATAGAGGAGGGAAAGCCTGGTGCCCTCTCATTCCTCTCTAATCCAAAGTACGAAAAGTACATCTACGAAACACAATCGTCGGTTGTACTTGTAAATAGCGACTTGGTTTTGGAGCAAGAGGTTAGCTGTACTTTAATTAGAGTTCCCAATGCTTACGAGTCATTTGCCAAGCTGCTAGATTTGGTAAACCAAGCAAAAGGAGCAAAAACAGGCATACACAAGCAGGCAGCCATTGAGGAATCGGCAAAAATTGGCGAGGATGCATACGTTGGAGCCTTTGCTTACATTGGAGAAAACGTAACCATAGGAAAAAACACCAAGATATACCCCAACAGCTACATTGGCGATAATGCAAAAGTTGGCGACAACTGCACCATTTACGCTGGGGTAAAGATTTACGACGAGTGTGTTATAGGTAATAACTGTATAGTTCACGCAGGAGCTGTAATTGGTTCCGATGGTTTTGGCTTTGCTCCGCAACCCGATGGTAGCTACCACAAAATACCCCAGATTGGTAACGTGGTACTTGAGGACTTTGTTGAGGTTGGTGCAAACACTACCATCGATAGGGCAACCATGGGCTCAACCCTTATACGTAAAGGGGCTAAGCTCGATAACCTTATTCAAATTGCCCACAACGTGGATGTTGGCGAGAATACCGTTATTGCGGCTCAAACCGGCATTGCAGGCTCAACCAAAATTGGCAAAAACTGTATGTTTGGCGGCCAAGTTGGTATTATTGGCCACATAAGTATTGCCGATGGAGTTAAACTATCTGCTCAAACAGGTATCTCAAACTCAGTAAAGAAACCTGGCGAAGTGCTAATAGGCTCGCCAGCCATGAGCGCAGGACAATTTCATCGGTCTTTTGTTCTTTTCAGAAATTTCCCCGAAATTCGAAAAGAGATTGATGGTATAAAACGACGTTTAGACGCTATATCGGAATAGCTAAATGGGAATGTTTACCAAAGCATTCCCTTTTGTATGTTAATAAGAAACACCCATTATAGTGCACAAGCACAAACACGGATGAAAATTGAGTCGCGAA
>ENA-UPXM01006136-UPXM01006136.1-activated-sludge-metagenome-genome-assembly--contig:-NODE-6136-length-11294-cov-4.489545_pt1 | contig 11294 bp, 7 predicted proteins | sample MGYA00238178_ERZ772708 | MGnify/ENA primary metagenome ERZ772708 (study PRJEB29002, sample SAMN05720212) | activated sludge metagenome | isolation source: anaerobic digester from wastewater... | reverse complement strand
CCCGGGTTATGTAAGGAATGATAACACATTCCTTACATAATTCAAACGAAATCTATTATCTGTTTAGGCTCATTTCACACGCCAAACGCGGATCGTACCATCGTAGCCAGCGCTCACCAGGGTAGTGCCATCCGCGCTCATTTTCACGCGAACAATATTACCGGTATGCCCGGAGAGCGTCACAAGAACGGTACCATCTTCAATATCATAAAGCTTTACTTCCCTGCCATCTTGTGCCCAAAACGCTTTGCCGTCCTTTGTATATTCGAGACTGTACTTTGTAGATACACTTGTTTTAATTTTACGAATCTGATTGCCGGTAACAGGATCCCAGAAGAGCACAAAATCATCCGAGCCAGTGCTGCCCAGCATGCTTCCGTCTGGTGTAAAGGCTACCGCAAACACCCAGTTTTCGTGCCCTTCCAAAACGTGCAAACTGGCACCGGTGTTCGCGTCCCAGATGCGAACAGTTTCATCATCACCGCCACTGGCAATAAACTGCCCATCTGGCGAAAAAGCTACTGTACGCACGTAATCAGTGTGACCTTCAAGTGTGAACAAAAGCTCAAAGGTATTGAAATCCCACACTTTTACGGTTTCATCGTCACTGGCAGTGGCAATTTTGCTCTCGTCAGGAGATATCGCGATATCACGAATCCAGTCATCATGCGCATCGAAATAATCAAGTTCCGTGCCATTGTTCGCTTTGAGGAAATTGAAATAACCATGATAGGTACCGCCCAACAGCATCGTACCGTCTTTGCTGAAAGCCGGCGCCAGCATTTGGTCAAATCTCTCATCTACCCGCGACCAGACAACTTCGCCGTTCTCGCCTATCATCATGCTTAAATCGTTGTTATCCAAATAGAAGTATTGTGAGCCGTCGGGCGAAATCGCAAGTGAATAATAGGCATCAATATAGTTTACAGCCAACTCGGTTTGCTGGTTGGTTTCATAGTCCCAAAGGATAAGCTGACCATAATCATTGCGCGCGAAGATGCTTGTGTTGGCAGTATTCAACTCAAGGTTTGTGAAGTACGTATCTCCCCAGGTGAAAGTCTTGAGAAGTGACCCAGCGTTAATGTCCCAAACGGCAATTTCTGAATAATCACCATTTGCTATCAACTTGGTGCCATCTGCGGAAAACACCACTGCGGTACCATTAGTGCTGTCAAAGCTGTTGCTAAAGACTTTCTCGCCTGAAGAAATATTATAGACCGCCAAACTGTCATCATCACTTGCTGTAGCAATCAAACTGGAATCAGGTGACCAGGCCAACTGATTGATGTAATCTGTGTGGGCATTTATCGTTTTCAAGAGCTCGCCAGAGTCGACGTCCCAGATTTTGAGTTCGCCATCACTGTTTCCGGAGGCGAGTTTGGTGCCGTCAGGCGAAATGCCAATCACATAGTAATCTTCGCCATCAATGATCTCATGCGAGTAAGTGTATGTTTGGCCAGTCTTCTTAAAAATCAAGGCAACGTCATAATAGTCAGAAGCCAGAATACTCCCATCGCTTGAAAGGGTCATTTCGTAATTAATGGCGTTCTCAGCAAACATGGAGATTGACTCGAAGCTGTCGGCGGTGAAATGGTATATGCCATTGTAGGTAGATGCGAGAAGATCACCATTAGGAGCGAAAATGAGATCATAAACAGGCTCATCATCCAACAAACGTTTCACTTTTTGTCCGCTGTTTGGATCCATGATATCAACACCGATTGACGTGGCAACAGCAAGATATTTGCCATCAGGCGAATAGCTAATCGCCAAACTGTAGCCATCGCCAAAGCGCATACCTTGTTCCATACGATAGGCATTTTCAGCGGTTATTTCTTCCGCTGTTGCAGGGAAACCTTCCCAGACAGTGTCTGAACCAATAAGACTGCCGCCAGCGGGCTCTGTTGGCAGAGGTACTTCAGCTTCAGTAGGCAAAACTTCAGGTGTTTCTTCGACAGATTCACTGATTATTGTCTCCATGACATTTGGCATTTCACCTTCGATAATGTCTTTGGTGCGATTGATGATCGGTCGAATAACAGCAAAGAACAGAATCACACAAAGAACCAGCAAACCACCCACAACGCCCAGGATAATCCACAGAGCATTACTTTTCTTTTTTGGAGGTGCCTGGTATATGGGAGGCGGGGGTGCCTGTTGAAACCCTGGCTGCGCTGATTGCCCAGGCCCAAAACCGGCTTGGCTGGGGGCGTTCACAAATTCGCCTTGTTGTGGCCCAACTTGTTGTGGCATGGTTTGGGGTGTGTCAGCTGGGGGTGGAGAGTAGAGCACAGACCCAGGTGCGGGTGGAATATATGCGTCCACAAACCCATCTGAATCAGTACTTTGCGCGGGAACTTCTTGCTCTGTACCCACTGGTTCCTGAATACTTTCTTCCGCAACGGGCTCAACAGGAGCACTTTGCTCCAGTTTGCTACCGCAACCCATGCAGAAATTGCTGCCAGGTTTATTGTTTGTATTGCAATATGGACAAATCATCAATACCTCCTCATTCGTGGCTATAATTTAGTGTTTGTCATCTAATCTATTCTACTAAGAAACAATACAAACGGCTAGGAAAACTGGGTAAAAGTTTAATAAAAACGCAAATCTATTGCGTGAAATTTTTGAATTAAGGCACTCAATACGCTATAAAGTTAAATCAGCAATCAGAACCTGGAAGGCGATAATGCCGGGCATACCACTCGTTTTGATATCTTCGTCAATTTTTAACAAACGCGCATATATATCAAGCAACTGCGCCATCGAAAAGCGACCGGCTTGCTTATAAAGCTTGCCTGCTATAAAAGATAATACCTTGAGCTCACTCTGAACTTTGTCCTGTCGACCGCCTTCATCCATCACTTCGCGGGCTTGAATAAGCAAGCGGAACTGGCGATGTATCATGCCCGTAAGCTCCATAACGTCACTTTTTTCGGTAAGCAATAAAAATTGCTCCATCGCCTTTTTGCCGTTGCGTTCGCCCAGGGCATCCACCAGGGCAAAAATATCCCCTTCCTGGTCTTGCGTGGTGAGTAAAACAAGATCTTTGGTGGTGATGTTGCCACCTTCACCGGCATAGGCGATGAGCTTGTCAATTTCATGCCCGGCACGGAGTGTGTCGTTGCCCATATATTGAGCAAGCAACGCGGAAGCGGACTTATCGATCGTGCCACCTTTATCTTTGCAGTTGCGTCGGATCCATACAGGCATATCGGCGACATCGGGCAGGGAACAATTCATCACCTGCGCGCGGGACGGATTTTGACCGATCCATTCCAGCACCCAGTCATAGCTTTTGACGTTTTCCCAGTAGGCTTTGCCACTGCGTTTAATGATTTGGTCGTCAACAAACAAGACCAACTGCGTGGTCTGGGGAAGTTCTGCAAGCAATTTCAGAAAGCGGTCTTTGGCGTTTTTGGCTTGTTTCGTCAAAAAACTACGTCCGTTTTCAACGATTACCAGGCGACGTGGTGCCAAAAAAGGCATTGCCATGACGTCGGCAGTCAGACTGTCAATATTCAAAGTCTCGCCATCCAAGAGAGTGGTGTTGAGGTCGGCGGTATCTGAATCACCCAAGGCGTTTTTAAAACCTGCCACCAGCTCACGAAAACGTGTGCTGTCATCCCCCCGCAAGAGATAAAAAACTGGTGATTCAGACGAATCAGACATTTGTTATGCCTCAGTATCTACTTTATGAACCGATCCATTCAAAACCTTTTGGGTTAGTACACCCTTAACTTGAGTGTCTTCAATTTCGCCACTGGTGGTGATGTACTTTTGAGTAATCGGACCCAAAGGCCGGGCGAGAAAATAGGCGGGGACAGCAGACGCAGCGGCAATCAGATAGTGATACCACTTCGGTTTCTTTTCGTTGACAGTGCTTAAAGCCAAAACGCTGCCCGCGACCATGCTTGCCACCAAGGTGGGAACGGCGATATTCGATCCGCAATTTGGATGTACTGCCAAATCTGTTTCACCTGCTTTCAAACGATTCTTAGCCTCCAGTGTGGCTTCAGTCATCAGTTCGGTGGGCAAGTCGGCAACCATCAGAAAACCTTTAGGGTTTGAAATGCCCATCATTCGCAAACCCGGATAGCGCTCTGAAAGCACATGCATTGTAGCATGTTCCAAAGCGTGATTACGTCGAATACGACGGATGATGGGAATGTAATCGAGTATGTTCTTTTTCATTGCAACCTTCTTTTATACTAAGGAATCGTAGCGTTTAACGATTTCTTCCGCTGGCATGATGGTTAAGTCTTTTAGACTATATCCTGATTCTACCAAGCTATTGATTATTTTGGCGCTGCATTATTAAACTTTTTACCAAAACGCGCAGATACACTTCAGGGCATATCTGTGGCACTTATTTCTCCTCTTCAACAAACGCCAGTTTGAGCGCGTCGCGCAAGGAACGTGCCTCTAAAATCTCAATGTTGTCAGGCCAGGGTTCGCCTTTGCGCGCGCGTCGGGGCACGATGGCTCGTTTAAAGCCCAGCTTCGCGGCTTCGCGCAGGCGTGTTGGCATTTGCCCTACCATACGCAGTTCGCCGGAAAGGCCAACCTCGCCGATTAGCACGGTATCCGCGCGCGTGGGCAAGTCGCGCATGGATGACGCCAAAGCGGTCGCCACAGCCAAATCAGCCGCGGGTTCTTCGAGTCTTAAGCCACTCACCACGTTGGTTATCACGTCTTGATTGCCTAAATTAAGACCCACGCGACGCGTTAAAACCGCCACGATAATCAGCAAGCGATTGAAGTTGATGCCATTCGCGATACGGCGCGGGTTGCCAAAATTAGTGGGAGTGGTCAAGCCTTGCACCTCAACCAAAAGCGGACGGGTGCCTTCCATGGTAACCGCCACAGCAGAACCCGGCGCGTTGACCATGCGCTCCGCCAAAAAGACTTCGCTGGGATTGCGCACTTCGACCATGCCGCGTTCCTGCATTTCAAAAACGCCCACTTCGCTGGTAGCCCCATAGCGGTTTTTTACCGACCGCAAAAGCCGGTAACTCTGGAAATGTTCGCCTTCCAGATACAAAACCGTGTCCACAATATGCTCAAGCACACGTGGGCCAGCAATCGCGCCTTCTTTGGTGACATGGCCGATGATAAACACGGTCAGCCCGGTGGTTTTGGCAATTTCGCGTAGCTGACTGGCACTTTCGCGCACCTGGGATATCGAACCTGCCGCTGACTCCATGTTGGGCAAGGTCATGGTTTGAATGGAGTCGATGATGAGCAACGCTGGTTTATGCTCAGCGATGTGTTGCATTATCATGCCAAGGTTTGTTTCTGTTACCAGGAGTAAATTCTTGGGCAAATGTGCTGTCTCTGTGTCATCTTTCGTGGCAATACGGTCAGCGCGCATTTTAATCTGGCGTTCTGATTCTTCACCAGACACATACAGCACGACATCCTTTCGCGCCAGTTCCATGGCCATCTGCAAAATGAGCGTGCTTTTGCCGATGCCGGGATCGCCACCGATTAACACAACCGAACCAGGCACAATGCCCCCACCCAAAACACGGGCGAACTCTTCCATCTGCAAGGGCACACGGTCTTCCTGCGCGCCCTGGATTTCAGCCAGCGGACGCACTTTTGAGTTGCCCACCAAACCACGCTGATAAGTTTTTGAGCTTGCGGCAGGCTCTGCCTCTACCAGCTCCTCAATCATGCTATCCCAGCTTTCGCAACTTGGGCAACGCCCAAACATGCGTGACGTGGTTTTTCCACATTCCTGACAAACGTAGCGCGTGTAACTTTTAGCCATCGTTAGCTTCCTGCCGGCGCAAGTTCCGCTTCGGGCTCTTGCTCTTCGTCAAGAATGCCGATACGCTCCTCTTTGCGCAGGACAATCCGTTTTTTGCCATCTTCTTCTTCAAGTTCAGCAATGATATGGTCTCCAGCCTCAAACTGACCCATCAAAAGCGCGTCGGAGAGGGGTTCTTCAATCATTTGTTGCACCACCCGGCGTACCGGACGCGCGCCCATTTCAGGGTCGTAGCCTTCTTCAGCCATGAAGTCAAAGGCTTCGTCGGTGGCGGAGATAGTCAGGTCTTGTTCAATCAACATCTCTTGCACCTTCCCGAGTTCAAGTTCCACAATCTTGCGGATATCGGCACGGTTAAGCGCGCGGAAGACGATAACCGTATCCATGCGGTTGATAAATTCCGGGCGGAATTGACGCTTAAGGGCATCCATGAGTTTTTTCTGCATATCGTCGTATGCCAGACGTTCTTCAAGTTCTTCGTCCTGTGCCAGGGCAAAACCAAAGTTTGTCTGCTGTTTTATGACCTCAGCGCCAACGTTGGTGGTCATAATGATGATGGCGTTTTTGAAGTCCACTTTAAGACCTTTTGCATCTGTAAGGTGGCCTTCTTCCATGATTTGCAAAAGCATATTCAAGGCTTCCGGGTGAGCTTTTTCGACCTCGTCAAAAACGACTATCGAGTAGGGTCGGCGGCGGATAGCTTCGGTCAGCTGACCGGCTTCATCGTAACCGACATATCCTGGAGGCGCGCCAACCAAACGGCTCATACTGTGACGCTCCATAAACTCGCTCATGTCAATTTGAATGAGCGCTTCTTCGTTGCCAAAGAGCAAACGTGCCAGCGCTTTGGTGAGTTCGGTCTTGCCAACACCGGTAGGACCCAGGAACATAAAAGAGCCAACTGGCCGGCGTGGGTTTTTAAGCCCAGCTCGCGCGCGTCGCACAGCCTTGGCGATAGCAGTAATGGCTTCTTCCTGACCGATAATCGACTCGGACAAAGCTTCTTCCATGTTCAAAAGGCGTTCGCTTTCTTCCTGAGCGAGTTGTGTAAGGGGAATGCCCGTCCACATCGAGATGACTTCCGCCACATCTTCGCCAGTAACGGTTGGCGCGTTGGCGCGGTCCCAACCAGTTTGCAAGCTTTTTAGGCTGGCTTCAAGTTCTTCCTGACGTTTTAGCAGCGCCAGAATGTTGTCGTTGTCTTCAACCGCCTGGGCTTCCTTGAGCTCAGCGCGGACTTTACGCAGTTTACTCATCAAATCCTTGCTGTTGACAGCCGTGTCGCTTTTGTACATGCGCACACGCGAAGCGGCTTCGTCCACCAGGTCAATGGCTTTGTCGGGCAAGAAACGCTCACTGACATAGCGCGAACTCAGCTTCGCGGCGGTTTCAATGGCTTCATCGCTGATATGCAGACGATGGTGTTCTTCATATTTCTCGCGCAATCCATAGAGAATTTCAATAGTTTCATCTACACTGGGTTGCTCAACCACAATCGGCTGGAAACGACGTTCCAGCGCGGCATCGGATTCGATACTCTTGCGATATTCATTGAGAGTGGTCGCGCCAATGACTTGCAACTCACCCCGCGAAAGAGCCGGTTTAAGAATGTTGGCCGCATCAACCTGCGAACCCGCTGAACCAGCTCCAACCAGCATGTGCAATTCGTCAATAAAGACGATTGCGCCACTGGTCTTGAGTTCGTCGATCACACGTTTCAGGCGTTCTTCAAACTGACCACGGTACATCGTGCCCGCCACCAGAGAACCCACGTCCAGTTGCAACACGCGCTTGTCAAGCAACAATGCGGGAACATCGCCGGTGAGAATGCGCTGGGCAAGCCCTTCAACGATGGCGGTCTTGCCAACGCCCGGCTCGCCAATCAGGGCTGGGTTATTTTTGGTGCGGCGCGCCAAAATTTGAATGACACGCTCAATTTCTTTCTCGCGCCCAATGACAGGGTCAAGTTTATCCGCTTCGGCAAGCGCGGTCAGATCGGTGGCTAACTGGTCCACCAGGGGCGTTTTGCTGTCGTCTTTCTCGACGCGTGTGCGCCTGGGCAAACGTGGCGCGCCTGCCATAGCGGGGGCATCAGCATCCTTTTTAGGTGGAGTGGTGTCAACGTTTTCTTCGAGTTCTTCTTTCGCGCTCTTAAGGACGCGTTTGGTTTGACGTCTGATTTGCTCGGGTGTCACACCTAAACTCAAAAGCACCTGCATGCCTGTGCTTTTCTCGTCCGTTGCCATGGCGAGTAAGAGATGTTCGGTGCCAACGATTGACGCACCGCCCAATTTTGCTTCTTCCAGCGCGCGTTCAAGCAGGTTTTTGGTCTCTTCGGCAAGACTATAAGACTTTATCTCGTCATCAGGTTTATGTTCTTCTTCGACGACTTTACGTATTGCGTCTTCACTCACGCCAAGATCCTGTAAAACGCGGTTGGCGATGGTGCCTTTTTCAATCATCAAACCCAACAAAAGATGTTCATTTGAAATCTTTTGGGTTTTGTATCGTTCAGCTTCCAATTGTGCCAGGCTGAGCACCCTTTTTGCTTTCTGTGTGAATTTATTTATAACAGCCAAGGTAGTCCTCCTGTAAGAATATTAGTGTTGGTTGCGCCATCGTGGAAAGGCTTTCCTTTAAAGTGAAAACCAAGCTAATCATGTAAGCAACCCAACCTGTATTGATTGTACCAAAGCAAAGAGTTTGCACAAACGCAAGCATCTTTTTTTGATGAACTGTTAATAGTCTGAAAAGATTAGTCCGCCTTGAGATAAGTCGGTATAGTCTTGCGTATATAATGACAGGTGTAGCCACCAGGATTCTTTTGCAGATAGTCCTGATGATAGTCCTCAGCCGGCCAAAAAGTACCCAGGGGTTCGAGTGTGGTCGCCACCGGATTGCGCCACATGCCACTTGCATTGACAAGCTCAATCATTTTCTCCGCGCATTGTTTTTGCGTTTCATCCTTGTAAAATATCGCGCTGCGGTAAGATGTGCCGATGTCGTAGCCCTGGCGGTTTAGCGTGGTGGGATCGTGCATACGGAAAAAGAAATCCAGGAGTTTCAACAGACTGGTTTGGGTAGTATCAAAGACTATTCTCAGTGCCTCAGCGTGCCCGGGGTGATTTTGATAGCTGGGATTATCGTTTTCACCACCGGTGTAGCCACATTCGGTGTCCAAAACGCCAGTCTCTTGCCTGAATAGCTCTTCCATACCCCAAAAGCATCCTCCGGCGAGAACAATTGTGTCCGTTTGTTTTGATTGCATCGCGCGCATTGTCCTTGTTCTTAAACTATTCTCACGGCACAACATTGTGCCGTGAGAAATTCTATCAAATTTATCCTGGTTTTTTATTGCTTTGTCTAAACCAACAGCTGTTTTTTCAAAGACTTACCAATCTGGCTCAAAAATGTAATCAGCTTCGTCAATGATATAGTGCTCTCCTGTTATCGGATTCATCAACCATAGTTCATAGGGTTGATAATGACTGGCACCTGCATCATAGCTTGGCGTCCTGACAACCACTATGCGATAATCCACCGGCGACCATGCTCCAAAAATCCAGTTTTCATCTTTTGGATTATCCGCAGTTAAGGGCTTTGATATCGCGGAATAGTCCCCGCTTTCAACCATGTCCAGGCTGGCATTACCTATAACGAAAGACAAATCACTTGGCGTCAATCCGATAATGCTTTCAACAGCTTCGATGAAATAATATTTACTCATCACAATATACTTGTCATCAAAAGACCAGTACGGATAGGTCCAAACAAGTTCGCTGTCTGCAAGTGTGTTCAGCAAGTAAGGTAAGCCATCCGGCAATTCCTGTTCAGCAATCCAAATTGTGGTTGAAGACTCAAACCAAGTGCCATCCGCATAAGCGATGCGATCTTCCCCGTTTGAAACTTGCATCGACCACCACGATGACATTTCCAGGGTTTTCCCGGTGTGTGTATCGTAAACAAGGTGATAAAATGGTCCGCCACGGCTACAACCAGATGGCACATAATTGATATATCGCCCGTTTTTTGACATATCAACCGCTTGTGGATAGGCATAATCGTGAGTATCCTCGTTCGGCAATATTGCTACATAATTCAACTGACTTTGAATGAAGTCAAAAATGTAAATTTCCACAACATGTCTTTTCACTGGCTCATTTTGGAAAAAATCGCAGTTTCCAAAATGTCGTGAAATATAAAGCTGACTGTTTGAGTCCCAGCCAAGCACCCTGTCTCTGACATCGTCTTCCTGCATATAAGGCTCTGATGTCCACAATTCTGCAGTTTCAAAGCTATATACATAAACAAACCGACTGTTGTATTCTTGAAATGCCACAAAACGTCCGTCGGGGGATACTTTTGGCCTGTCATAACTGGTGGTGATGTTACCGTGCTTTTCGCCACCATCAAGTGTTACCTGCTTGCGTTCGCCGGTCTCTGTGTAATAAGCCCAAATATTATAGCTTTTCACATAAACGATGGGTGGAACGGTTTTTGTAAGAGCTTCGAAACCAGGCAGAGGTTTAAAATCCAGAGCTTCAGAACTGGTTAAAACATCCTCAACATCTTGCAAACATTGCTGGCTTAGCGGTGGAAAATTATTTCCCTCTACGGATATGATATGCGCATCAGCCCAAAGATAAGATCTCAGCCCGATGTCACTTGTACCTTTGTAGACCCAGTCTGTTAGCGAGAATTGTGTTTCTCCGATAGTGACTTGTTTTGTTGTCACTTCAAACAAATTTGGCATACCATGCCCATTGTTGACATAAATAACACATCCCGGATCATTGAGAGAAATTAAATGAGGTATTTGATATTCAGATTCATCCACCCCTTTCCACTTAAGGGTGTCATAAGTAAACCAAAAGTCAGATGCCATTTGAATAGACGCCATTACAGGCTCGTGTTCTTCAATAGGATCTGGAATATCTGTTGGCATTATGGTGGGGTCCTGAACAGGTGTTGCCATCGGTTCAGGACTGGATTCAGGAATATCTGGAGATTCTGTTATTTCAGGATCGTCATTTGCCAAAATAATGCCCGCTATTTTTTCAGCGATGCTGGTGCATGCGGTGACAGTCAGCATGACCAATAAAACAATGATGGATAGTAGGCTTCTCTTTTTCATTCTCAACTCCCTTTTTCATCGAACGATTTGCTATATTATAGTTTTCAACACATTATGCACGGTTAAGACCGGCTTCAGACATATTTTAGGAGTACATTCGTCACTTACTCATTCTTATAGCAAGTGAGCTATCAAAAAAATCAAAACTCATTCCCGCGACATGATAATTTTACCCTGTTTGCGGGAAATATTAGTAATTCACAGCTTAAGCAACAATAATTATTAATTCTATTTACCAGTCTGCACTTTCGATATCAACGCCCTGATCAATAAGGATTAAACGGTCTGTTGTAAAATCATACAGCCACAATTCGTCGTCAAAAGAGTCTGAGAAATCGCTCCGTCCCGGTCGATTGATGATGACCATACGATAATCCACCGGCG
>ENA-UPXM01006109-UPXM01006109.1-activated-sludge-metagenome-genome-assembly--contig:-NODE-6109-length-11333-cov-7.986877_pt1 | contig 11333 bp, 9 predicted proteins | sample MGYA00238178_ERZ772708 | MGnify/ENA primary metagenome ERZ772708 (study PRJEB29002, sample SAMN05720212) | activated sludge metagenome | isolation source: anaerobic digester from wastewater... | reverse complement strand
ATGTGAACAAAAGATTTGATGATGTGAACAAAAGATTTGATGATGTGAACAAAAGATTTGATGATGTGAACAAAAGGTTTTCAATGATGATGTGGATGATGACAGCAGGTTTTACAATCATTGCAACAGTTATAACACTTCTTTCAATTTTCGCGAGATAAAATCGACCGGCAGAAAACGTTGCATTTATAATGATCAAAGCTAATAAATACGTAATGATATTTTCAAATGAATGACTTGAAAATTCACAAAAGTTCACTAAGCACTTCGAACAAAAAAGAATATACCATCACCCTTTAATGAACAATCACTTCATACTTCCGTATTTTCACAGTGCCCCTTCTGTACCAGATTTCATTTCCGATATCGATATTTGTGATATAGTTATCCGCTTTCAGCATCTTGTTTTTTATCATAAAATCAAAAAACTCATCGATGTTGAAAACGCCTCTGTCAGTTCCCTTCCAGTCCCAGCTCCAACCGAAAAAATACTTTCCATCTGATTTGCCCGAAAATATTTTCTGAAAATATTCACCCTTCGCGGCATTCTTATTCCACACATTATTCAGAAGAACGCATTTATTACCGACTGAGATTTCAGCCCAATCGGAAGTTTCTTCTTTAATAATTTTTTCAACCGTCTCTTTAGACGGCAACGATACAGCAAAAGAAAGCATAATCATAAAAAGTAAAATTTTTGTTTTCAAAATATACCGCCAGATTTAATAAAATATTATTTCAGCAACAGCCCGGGATTTACGAAAAGGTTTACATCAAACCATGCGTAATAATATCCGGCGAATATCAGCAAGAAAAGAATAGCGACCGAAATATAAAGCCCCAGCACTCTTCCGAAATAGACTCTCGTAACATGAACGAATTTTTCGGCAAACCATTCCGAAAAACGGCTGACCCATTTTACAACAAAATAGAATATAACAAGAACCAAAAACATTCCGGCCAGAACTACAAGACGGCGGTCCGCGGTTTTTCCAAGCGACATCACCTTTTTATTGATGAGAACTATTAATAGATCAGCCGCTAAAATAACAATACACGTCAGAACGAAATTTATCATTCTGTATTTAAATCTTGCCATTTTTCCTCCATAATACCTCAATAGCCGCCCTTATCGCAGCAAAGTCAACCATTCCGCCCATTATGTTTAAAAAAAAATGACCTATTTCAATTTAAGACTTGATTTCTGTTTTAGTTGAAGTATTTCTTGGCAATATATCAATAAATATAAACACTACACCAATTTGTTAAGATCCGTCGTTGCGACGTATACCATTGCTTTATTTTCGCGGATGAATTGTTCTTCGGAGGCAGAAAGTGGAGACACAAAAGAAAATCGGGAAACTCTATTTAAAATTTTTACTTTTCACACAGGGTGTTCCCTATTTTATTTTAATTCCCGTATCGGCTTTTATTTTTATAAAAATAACAGGGCTGAAAAATTTCGCTCCGTTTCTGGGAGTTGTTGCGGGCATTTCGCTTACAGCATTAATAATTGCCTTTTTTTCAAACCGTAAAATACTAAAGCCTCTTGTCTCCTATTATAAAAAGTTTAAACTAGGCGGGGAAATATCCGGCGAAGAATATCTCAAGGCGCGCAAATGTGCGTTTTCACTGCCTAAGCACCACACAATAAGCGGAATTGTCAGATGGCTCATTCTTGCGCCTGTTGTAATCATTTATCTCCAGAAAAGCGCAAATGCGACACTTCTTCAGCAGGTCAACTGCTATTCGGTTATGGTATTCAATACGATAGCCACAGCAGTCGTTTACTACATCGTCACAGAAAAAATCATTGAACCATTCATCAACGAAGGCATTTTCTCAAAACTGGATCCCGAACTTAACATAAATAAAACCCGCATTTCGCACGTACTGTCTTTTCTTTCAATAGGCGCAATATCATTATTGATTCTGATTATATCACTTGCCGTATTCAATATTCAGTACAAATCAATTGAAAATTCATACACCGAACAGATGAAAACCATTTCGGTTCTTGTAGATAAACAGCTCGAATCTTTTATTGATAAAATCGGTGATGATGCCGATTTTATCACGGAAAAAGAAAGCTCAGCAAAATCAATCGCCTCAAAAAATTACGGCGACATCATCGCTACGATGAAGGACTATAAAAAAAAATACGGCATCTATGACGAAATTCTGATTCTCTCACCAGACGATTATCTTGAAGTTTTCGCTTCTACGAATCTTTCTCTTACAGGAAAAAATCTGTACGGCGACAACCAGTATCTCGGCCTCAAAAAAGCTTTCTCGAAGAATTTTTCATCTGATGCCAGCGGAAACAAGCGGCACCTGAGCGGAGTATTTAAATGCAGTCTTACCGGGCAAAATGTTCTGCTTTTCACATGCCCTTTCGTTCAAAACGGAAAATTTATCGCAAATATAGGTTTTCTTATAAAAGCCCAGTCTTTCTATGAAAAAATATATTCAGCAGCAATAGTCGGCCGTAACGGCTACTCTGTTCTTTTTGATTCATCATTAACAACAGTCTCTCACCCGGATCAATCGATGATACTCAAAGACATGAAGGACACGGATTTCGCAAAAAAAATTATCGAAGGCGAACTTCTGAAACCGATCAAATATTTATACAATGACCGCACAAAACTCATGATAGCTGCCAAAAATACGAAGTACAACATGTTTACAGCAACAATTCTTGATATCGACGACATTGAAGAATCAGTAATTGAATATGCTGTTTATATTCTGATTTTTGCGGCAATCGGACTTTTATCTGCGGCTTTTTTCGCGTCATGGTTAATAAACAGAAAAATGCGCCCTCTTTCGGATTACGATCTTGTCATTGACGGCATATCAAAAGGTGATCTTTCAAGAAAAATAATCGCACACACGGATGATGAAATCGGAGAGCTTTCATATAAAATGATTATATTCTCTGAAAATCTCAAAAGAATAATCAGAAATATTCAGGGCATTTCCGGCGAACTTGCGGCAAGTTCCCACGAAATGTCAATAACCGCCGGAGCATTCTCGGATATTTCACAGAATCAGGCGGCAACCGCAGAAGAAGTTACCGCAACAACCGAACAGATGAGCGCCGGAGTTGACAGTGTCGCGACAAGTGCGGAAGAACAATTCAAGACAATCGAAGAACTCACTCAGAGAATGACGGTTCTCTCCGATGCGATAAATCAGATGAGTGAAAAACTTAAAGTTGCCATTACAACAACCGACAGAATTTCATCAAACGCAAAAGAAGGTGAAATAACAATAGGAAACCTTAACAAGAGTATGTCGCAGATTACAGCAAGCTCAAAAGAAATGACCGGGATTGTAAATATTATCAGCGATATATCTGAACAGATAAATCTTCTTTCTTTGAACGCGGCAATCGAAGCGGCAAGAGCCGGCGACGCGGGCAAAGGATTCGCTGTCGTTGCAGATGAAGTCAGCAAACTTGCAGACCAGACAGCAACAAGCATCAAACAGATTGATAACTTTATTGTAACTACCAATTCAGAAATCACAAAAGGAATGCAGGCAGCCGAAAACACCGTAAGCACAATAAGCACAATCATTTCGAACATACAGACTATAAGCTCGACGATTACTGCTCTCGAAGAAACAATGAAGAAACAGCTCGAAACCAATAAAATCGTTAACGACGAAGCGCGCACAATGAAAAACAGAACTGATGAAATGAAGATTTCGACGTCTGAACAGAAAAATGCGGTCGGTGAAATCGTAAAATCGATCACAAACATCAATGAGCTTACTCAGCAGAACGCCGGAGGAGCCGAAGAAATTGCAGGTTCCGCAGAAAATGTCGCTACCCTCGCAGAGAAACTGAAAGAGACGATTCAGTTCTTTAAATTTTAACCAATAATTATTTTCTCGGCAGAAAATTCTTTGCCGAGAAAGATTTTCCCTCTCGAACTGAAATTATCAATGGAATCAGTTGTAAAATAACGCACCGAAGAATTCTTTGAACATTGTTCGTCAATCTCTTTGTGACGCGACAAATAATCCTTCAATGAAGCCGCAACTATGCTGTCCTGCTGAACAATTTTTACGTGTTCGGGAATAAATCTCCTGAATGATTCAATCATAACGGGATAATGAGTGCATCCGAGAAGAACAGTGTCAATCGATGTATCTTTTGATATAAGTTCATCGATATACTTTTTAACAAAATAATCGCAACCGGGATTATCAATCTCATCATTCTCAGCAAGAGGAACGAGAATCGGACAGGCCTGCTGAGTAACGGTGATATCCGGAAATATTTTATTTATTTCAACCGGATACGAATTTGACATAACAGTTCCGGCTGTTGCCAGAATACCTACATGACGGGTTTTCGTAACGCTTCCTATCATTTCGGCTGTCGGACGGATGACGCCCAGAACTCTTTTAGTTCCGCTCATTTTAGGAAGATCAATCTGCTGAATATTTCTTAAAGCTCTTGCGCTCGCGGTATTGCATGCGAGAATCACAAGAGGCGAATCCATCTCAAACAGGCACATAACCGATTCGCGCGTATATGAATAAATCATCTCGAAAGAACGGTTTCCGTAAGGGGCGCGAGCATTATCTCCTATATAAACAAAATCATATTCCGGCATTGTTTCAAGAATTTCACGGAGAATGGTAAGTCCGCCGAAACCCGAATCAAAAACACCAATTGGTCCTTTCATTTTATCCTTCCGATTTTGTTCACTTTTGACGTGTTTTATCCCTTGTCAAGAGAAGTCTTTGTAAGAGTTAAAATTTTTAGTTGCCAAAATAAGTTCATTCTCAAACAATTCGTTAAATTCAAAAGGGGGCATTAGATGAGATATCTTTTAGCACTTACTGCTCTGATGAGTATATTTTTCAGCAGTTATTCATATTCAAACCAGATTCCTGAGGAGGATGTTTCTAAAGCGAGACTGACTCTGGGACCTGACAGATGGATTCAGCTTCATTATTTTCTTCAGACAAATTTCAATTACGGAAAATTCAATTCCGAGAATTCCTACGATTTTCAGATAAGAAGATCACGAATCATTCTTAACGGACAGGCTGCAGCTAACGTTGATTTCTTCTTTCAGACGGACGACCTCAAAGCCGGCAACAGCTCTGATAAGAGCGAAACTGACAATGACAGCGACGGCGCAAACCGCATTTTTACCCAGGATGCATACGCCCGTCTTACGGTAAACAGAGGTTTTCAGATAATGGCCGGTCTCCTCACGGTTCCTATAACCAGACTCAATCTTTCAAGTCAGGCGACAACTCTATGCGCAACTGAAGACTCCAATCTTTCAGTTCTGAGCAATTATTCAAATAACGGACGCGATGCGGGTGTAATGCTGCGCGGACTTATCGGAACACGCACATTAGAATACCGTTTCGGGGTTTTTGACGGATATTCACGCAACGCAAAAGACGCAACTGGAAGAAACAATTCCGATTCTCCAAGACTTTCCGGGCGTATAAGCTGGAACGCACTCGAGAATGAGGACGATGAATCATACTTCTACAGCGAAAACTACTTAGGCAAAAGAAACGTTCTCGCTTTCGGAGTAGGAGCTGATTTCCAGAATAAAGTATATCCGACATCAAGCGGAGAATATAAAAACTATTTCGCATGGAGTGCAGACGTTGCAGTAGACGTCAATACATCAAGCGCAACAGCTATAGTGATGCAAGGCGGAATAATCATGGGTTCCAACAGCCCGGGCGAAGGATTATCGGATGATGAAACCATCTTAGTTCCTCTTTATGACGAGTTTCTGACTTTTTATGGTCAGGCAGGCATGCTCTTCTTTCAGCAGGTTCAGCCGGTTATGCGCTTTTCATACAGAAAAAACACATTGAACGGCGGAGGAACCGAAACTCTTTCACACCTTGCCTTCGGTTTTAACTTTTTTATCAACTCCCACTACGCGGCGATCAAGACTCTGTATTCGCATCCTTTAAAGGATTCAGTAGACAAAGAAGGCAAACGATTCGACTTGAGCTTTCAGATTTACATGTAACATTCAAAAGCCGTCCATGATGGACGGCTTTTTTCATATTTCGATGACAACAGGCGCATGATCAGAACCCATGACCCGGGGAAGTATATAAGATTTTTTAACTCTATCCTTAAAAGCATCTGATACACAGAAATAATCAATACGCCATCCCACGTTCTTCTCCCTTGCCCTTCCCATGTAGCTCCACCACGTATAATGACCTCCGCCGGATTCAAACATTCTGAATGTATCAACAAAACCGGATTCAACAATTTTATCAAAACCGGCCCGTTCTTCGACGGTAAAACCCGCGTTTCTGACATTCGACTTCGGATTGGCAAGATCAATCTCCGTATGAGCAACATTCAAATCTCCGCAGAATATTACAGGCTTTTTCTTTTCAAGATTTTTCAGATATTTCAGAAAATCCACATCCCATTTATTTGAACGGTAATCCAGCCGCTCAAGACCTCTCTGCGAATTGGGCACATAGACATTCACAAGAAAGAATCCGTCATATTCTGCAGAAATAACCCTGCCCTCATGATCATGTTCTTCCACATCTATTCCTAAAGAAAATGAAGCTGGTTTAATTTTTGAAAATATCGCTGTTCCGGAATAACCTTTCTTTTCGGCAGAATTCCATATTCTGTAGGGATATTTATCAAGAGAAAGTTCAACCTGATCTTCATTTGCCTTTATTTCCTGCAAACATATAATATCAGGATCAGTCTCTTCAACAAATTCATAAAACCCCTTTCCGATTATTGAACGAATACCGTTCACATTCCATGATACTATTTTCATAAGCCGTCCTTTATGACGCAAGTATAGCTCAAAAATATCCTTACGAAGCAATAAAAAAAATATTGACTCATTATTTTCAGCGGATTAATATAAAGAAAATATTACAAACGGAGAACCCTATCGAAAATTCTACAAGCAAGAAAACTAATCGGCTTATAATTGTTTCAAACCGCCTGCCGTTATCAATCGCGAAAGACAATGACTCACTCTCTTTCTCTCCAAGTCCCGGCGGACTCTCAACAGGCATCAGCGCTCTCGATTATGATAACCGTCTCTGGATCGGTTGGCCAGGAATTGCGTCGGAAGAGATAAATCCCGGAGAAGAACGTATCATAAAATCAGAGTTGAAAGAAATGAATTCGCACCCTGTATTTCTTGATAAAAATGAAATTTCAGCTTATTACTACGGTTTTTCAAACCGCACAATATGGCCTCTCTTTCACTACTTTCCGAAAAACTGTATTTTTGAGCAAAAACACTGGGAAGCATATAAAGAAGTTAACGAAAAATTCTGCCGCGAAATTTTATCGCTTGCTGATGAAAATGATACTATCTGGATTCACGACTACCAATTGCTTCTTCTTCCGCAAATGATACGCGAAAAACTTCCGAATGCAAAAATCGGTTTCTTTCTTCATATACCTTTTCCGTCTTTTGAACTCATACGTCTTCTTCCATGGAGAAAAGAAATTCTTCTAGGAATGATGGGAGCGGATTTGATAGGATTTCATGAATATGATTATGTCCGTCATTTTTTTGAAAGCGTTCACAGAATCGCAGGATATGAACACAATCTTCTCACTATTACAGCAGAAAACAGAATTATTGAAATAGATGCTTTTCCGATGGGTATTGACTATGAAAAATATTCCTCCGCAGTTGATGATGAAAATGTTAAAAGTGAAATTAAAAAGCTAAGAGAACAAATAGGAAACAAAAAACTTATTCTTTCCATAGATAGACTGGACTATACAAAAGGTATAATTAACCGGATGCGGGCATTTTCATTATTTCTCGAAAAATATCCCCAATACATCGGCGAAGTTTCTCTTGTTATTCTTGCAGTACCCAGCAGAACCGAAGTTGATCAATATATCCGGCTGAGAGACAAGATTGAAGGACTGGTCGGTAGAATAAACGGTCAATACGGCACTATCGGATGGACCCCAATCCATTACATGTTCAGAGCGCTCTCCTTCCCTGAAATTATCGCGCTTTATTATGAATCCGAAATTGCACTGATAACTCCGATACGTGACGGTATGAATCTTGTTGCCAAAGAATATATTGCTTCAAAAGAAAGAGGAAACAAACGCGGCGTTTTGATATTAAGTGAAATGACCGGAGCCGCATGTGAACTCAGCGAGGCGATTATAATCAACCCTCAAAACCGTGCGGAAATTGCCGATTCGATAGAAAAAGCTCTGACGATGAGCGATTTTGAGGCGCAAAGAAGAAATCATTTTATGCAGAACCGTCTTTCTAGATATACGGTTAAACGCTGGGCTTCAGAATTTATTAAATCCCTCGACAAAATAAAAAATAAACAGAAGGAAATGCTTATGCACCGCCTCAACAGCGATATAGAAAACTCTATCATCGATAATTATAAGAAATCACAATCAAGATTAATTCTTCTCGATTACGACGGTACGCTCTCTCCGTTTTTTCCTCTTCCTGAAATGGCAAAGCCTTCGGATAATTTGATGAAAATACTAACGTGTCTTTGCGAAGATGAAATCAATCATGTCGCTATCATAAGCGGAAGAGACAAGAAAACCCTTTCTGAATGGTTTGCAGAATTAAAGATTTCTCTTGTCGCTGAACACGGCAACTGGTCAAAGAGAGAATCCGCCAAATGGCAGAATCACGGTTCTCCGGCACAAAACTGGAAAGAGAAACTTAAACCTGTAATGGAAGTTTTCGTAGACAGAACTCCCGGATCATTTATCGAAGAAAAAGAATATTCACTTGTTTGGCATTATAGACAAGCGGATAAGGGTCTCGCCCAAATAAGAATGCATGAACTTAAAGATGCTTTACTCAGCATGACGGGAAATCTTGATTTAGGTGTTTTTGAAGGCAATAAAATAATAGAAATAAAAAGTATTGCCGCCAGCAAAGGTACTGCCGTTTCCGCATGGCTTTCTGAAAATGAATATGATTTTATCTTCTGCGCAGGTGACGACTATACGGATGAAGACATGTTTGCAGTTCTTCCGGAGAATGCTTTTTCTATAAAGATAGGCAATGGTCCCAGCAAGGCAAAATTCAGTACATCTGATCTGAATTCCATACACAGGTTACTGGAATCGTTCGCCAACGGCAGACAGGTGTAAAAAAATGGAAAATCTTGATTACGGAATAATCGGAAACGGCAAAACCGCGGCTTTGATTTCTAAAAACGGATCACTTGACTGGTGCTGTCTCCCGAATTTTAATTCTTCATCATTTTTCGCTAAAATACTCGATGATGAAAAAGGCGGAGAATTCTCAATAGAACCCGAGGGATCTTTTACCGTCTCACAGCACTATGTCCGAAAAACAAATATATTAAAAACCGTATTTGAATCCGATAATTGGAAATTTGAACTTATCGATTTTATGCCGAGATACAAAACTGATAACGGAATTTATCATACTCCATCGGAAATTATCCGTTACTTCATTGTACTTAAAGGAAACCCTTCAATTAAAATCAATTATACTCCGAAGCCGAATTATGCAAGAAGCATTGTAAAATATAAAGTAGAAGAAAAGTTCATGAAGCATTATACTAGAAGCGGGAAATATGAATCACTTTACATGTATTCTTCCATGAACTTAAAGGATATTGCTGAAGGCAAATTAATTAAACTTGAAGATGAATCGTTTATACTTTTAAGCTATAATGAGAAACTTGCGGAAGTCAATCAGGATTACATCAGAATCGAATATGAAAGAACAAAAGTTTACTGGATGGGCTGGCTTGCCAAATCTCATGTTTCATCAAATTACCGCGAACATGTCGAAAGAAGCAGTCTCGTTCTGAAACTTTTGTCATATCAGAAAACAGGCGCGATTCTTGCAGCGGCAACTACATCATTACCGGAAACCATCGGCGAAGTACGCAACTGGGATTACCGTTTCTGCTGGATACGCGACGCGTCAATGACTATCCATATTCTTTCTCGGCTCGGTCACTACAGCGTTGCAAGACGTTTTCTTCAGTTCATTTTCGATATTATTCCTTATAAAGATGAAAAAATTCAGATAATGTACGGCATTGAAGGAAAGAAAAAACTTAAGGAAGAAGAATTAGATCATCTCTCCGGATATAAAAATTCAAAACCGGTAAGAATCGGAAACGCGGCATACATGCAGAAACAGAATGATATTTACGGAGTTCTGATGGATGTTATATATTCAAGCATGCTTATATTTAAAAACACACTTGATAATATTGAAGAATTGTGGACTGTAGTCAAGACTCTGGCACATCATGTTGAAAATAACTGGAGTAAAAACGATTCAGGGATATGGGAATTCAGGACAGAGATGAAGCATTTTACATTCTCGAAAATTCTCTGCTGGGTTGCGATGGACCGCGCCGCCAAGATTGCCGTCAAACTTGATAGAAACGAATACGCGCAAAACTATTCGAAACTTGCCGCAAAAATCAAAAAGAATATTATGGATAACGGAATACATCCTGAATGGCAAGCGCTAACGCAGTACTATGGAGCCAACAGCATGGACGCGGCAAATCTTCTTGCTGAAAATTACGGCTTTCTTTCCGCGGATGATCCGCTGTATATCCGGACTGTTGAAAAAAGCTATGAAAGGCTCTGCGTTGACGGGTTGATGTACAGATATAAGGATTCTGATGATTTCGGCATTCCGAAATCATCATTCACAATATGTTCTTTCTGGATGGCAAGAAGCCTTTATAAAATCGGCAAAAAAGAACTCGCAAAAGAAATCTTCGAAAAAATACTCTCATACGGAAATCATCTAAATCTTTTCAGCGAAGATATAGACTTCAACAGTCACAGGCTTCTCGGAAATTTTCCGCAAAGTTACAGCCATCTTGCCTTGATAGATACGGCAATGGTTCTCTCAGGTGAAGAAGACTGGAGCGAAGGCAAATTCGATATTTTCGTTTATTAATTTATTTTTTCAAATACAAAAGTTCTCGCTGCGCTCAATGATTAAGCGCAATTTCTATAAACTCCTAACGGTGTTAGAAAACCAAGAGCTTTTCTCTTTAACATTGGTTCATCATTCGGGGTCAGGTCACAATGCAAGTCCATATTACATTGTTTCAAGTGACTTTTCTGAAAAAGGTCCCGCAATAGGATTCAGTCCGCAGGAGTTCCCGAAATAATCCTCGTTAAATACAATGGATGTTCCATCTGGGTTTTCAAACTTCTGTTCTGGTTCAAAAGCCATTCCTAATGCTTCTGTTGATATTAATGTTGTTGCCTTCAACTTTTCCACATAGTCTTTGAGATTTGTTTTAATAGCATATTTTCCATT
>ENA-UPXM01006108-UPXM01006108.1-activated-sludge-metagenome-genome-assembly--contig:-NODE-6108-length-11336-cov-3.609166_pt1 | contig 11336 bp, 10 predicted proteins | sample MGYA00238178_ERZ772708 | MGnify/ENA primary metagenome ERZ772708 (study PRJEB29002, sample SAMN05720212) | activated sludge metagenome | isolation source: anaerobic digester from wastewater... | reverse complement strand
CAGAATACCGAGCCTGGTTTGCGAGAGAAGAGAAAGGGCTTATAACCTTTAAACAAAGCAAAATTAATAAAGCAATGGTAATATCTTTCGAGAATCGAGGAGATGACGAAATATTTATTGATGGAAAATGTACCAATGTTAGTATCCAAAAAATTCATTCATAGTTTTAACGAATGGCTTGAAGTATTAGAAGGACTAGGGTACAAAAACTACTGGCAACAATTAAACGCAAAAGATTATGGTGTCCCCCAAACTAGAAACCGAGTGTTTTTGGTATCAATCTTAAATCCTGGTTTTGAGTTTACATTTCCCAAAGTATTTCCATTAGAGAAAAAGTTAATTGATTACTTAGAAAAAGAAGTCCATGAGAAGTATTTTATTAGTGAAGCCTTTTTACTCTATTGTACAGATCCAACCGATAGAAATGGATTTATTAGAGGCAATAGATTTAAACCACATGATGCAAGTAAAAGTCCTTATGCATTTACAATTACGACTAGAAAAGGATCTACTCCAACAGATAACTTTGTTATCGTTCCAGAAGCAACCATAAAGGGTTATAGAGAAGCTGAACTTGGAGATGGTATTTATATCAATAGACCACACCAGAAGCGCGGTGTAGTCCAAAAAGGGAAGATTCAAACAATCAAACGAACGGTTAGTGACCTAGGAGTTATCGTTGAAAAAGATAAGGCATTAATGATTAGAAAAATAACACCTAGAGAATCACTAAGACTAATGGGTTGGACAGATGAGAGAATTGATTTAATTGCTGGTCATTTTTCTGATACTAAACTTTATACCTTTGCTGGCAATGGTATTGTCATTGATGTATTAGTGGAAATCTTTAAGGAGTTATTTAAATATGAGATACGATAAACGAAATGAGGTTTATTACTGGATAAAATTAAAACAAGGAATGATGCAGTCAACCGAGATAAAACTTTTAATGCGTCAACCAGATGGTGGATGGTATTTTAGCATCTACCTTTATCTGGTGATGCTATCGATTAATACTGGCGGTAGACTTATTCAAAAAATTGGGGAAATTGAAATGGTTTATGATTTAACTACAATTACCCAGGAATTGATGTTCTTTAAGATTGACACAATCAGAGTAGCAATAACAATGCTAAAAGAACTTAAACTAATCTATGATGATGAAGATAATGTTTTATGTATTACTAACTTTAATTCTCTGGTTGGTCAAGAAACTGGATGGGCAGAACAAAAAAGAAAGCAAAAGGAAAAGGAACAAATAGGGTGCGTGGAAAATGTCCACGCAAGTTTCCACGCACAAGTCCACGCAAAACTCCCCCCAGAGATAAGAGATAAGAGTATAGAGTATAGATATAAGAATATAGATATAGAATCAATCGATCATGATAAAAACGATAATAACGATAATAACGATAAAATCACTTTTGCAAGTGACTCTAAAATTAATAATTTAATGATTAACGAATGGCATATTGAATTCTTAAATGCCCATATATTCACAAAGTACTTGGTTTATTCAAAATACTTAACAGAAGGTAATTTAAATACCTTACAAGATGCCAATGCATTTTTTGAAAACTATTTAAGAACGACATATACATTTGAAGATTTAAAGAATCATGTCCAATACTTTCTTTTCCAATACAGAAAAATGCCAAAAGAAGATAAAAATAAAATCAAGAATAAAATGGCATATTTAACAAACTCCATTAAAAGAAATCAACGTTCAATTGAATGGTTATCATCGGATGAGTTTAAAGAAATATCAAAACTGCATTTAACAGTTGAAAAAAACTTAAGAAAAGAAGCCAAAGATAAGTTTCCAGATGATGTAATAAGGCAAGAAATTTATCTAAATACTTTTTACCTTAAAACAATTGGAGATGAAAGAAGTAGAATCCAAAGAGAATTTGATAAAAAATGTAGTGTAAGACGTTAAGATTCTTGATAAATATGGTCAAAAGTGAAAATTATAAAAAGGCTTAGAAATAATATATTTATAGTGTATAATCATTAAAACGAGTGGGGTGATTATCTTTGATAATAAACAAAGAAGTTAATAATAACGATTTAGTGATTGCAGCTACTAACTACGCAAGAAAGATCCTAAATATTGCAGAAGAACTTTGGGTCTTTGTAAATGATGGTAATATGTTTAAATCAAATAATTATTCAGGTATCTTTGACAAGGATGCATTTGCAATTAGATACAATAGTGAATTCTTAAAAGATGCATCAACTGAAAAAGTAATGAAGTTAGCATTTCATGAAACATTCCACGCAGCACAGTTAGAAGCGATAGTTGGTAGTTACTTAGGATATAAGAGTGAACTCTTCACTGAAGATGAAATAGAACGCTTAAAACACGAATTTAAAGATGAAAACTATTCAGATAAAATAGGTATCTATGAGACCTTGCTTTCTGAACAACAAGCTGAAAGTTTCGCTCAAATGATGTATAAGAAATTAAAAAGAGAAGAAATTAATTTAGATAAATTTGTAAATGAATATAAGTCTTTATACCTTAACAAAGATTAAAACTATTGTCAGCGTTAATTTAGAGGTGACAACGCAGCCTAGAAAATTCTATTTAAGGCTGGAAAAATAGGGGTAAATAGTGTATAATTTAATCATGTCAATAATGCATGTTTATGATGTCTTGAATGAGTAAATGGATACCCTTTTTAACTAGTTAAAGGATTGGGTAAATAGTGGAAAATTTGGGAAGTTTGATTTTTATATAAAATTTGATTTAAGTTACAAGGTGAAAGGGGTTATATTGTGTCAATTAAAGCAATTGATTTGTTCTGTGGGATTGGGGGATTAACTCATGGATTTGTTAAAGCAGGTATTCCAGTGGTGGCGGGAATTGATATAGATGCTACTTGTGAATTTGCTTATACAGAAAACAACAATTCCAAATTCATTTTGCATGATGTAGGAACATACCCTTCTGAAGAAATTTCTGAAATGTTTGGAGAATCTAAAACTAAAATATTAATGGGTTGTGCACCGTGCCAACCTTTTTCGACGCTGCAAAAGAATGAGCAAGATAAAACAAAAGAATCTAGATGGGGTTTATTGTACTCATTTTTAGATCATATTGAAAAAGTTAAACCAGAAATTGTATCAATGGAGAATGTTCCATCACTAAGAAATGAGGTTGTTTTTAAAGACTTTGTTAAAGAACTTGAAGAAAGCGGATATAATGTTAGTTATGAAGTTGTTGATTCTTCAGAGTACGGTGTTCCACAAAGAAGAAAAAGACTTCTATTATTAGCATCAAAATTAGGCGAGATAAAATTAATTGAGCCAACACATAAAAATAACAAAGTTACTGTAAGAGAAGCAATAGGAAATTTACCTGAGATAATACAAGGGCAAACTCATGAAGAAGATCCATTGCATAGAGCAGCGTCTTTAAACACAGTAAATATAGAAAGAATAAAATCATCAATTCCTGGCGGAACTTGGAGAGATTGGGATGAAAAATTATTACCCGCCTGTTATAGAAGAGAATCAGGAAAAACCTTTAGTTCTGTATATGGAAGAATGGAGTACGATACTGTTTCTCCAACACTAACTACACAATTTAACAGATATGGAACTGGTAGATACGGCCATCCGGAACAAGATAGAGCAATTAGTTTGAGAGAAGGGGCTATTCTCCAGTCATTCCCAGCTGACTATAAATTTGTATCAACTTCAAATTACAACATTACAGATGTAGCAAGACAAATTGGTAATGCAGTACCTGTTAGATTAGGAGAAGTAATTGCAATCAGTATTAAAAATCATTTAAAGGGGTTAGGATACGATGAGCGATAATTTAAGGTTAAAGTTTGATCCGAGAACAATTGAACATTTAGGTATTAAAATGTATTCTAGATTACCATCTGCACTAGCAGAGTTAATTGCAAACGGCTACGATGCTAACGCAACTGAAGTAAATGTGGAATTATTTGATTCAGACGATAATAAGAAGGTAGTAGTAACAGATAATGGAGATGGGATGTCTTTTGAAGAAATTAATGATAATTTTCTTGTTATTGGTCGTAGAAGAGGTGATTTTGATGACAACCCTAGTATATTAAATCGTAAGATAACAGGTAGAAAAGGGTTAGGAAAACTTGCATTATTTGGTATTGGAAAAACAATCGAAATAAATACTTGTAAACGTGGCTCTAATCAATTAGTTAAATTTACCATGAATTGGGAACAAATATTAAATGAAAGATCTGGTGAATATCACCCAGTATATGAAATTACAACGGTTGACTCATCAGTATTTCATGGCACATCAATTTCAGTTTCAGATTTGAAACGAACTTCAAACTTCAATTTAGAACAAATAGTATTATCGCTATCTAAATTATTTAATATTTTTGATGAAAACTTTAAGGTGTTTGTCTCTAAAAATGATTCGGGAAAAAGATTAATAACCAAAGAAGACAGAATTGAAGGAATTGATGAGCAATATGAGTGGGATGTTAAGGAAATTATTGAACAAAAAACTCCAGATTTCCCATATAAAGACTCTGTAAAAGGGAAAATTATTTCTTCAAGGAAACCGTTGAAACCGGAGTTAAGAGGTATTACTCTTTATGCTCGTGGAAGGCAAGCGAATGAAGCCAGTTTTTTTGGATTATCTGAGGCCGGACATACTTTTTCATATCTTACAGGATGGATCGAAGCTGATTACATTGATGATGAAAATGAAGATTATATTTCGACAGATAGACAAATGATTGATTGGGATAACGATTTAACTTTAGAGTTACAATCAACTTTACAAAGTGTACTTAGATTTATAGTTCAAGATTGGAGTGCAAGAAGAAGCAAGGATAAGATTGAGAAAATAAATGAACGAACTTCAATAAATGTTAATGATTGGCTTTCGAAAGTTCCTGATTCCGTTAAGGGAAAACTAGAAAGAATAATCACATCAGTGTCTAATGAACCTGAGATAACGGATGAAATGTTTGATTCAGTTGTGATAGATATAAATAAACTAGTTCCGGAATATACTTATTATCACTACAGGATGTTAAGTAATGAAATACAAGATGCTTCAAAAACACACTATGAACAAGAAAATTATTACATTGCATTTCAAGAGGCATTAAAACGATATAAAAATAAAGTTAAGCAAAAATCCGGAACGACTCAAACTGATGATCTACCAATAATGACATCTTCATTTGGTGTCTCTCAATTGCTATCCGTGGTGGATGGTTTCCTAAAGCCAGATGGAAGTGCTTTTACTCAAAAGACTTTGGAGAACATTGAAGATGGACAGAAACATTTGTCGATGGGAATTGTTCAAGGTGGAAGAAATATACTATCTCATGAAGAAATAACAGACTTACAACAATCTGGATTGTTTACTGAAAAAGATTGTCTAGATTTACTAAGTCTCCTATCGCACTTGTTTAAAAGATTACAAGAATCAAAAAAACGATAATACTAATGTAAGGAGTTTTTATTAAAGAAAGGTGGATATAAATGGAATCATTATGGAGTATGTCAACTACAGTCAGAGAATCTGATAGAATTTATGGTTTTTTGAAGGTAGCTAAAAAATTAGAGGGTGAAGTTTGGAATAACGGTAGTCAAAGAAAATTTCAAATATTGCTTGTTCAACATAGAGAATATCTTAACGATCCTTCAAATGGTCAAACCTTTCAAAAACTAGATGAGGAACAAATTAGATGGCTATCAAATAAAGATAATGAAATGTCTTATGAAATGGCAGAGTCAATTATTGATGCTAAAGACTATGTTGGTGGTGCAGAAATGCGTGGCCGACAATCGATGGCTCCACTGCGAAAACTAGGATTAGTTTACTTAGACAAAGAAGATAAAGTAGTAGTTTCAGATATTGGAATTAAATTTATAAATAACGAAATAAACACTGAGGAGTTTTTCCTAGACTCGCTACTGAAAATTCAATATCCTAATCCTTTGGATGATTCTTATAAAACTTGGAATACAAAGCCGTTTATATCAATATTACATTTAATTAAAAGAGTAAATGAAAAGTGTGAATCGCTAGGCTTGAAACCTAAAGGAATATCAAAAGATGAATTTGGTATTTTTGCATTATCACTACAAAATTACTATGATGTTGACAGATACGCAGAACTGGTTATCGATTATAGAGCTAAATACAACTCTATTTTAAATGAGCAAGATAGGAAAGATTTTAGAGAAAGATACATTAATGAGTTGCTACCTAACTTTAAAGAACCGGTTAAAAACTCAGTTGAATATACTGATAACATGATCAGATATTTTAGACAAACGAAACTGATTCATATTAGAGGGAAATATTCAAACACCTATATTGACCTAGAACCAAGAAGACAAACTGAGATTGATTCAATTTTAGACCACGATAATGGAGAACCCATTGTATTTAGTAATGTTGATCAATGGTTAGAATATTTTTCAGTTTATGGAACATATGAACTTCCATTTGAAACAATTGAAAAACTTGATGTTATTTTGGGAAACATTAATAAAGAAAACTATCAAATTGCAAAAGAAAATAATATAAAATATGAACCATTTATTTACGATGGGCTTGATAAGAGAGAATTTAAAAATACAATTGCTGAAGCTAGAGGAGAAAGAACCAAGCTTCAAAATATAAAATTAAAAAATGAATATTTTGATATTTCAAAAATTGATGAAACTATTGATGCTCTAAAATTGATTTATCAAAGAGATAGAAATAGAATTTTACCAAACAAACCAAGTTTAGAATTTGAAAAATGGATGAATATTGCACTGAATATATTTAATGACGCCTTGTTGATTAAGCCTAACACAATAGTAGGCGACGATAATGAACCAATAAATACGGCACCAGGAGGTGTCGCGGATATAGAGTGTTACTATGAAACTTACAATGCGATTTGTGAAGTAACAACCTTAACCTCTAGAGATCAATGGATTAATGAGGGACAACCTGTTATGAGGCATTTAAGACAGTTTGAGGAGTTAAGTGATAAGGAAAACAATTATTGCTTGTTTGTTGCTCCAAAACTTCATCAAGACACTGTTAATACGTTTTGGAATTCAGTAAAGTATGAATATGAGGGTATCAAGCAAAAGATCATACCGATTACAATAGAGCAACTAATATTACTTTTAGAAGGTGTAAAGAAAGTTCATAGTGGCAATCAAAAATTAAACCACGAACTATTAAAAGAATTGTTAGATAATTGTTCTGATACACAAGGCTTGTCTTCATCAAGAGAATGGATTCCTAACATTCAAAAAGAAATTATTGGTTGGGTTCAAGATTTGTAAAAATAATATATTTAAAGTAAGAATGCATTGAAAAATGCATTTCTTTTTGCTATAATTGATGCATTAGATGCCTAAAATGGAAATGAGTGTAAAAATGAGTGTATTCAATATAAAAAATAGAAGATATTTAGGAAGTAAAGCGAAGTTAATTCCTTTTATAAAAAAAACAGTTTCAGAAAACTGTAAAGACATAAATGTGTTCTTAGACTTATTTGGTGGAACAGGGAATGTTGCGTGGAGTTTTAACGATATGTATACTACAATTATGATAAATGATATTCTTGAGTCAAATCATATGGCGTATATATCGTTTTTTGATAGCTCAATTATTGATGAAACAAAAATTCAAAATATAATTAATGAATATAATGAAACAAATGTTGAAGAAGAAAACTATTTTTCAAGTAATTTTTCAGGAACCTATTTTAGCCATGAAAATTGCATGAAAATTGGTTATATACGAGATGACATTGATGATAAGTTTAATAATAATGAGATAAATTATAGGGAAAAATGTATTTTAGTAACATCTTTAATTTATGCAATAGATAGTATAGCAAATACAGTTGGTCATTACGATGCATATAGATTGAATGGAGATTTAGACAAAAAATTAGTATTGAAAACTCTGGATTTACCAAATAGAGAAACAAACATGAATAATATTGTTTTTAAAGAAGATGCAAATACATTAGTGGAAAGGATTTCTGCAGATTTAGTTTACATTGATCCACCTTATAACTCTAGACAATATAGCGATGCTTATCACTTGTTAGAAAATGTTGCAACTTGGGATAAACCAGAAGTTTTTGGGGTTGCTAAAAAAATGGATAGGAGCCACATCAAAAGTAAATATAGTACTAGAACAGCTCCGAAAGAATTTGAAAGTTTAATTAAGCAAATTAATGCAAGATATATCCTGGTTTCATACAACAACATGGGAAACAAAGGAGCAAGTAGATCACAGGCTAAAATTTCTGATACAGAGATAATGGAAACTTTATCAAAGAAAGGAAAGGTTCAAGTTTTTGAAACTGATTTCAGTCAGTTTACAACTGGGGCATCAAATATAGATGATCACAAAGAAAGACTATTCTTATGTACTGTAGGCGAAGAGTCTGATGATTATGAATTAATAGAAAAAATCAATGGTTACGTGAAATCTCCACTAAATTATACTGGTGGAAAATATAAACTGTTACCTCAACTGTTAGAAAAATTTCCTAAAAAAATTGGCACCTTTGTCGACTTGTTCGGTGGCGGCTTTAATGTAGGAGCTAATATCGTTGCAGATAAAGTTATCTATAACGATAAACAAAAGGAGGTTTCAAGATTAATTAACATATTTCTTAAGTACACACATACTCAAATAGTTAATAGAATTGAAAAAAACATAAATAAATATGGCTTATCAAAGACATCAGAAAACGGATATGATTATTACGATTCAAATAGTGACTCAGGTGTTGGTAAGTTTAATAAAGAAAAATATCTACAAATGAGAACGGATTACAATCAAATAAAAACATTTAATGAGAAGAAAGACTTTTTGTTGCTAACTTTAATAATATTTTCTTTTAACAATCAAATTAGGTTTAATGGAAACAATGAATTCAATATGCCGGTAGGAAAGCGTGATTTTAACACTTCCACAATGAAAAATGTTAAAGAATTTGCAATAATTTTAAAAAATAATAATATTGAGATTATGAATGTTGATTTTATGAAAATTAAAATTGATAATTTGATTGACCCCTTTGTTTACTGTGATCCGCCATATATTTTAGGAAATGCAGCATATAACGAAAATAATGGTTGGACTGAAAAAGATGAGTTAAAACTATTAAAATATCTAAAAAAATTAGATGAAAAAGGAATTCCTTTTGCATTGTCAAATGTTGTTGAACATAAAGGAATGACACATCAAATACTTAAAGATTGGGTGGAAGAAAACTACTTTAATATAATTTATATAAAATCGAATTATTCCAACTCTAACTACCAAGTAAAAGATAAAGATTCTGTAACTAGAGAAGTTTTAATTACTAACTATTAATAAGGTATGGTGTGATTAGCATGAAGTCATCAATTCTAGCAAAAAAGTTTTTTAAGGCTTTTGAGAATTATTATAATGCAGCTTCAATATTAGAAAACAAAAGCAACGAAATAGAGTTGGTTGATATTATATATCCTGCAGCCTATCTTTTAAGACACTCAGCAGAGTTGCTTCTTAAAAGTTTGATTTGTAGTTATGCAACGGAACAAAGCATTATTATCAAAAACAAACGAACTTATTTAAACACTCTTACAGAAGAGATATACTTAGAAGGACACTCTTTGTTAACACTTTATTACAATTTGTTGAAAGTTGGGTCTTCCAGATTATTGACTGAAATACCAGAAGACAAAGAATTAATTAAAATGTTAAAAAGGTTTGAAAAAAAAGACAAAACGGGAGAGTATTATAAATATCCTATATCTGTCAAAAATCCTAGTTCTAAAATAAAGATGTTTAAGATTAATGAAATAGAAGTATCACCTGATTTAGGAAAATCACAAAATTTAAATATTATGATAGATGATGAAAAAGTTTTTGTTGCAAAGGGATATGATAGAGAAATTAGAGAAAACATAATTCTATTAGTTAAAATCATTAACAAATTAATAGTATATTATAATGGTAATCAAGCATAATTAATCTATTCAATAATAGTGGTTTATGAATACTTAAATAGGAAAATTATATACTTATATGCGAAAATGATATGTATTTCTCGGTAAATATGAGTATGTTAAGTGAGGGTGATATAATTGGACATTAAAGCCATAAAAAATCGAATATATAAAAAAGCTCAGTTAAAAATGAGTTTAATATCAATGACTATACTTTTCTTTATTATAGCAATCTTAACTTCTTTATTATTTTTTATTAAAGAAGATATAAAGCCACTTGTTATTATTTTGATCATTCTGTTAACGGTAATATTTTTGACTGGATTATGGAAACAAATCTATTATCTATTTTTACATAAAATAAATGATAACGATGTGGTGACTAGGATTACTATAGAGCCTCATAAATTTAAACTTAAAGCGTATTTTGGTGAAAATTTATGGAGTAAGTACAGTTCAACTTACCTAGGACTAGTTATATTTTTTGAGATTGATAATAAAACCATCAAGATTATTTATCCATTTAAAAACGATCTTTCATTGTCTGCAAGTATTAGATATAAAGTAGTAATAAATATTTTAAATAAAGTTTCCCAGATTGAAAAAATGGATGTTAGTTATTTAAATAGTAGCAAGGTTATCACTAAATGCTCTAAAGATATTGAAAGAGATATTAAAAAAGTTTATAAATCTTTTCAATAATCACTGTTTATGCATTCTCAAATAGGAAAATGATATACTCTTATGGGTTATAGATAGGCGAATAATGGAAAAATCAAGTAAATATGAAAGGGTGAAAAAAATGTCGTTAATTAAACTTGACTTGAAAGATGAAAAAATGATGATGAGATTATTTCCTTTGTATCTTAAATACGAAGCTGAAATATCTCATGCTCAAATAGATGAAATTTTTAATAAAGATAAACCTTTAGAAAATATTGAGTATTTTATAACATACTTTTCTCGTGGAATTACAACATTCATTTACACTGTCGACAATGATTTTAAAGGATTTGTTAGTTTTCATATTGATTCTAATGAAGTAACTGGATATGCAGAGGGATATAGAGACTGGGGACATTTAGCTGAAATATATACTGATCATAGTGTTCGTGGACTAGGCATAGGAAAAAAAATGGTTAAGAAAGTAGAAACTGAATTATCAAAATTGAGTGTATACAAACTATACTTAACTGATCTAACAGGTAATAATCAGTTTTGGCATTCCATGAATTATACAAACACCAAGAAAATAGAGCCAAATGAAGGTGGTCTTATTTTCGAAAAATACTTGCGAATACCATAATAAGTGAGTAGACTTAGTAAGCACAAAAAAACTATTCAAT
>ENA-UPXM01006098-UPXM01006098.1-activated-sludge-metagenome-genome-assembly--contig:-NODE-6098-length-11352-cov-32.102948_pt1 | contig 11352 bp, 8 predicted proteins | sample MGYA00238178_ERZ772708 | MGnify/ENA primary metagenome ERZ772708 (study PRJEB29002, sample SAMN05720212) | activated sludge metagenome | isolation source: anaerobic digester from wastewater... | reverse complement strand
ATAAACAACCTGCTTCAATCTGCAATAAAAAACACTTTCACAGTATTCGAGGAGGAAATATGAGAAAGATTATTTGTGCTCCATTACATCTTATTCCAAAGCAACTTAAGGAAAATACGAAATATTTTTCAATATACTCGAAGTCTCAAAGGAAGGATGTCGGTTATTTTGGTTCATCCTTAATAAAAAACCTCATAAAATCAGGATTAAGCCCTTCAAAAGAAATTTGGGATTTCAATACTATCTCTTTATCAGTTGTAGCCGCTGATAAATCAGTAAAAAGGGGAAATAGTCCAGATGGGTGGACTCGGCAAATTGATTTAACTATTTATCTATGTAATCCAAGCACTTGGGAACCTGTAAAGGAAAAACTTGAAAAAACACTAAAATTTCTTACAGGAGATTTTTGGACACTAACCTTTAAGGATGGTGGAGTTTCTTTTCCCACTCCCAAAACTAAAAAATCTAACCATTGTGAATCCAATAAATTTAATGAAGATTGCGTGTGTTTACTATCTGGTGGTGTAGATAGTTTAGTTGGTGCGATTGATCTCGTGGCGGAAGGTCATAAACCTATCTTTGTTTCTCAAATAGTTAGAGGAGATGCTAAGATTCAAAATTTATATGCTAAAAGCATTTGCCCAGAAAATCATCACTTTCAATGGAATCACAATATCCGTCTACCAAAGGGTAATGAATCCGAAAAATCGACAAGAGGACGGTCACTTGTTTTCTTTGCTTTTGTAGCTTTGGCTGCATCTGCTATAAAAACACAGTGCGACTCCCCTGTTGATATATATGTTCCTGAAAATGGATTCATCAGTCTAAATATTCCGCTAACTCTATGTCGGATGGGCAGTTTTAGTACAAAAACAACGCATCCTGTTTACCTTCAATATATTCAGAATATTTGGAATGAAGTTGGAATCAGGCTAAATCTCATCATGCCTTATCAATTTAAAACGAAAGGAGAAATACTAGTAGAATGTAAAAACCAACAGCTTTTAGAAAAGCTAGTGTTTCAATCTATGAGCTGTGGAAAATCTATAAGATCTTATAAGAAAAATTTAAGCAAAGATGAGCCTAAGCCTAAACATTGCGGTAGATGTATCCCTTGTTTAGTTCGGCAAGCTGCATTTCAATATTGGGGGAAAACTGATCAAACATCAAAAGGTTATTTAAACAAACTTGAACGAGTAAAATCTAAAAGCCCGGATGATATAGGAGCTGTTGCTAATGCATGTTTAATAGCCGAGCAATTAGGATTTCGATACTTAATTTCTGGGAACTTATCTTTTTTTACTAATCACCAAAATCGAAGTGATTATGAAGGAGTCTTTGTGCGAGGACTTAATGAAATTAAAGAATTTCTATTGAAGGAAGGAGTGATATGATAGATTTACATACACACATTGACTTATATCCCTGTGCATTAAATATAGTTTCTAGAGTTAATAAAGAAAACCGTTTCACACTAGCTGTTACAACAAGCCCAAGAGCATGGCTGATAACATCACAAATTTTCGAGAAATATAAGAATATCAAGGTTGCTCTTGGTTTGCATCCTGAAGTCGCAGACCAAAAATTTAATGAACTGGAGATACTATTAAGTTTGATTCAGAAGTCTAATTTTATTGGAGAAGTTGGAATCGATGGTTCTACCAAGTATTCAAGAATATTGAAAATACAGGAAATAATTTTTGATCGTACTATCCATGAGTGCGAAAAAGCAGGTGGTCGGATCATCAGTATTCATTCAAGAGGTGCTACATCTAAAGTATTGTCGACCATTAAAAAATATCCGAATTGTGGCACTCCGATTCTACATTGGTTTTCTGGAACAATAGCAGAATTGCAAAGTGCTATCGAAATGAGATGTTACTTCAGTGTTAATTCACTGATGTTAAATAATAAAAAAGGTAGAGACTTAGTATCAAAAATTCCTTATGAATTGGTATTACCAGAATCAGACGGTCCTTTTGCAATTCTCAATGGGAAACCTATTATGCCGTGGGAAGCAATAAATGTTCGCTCAATACTAAGAAATATATGGGGTATTGAAGATAATGAATTAATGTGTATATTTCTTAAAAATTTAAATCAATTACTAAAAGCAGATAGTAATCATGGATAATTTCTATACAACTGAAAAGCATCTTTCTCAAATCCCAGCGTTGTTGCTTTTGATTATTCTAGGATTTGAATTTTTGACACCAGCAGAAACCCTATGAAAAATGCAAGATAGAAAATTTAATGTTTTATTAGAAAGTATTTTATGAAGATTGTAGAATGTAGATTCGATTTATATTGGTATGCTTTGAGAATAACTGTATGACCTAGTATAACTAGGAAAATTTTATAAAAAAGTAAACCCAAAAAATAAAAAACAGAATACATGGAAAATGAAAATATGAAACCAAAGAATACATGGAAAATGAAAATATAGTTTAAACAATTTCTATGTGTTCTGTTAATTAATATGGTACTCTGTTATATTAAAGATAATAATAAAAGCAAACTCGACGCAGTACAAAAAGAAATAAAAAAATTAGAAAAAGAGCTAGCTGCAGTACAACCTACTAAAACAGCTTGTAGAAAAATACAAAATCCAAAAACGCGGTTTGATGCAAAAAATGCTCAATGGCACCTGGCGTATCAAACCAGAAATCATTAACCAATATAAGGAGTAATGATGACGAAAAACAAAAAACAAAAGGAGACATTCAAATGAGTAAGAAAAAAATCGGCTTATTTTTTGGTGCAGGGGCTGAGATAGCCTATGGTCTACCTTCTGGTGGACGTTTTGCTTTAGATATTTTTCGCATGGACGCAGCCCAAGATAAAAAAGAATTTAAGAATTTAGTTGGAAAAATAGATAGCCGCACTCCGTATGCAACAAGATGGCTACCAGATAATTATAACAGTCGTGCAGTAACTATTTTTGGGAAAGGGCAGTATGAACAATTGATTATTTCCAGCCTTGAAAACAGACGACACCATATTATTAATTTTCTCAATTCGTTTGATGAGAAGGTTGAACGTATCAAAAAAAATTTTTCTCACAAAAATATTAATATTGATGAACATTTCAAAAAATTGACTAACAAAAACGTTGGAGACGTAATATTTTCTCACGAAATAAAACTCAATGATGCATTAGGCAAGATTGAACTATTCAATTCAAGATATTTTTCAGCGATCCTTCAAGTACTTGAAAGTATGGCACAGAAACATTCTCCATGGATTAGAGATCTTAAAAACATAGTACGTTCATTCATTGAATTATTAATTGGATCTGTAGGCGAAGAATTTTTGCATCAAATCAATGATTCAATTTTTGAAAAAAAACCTGATTCAATAGATATCTTCGATGACTTTTGCGGTTATTTCAGGTTCGATTACAAGCGTATTTCTGGTTTTGATTACATTCTTGACAGAAGGTCTCGAGAAATTTCTTCAGATATGAAATCTGGGAAAGCTGTTGTCGAGTTTTCGCGAATGATGCTTGAGGAACTCTTCATCAAAGCTCTTGATTATCAGTCGTTAATTGATTCACATTATCGCTATCTTTTCACCCCGAAAACTGACTGGGCAAAATTCTGTAAAATTGCTATTTTTCTAATGACAGTTAGGCGCTATATTATGGATAATCGAGATATTACTAAGACAAAAGTAATAGAAGGCGATAGTTATTATCAGGATATAGAAATACTTCAAAATAAAGCCGATATAAAAGCAATAGGAACCACCAATTACAATATGTTCATCAGTGATATAACAAGTATACCTACAACCTATCTTAATGGTTCAGTAGATGATTACTACGATCCATACAAGAATAAAATAATTTCTAAGGAAGATGCTGAAAAATCAGGCAGACTCTGCGTACCTTTTCTATTTACCCAGAGTGGAATAAAACCGTTAACATCCGTTAGCATGTCGCGACGTTATGTTGAACTTTTTGATCATTTTTCTGAATGCGATGTGATTGGCGTTATCGGCTTTGGTTTTAACTCTGATGATGGACATATTAATGGTCTCTTTAGGGAGTTGATCGAAGATAAAAATAAGAAGGTAGTGATTTTTCATTACACCGATAATTTATCAGCTAAATATAATAATGTATCAGCCAAATATGATGAGAAACTCAGAATACAAACAAATACTTCTTTGATTATTAAACATATTTCAAAAGATAGAAAAGTAGATGGAACTTTTTGGACTGATGTACTTTTAAATGAGGCTAATTAGATATTAAGTCATGTATATATTTTATCTGTATCTCAAAAATTTTTGTCTATATGAAATATATATATGATATCATATATATATTTCATATTCATTCTTTTTAAACCCCCATTAATAAACGAGATACACACAAGAGGAATTATTGGAGTCCATTCATGATATGCGAAATTTTATTATGAAGAAAAAAGAAGAAGTAGAAAAAGAACATGTAGAAAAAGAACATGTAGAAAAAGAACATGTAGAAACAAAGGAAATAGGACAAGTAAATGATACATTTTGATAAACTGGATTGTCTTAAACAAAAGCTTGATTCTTTTCGCCCTCTACCGTGCGAAGTTGTTAAAAATCTACATGAAGATTTAGTGCTTCGTTGGACGTACCATTCGAATGCTATAGAAGGGAATACTTTGACTTTGAAAGAAACTAAAGTTGTATTGGAAGGTATTACTGTAGGAGGGAAAACTCTACGAGAGCATTTTGAAGCTATCAACCATCGAGAAGCCATTTTATTTGTAAAAGATTTAGTTACAAAGAATGAACCTTTGTCTGAACGACAGATTAAATCTATTCATCAATTGATTTTGAAAAATATTGATGATAGAAATGCTGGTATATATCGAAAAATAAATGTTTTGATTTCTAGTGCTACTCATTTGCCGCCTGATGCTTGTCATGTACAAAGTGAAATGGAAAATTTTATTAGGAAATACCAAGTGCAAGGAAATTTTCATCCTGTAGAACGTGCTGCAAGGATTCATTCTGATTTTGTAAAAATCCATCCTTTTGTGGATGGCAATGGGCGAACTGCACGTTTATTAATGAATTTGGAATTTATGAAATCTGGATTTCCACCAATTGTTTTGCCTGTAGAAAGACGATTAGAATACTATGAAGCTCTAGATCAAGCTCATACGAAACATGATTATGATATGTTTTTACAACTTATTGTAGATATTATGGAATCTAGCTTTGATCTGTATTGGTATGCTTTGGGAATAACTGTATGACTTAGTACAACTAGGAAAATTGTATAAAAAAAAGTAAACATAAAAAAACAAAATACACAGAATACAAAAATACAAAAATACAATGAAAAAATAGAATACACGGAATACACAGAATACATGGAAAACGAAAAAATAGAATATAAAAAATAAAAACAAAATGCACGGACTACACAGAATACACAGAATACACAGAATACACAAAAATACAATAAAAATATAGTTTAAACAATTTCCGTGTGTTCTGTTAATTAATATGGTACTCTGTTATATTAAAGATAATAATAAAAGCAAACTCGACGCAGTATAAAAAGAAATAAAAAAACTAGAAAAAGAGCTAGCAACAGTACGAACAAAGATGACGAAAAAGCTTAAGGAGATTCAGATGTGAAAGCAAGAATGATAATAAGGACATAAATACAAGGAGGTGCTTTGTGAGCAAACCATACAATAAAGTTGCATTAGGAACTATCGCCGATTTTTCATACGGTTACACTTCTACTGCTCAGGATACTGGTGATACTCGATTCATCAGAATAACTGACATTGACGAAAATGGTTTATTAAAAAAGAACAATGCAAAATTTATAGACTTTACCGATGAATTAGAACGATATAAGGTGAAAAAGGGAGATATTCTTGTTGCACGAACTGGAGGAACATTTGGAAAGACACTTCTCTATAAAAATGATAGTCCAGCAATCTATGGATCTTTTTTGATCAAAATAACTCTAAATACTAAAAAATTACTATCTGTCTTCTATTTTCATTTTTCTCAATCAAACATATATTGGTTGCAAGCAAATAATATCGTTACAGGGGGAGGGCAGCCCCAATTTAATGCGAATGTACTTAAAAAAATTGTGATACCGCTTCCGCCACTCCCAGAACAAAAAGCCATTGCTGATCTACTATCTACTTGGGATGAAGCCATTGAAAAAACAGAACGACTCATTCAGGCAAAAGAAATGCATTTTAAATGGCTGTTACAAGAGTTAATTTCAAAACCACAAAAAAACAAAAAATGGGAAAAAGTAAAACTAGGGGATATTTGTAAAATTGCAAGTAAAGAAAAGCTCATTTCTGTTAAGGGACATTTTCTTCTTACTGTTAAATCACATTGTTTAGGAATAGAAAGAAATGATCGCATTGTTCCAAAGCTTACCAAACGAGGGCGACCATATTTTCAGCATAAATCTGGTGACTTTCTTATTGGAAGGCAAAATTTTCACAATGGTGGATTTGGGATTATCCCGTCGGAATTGAATGGTGGAATTACATCAAATGCTATCTCTTGTCTCATTGTGAATGAATCAAAATTATTAAAAGAATTTCTTTTTTTTCAATTCTCTAATCCTAATTACTATAGAAAAACTGAAAATATAATGGACGGTACTGTGCAAAAAGAATTGTCGGACAAGCAAATTTTAAAGTTGAACATCTGTCTACCTAAAATCGAAGAACAAAAACAAATTGCTGAAACTTTATCTACAGCTCAACATGAAATCAACCTACTAAAACAGCTTGTAGAAAAATACAAAATCCAAAAACGCGGTTTGATGCAAAAAATGCTCACTGGCACTTGGCGTATCAAACCAGAAATCATTAATCAATATAAGGAGGAGTAATTTTGTCTGTATTTAATATTTCCGTGTGTTCTGTGTGTTCCGTGGTTTCTTATACTTATTGTCCGTGATTTCCGTGTATTCCGTGGTTTCCGTAGTTGAAATTTAATCTTATCCGTGGTTGAATAACAATATAAATACATAGTGTATACGGGGAAATTATATATTTATGCACTGGGGAAATTGTATGAATACGTTCCATACAACTGAAAAGCATCTTTCTCAAATCCCAGCGTTGTTGCTTTTGATTAATCTAGGATTTGAATTTTTAACACCAGAAGAAGCTTTACAAGAAAGGCAGAATAGGAAATCTAATGTTTTATTAGAAAGTATTCTGCGTAATCAGCTTCAAGAGATCAATCGCATTCATTATAAGGGGAATGAATATCTTTTTAGTGAAGAGAATGTGGAATCAGCTATAGAAAAGCTGAAAAATATTAAATACGATGGTCTATTGAAGACAAATGAGGCTGTATATGATTTGATTACGCTAGGAACTGCTATGGAGCAGAATATAGAGGGTGATTTGAAAAGTTTTAATATGAATTATGTTGATTGGCGTAATCCTAGTAGAAATAAGTTTCATGTAACAGTAGAATACAAAGTAGAACGTTCACGATCCACAAAGTTTATGACTCCAGATATTGTTCTGTTTGTAAATGGTATTCCATTTTGTGTAATAGAGTGTAAAGCACCGCATATTGAAGTGGAAAAGGCTGTTTCGCAGTTGATTAGAAATCAAAAGGATGAGTGTATCCCTAAACTTTTTATCTATAGCCAATTAGTATTGGCTTTGAATAAAAATAGTGCTATGTATGCAACAACAGGAACTACTGCAAAATTTTGGGGAGTGTGGAAAGAGCCACAGATGAATTATGGGGAATGTGAGTTTGAAAAGCTAGAAGCAATTGTCCAAAAACAAATAGATGAAGATGTTTTTGCTAAAATTTCTTCTTTTTTTAATGTTCAGTCAGAGTCGTTTATTAGTAATAGAATGGTGACAGAGCAAGATAAATCTTTATTTGCTCTTTGTCGTCCAGAAAGGCTTTTAGAGTTATCATGGAAGTTTACGGTGTTTGATAGAGGGATTAAGAAGATTGCACGGTATCAGCAGTATTTTGTTATCAAGTCTACCTTGAATCGAATCAAACAGTTTGATAGTACTGGTACACGTAAAGGCGGTATTATTTGGCACACGCAGGGATCTGGAAAGTCCTTAAGTATGGTAATGTTAGTTCGAAATTTGGCTCTAGATCCTGAAATTTTGAATCCACGCATTGTTTTAGTTACAGATCGTGATGACCTTGACAAGCAACTTAGAAATACTTTTCTTGCTTGTGGTTTAGAAGCAAAGCGAGCAACATCAGGTAGAAACTTGTTAAAATTGGTCGCTGAAAAGAAGGCAGGAATTATTACAACTCTCATTCACAAATTTGATAAAGCATATGCAATCAATAAATATCAGGATACATCGCCTGATATTTTTATTTTAGTAGATGAAAGTCACCGTACGCAGTTTGGATCTTTTGCTGCTCGAATGAGACAGATGTTTCCCCATGCTTGTTATTTAGGTTTTACAGGGACGCCACTTTTAAAGACGGAAAAGAATAATTTTACTAAATTTGGTAGACTGATAAAGCCCCATTATCCTATTAAACAGGCTGTTGAAGATGGTACAGTAGTTCCACTTTTATATGAAGGTCGACATGTGGAAATGACACAAAATCAGATGGCTGTTGATTTGTGGTTTGAACGCCATACACAAGGCTTAACTAGGGAACAGAAAGCAGATTTGAAACGGAAATATGCATGTGCAGAAATGTTGAACAAGGCAGATCAAGTTATCTATATGAGAGCTTTTGATATTAGCGAACACTTCCGTTCCAATTGGCAAAATACAGGATTCAAAGCACAATTAGTAGCTCCAAATAAAGTATCTGCCATTAAGTACAATACATATTTAAATGAATTAGGCATGGTGAGTTCTGAAGTGATTATCTCACCGCCAGATATGCAAGAAGGCTATGAAGAGATTGACAATGAAACAACAGATGAAGTCATAAAATTTTGGCAAAAAATGATGAAACGATATGGTAGTGAAGAAGAATACAATAAGCAAATCATTGATCAATTTAAAAATGATAGCGAACCTGAAATCCTCATTGTTGTGGATAAGTTGATCACAGGTTTTGATGCACCGCGAAATACAGTTCTTTATCTATGTCGGATACTAAGGGAGCATACGTTGCTTCAAGCAATTGCTCGGGTCAATCGTCTTTATGATGGTAAGGAATATGGATTGATTGTTGATTATGCAAACATCCTAGGTGAACTAGACAAAGCATTTACTATGTACAGTGCATTGGAAGGGTTTGATGAATTTGATTTGATTGGTACGTTAATATCTATTCACAGCGAAATAGCAAAGCTTCCTAGTAAATATTCTAATCTTTGGGATTTATTTAAGACAGTGAAGCATTCCTATGATGAAGAAGCCTATGAAGTGTTGCTTGCAGATGATGATCTGAGAGAAGAATTTTACGACCGCCTTTGGAAATTTGGAAAAATCCTTAGCATTGCACTTTCTTCTGAAAAATTTCTAACAGAAACTAATGAAAAAACTTTATCTAGATATAAGGATGATCTACGAAAGTTTCAGTTACTGAAAGCGTCTGTTCAACGTCGATACGCAGAAACAATTGATTATCGAGACTATGAACCAAAAATCAAAAAGCTACTAGATACACACATTCAAGCCAATGAAGTGATCCAATTAAATAAGCCAGTCAATATTTTTGACAATGAATCCTTTCAGATGGTAAAGGAAGAACAAGGCGTCTACAAAATAAAGAAAAGACCATCTTCTATGGCTGACACGATTGCACATACTATGAAAAAAGTTATCACTGAAAAGATGTATGAAGACCCTGCGTTTTATGAAAAGTTTTCTAAATTAATCCAACAAGCGATTGACGATTTCAGGGCTCAGAGAATATCTGATATGGATTATCTACATAGAGTCACGGATCTTAATGACAAGTTTACCAATAAAGTACATGATGATGTACCAGATAAGCTTTCAGGAAATGAAGATGCTATAGCCTATTTTGGTGTGCTTAAGCCTTTTTTTGAAAAACACGAATTAGAGGAAGAAGAGCTTGAATCTGCTATAGTTGATACTGCGATTGCTATTTATAATATATTGGAAAAATACAAGAAAGTTCACTTTTGGGATGATGAAGATGCTCAAAAAGAAGTAGTGAATGAAATAGACGATTATCTTTACGATGAAATCAAAATCAATAGAGGAATTGAATTATCGTTTGATCAGATGGATCACATCATAGAAAAAATTTTACAAGTAGCAAAACATAGGAGTTATAGTTGATGGAAACTTTCAATCATGATAATAAACATTCCATTGTTTACGGAAGAAAGACTATTGATTTTACCTTGTTGTATTGTGATAGAAAAACAATGGAAATTACTGTACATCCTAACAGCACTATTATTGTCAAAGCACCAATACACTCTGACATTGATTTAATAAAAAAGAAAATAACAAAGCGAGCTCGTTGGATTATCCGACAGTTAATTTATTTTAAACAGTTTACTCCCAAAACGCCTGCTCGATGTTATGTAAACGGCGAAACTCACTTATATCTTGGAAAACAATATCGCTTGAAGTTAGAAAAAGGAGAAAAAAATTCTGTCAAATTATCTCGCGGATTTTTTCATGTCACTTGTCAAAACAAACCAACTCCAACTATTGCTAAAAAACTTTTAAATCAATGGTATTTGGAAAAAGCACAAATTCAATTTGTGGAAAGCATGGATCAATGCTGGGAAAAATTCAAATATTTAGGAATAGATCAACCTAAACTATCTATTATGAAAATGAAAAAAAGATGGGGAAGCCTTTCTAAAAAAGGCACAATAACACTCCATACAGACTTAATCAAAGCACCTAAAGAATGCATTGACTATGTTATTACGCATGAGCTATGTCACTTAAAATATCATAATCATAGCCTAGAATTTTATAAACTCCTAGAAACAGTCATGCCAAATTGGGAAAAGATAAAACAAAAACTCGAACTTAGTATGGTATAATCATACATAAAACCAAAAAATACATGAAAAAATAATAAAGGGAAAAAACAAAACACAGAAAACACGGAAAACACGGAAATTGAAAATTTCACCCCAGAGCAACTCCCCAGAGTAAACTAACTCCCCAGAGCAACATTGCCGCCCCAGAGCAATTTTCAACTCCCCAGAGCAACTGACATCTCCCCAGAGCAACTCCCCAGAGCAACTCCCCAGAGCAACTGACATCTCCCCAGAGCAACTGACATCTCCCCCAGAGCAACATTTCACTCCCCAGAGCAACTGACATCTCCCCCAGAGCAACATTTCACTCCCCAGAGCAACTGACATCTCCCCCAGAGCAACATTTCACTCCCCAGAGCAAC
>ENA-UPXM01006095-UPXM01006095.1-activated-sludge-metagenome-genome-assembly--contig:-NODE-6095-length-11355-cov-5.429646_pt1 | contig 11355 bp, 10 predicted proteins | sample MGYA00238178_ERZ772708 | MGnify/ENA primary metagenome ERZ772708 (study PRJEB29002, sample SAMN05720212) | activated sludge metagenome | isolation source: anaerobic digester from wastewater... | reverse complement strand
CCGATATCGGACTTAGTTTTGCCAACGGATTGAGAAGTATGCTCCGCCAGGATCCCGATGTGATGATGGTAGGTGAGGTGCGAGACCTGGAGACGGCGGACATCGCCATTCGCGCCGCGCTGACGGGACATTTGATCCTTTCCACTTTGCACACGAATGACGCGGCGAGTGGAGTGACCCGTTTATTGGATATAGGCGTGGCGCCGTACTTAATAGCCTCGAGCGTTGTCGCGTTTGTCGCGCAACGTTTGGTTCGGGTCATTTGTCCTGTCTGCAAGGCGGAAGTTCCGTATATCAAGGAAGAAGTTAAAAATTTAATAGAACGGGAATATGGAATTCGGGAAACGGATATTCGGATTTTCAGGGGGAAGGGGTGTGAGCAATGTGGCCACACGGGATTTCGCGGTCGACTGGCGATACACGAAGTTCTTCGCTTGACGGAGCCAATCCGGAAGCTGATCATGGATCGCGCAACCGCGGAATCGATTAAGACGGAAGCTATTCGACAGGGAATGACGACCTTGCGGTTTAACGGCTGGGAGAAGGTCATGCTTGGTCTGACGACCGTGGAAGAAGTTTTGGAAACGACGGAAGATGATCGTTTGGAAGGCTGGACGGCTGAATCAAAGGATACAGTCCCTGAAGTGATTCGCATCGCGGAAGAAAAATCCGGAGTTGGTTCGTTGCCTTCAGTGGAACCCCAGGCGGATTCGGATAATAAATTTACGAATTTAAGAAAGTTTCAACGCCTGAGTTGTGAGGTTCCTGTTTTTTTTAAGATCGTGGACTATAAGGGGGAGGATGCCCGAATTATTCAAGCGAAAAAAGAGCTCATGCAAGTAGAGTTTGAAGGAGTGTCTCGCGATCTTAGCGCTGGTGGAATCTATTTTTCAGTTCTTGATCAACCGATTACGGACAAAATCGGAGCCATTGAAGGCCCTGCGATTTTACTTTGGGAGTCACTCGAGGTGGGGAGTGTTCTAGATATCAGGATTTTGCTACCCAAGGGTGAAAAACCTGTGCGGTGCATGGCCAAGATTTGCAGGGTTTTTCGTTCAATGGGACAGGCCAGTAGCGGTGTTACGGCCTGGTGTCGAATCGGATTATCGTTTCTTGCTCTTGACAGTGATGATCGGCACCGGCTCATGAAATTTTCGAAAATCAATGCGGAATCCAATGAGCCAGTTTAGGTACGAAGCCAAAAGAGGTAAGGATCTTATCAAGGGCATTCTTTCTGCTGACACGAAAGACGCGGCAATCGATAAAATTATCGAGATGGGACTTGTTCCGGTTGAATTGTTTGAGGAGAAGGGAGGAGGAAAACAAAGCCGGGTTTTGGGGAGAAATCAGGCCCGGAGCCTTAAAAGTAGCAGGCACACGCTTATCGTTTTTTATCGTCAACTTAGCCGTCTTTTGAAGTCTGGCGTTCCACTTCTTCCCGCGTTGGTCCTGGTATCCGAGCAGGCTGAGGAAGGGAAATATTATCAGGTGCTGGATGCCATTAAAAACCAGGTGCGTCAGGGACAGTCTTTGGCTGAGGCTATGGCGGAATATCCCGAAATCTTTAACGCTTTCACGTTGGCCGTTGTCGAGATTGGCGCGCACACGGGACATCTGGATGATGCGTTACAGCGTCTGGCGGATTATTATGAAAAGCAATCGGCCACGCGCCAGAAGGTGAAGAACGCGCTGACTTATCCGATCTTTGTTTTGGCATTGGGCGGTTTAGCACTTGTTTTTTTGCTGAGTTATGTTGTTCCGAAATTCTCAAAGCTTTTTCTGGATCTTGGGCAGGCCTTGCCCTGGTTGACGCGGGTACTTGTCGGATTAAGTGAAATGACATGTCAATACGGGTTCTGGTTTCTGTTGGGCACTGGCGTGTTGGTGTTTTTTGTTCATAATCGCTTAAAAATCCGCGCCCATCGGCTTTCTTGGGACCGACTTAAATTGCGATTACCCCTGGTTGGGAAAATTATTTTTATGGCCCAGTTCGCGCTTTTTGCCCGCTCAATGGAGATGCTGTTGAAAGGTGGGGTGCCCCTGCTGAAGGCGCTTCGCACGGCTATTCCCGCCGTTCCAAATGAAGCGATGAAGGAGGATCTTTTGCTGGTGGAACGGTTGCTTGAACAGGGCGCCAGTTTCAGTGATTCGCTCAAAAGCGGCGGAGCGTTTCCGATTTTTGCGATACATTTACTTTTGGTGGGGGAGCAAACGGGTCGAATAGATCAATCTTTCGAAGATATTGCCGATTGGTACGAGAAAGAATCTTCTGACGCGGTTCGCTCGTTTGTTCAGTTAATAGAACCGGTGACAATTTTCGTGATCGGAACGGTTCTTGGAATTGTCGCGATCGCGATTTTATTGCCGGTCTTCAGTATTGATACTCTTGTTTCGTAACCAGCGGAGGAAGTATGCGTAAGAAAAAGCAAAGAGGTTTTTCCCTGATTGAGATTATTCTGGTGGTGGTGATTATCGCGACCCTTTCGGCGATGGTGGTTCCGCGTTTGACAGGCCGGTCTGAACAGGCGCGACTGGCCGCCGCGCGCGCGGATGTCGAAGTCAATATCCCCACGGCGCTGAAACTTTATGAGCTGGATAACGGATATTTACCAACGACGGCCCAAGGGCTTAATGCGCTCCTTCAAAAACCGTCGACGGCCCCGATTCCCGAAAACTGGAACGGACCTTACCTCGAAAAATTTCCGGTGGATCCTTGGGGACGTCCGTACCAGTATCAATCCCCCGGAACCAATCGGCCCCACGACTATGATCTTTTTTCGCTGGGAAAGGATGCTAATCCCGATTCGACCAAGGACGATGTCGTGAACTGGATTGTTGCGGGGGCGCTTGCCAAGTAGTATGAAATCCGGATCCATACGTGTTTGTGGTCTGGGCAAAAAGGGTTTTACGCTCGTCGAGGTGGTTTTGAGTATTGTCGTTTTGGCGGTGGGGCTCGTTTTTGTTCAGAGAACTCTATTGCGCTCATTCACAGCCTTAAATGTGATTAAACACTGGAGTCAGGCCGAGCAGATTTTGGATGAGAAAATTTGGGACGTGAAACGACGAGTTCGCGAGCAGGGAAGCACTATTCAGCGGGAAAGTCTGAACGAGACGTTTCTCGGGAACGAAAGAGTTTACCGCGGCAATATGGATATTCACTGGATGGATCCTCAGGGGCGTTTAATCAAGGTCGACGCACAAATTGCATGGGGCCGTGCTGGAATGAGCCACAGCATTAAACGTACGATTTATTTTCTGGTGCCAGATGCGACGTGGAAAAGCTAGCGGTTTTACGTTTATTGAAATCATCGTCGTGACCGTCATTGTGATGACCCTGGGCGCGGCGATTTATGCGACACTTTCGCGAGGGGTGCGTCTTTGGGGACGAGTGGCAAAGGACAGCGGCGAGTGGAAAGCGAATATTTGGATGGAAAAAATGACTGGAGAACTCAGAAATGCTTTTTATGACCCTCAGTGGAAGTTCAGGGGCACAAAGACGGAACTTTTTTTTCCATCTCTGGATCGGCTGAACACCGAAAAAGCCCAGGGAACATTGCCCGTTTATGTGTGTTACACCTATGACTCCAAGAAGAAAAATTTGATCGCACAGACATTTCCTTTCGAAGATATTCTGATGAAAAAGATAAAATCCCCAACGCGCCTATCGGTGCTTGATAAGGTGCGGTCGTTTGATTTGCGCTATTATGCCTATGATGCGAAGGTTCGGACCCATCGGTGGGAAACTCAATGGACTCAAGATTGCTTTCCGGAGGCCGTAAAAATTACCGTTGAATTTGAGCCCATAAAGCACCGAAAGTGGATTCGCACTGTTTCCATCCCGACGGAGAGCCCATGCGCGACATGACTCGTACAAACCTTTCGTTTTCGAAAAATAAGCGGAGTTTTTTTAAATTTGGCAAGTTTGCTTCGATGCCGCCTACCCTTGTCGTGTCGCTTGACTCGGAAACGGTTAAAATGGCCCATGGGCGGATTCTCCAGGATCGTTTTGTGATAGAAGGTGTTTTTTCGATGGAGCTTGGTGCCAAAAGTGACGAGCAGATCAGTAGTGCTATTCTGCTTTATTGCCAGACCCAGAAAATAACCCGTGCGAAGGTCCTGGGACTTGTTTCTCCCAAGTTTTTCATTTCTAAAAATGTTGATGTCCCCTCCACAAACCGGGAGGAAGTCGCGAAAATTATTAATCTCCAGGCCGGTCGGTTTACGCCTTATGCCCGTGAGGAAATCGCAATCGACTTTACTTGCCTGGAAGGCGTCGTGCAGCATTTCACCAATGTCCTCCTTTTTATCGTAAACCGGAAAATCGTGGAGCGTCTTGTTGCTGTTTTGGGAAATGCCAAACTCCGGATTGACCAAGTGGTGGTGGCCTCTCACGGTATGGCGGCCACGTATGGGATTGTTGATCGGGATGTCTCTCGGGAAAGAGGATTGGGCGGAATCCATATGGGGGAGGACTCATCGGAGTTGACGGTGCTGGACAAAGAGCAGGTGGTTTTTGTCCGTCATATCCCTGTGGGCGCCCGTACGTTTCGGAAAGATCCCGAGAAGTTTCGGGTTGATTTTGCCCAGGAGCTGACACGATCAATCGGGGCCTATCATGATCAGGGGATTGGTCGGCCGGTTGGAAAGCTTTTGATTACCGGTCTTGTGGACGATCTTGGTCCGGTGGACGATATTTTAAATCAGGTTTCACCGGCGCCGTCTGGGAAGATCGAAGTCACGGGGTTTGACTATCGGAAATATTTTACCGTTTCAGATGCGGCGATGCCCCATCTCCGACAGACGCCAGCAGTTTCTTTTTTCGACCTCTTTTCTGTACTGGCCCATTCGGATCAAAACAAGGTGGATCTCCTTTTGCCGGAGTTGAAACTTCGGCGAAAAGTCCGTGATGTGAGCCGGGACATTTTGAGATTTGGCGTCTTGATTATGGCGATTTTTTTTCTCGTGAGTCTGTTTATGGGAAGTAAGATCTATTTTAAAAAATCACTTAACCAGAAACTCCAACGTGTCAGTCACCAGTATGGTGAACAGGCTAAAGCGCTTGAGGTGATTTCGACAAAAAACCGGATTGTTAAAAAGGTCATCGCGAAGCGGGGAAAAGAGCTCGTCGTGTTAAATATTATCAGCGGATTTATTGGCGATGACCTCTATCTTTCACAGATTAATTATGATAGCGCGGGGACTGTCTCAATTGCTGGCACTGCCGATTCAATGTCGCGGGTTTTTTCTTTTGTGACGCAGTTGAAACACTCTAACTATTTCAAATCGGTTGAAGCTAAGGAAACCAAATCGCGAAAAGAAGGCAAGCAGGATGTTGCCGATTTTTTGATTGATTGCGAGCTGGCGGAAGGATTCTGACGATGGCAAAAAAGGCCCAGCGCGGTAAATTTGACCTGAACGAGATGATATCTCGGATGAGTTCCCAAAACCGGGTCCTTTTTGTCGTGACCGTGATCATGGTCGCGCTTGCCCTGATGGACCGTCTGATGTTCGGCCCGTTCAGTTCCCAGATGAAATATATGGAAGCGGAAAATCAGGCGCAAATGGAAAGTCTCAAGCGTAGTCACCGCATTATTTCGTTCCAGGACGGGATTATGGAGGAGTACCAAAAATACAGTACTTACATGGATACGGGAGCCATGAAACAGGAGGAAATTGTCGCGGCCCTTTTAAAAAAGATAGAAACGCTCGCGGCCCAGCAATCCGTTTTGATTACGAACGTCCGCCCGGATGATGTGGAGGAAAAACCGAATTTCCGGATTTATAAAACCAGCATTGATTGTGAAGGAAAGCTCGGAAACGTGTTAATGTTCATCCATTTGCTGGAACAATCCGATTATCTGTTTCAGGTTGAGCGTTATTCCATGGGACCCAAATCCAAGGGGTCTGACATCATAAAATGCACGCTGGACATTGCCCGCATTCTGATCACCGTCGAAAAACCCACAGCGGCGTTGGAAACAGGAAGATTTTGATATGAGGACCTTCGCCCTGGTTGTTCTTTTCTCTTGCCTTTTCGTTCCTTTCGCGTTTTCCGGGATTTCGCGAGATGATTATCAGCGGGTCATGAACCTGTTTGAAGAAGGGCAATACAACGAATCGATCGCGATCCTGAAGTCCTCGCTTGACCAGGATCCGAACCAGGCGGTCTTGTACAATTTGCTCGGGATGATTTATTTGAAGCAGGGCGAATCGATTGCCAGCGCCATCGGCTCTTTTGAGGAGGCGATTCGGATCGACCCTGATTACGCGGACGCTTATTTTAACCTTGCCTCAACCTATGCCAGTTCCGCAAACAGACCCGAGCTTGCGGCTGATTATTTCAAGAAGACTCTGGAAGCCGATCCGAAGTATGTCCGGGCTTATTTTGGTCTCGGATGGTTTGTTCTTACGACCCAGGAGAAACCGGAGGAAGCGTCGGAATATTTCAAAAAGGCAGTTGAATATTTTCCGGATTTTTCGGAAGCTTATTATGGTCTTGGTCTTTCCTATATTCAAATGGGGAAAGCGCCGCTGGCGCTTGAGTCGATTTCCAAAGTTAGGGCCATGGGGCGGGAAGACTTGGCTTATTATCTCGAAACCATTCTTCGGGGCGGAAAGGTCTCTGTTCCGATACCGGAAGACCCGCTTGCTGAGGTTCCTTTGGCAGATAACGAAGCGTTACCTTCTCAAGAAACGGCGCCGGAGTGGGGGAAGGGGACGGGATTTCCCGAACAGGTCGTGAATCGGGAGGATAAGATTTCGAAAGGGATGACCGCTCAAGACGAGATTTCGGAAAGCAATAATCCCTTTCAGCTTTACTAGATTTCTGCCCCGTCATTTACTGATATATTTGTTTCCCCTGAAGGTGGATATTTTCGGCGATACTTCAGGCGAATATATTTTAAGGTTAAGTGTGGATATGCGTACCCGTAGGCCTTGAGGAAACTTTATGCGTCTTTTTTCTTTTTCCACAAAGTGGGCGGTTTTTCTGGTGATCGGAATTCTCGCCATTTTTTTCCGAACTTATTCACTTCATGGCGGCCCCTTCATGATGTTTCGCGACTCAGAAACTATGGCTCGCGAGCTTATTGACCGTGAAATGAGAGGTCAGATCGGGAGCGCGTTAGAAAAAAAAGTTCCGGGAATTTCCGACGCTGACAAAAAATCTTGGGTGGATCATCAGCTCAGGAATCTTGCGGAGACAGGGGGTGATGAAAGATACGAAGCGGCGGTAAGAAGATCGGAGAACCTCATTGAGCGCGTTCGCGAGGAAAATTGGTTGGGCCCCCGTTATCTGCTTGAGGCGGATCCCTATCATTACCTTTATCAGGTGGAAAAAATTCTTACGGATGAGTTTCTTACGGAGAACTTCAGGAGCGGGCGGTATTTCCATCCCCTGATGCGCGCCCCGCACGGTCATTGGGGAGAAGCCTTGCTTCACCCGTATGTGGGGGTATTTACCTACCGCCTTTTTCAGTGGTTTGATCCGGATGTTTCTTTGGTAAGGGCTCTTGGTTTTGTCCCGCTGGGGTTGACACTCCTGATTTTGATCGGATACGGGGCACTCGGAAAAAGTTTTGGTTTTGACTGGAAGGAAAATGCGTTCGGGATGGCGACCCTGGTTCTATCGCCGATTTTTATCCAGAGAAGTGCCTTGGGATGGTTTGATACGGACCCCTACAATTGTCTTTTTCCAATCCTTATTTTGTCTTGCGTGATGCAAAGTTTTCGTCAACCCAGGTATTTCTGGGCAGGGGTATGGGGCGCCGGTTTTTTGACGGCACTTTATGGTTTTTTCTGGAATGGCTGGCTTTTTATTTTTCCGCTCGTTTTGGCGAGCATTTTGGTGGGCACGATGCTTTTGGTGTTGTTGCGAAGGTCTCAATCGCGTGCTTTGGCGAGGACGACATGTCGCTTCGCGGCCTTATATCTGACGATTAGCGGATTGTTTTTATTGATTTTTTGGTCGCCGGAGAGGTTGTCGGGGATGGTCCGAATGGCCGCAACATTGCTGAAACAGTTCGCGTTGGCGGATTTTGATATCTGGCCTAATGTTTTTTTGACGGTTGGTGAAGCCGGGGGAATTACGCTGAAAAAGCTTGTTTTTCTGACCGGTAATTACGTCACGTTTGCCGTGGCTTTTGCCGGTGTTTTGTTAGAAGGCTGGAAATCTTTCCGGCGCGATGATATTTTTCGTCAATTTCGTTATCTTTTTTTACTGATCTTCAGTCTTCCGCTGTTTTTTATTTCTCTAAAGACCGAGAGATTTTCTCTTCTTTTTGTTCTACCTTTGTCACTTTTCGTCAGTTTTGGAGTGGCTCGGATTGTGGACCTTGCCGACAATTGGTGGCGTCGCGCCGGAATTTCCCGGCATCCGGATCGAAATTTCGCTCGACGGCTTGCGACTTACCTTTTGTTTTTGGCGGGATTCCTCCCGCTGATGTTATTGACCGCTCACGTTGTCGCTCGAAATATCACGCCGATCATGGATGATGTCTGGAATGCCGCAATGACGGATCTGCGTGAAAAGACGCCTCATGACGCGATCATTAACAGTTGGTGGCCACCCGGTCACTTTATTACTGGCGTCGCGCGCCGGCGCGTTACGGTTGATGGTGGAAGCCAACACTTTCACGTCACTTACTGGATGGCCCGTGCACTGATGGCTGAAAATGAACGAGAGGCCGCCGGGATTTTTCGCATGCTTAACTTGAGCGGAGAGGAGGCCCTTCTTTTCCTGACGGAAGGGGGAATGGAGGTCCCTGACGCGGTTGATTTGCTGCTAAAGATAGTCTGTCTGGGACGCGACGAGGCATCCCTGGAGCTTCCATCGTCCATGACGGAAGAGCAGAAAGAATCGCTTCTTGACCTGACCCACGGGAGGGGTGAACTTCCTCCCTCGTATGTTCTTGTTTACGATGATCTCATTACGCAAAATCTCGCGGTGAGCACTATGGCTCAATGGGATTTCAGGAAGGCGATGGAAATTCGAGAAAAGCGACGCGCGCGTAGTCCCGGCCCTTTGGGTTTTTTTGATAAGAATGCCGTCGCGGGTTATATGCGGGATTTTTTGAGAGTTTCAGGCGAATTTGCCAAATATACCGCGGCGGCAAAGCTGGATCGACGAGAAGGCTCTCTTCTCCTTTTTTCTAACGGGGTAGCCGTGAATCTCGCGTCACAGGACGCGTTCATCTTTTTGCCCGCGAAAAAAAGCCGCGTAAGGCCGGCAAGTTTATTCTATCTTGATGGGAACCGATTGGTTGAAAAGATCTATCCGGACAAGGGGATTGAGGCCTCGGCACTTTATTTCGAAGAGGAAGGCGCTTTCTATTGCGTGATCGCTGACGCCAGGCTGATTCGTTCGCTTTTGTTCAGGCTTTATTATCTCAGAGCCCAGGGGCTGGATTATTTTAAGCCATTTGCGGGAAAAGGAACTTTGGAGAAAGGAACAGTCGTTAGGATTTTTGAGCTTAATCGCGGCCGATTTTTGGACGGTTGAGTCGCGCTCGCGCGTGGCGGGAGTTTTTTGTCCAACGAAATGAACAACAGAAAGCGAGGTCTTTTATGAGTCAACGAATGCTTGTTATTTTAAGCGGAGCGACCCTGTTTTTTTTACTGTCAGCGGGGGGACTACAAGCGGAAAATTACGTCTCGGACAAGGACGAGTCCGTGAAAAAAATGGGAGTTGCCTGGAACATCGCGGAGGACAGGATGATCGCCAATTACGCGGGTGTTTACCAGCCCGAGGGCCTGGATGTCTACATGAAACGACACTTTGATCTGTTTGCTGCCAAGCTCGACCAGCTGAGCGCGGAAATTAACCAGCTTCAAAAAAAGGTGGACAGTTTGATGGGAAAAGGAACGGGGACGGGAGGCGTACTTTCTTCAGGGCAGAAGTCCTGAGTCCTTTTCCAAGGTAAATTTTAGGAAGCAGTGAGGACGGGCGGGGAAACGTGAAATTTGATGAAGGGATATCGTTCAGACACGAGAGGAAAAACAGACGGAATGAAAATTATCAAAAGGTGGATTAAACCTTGCCATCAACGGCCCGGTTCACGCGGAGGCTCAGAGGGGAGTGTCCTTGTCGTATCTTTTTTTGTGCTCGCCCTTCTTGCCATGTTTATGACGACGGTGGGCTACGTCGCCCGCCAGAGATTTCAGATGGTATCGCGGTTGGATACCCGACAAAAGCTACGCTGCATCGGGGACTCGGGTGTACAAAAGGCGATTCATGTTTTGGTGATGCATCGTGAACGTCATCCTACTTATGACTCGCTGAATCAAAGCTGGAGCCGGAACGAGCCGGAGTTTAAGGACGTTAAGGTTGGTGATGGTTTCTTTTCCGTTTATCGGTCGGAGGATTTTCCCCTCGACGCTGAAAGCTCAGGCGAAGAACCCCCGGCGCACGGTCTCGTTGATGAGGAAAGTAAGATCAACATCAACGCGGTTCGCTCGATGGACATCCTGAGGAGGCTTTTTCGCGAGGCTACGGGTTTGTCGGATGGCGAAGTCGCCGCGTGGGTTGATGCGCTAGAGGACTGGATTGATGAAGATAATGATACCCGTTCATTGGGCGCCGAGGACCGTTACTATCGGGGCTTGAATCCACCCTATCTTCCCCGAAACGGGGTGTTGGCGACACTCTCGGAATTGCAATGGATCAAAGGAATTACCCCCGAGATTTATCGGAAAATGAAACCGTATATCACACTCCATAGTTCCGGACGGGTCAATTTGAATACGGCTTCGGAGCCGGTGCTTTCCGCGCTGGGTTTTATTCCTTCGCTGGTCAGTAAAATAAAAAATTATCGTTCTGGAAGAGATGGGCTGATCGGCACGGAAGATGATCAGTCGTTTGATAATGTGTCGACCGCGGCGCAACAACTTGCCAAGGAAGGGTATTTGAGTGATAATGAACGCGCGAATTTTGATGCCGTGATCCAGTCGGGATTTCTTTCGGTCAAATCCCAGTTTTTTACCGCCCAGGTTCTCGCCAGGTTGGAGCATAAAAAACAAGCGATGCGGGTTGTGGCGACTTTTGACGAAAGGGGAATGATTAAACGGTGGGAAGAAACATTCGTTGGCTCCTGATTACCGGATTATTGTTGCTCGGCATCTTTCCGCTCACGGCGCTCTTGGCCCAAGATGAGGGTGGATTGATTCCTGAGCTTAAACTGTTTTCAAAAGCCCTGAGCGCCATTTGTGAAGCCTATCCCGGGGACGTGGCGGCCCGTAATTTGTTCTACGAAGCGGTTAAGGGGATGATGAGCTCTTTGGACGATTTTTCAGAGTTTATTGACCCGGAGCGCTACAAACTTCTTGAAATTCACATGAGGGGTGAGTACGCGGGGATCG
>ENA-UPXM01006087-UPXM01006087.1-activated-sludge-metagenome-genome-assembly--contig:-NODE-6087-length-11370-cov-4.412196_pt1 | contig 11370 bp, 5 predicted proteins | sample MGYA00238178_ERZ772708 | MGnify/ENA primary metagenome ERZ772708 (study PRJEB29002, sample SAMN05720212) | activated sludge metagenome | isolation source: anaerobic digester from wastewater... | reverse complement strand
TGCTCAATCACATCATCAGTAGAAGTAGCAATATTGTCATCCAACGTTTTAAAGAATCTCCAAAGTAAGTCACCGGTTGCACCGTCATTAATAGTCATTGTCAAGGTTCCAGTTCCTGTTTTACCTCCAAAACCTCCAAGTAAAACTGCAGTCGCAATTGCACCCGCTTCAGATTTTGTTTGTTCAATTTCATATTTCCCACCAATAACAGCATCAACACCAAGAACTTTAGCAACTTCATCTTTTGTAAACTCATCAAGTTTATTTAGCATTCCTGCCTTTTTAAGCAAAATATTAGTTTTATCAACATCTTGAAATGAAACTAAGTAATTTTCTCGTTTTCTCAAAAGAAAAGTGTACATACTTGTTTGAACACTTGTTGACATTTTTCTTTCTTGCTCTTTATTTGCTTCTGCGCTAAAATTTTTGGGTTGCTTTTTGTAATTAATGGTTACATCAAAAGGAATAATTGCGACTGTTTTTTGTGCACTAATTTTTTCTTTTAAATTAGGCGCTTCAAAGATTTGTTTTTGGGAGTACATTTTAGTAAAAAGTACAAAAACTAATAATAAAGAAATTTTCTTCATAAAATATATATTTTTTAATTTCCTCAAAATTAAGATAATTTAAAAATTATCAAAGAACAAAAGAGAAAAAAAATCTGAAATATTCGATTATCAGATACTTTTCTACGGCTCAATTTTTTAATCGGTTACTTTAAATCAAATTAATTAACAAGATTTACAGCAAATTCTATAAAAAAAACCAACTTTCTCAAGTTGGTTTTCATTTTATAAAATTCAGATGACTTACTTCACATCATCCATTTTCTGTGTCGCGGCCATAGAAACCATTAAATCATTCAACATGGTATTGGCTGCATTGGGAGAATTTGGTAATAAAACCAAACTGCTCTTATTGCTAGAACCAATCGCCTGAAGCGTGTCATAATGCTGCGTCACAACGATTAAAGCCGAAGCTTCCTGCGCATTGATATTGGCTTCATTCAGCATTTTTACAGATTCTACTAAACCAGCCGCGATTTCTCGTCGCTGATCTGCAATACCTTGTCCTTGTAATTTTTTGGATTCTGCTTCTGCCTTTGCTACTGCGACAATTCTAATTTTTTGTGCTTCCGATTCATATTCTGCTGCAGTTTTTTCCCTTTCTGCGGCATTAATTCTATTCATCGCATGTTTTACTTGCTCATCTGGATCGATGTCGGTTACCAATGCTTTGATGATGTCATACCCATAACTTTGCATCGCTTCCTGAAGTTCACTTTTTACGGCAATTGCCACATCATCCTTTCTTACGAAAACATCATCCAGCTTCAACTTTGGAACTTCCGCACGAACCACATCAAAAACATAAGAAGTGATTTGATTCTCTGGGTTTTCCAGACGGTAAAAGGAATCGGCAACCTGAGAAAAAATCACCTGATACTGAACAGAAACTTTCATCCGCACAAAAACATTGTCTAAAGTTTTCGTGTCGATGATCACATCTAACTGCTGAATTCTCAGATTCATCCGTTTAGAAACTTGATCGATAAAGGGAATTTTCAAATGCAATCCTGATTGACGTACCACGTGAAATTTCCCTAAACGCTCTACAATTGCTGCCGTTGCCTGCTTCACCGTGAAGAAGGATGCGAATAAAACGATAAGTCCGAAAAAGACTAAAACTCCTAAAAATGCCATGATTCAATTTTAATATTTAATTCTTCAGCAATTTTTTTGCTGATATTTCATAAAGATAATTAAAAAATTAACATCACCATTAAAAAAGGGTTAAAACACCCTTTTTAATGGGGGAAAACACTGTTTATTAATTTGTTATGACCAACATAGCTATTTTTATTGTAATTTTGATAGTACAAAAACCTAAATCACTTCATTTCAATGTATTAAACAAATTTTTAAGGAAATGTTAATTTATAATTATTTTTTATAATGTATTAAAAATCCCGTCACAGAAGAAAGAATCAGCTGAAACGCTAAAGCTGATTGAGGTGAAATTTTAAAAATATTTTGTTCTACAATATTCAATTTATACGTTTCTCTTTAATATTAATAAAACTAAAATTACCGAAAAATGTCATCCCAAAAATTTATTAATGATCTTGCCTACGAGCGTTTTCAGCAGGCAACCGAAAAAATCGACAGTATAAAGAAAGGAATCCATGAAAATCGTATGGGTGAAGCCACTCTTACCGATATTCAAACAGACAGTGATAAACTTTCGAAGAGAATTGCACGGGAAAACATGCCTATTTCAGCTGCTTTAGAGCGAATTAATGGGGTGCCAAATTTTCAGGATATCAATATCCTCTATAAAATTCTAAAAATTTCGGAATCTGTTGGAAGAATTACCATAAAAACGCGCTACGGAAATTCGGGTTATGGAACTGGTTTTTTAGTAGCACCCGGAATTCTAATTACCAACAATCACGTTTTTCCCGATGCGGAAACAGCCAAAAACTCCATGGTTCAGTTCTACTACGAACTCGACGAAAACAATGAAACTAAAAAAGTGCAAACTTTCGGTTTTGTGCCCGAAAAATTATTCATGACTTCTTCTTACGAACCAGATGCAGGCAACCCCAACAGCGGTTTAGATTTTACAATTGTCGCCGTTTCCGATAAGGCGAAAGAAGGTAAAAACATTAGTGATATTCCGTGTACCATTTTGGATGAAACTTTGGGAAAAATAATTGAAGGTGAAAATTGTGTGGTCATTCAACATCCAAAAGGGGATTACAAAAAAACCGTCATGAAGGACATCCGAATGTTAACGCTGAAAGATGATTTTTTAATTTATGAATCCGACACGCTTCCTGGCTCATCAGGAGCTGTGGTGATCGGTTTAGGAACCGGTGAAGTCGTTGCGCTGCATCACAGCAGCATTCCCAATAAAAATCCGCAAGGACAGTGGTTACGGAAAGATGGCGGTGTATATAAAGAAGGCGACGCCGATGAAACGATCGATTGGCTCGGAAATGAAGGCATCCGCGTTAGTTCCCTCATTCGCTGCATCAGAAATATAAAATTATCCGAGGAGATGACCTCCTTGAAAAATACAATTCTTGGCAAAGAGCAGTCAGAAAAAATTCAAAATACCTCCTCAGAATCAAATAAAGAAAAACCAATAAACGAAATGAAAAATTCCAAAGAATCGGTTTTAAATCAAGCAGTGAATATGATTCAGAATAATTCCACAAAAGACAATGTTCCCATTCTGCATTTTGAAATAGAACTTTCGAATATTCTGACGATGCAAGAAGATTGGAAAGAAAACTATAAAAAACTTGTTCCAACCGCAATCAGTTCAGAACCTTTGTTTCCTCTTTCTACCATTCCTTCGCAAAAAATCATACAGTATATCACCTTACGAACCAGCGAAAATCCTTGGGAACTTGCGGCGAAACTAGAAGCTTTACCCCAAATCAAAACCGCGACTCCAGATCTGGAAATGGAAACCGATCTCCTCAAAAAAAGCAAATCCCACAGTCAACTCACAGAATCCGACATGTTGGAAAATATGAAAACCAGCAACGCCGCAGGAAGACAAGATGACTTTAAAACAAAATGGAGCGCCTCTACTTATTTTAAAATCGATGATTCCGATGTACTCAATCAACGTCTTTGGAACAGATCCGCGGTAGGTTTACCAACAGAAAAAAGCACAGAAAACGGTGTACATTCATTGCTGATGTCCATCGTAAAAGAAAAAAATTCGGTTCCTGATCACGACGAAAAAGCGCTTGATTTGGAAATCAATACCATCATTGAAAATCTTAAAAAAATAAATCTGGTTCAACTCGATACCGGTTATACCGATCATGCGAAGGTGAAAGGAAGATTTAATTTTGACTGTGACGAAGATTTCGTCGATGGTTCTGATGCACGCGATGACATGAGAACAGGTTTTCTGAAACATCCGGGACACGGTACCAGAACAGCAAGTATTATAACTGGTGGTGACATGAGTGCGGTCTTTAAAAGCGATGGAAATTACGGACTTTTATGCGATGAAAAGAAAAACACTTTAGTAAATATTATTCCGTATCGCATCTCAGAATCTGTAGTCCTGATCAACAGAGGAAAAAATATCGTTGATGCCGTGAATCAAGCGGTGCATACCAATGCTGATGTGATGTTTATGTGCATGGGAACTTATCCGCGACCGATGATTGCAGAAGCTGCAAAAGTAGCGTACGACAACGGAATCATCTGGGTTTGTGCTTCGGGAAATGAAGTGGAAATGGTTGTTTCACCTGCGCTTTATCCCGGAACAATTGCTGTTTCTGCCACCAATCCCAATCAAAAACCATGGCGTGGAAGCTGTTACGGAACTGAAGTCGATATTTCTGCACCCGGCGAAGATGTGTATGTTCCCTCAATGGATGAGAAATATAATGAAATTATGGTTTATGGAAGCGGAACCAGTTACGCCGCACCACATGTTGCAGCGGCTGCAGCACTCTGGAAAGCCACGAACCGCGAAAAAATTTTAGAGAAATACAAATTTCCGTGGCAAATGGTGGAAGCATTCAGAATTTGTTTGAAAGAATCTGCAACGAAACCTCCAGTTTGGGACACCGAAAATTATGGCGCCGGAATACTCAATGTTTATGAACTCCTGAAATGTGAATTACCTGATGTCGATGACAAAAAATATGCTTACGCCAATGATCCTCGTCAGGAATGGGATTTGGGAGTTCGGGAAGCCGTCCATTTTCTTTGGAAAGCCCTGCTCAAAAAAAACATTTCTGCGCAAGAATCCAGTCAAGAAATGGCGATGACCGAGCGATCACGAATTGCAGTTTCGGCCATGACCGGAAATCCCGTTTCGAGTATTTTTGAATCAGACAGTATCAACGCAGTCACCGATTCCGAAAAAATCTTAAAAATGTACTTTGACAGTTATAAAAAAATATAGCCATGGAAAAAAAATATTTCGATCTGCATTTGCATCCATTGTTCAAAAATTTCCTCAGTTCCTACGATGGTTCGATTCCACCATCGATCCAAACATTCGAAGATCTCACGCAACCGGTGAGAATGTCTAATGTCTTTACGAGTGTTGTCGATGAACTGTTCATTCACATCCTAAAAAGCCAGAGCAGCATTCAGCAATGTAAAAAAGGAAATGTAAATTATGCCGTCGCAGCCATTGTAAATCTTGAATTTGGTTTTGCAGACAGCCGCGGATTTTTCGGTACTGTTTTAAAAAGTAAATTTTCTAATCCGCTTGATAAAATTTTCTTTGAAAAAGTTCGCAATGGCGAAATCTCCTACTACCGCTTGATGCTAATGGAACTAAGTCTCTACAAAAAATTGCGCGATCATCAGGAAAGTACCATCGCGATTCTATCTAGAAATAGCAACAAAAAAGCCCTGGAAAATGGACTAAATATTATTTTAAGTCTAGAAGGTTCCCATAATTTCAGTAAATTATTAATCGGTAATCCTCTTCAAATCGATTACATTGAAGACCGTTTCACCGACCTTAAGAAACTCAAAAAAATATCGCAGGATGCAGATCACCTTTGGCGAGAAATGATTGTAGATACCGAAAACGGTGAAGAACCGACCGCGAATTACAACCAAAATCCGGCGGTTAATCTGGAGAAATTTTACAAAAGCCTCTCCAAAGAAAATATGGATCTCCTTTACCTTACCCTCACTCATCTCACGCATATCAACGAACAATTTCTGGCCACCCATGCTTTTGGTATGAAAATGCTGAAACACCCTTCTTTCTATCCGTTCGGAAACGGAATTTCCTCTTTGGGATATGATGTGATCGAAAAATGCTATTCGATGACCAATCATAAAAATGAGTACCGCCCGGTTTTAATTGATGTGAAACATTTAGGATTAAAATCCCGACAAGATTACTACGCCTTCCGAAAAACATTAATTCAGAAAGAAAAAAAATACGAAAAAATTCCAATCATCGCTTCTCATATAGGAGTTACAGGTTATACGGTGAACGAATGGAAAAACGCTTTGAAAAGAAACAGCTGTACCGTCTATAATTATGAGGGAACGCGCGCGGTTTCTATAGAAATGGAGAAAAAAATCTGTGGAAAATGGGGTTCCTTTGTTAATAATGATTTCACCTTTAATCCTTGGTCGATCAATTTAATGGATGAAGATATCACAGAAATTTTAAACAGCAACGGAATCATAGGAATGAGTCTGGATGTAAGGATTTTAGGCTTTCAATCCGAATATGGAATCAGCTTAACGAGCGAAAACGAATATCTGAGTACCGCCGATTTCCACACCCATTTCCCCCAAATCACCGTGAAGAACTTACCTCTAAATACGATGGAATCTATGATTTCTGAGAATGAAAGCTGGCTGATTCCTACCAAAGAAGACCGACATCCGTTATCTTTCTGTTTCAATATTATTCACATTATTCAGGTCGGTCTGCTCAAAACCGATATCGCCGAACCGTGGAATCAGATCTGTCTCGGAAGCGATTTCGATGGTCTGATCGAACCTTTGAAAATATCGCCCGACATTTCCTCCTTAGAAGAACTAGAAGCTAATATGATCAAATGGATTCCGGTGGCAGAAAAAGCCTATGTAAATGAAAATGGCGGCACCCGAATTCTCTTCGGAAAATCGACCGCTGAGTTGAAAAAAATCGTCCGCGGAATCATGTATGAAAACGGAAAAAATTTTATCGATCGGTGGCTAAACAATTTTGCTGGCTGATTACATCGTCATTCCAATATCGATTCCCTTAATTTTTCGGTAAAGATCGGTTGCGAAATTGTCGGTCATTCCGGAGACAAAATCGATCACGCCCAAAACCTTTTGATAATCCGTTCCGTCTTCATATAAAAACTGTTGTGGCAATAATTTCAAAGCCATTTTATCGTAGGATTTATGCATCGATTTCTCCTTTAAAATGGGTGGAATAAAATGATTCAGCAGTTCATTCATCACATTATAACCGGCGTTTTCTATTTCTACCACGGCTTTGTGACCGTAAATTTTCTCGATGGAAAAACTTTCGATTTCCTGCAGAGATTTGTTTTCGCTTTTGTAAAGATCCAGCAAAGCAGTATCGAAATTACCTTCTAAGATTTTGCTGAAATTGCTCTCATAAATTTCGATGGATTTATTGATCAAAGCATTAATGACTTTTGCGCGCAGATAAGAAATCCGCTCGTTTGCATTCGTCAAAACCGCCAGTTTGTCTTCTACCCTTTTCGTGTTTTGATTTTCCGATTTAATGAGTTCAAAAAAGAGATTTTCGCAATCCGAAGTGGAGACAATTCCCAAGCGGTGCGCATCTTCCATGTCGATAATGTTGTAGCAAATATCATCTGCAGCTTCCACAAGCCAAACAAAAGGATGTCTTTTAAAGATGGTCGGTTCCTCATTTTCCTGAACCATATTCACCGATCTTGCAATCTCCAAAAAAGTATCTTTTTCATTTTGAAAAAAGCCAAATTTCTTGCGGTGAATTACGCCTTTTTTCTTCGCAATGGCTTCACACGGATATTTTGCAATACTCGCCAAAGTAGAATACGTGAGTTGCGTTCCACCTTCATCTTTGCCTTTTTGCTGATGGGTCAAAACCCGGATCGCATTGGCGTTTCCCTCAAAATTGACGAGATCTGCCCATTCTTTTTCGGAGAATTTTTGCTTCAGATCCTTTTCATTTTTTTCGAAATAACTCGCAATGGCATCTTCACCGGAATGTCCGAACGCAGGATTTCCCACATCATGACACAGACATGCTGCAGCAATGACATTATGAAGTTGGTGTTGATAAAAATTCCGCGCATTTTCATCGAGGTCATTTTCGTAGTTTTTGAAGATAAAATCGCCGACGACACTTCCCAAACTTCGTCCTACAGAAGAAACTTCCAGCGAATGCGTCAATCGGTTATGAACAAAAACACTTCCCGGAAGCGGAAAAACCTGGGTTTTATTTTGCAGTCTTCGGAAAGCGGCAGAAAAAATAATGCGGTCAAAATCCCGTTGAAAATCGGTTCTGGATGCAGAAGTTGCAAGGTTTTTACCGGTGCGTTGGTGCGTATAAAGGCTGTTTAAAATCATAATAGGAACCCAAAAATAAGCCTTAAATGTAAGGAATAAAAATTTTTGCTCCGAAACTTTATTTCCCCCTCATTTTTTGGAGAAAAATCTATAATTACAAGAAAGCTCCCGCTGCGAAGTCTCCTGACTTTGAGCCATTATTCTCTAACCTTGTCAAGGTTTGAAACCTTGACAAGGTTACCGGCAGAAACCCGAAAAAGCTCGCAGATTGGGGAATCAGCATTGATGATACCCCGAAAGCGAAGAAAGCACCAAAGCCTTAAACTAAAATTTTTACTAAAAATAATCCCGACTGGTTTGGGATAATTTGGGTGGTAGTATAATTTTAGGTAGCAAGTGAATTCTGTGGTGAGGTACGAAGTTTAATAGTATATTTGAAATAGACAATAAAGGTTGACGTTTGTCAGACCAATCTACCCAAAAACGGTTGTATAGGTCTGATTTTGTAAGACCTGTAAACAAGATAGCAACAATAATTTTTGGACATTCGCAAAAAAAGAGTATTTTTGATAATATCAAATGATAGTATCAATGAAACCGCCTTACGACATTACTCCAAAAATTTTAAAGTTAATAAGTTCTATTTCTGAAAAAATTGGAGAAGTCAATGCCAATTATCTTACCAAACAATCCCCACAACTTCGTAAGCAGAATAGAATCAAAACAATTCATTCTTCTTTAAGAATTGAAGGTAACACTTTAACCGAAGAGCAGATCACAGCTTTAATAGAAAACAAAAGAGTGATTGGTCCAGAAAAAGATGTTTTAGAAGTTCTAAATGCTATCAAAGTTTATGAAAAATTAGACAGCTATAAATTCTCCTCAGACAAAAGCTTTTTGAAAGCGCATCTTGAGTTAATGAACGGATTAATAGAAAGTGCAGGAAAATATAGAAAACAAGGAGTTGGAATAGTTAAAGGAACAATCGTTGAGCACGTTGCGCCTCCATTTGAGAATGTTCCGCATCTCATGAAAGTTTTGTTTGAATATCTGAAAGATTCTGATGAATTAACATTAATAAAAAGTTGCGTGTTTCATTACGAAATGGAATTTATTCATCCTTTTCTTGATGGTAATGGCAGAATGGGAAGATTATGGCAAACTCTGATTCTAATGGCTGAATATCCAGTTTTTGAGTTTTTGCCATTCGAAACATTAATCAGCAAAACACAAGATGAATATTATAAATCATTAGCATTAAGTGATAAATCTGGAAAGTCAACATACTTCATTGAATATATGCTTGGAGTTATTGAAAAGTCATTGGAAAGTTTACTTAATTACAACAATAGGGTTTTAAAAGATGTTGATCGTTTAGAATACTTTATGAACCTCGGAATTAAAGAGTTTAATCGAAAAGATTACATGAACGTTTTCAAAGATTTGTCATCAGCAACAGCGAGCAGAGATTTGAAAAAAGGAATGGAAATGAATATGTTTGAAAGTGTTGGCAATCTCAATAAAACGAAATATATAGTGAAATAATTCCTGTTGCTAATAACTAAGCTTTCGTTGGGCTTGAAAAGCCAACAATGAAAGCCCGTTGAACGGTCTCCGCTGTGTAAAGTCTCCCAACTTTGAGCTTTAAATAAAAACAAATCCCCTTCAAAAACTGAAGGGGATTTGCTATTCTACTAACCTTGTCAAGGTTAACGCGCTTCCGCACAAAACCCGCTGTGAAAACAAAAGGTTACCATAATGGCAACCTTTGTTCATTTAAAATGGGTTCACTGTTATTTTTTAATAAACTTCACTTGGTGTTCACCTTGTTTCGTTTTTACTTTCAACAGGTAGGTTCCGGAAGGTAGGTTTTTCACGTCTACTTTATTCAAATCTTTGTTCACTTTTTCGGTAAGAAGCTTGCAGTCTAAGGAATAAATTCTGATGTTTTCCGGTTGGTGCGTAGTCCTGATATTCAGCTCATTGTTTACCGGATTAGGGTAAATGCTGATTTCTTTATTCAAAGCACTGGCTGCTGTTCCCAAAGACGGATCATTTTGTATTTCGTTGGCACCCATATCGATCTGGCTTCCTCTTAGTCTTGATTCGCCAAATAGATCAAAGTTTCCGTATAAATCTGAATCATAAAGCGTAGTGCTTCCACCGTTAAATGCCAAATTGAGATTGTCATTTTCTTTCAGTTTGATATAATCCATACTTTGTGGGTTACTATTATCTAAAAAAGTATGGTCTATGTCGAGCTGTGTGCTGCCGATCCCACTAAATTTCACATCCGGAACAGAATCTGCTCCTGTGTTATAAAGATCTCCGTTACTACCACCTTGATTCTGTAAAAGAATGGAGTTGTAGATCTTTGGTGATGAGGTATTGGTATTGTAGATTCCACCGCCATTGGTTGCTGCAATATTTGCTCTGAATGTTGAATTTAAAATCAGTGGGGAAGAATTATCATTATACATTGCGCCACCATTTCCTGTAGCAAGGGAGGTATTGTTTGCCACAAATCCCGAATTTACAATAACCGGACTGGAAGATTTGTTAAAAATTCCTGCGCCATTGCCCTCACTTAGATTTCCGTAGAAATAAGAATTAAGAATCTTTGGTGCACTGTTTTCCGCGTAAATTGCCGCGCCTGCAGTGCCCGCAAAATTGTAGGTAAATGTTGAATTCTTTATCGTTGGTGACGAATTGATAAGGTAAAGACCTGCACCTTTCGTCGCTTCTATGGTTTGGTTGTTAACATTCACAGCAGCAGTATTTCCAATATTATAAGCATTTGAAAAAGTAAAACCGTCTACAGTTGAGTTTCCTACATCTCCTGCGGATACCATCAGATGATATACATTATCAGTGAAGTCATTGGTGCCGATATTCCCATCTAAAATGGTTTTATACAATGCTACATTGCGCAGACCAGTAGTACTGAAACCGCCGATAAGTTGAATGTCTTTAGATAATAAGAAGGAATTCTGTCTGTCGTTAAGACCTCTTACCCTATTATTGGCTCTGTAGAGGGGATTGTAATTTCCTTCTGATACTTTGATCGTAGTAAAAACACCAGGATATAATTTATTTACGGCAGAACTATAAGCAAGCGCATCTGCCAATTCGCCAATCGCATTTTCCCATGAAGAACCGTTACCATTGCTGCCTTTTCTTACATGAAGATTTCCGGTAGCATCCGTAGTGGGAATTGGGATTTCAATTCTTAAAGCATAAGTTTTCGCAAAAGAAGCTCCGAAATCTTCGTTGTTACTCCAAGTGCCGTTAGGATTTGTGGGCCAATTTACAAAGGTAGTTCCCGGTGTAAAGACCC
>ENA-UPXM01006084-UPXM01006084.1-activated-sludge-metagenome-genome-assembly--contig:-NODE-6084-length-11373-cov-5.307917_pt1 | contig 11373 bp, 10 predicted proteins | sample MGYA00238178_ERZ772708 | MGnify/ENA primary metagenome ERZ772708 (study PRJEB29002, sample SAMN05720212) | activated sludge metagenome | isolation source: anaerobic digester from wastewater... | reverse complement strand
ATTTTGCTTCTCATCGACATTATTACGCACTTTAACAAGAATGCAGTTAGTTTTTACAACATAACCGTTGCAGTGCAGGCGCTTCTATATAGTGATTTCGTTTACGAATACATAAAAAACGTTGTTCATGGAATAGAATTCGAGCTCCCGCTGTAACATTCTTTCTCTTGATTATGAAGTCGAACCCATTTGTTTTGTTTATTTAATAAAGGATTGTTTTGTAATTCCTCAATCGTCCGCAAAATCATCTTTGCTCCTAACTCGCTTAATTTAGAAAACAGGGAATCTTGGTTGTCAGAATCCAAAATGGGGAGGGCTTGTTGGGCCAAAATTGGTCCCGCATCCATTCTTTTAACCATACGAATAATGGAAATGCCCGTTTCCTTGTCCCCATTCATAATGGCTCTTTGAATAGGGGCCCCACCCCGATATTTGGGTAACAAGGAGCCATGAACATTAATGCTTTGAAAACGGGGATGATGAAGAATTTTTAAAGGAATAAATTGACCATAAGCAGCCGTTACGATTAAATCAACGGGGAGAGATAAAATTTCCTCGGTTAATGTCGCTATTTTCGGAGGCTGTCTAAGTTCAAAATGATGATTTAAAGCCCAGGTTTTAACCGCCGGAATCAAGGGTTTATTCTTTGTTCCTTGGTCAGGTTGAGTAACGACCATCAAGATTTCATGTTGGGTAGCCAAGCTTTCTAAAATATTAACAGCAAATAAGGGTGTTCCCATAAAAATAATTTTCATAAAGGCTCCTAACGAAATGAAAGAGGATATCTTTCAAAATTAACAATCAGCTTTTGCGGTTTAAATTTTTCATTCACTTCATCAATGAGCTGCGAAACCTTGGGAAAATCTTCATGCTTGAGTATGAGTTGAACTCCTCTAACTGCCGGAAGATAAACCGGCCCCAAAGCTTCACCGCGACTGATGCGTCGAAATACTTTTTTAAAATAATTAGCATAATGATAGATGTTGCGATAAGGACCGATAATTACCAAGCGATTAATCTCACAAAAAGGCGGATAGAATAAATTTTGTCGAGTGGTAATTTCTTGTTGATAGAAATCAAGATAATTTTGGGCAGCAGCTTTCGCAATCACTTCGTGCTCAAGGTTTAAGCCTTGAACATAAACTAAGGGTACCGAAGAATCACGAAGAGTGGCAATTAATGAAAAGACATTTTCGGCACTCCGATAATCACCGTAATTCAATAAATTATCAGCGTTTATCACTCCCACAAGGCTAATCCCTTGATTAATCAAGGCGAGTAAAATCGAAGTCCCAATAATCACATCAAATTGGTCATTCTCAAATTTATCTAAAAACTTTTCATAAGCCCAACGCTCAACCATCGTTTCCGAATCAACTTGAACCAAGCGAATTTTAGGAAACACCGTCATTAAGCGTTCTTTTAATTTCTCTAAACCAACGCCATAATTCTGGAAATGATGACCTTGGCACTTCTGACATTGCGGTTTTTCATAAGCAAGTCCGCAATATGGGCAACGATACAAATCTTTTTCTTTGTGATAAGTCAAGGTAATTTGACACTTGGCACATTTTAAGGTCTGTCCACAATCCGCACAAATGGTAATGGGACTATAACCTAAAGTGTTAAGAATTAACAAGGATTTTTGCCCCTGTTCCATTTGCGAAGACAGGGCTTGTTTGAGAGCTTGGCTTAATACCATATCTTCCAATTCATTGCGCATATTGATTAAAACCAACTCCCTGGTAGTTTGTTTCCGATATTCCAATAAGTAATAATTCGATAAATAATATTGGTAATAACTGGTTATTTGGGGGATGCTGCTTGTAAAAACCAAGCGGGCTTGCTGGTATTCACTCCGAAAACGGACGACTTCGGCTAAACGATATTTCGGGTTTTGTTCGTTCACATAAAAGGGACTTCCCTCATCAACGACAATGATTAAACCAAGATGGTCCAGCGGTAAAAAAGCACTTTGTTTAGTGCCGATAACGATGTCCACATTTTGTTCTTTGACCCGCCAATAATTATCATAGTATTCGCTATTGGATAAACGAGAAGAAAAACTAAGAAGGCGACAGCCTTGAATGTTTTTGGAAAAAAAATTAAACACTAATGTGTTTGCTAAGATTGTCGGGGTGATAATCAGCACCTGTTTTTGTTTAGTAATCATGTCTATCGCCATATCAAGTAAGAAATCCAATTTAAATTGTTCATCATTGGTAAACAACAAAAACGGTTTTTTACTTAAAGCCTGATATTTTTCTTTAAGCATGGTTTGTTCAAAATCCCAGTTGATTGGTTTATAAACGAGAGGACCAGGATTTTCCGGCACCAACCGTTTTTCCGTCATCACTAAGATTTTTTCTTCCACCATTTTTCTTAACAAATTGCTACTACAACCAGTATTCTCAATGATTTCTTCTTCGCTGGCTTCTTGGTGATGGCTTAAAAAAGCCCTAATGTTTTGGCGCATCACCCCTTTAACTGGGGCACTTTCATCAGTCAATGTGTAAAACTTCACCAGTTTACGCTGGCCGTAGCTAAAAACATCGCTTGTTAAGGCGATATTCCCGCGATTAATCTCTTTTTTTATTTTTGGATAATGCTTTACTAACTCCTTAGTCATCAAGATTTTCTTTTTCGGTCCTAAAATTAAGGCCAGTTCCCCATCAAGAGCCGCAAAATTGATGATTTCTAAATACTTGCGGACTCGACTTTTTAAAAAACTCGGATACATAAGACCAAGGGTTTGAATTAAATAACTCTTTGTTTCCTCTTTAAGGTATTTCGCTAGGTCAATTTGTTCTAATGTTAAGCCTTGTTCAAAATCAATCACATCAAGGATGTCTTTTACATCCATGTTAATATCGATTTCATCAATGATTTCCAAAACATAACCCATGATTTTCTGAAAACCAAACTCGACAAAAACGCGCGACCCCACATAAAGATTATCGATGAATTCATCGGGTATTTTGTATGTATATAATTCATCGGTGTTTTCCGAAGGAACTTCGACAACGACTTTCGCAAACATCTTTTTCACCCCACCTTTAATTGATTTTACCATAACTAAAACGATAAATAAAGAACTATCCTTTTTCTTCAAAAAAAACTTGACCGCCGTCAAGTTTTCTATTTATCAATCCGTAATAATAACTTTCCCTTGAAGAATTTCTTCTAAGGCAATGCCGATGCTTTTTTTGTTGCGCGGATTAGTGATTAAAATATTTCCGCCTTTTTCAATCTTGCGAGCGCGTTTAGCCGTCCCCACAACCAATTTGTATTTGGATTTAGTAATGGACACTAATTGATCAATCGATGGATAACGCATCCCATCATGAGTATTATTCATTTATTTAACCTCCAACATTTCTTTGTATTGATGAATTGTTCTTTCAACTTTCGCATGTTCAGCCCGAATGATGGCCATAATTTTGTCCGCCGCATTTTCAACGGTATCATTGACAACAATATAATCATATAAATAAGCTAATTTGATTTCTCTTTGGGCTTTTTGGACGCGTTCCGCAATCACTTCCTGAGGTTCCGTTCCTCGGGAAAGCAAGCGCTTATATAAATCTTGCATTGATGGCGGTGCAATAAAGATGAAAATGGCTTCCGGCATTTTTTCCCGAACAATTTCCGCCCCTTGAACTTCAATTTCTAAGACGACTTCTTTGCCTTGTTCCAATAGTTCCATAACTTTATCTCGGGGTGTACCATAGTAATTATTGACAAACTCCGCATACTCGAGCATTTTGTCCTCTTGAATATATTTTTGGAATTCTTCTTTGGAAACAAAATAATATTCCCGACCGTTGACTTCGCCTTCACGCGGTTTTCTAGTTGTCATCGAGATGGAATAAACTAAATCATGCCCGCTCATATTAAATAAAGCACTGCGAACAGTCCCTTTACCAACTCCGGAAGGTCCGGAAATAACAATTAATAAACCTTTGAGATCTAATTTCATTTGGCCCTCGAAAAATTATTTGCTCTTATTATACTACTAAAAAGTAAAAAAAGAAAGAAATTTTTGAATTAAGCAAAATGATATGATAAAATAACTCAGAGGACCTAAAGATGAGTTTTGATGGTGTTTTTATTCACAATTTGCTGCAAGAAATTACCCCCCAGTTAATTAAGCAAAGGATTAACAAGGTCAACAGCCTTGATCAGTCCAATTTTATCCTAAGCCTTAGCAATCAAAAACATTTGCTCATTATCATGCAAGCCGATTCTCCTCATTTGCGAATGGCGGAAGGGGATTTTATTTTTGACCAAAAAACTTCTCCCCTTTTGAATATGCTTAAAAAACATTTGGAAGGGGCTATCATAAAAAAACTTGTACAAAAAGATAATGACCGCTTAGTGATGATGGATTCCGAAAACGAGAATCATTTGGGAGCAAAAACAACTACCCATTTAATTATGGAATTTTTTGGCAGGAATGCCAACCTCATCTTGGTTGATGCCCAAATGAAAGTAATCGAGTGTGCTAAAAAGATTTTTACGCTTGGTGAACATGAAAAGCGGATTATGCTCCCAAAACTAGCTTATACCTTTCCTCAAGATAACAAATTAAACCCCTTTCTTGAAAAAGAATTGGCCAGCCAAAATCTTTATTCCGGGGTTTCCGCTCTCCTTTATCAAGAACTAATCAAGCAAAACTCTTTTTCCCTCATTCATCAAACTGCTTTACCGACGATGATTAAAACTGCTACCAAAAATTATTTTTACTGTTTTGATTTACCTTCGATTGTCGGTGAAAGAACTTATTTTCCCAATTTATCGGCCCTTTTAGAGCATTTTTATGTCCATCTGAAAGCCCAAAACACCCTCAATGTTGAACAAAAACTTGTTGAAAACTTCTTAAAAAAAGAAATCACCAAATTGACTAATAAACTGGAAAAACAAAAACAGGAGCAACAACAAGCAGAAACTAATCTCATTTATGAACAATACGGTAATCTCCTGCAAGCCAATTTATATCGTATCCAAAAAGGCGATTCCACCATAACCGTCGCCAATTTTTACAATCATGACATCCCTATCGAAATTCCGCTTGATCCACTTTTAGAACCAACTAAAAACCTTCATCAAATGTTTGCGAAATACAAGAAGGCCAAGCGCACGCTTATCCATTTACAAGAGCAAATTGAACTAACTAAGAATGATTTACAATATTTCCAATGTTTGGAAAATCAAGCTCGCCAGGCCAAGAAAAGCGACTTAACAGAAATCATGCAGGAATTAGGCCTCGGTAAAAGTAAAACTAGTCCTAAGAAAAAGACCAAACCGCTTTTATTAACTTATGAAGACCATTACGGTCACAGCATTATCGTTGGCAAAAACAATGTGCAAAACAATTATTTAACCCATTCCTTGGCTAAAAAACATGATTATTTCTTCCATGTGAAAGATGCACCGGGAAGTCACACAATTTTACAGGCGGAAAATCCTTCTTTCGAGACGCTCAACTTGGCAGCGGAAATTGCTGCCTTCCATTCCCCGCAAAAACATTCCGGTCAAGTCGCTGTTGATTATACACTTGTGAAGAATGTTAAAAAAGTTCCGAAAATGAAGGGCTCATTTGTCACTTACACTAAACAAAAAACCTTATTTGTCACTCCTGATTGGGAGCATATTAAAACTAAAATAATTAAGAAGTCTTAGCTGGTGTTAGGACTTCTTTTCATAAGTACAAATTGAATGAAATGGACAAAGAGCACAACTAGGCTTTTTAGCTTTACAAAGATAGCGCCCAAAAAAGACGAAGCGTAAATGAAGGGAATGCCAAACGGACGGATCATAAAGTTTCATCAAGGTTTCTTCGACCACCAAGGGATTGTTTGTTTGGACTAAACCCAAGCGATTGGAAACCCTTAAAACATGAGTATCAACAGCAATCCGCGGAATGCCAAAACCTTCACTTAAAATAACATTGGCACTTTTTCGGCCGATTCCCGGCAAACTTAATAAATAATCCCAATCACCGGGTAAAACGCCTTGCTTTTCTGCCATCACTTTTTGGGAAAGCAAGATAATATTTTTGGCCTTGGTGTTGGCTAAACCTAAAAAGCGAATATGCGCTAAAACATCGGGGATTTTAGCTTTACTTAAACTGGCAAAATCCGGATAAGCCAAAAACAAAGTTTTAGTGGCCCGATTAACTAAAACATCCGTTGTTTGCGCGGACAAAACCACCGCAATTGTTAATTGGTAATGATTTTGAAAATGAAGATCACTATGGGCAACAGGGTAAAGTTTGACTAATTGTTCTAAAATCTCATTTGCTGTGAACATAAACTTTATTAAACAATTCTTGAATATTCTCCGTTGTTGAAGGTTCTTTTTTTACTTCCTGATGATTAAGCCTTAAGAGGCGATCAACATAATTGATACTGCGATTTTTATATCTCAATGTTTTAATAATTGCTTCTTCAATGGCAGCATCGGTATATTGATATTCAATATGCCATTTGGAAACCATCTCTAGTTCAATCGGACTTAAGATTTTCTTAAACTCCTTTTCCAAAACCTTCACAAGCGCTTTAATTTTATCGTTAACATGGTTTTCCTGATTGGCTTGTTTGACTCCTTCTAATAAATAAGACAAACGCTTATAAGTCTCATCTAAATTGAATTGTTCTTTGGCATCGATTTCCGACAACTCCAAGGCTACAAAGCCATCATTGACTAACTGAACAATCCGTTTCGCCACTTCTTCTTTGGAAAGGGCCATCGTTTCCACAAGCTCTTCTACAACCAAGAAGCGTTTACCTTGCTTTAATAAATTATTAAGCTTAATTAAAATAATCGTATTGGCTTCATCAAGTTTTAATGCTCGATATTTTTCCAATAACAAGCGATCAAAATCAATAATGTTGTTTTTTAATAATGTATACATTTTGACCTCCTTAATTAAGCGCTAATTTCTCCAAAGCATCCTTGGCGGCATTTTGTTGGGCTTCTTTTTTGCTTTTACCAACCCCAACACCTAAACGAAGGTTTTCATGGAAAACCGCAAACCGGAAAGTTTTATCATGAGCTAAACCGCTGGCTTCTTGCAAGACATAGCGAACACCTTCCCGGCTTTCTGCCTGCACAAATTCTTGTAAACGGCTCTTATAGTCAACAAAGAAACCGGTATCCATAGTTTCAATTTGGTTAAAAACATATTTTTCTAAAACACTGCGAACAACTTCAATACCTAAATCAAGATACAAAGCCCCTAAAAACGCTTCAAATAAATCCGCTAAAACAGAGGGTTTGGATTTCCCGCCTTGTTCTAACTCGCCCTTACCCAGTAATAAATAACGATCGAGTTTTAAAGCTTGGGCATATTTACTGTTGGCATTCGCACAAACATATTTGGCGCGAATTTTGGTTAATTGGCCTTCCGGTAAATCCGGATAACGATGATATAAAAACTCAGCCACCAAAAAATCCAAAATAGCATCACCTAGATATTCTAAACGCTCATTGCTTGCTTCATGATGTTCATTGGCATATGATTGATGGGTGAAGGCCAATTGGTATAAATCCCAACGCTGAAGTGGCAAATGAAGATGATGGGCTAATTCTTTGACTTTTTCAGGGACATTATTCACTGATGACCTCATTTTGCTCACCAATGATTTTTTTCATTTTTTCAATGACCTTCCCAACAACAGCATTGCGGGCTTGTTTAATAGCATTGGAAAAGGCATAGGCATCGCTGGAGCCATGGGCTTTTACCACCACGCCATCAACACCGAATAAATGAGCACCACCAACTTCATCGGGACTGAGGATTTTTTTAAAATTCTTAAAAACTGGTTTTAAAAATAAATATCCTAATTTGGAGCGTAAATTCTTCTTAATTTCCTGTTTTAGGAAAACACCAACCGCTTTAGCAACCCCTTCACTTGTTTTCATAATCATATTACCCGTAAAACCATCGGTAATTAAAATATCGCATGAGGTCGAAAAAATTTCTTTGCCTTCAATATTGCCGGCAAAAGTAATATTTTCATCTTTTTGCAAGATGTCAAAGGTTTCTCTTTCCAATTCACGACCTTTTCCCGGTTCCGTTCCAATGTTCATTAAACCAACAATCGGTTTGTCAATATTCCAAACTTCTTTTATAAAAATGCTCGCATATTGAGCAATTTGCAACAAATGTTCGCTACGCAATTCTAGGTTCGCTCCGACATCTAATAACAAGCGATGTTTTCCGCCTAAATTAGGTAAAATCGGGCATAGGGCAACGCGTTTCATCCCGGGAATCCGGCGAATGATTAAATGAGCTGCTGCAATCGTCCCCTGTGTTGGTCCGGCCGTGACAGCACCATCAACTTCCTTATTCTTAACCGCCTGAAAAGCTTTAACTAATGAAGTATTGCGATTACGGCGAATTTCACCAATGGGGTCTTTTTCCCCCATGTCAATTTTATCCGGTGCATGAACAACGACCACGCGCGGATGGGAGGGAAGGTGTTTTTTAATTATTTCTTCATCCCCAAAGAGGACAAATTCCAAATCGTCAAATTGATTAAGAGCTAATTTGACGCCATCAATAATGGCTAAGGGGGCAAAATCACCACCCATAATGTCGATTGCTAATTTCACCATATGCTTTCCTCCTTAATCAAGCATTTCCTTTTTCGTATCATAATTGTCTTTAACAATTTTTAAAACTTCTTTATATTGAGAATCATTAAATAATCGTCCATCATTAATGATTGCTTCCGTTTCTTGGTTAACCGTCAACAATAAATCTTTATCCAAAACTAAATCCGCCATTTTGAAGGCCACGGTTCCCGATTGTTTTTCTCCAAAAAAGTCACCGGGACCGCGAATAATTAAATCTTCTTCGGCCAACACAAAACCGTCACTATTTTCTTCCACCAATTTTAAACGAGCAATCGCTGAGGGAATGGTCGTATCGCTGATTAAAAAGCAGTAAGCTTGTTCATCACTGCGACGAACACGCCCCCGCATTTGGTGGAGCTGGGCAATCCCAAAGCGGTCAGCATTAAAGATAATCATCGTCGTCGCATTGATGATGTTGACACCGACTTCAATAACACTTGTGGAAACAAGAATTTGAATTTTGTTTTCCGCAAACATCTTCATAACCTGTTCTTTTTCTTGCGGTTTAAGGCGGCTATGAATTAAACCAACCTGACAAATCCCTTTAAAATAGATACTCATTTTTTCATATATTTCCGTTGCATTGCGCAAATCCATCACTTCAGATTCTTCAATCATCGGGGTAATTACATAGATTTGATGGTTGCGCGCCAATTCTTCCTTCATGTGAAGAATCACTTGGGGAAGATTATTTTCCGAAAGATATTTGGTAATGACCGGTTTTTTACTACCGGGCATCGTTTTGATAATGGAAATATCCGTTTCTCCAAGAATCGAAATGGCCAAGGTGCGGGGGATGGGCGTCGCACTCATTTTTAAATGATCAATTAAATGACCTTTCCCCACAATAGAAACGCGTTGTTTAACCCCAAAACGATGTTCTTCATCGGTTACCACCAAGCCTAAACGTTCAAATTCCACATCTTTTTGAAACAAGGAATGCGTACCGATAACAATATCAACTTTTTTATCGGCTAAACCGGAAAGGGTAAACTTTTTATCTTTTGTGGCAACGGACGAGGACAACATGGCAATTTGGATGGGTTCATTTTTAAATAAAGCTAAAAAAGTTTGGTAATGCTGCTGCGCCAAAACTTCTGTCGGCACCATGATTGCTCCTTGATAGCCGGCGGTAATCGCCGCATAAAGACAAATGGCCGCAACAACGGTTTTACCACTACCGACTTCCCCTTGTAAAAGGCGATTCATCTTATATTCTTGTGCCATATCCCCTAAAATATCATCCAATGCTTTATTTTGGTCGGGGGTTAATTTAAAGGGCAAGCGGTCAATAAATTGGCTCACCTTTTGCCGATCGTAATTAATCGCTACTCCTTGAGGAAAATGTTTGCGCATGTAAAACATGTACTTGATTTTCATTTGATATAAGAATAATTCCTCAAACTTGATTCTTTTAATCGCTTGATTGATTTCTTCAGTATTCTCGGGAATATTAATGTATTTTAAAGCATCATGATAAGGAATCAAATCATATTTCTGCAGTAAATAGTCCGGAAAAATATCTTTAATTTCGTCTCCGAAATCTTCAAAGACTTTTTCTTTAATTTCTAAAACCTTGGCATCCGTAATCCCTTTAATACCAAAAACGGGATTAATATTACTCCCTAATTCTTCAAAATGGATTTCCGCGGCCGTAAAGGATTTCATATTATCACTAAATTTTCCCGTTAAGCGCACATAAACACCATAGAATAACCGTGTTTTTAAAAAATGGCGGTTAAAAATGGAAATGCGAATTTTATGACCCTCGACATCAATATAGAAGTTCATCACCGATAATTTGGTTTTTACCGAAGTCACAGTAGCCTTGGACTGAACAATCCCGGCAATTGTTAAACTAACGCCTGGCTGCGCTTCTTTAAGGGGAATAATCGTATAGTCATCAAATTTACTTGGATAATTTAACAATAAATCCTCAACGGTAAAAATATTACTTTTTTTAAAATAACTTACTTGTTTAGGAGTAATATATTCAATCTGGCTGAGTAAAGTATTCTTCATAGACCTTCCTTTTCACAAACTGCTCTTTAATACAATAAAAAGGGCCAAAGCCCTTTCTATTCTATTGCTAGAATATAACTATAGACTTCTTGATTTCCTTCAATAACATCAACTTCAAGATTGCTATAATTTCTCTCAATAAACTTAACTAATTCATTTACTTCTTTTGAAGGGACATCTTGACCATAAATAATGGTAATAATCTCTTTTTCTTCCGTAATACCTGCTTTTAATAAGGATTTGACAGCATCCACACGACGACGGTTGGAAGCCACAATTTTGTTATCGCAAATCCCGATATAATCATCTTTTTTAATATGAACGCCATTAAGGTCAGTATCACGAATCGAATATGTAATCAAACCTGTAGTCACATTTTCAATGACTTTCTTTAAATCGTTTAAGATTTGGTCGGGTTCCCCATTTAAGTCAATCATGGTTAAAGCGGAAAAACCCTGAGCAATGCTCTTCGTTTCTAAAACATGAATCTTACTTTCTTTATAGATTTTTGCTGATTGACGAGCCGCTAAAACAATGTTTTTGTTGTTGGGGAAGACAATGATATTCTCGGCATTGAGCGTATCAAAGCCCCGAATGAAGTCTTCCGTGGACGGATTCATACTTTGACCACCGGAAACAATATAATCCGCTCCCATTTCCATAAAGGTTTTTTCAATGCCTTTACCGCTAGCAACGGCCACAATGGCG
>ENA-UPXM01006081-UPXM01006081.1-activated-sludge-metagenome-genome-assembly--contig:-NODE-6081-length-11376-cov-3.762035_pt1 | contig 11376 bp, 18 predicted proteins | sample MGYA00238178_ERZ772708 | MGnify/ENA primary metagenome ERZ772708 (study PRJEB29002, sample SAMN05720212) | activated sludge metagenome | isolation source: anaerobic digester from wastewater... | reverse complement strand
GTAATATTATTAATCTCTTCTTTTAACAACTGTGCTGCCCATTGCTTAAATAGGTCTCCTACAGTTGTTGATTCATTATAATCTACATTAACAGTAAAAGTAAAGGCAGTTTTCTCTCCTATATACCAGCCTATATTACAATTAAATATGTATGTATCTATATCTTCAAATGAGTATTTTAATAGATGCTCAAGCAATATATCCAAATTAGTATTTTCTAATTCTTTTTTAGTTTTATCTTTACAGTAATCATAAGCAAACCTAGATACAGTTTCATCATCATAATATAAATCATCTAAAATTGAATTAATAGGTGCTATATACTCTATGTCTTTCTTTTTAATACTATAATTAGGTTCTGCTGGTAGTCCATCATATTTCCTATATACAATACAATCATCTTTTTCTTCAATAATTATAGCGTCCGAAGAAACGAGACCACATTCATTACCCCCGCATAACCACCATCTAATTTTTACTGGTGTTTTACTTTCAATAAACTTTGTAAGCATATTAATTAACCCCCATTAAATCTTCTAAGTCTTTAATGTCTTGCTTTACTTTTTCTTCAAGTTGATTAAACACTTTTAGGGCATTATCTAAAGTATCTTGTTGTGTCAACTCTTTAATCTTAGTTTCTGCTTCAGTAATTTCTTTTTCTGTCTGTTCAATAGAGAACTTTAGTCTATCTACTTCCCTAGATTCTGAATCAATCTTGTCTTTTAATGTATTATATTTTACTTGTAATTCTTTACTTTGCATATTACTCACCTAAATCTCTTTTCTTAATTTTAACAATGATTCTTTTACCTTGTCTAGTATAAAAGTCCCCTTTTGGTCTACCTACTACGCCCTCTAATACTGCATCACAGAAAACAGATGTTTCTGTGTTTTTAACATAATTAATAGCATCTTCAATAGTACCGACTACAACCAGTGGAGCATGGCCTAAACCTAAATTATTAGCAACATCTACCATGTTGTGATGTTCTAAATAAACCCCACCAACCATAATATCAAATAATTTGAATTGGTAATTATCTCTATTATAGCCGGCCTTAGTTTGAATATCACCACCAAATAATTCGCCGTAGATAATTACCTCTTTTTCGCCAAACATTTGTTCAATTAAGTTTTCTAGGGATTCATTTACTAGTTCAGTTTCAATAAACTCTTTTTGTTTTTTAGAGAACTCTGCTTTATTAGTTCTGCCAGCATATGAAATGTTATAGCCGTCCCACATAATGCGAAAGTTTGTCCCATCTAGTTTTTCAGTAAATAACCAAACATTATCTTTTAGTAATTCTACATATGGGTTTTTAAACTTACCGGCAATATGTTTTTTGGTTTCATTATCAAACTCCCATAGGGTATCAATTTTATGATATACTTTGTCTTCCATAACTATCACTACTCCTTTACATTAATAATTATATCATGTTTTAATTTAAAAATAAAATAAAATGATTTTTAGTCTTCTAAATAGAAGTTGAGGTCATTTATATTAAGTATTGCAATATTTAACAATTGTCTACCGTCTTCTGGTAATAAAGATAGTTCACGATTAATCTCTCTTAATTGTAATAAACTATTCTTTACTTGTAATAATTGTTCCCTAAACGCTTCTTTATCTTGTTCAAATATTGTTAATTGTTTTACTCGCCCCATAGTCATGCCTCCCTTATATTTTCTATAGTATTATACTTTACTACTCTTCTTTTATAGAAAAAGTCTCCGCCTTTCTTAGATTTCTTTTTCTCTATTAATAACAAATACTTTTTCTGGACAATAATAACTTTACCAGTTATTGGTTCTCTTCTTTTCTTAATAAAGATTTTTACATCTCTGCTATTAAGACTCTTTAGTAATTTTTTAACATTAACTTCTATTAAATCTGCTCTTCTATACTTTAGTATCTCTTCTCGTGGGATACTATAATCTAATATTAATTTAGGTATTTTCATAATTAATTCACCTATGTACTATCTGTAAAATTATTTTTTGGGTATAATTCATCGTAATCTCTACCATTATTTTTTGATTCATTAAAAGTAAGGTACTTAAGTACTTGTTTTCTTGGGTTTCCTAAGTCTAGTTTTTTACAATACTCTTTAAACCCTTTCCATTGGCGTCTATACTCTTTTCTATTGCCACTAGTTATTAATTTAATAAACTTTTGAACAGTAATTTTAATTGTCATAATTAGTGTTCTCCTTCTATTAATGCTTGTCCACATAAAGGACATACTTTAAACTCTTTTAATTCTTCTTTATAGGTATTTATAGTTCTCTCTTTATTCTCTAATTGTTCTTTAAACGTGCCTAATTTGTCATTTAAGGTATTTTTACTATTAATTAATATTTCTATATTAGAAAGCAATTCTAAGTCTTTTTTGATTGTGTTTTGCTTAGTTTTAATTGATTCTAAATCTTTAGTAGATACTTTAGATTCTAAATCTTTTTTTGTTTCTTTTAATGTATTTAATTTAGTTATAGTAGTATCTAGTATTGTATATAAGTCTAAGTAGTCTTTTATATCTTTTAATTTAGACTTTTTAGTTTCTAAATCTTGTTTTAAGTTGTTATATTTAGTTATAGAATCGTTTAGTTTTTCAGATGACTCTTTTTTATTTGTTAAAATAGTATCTAGTGTTTTAGTTAGTTGATAGAAACCATTTAAAGTATTATAATCTAGTTTACTATATTTCTCTAAGTCTTTTACTTCGTTTTGTAAGTTAATTAAATCTTGTTTCTTACTATCTATAACAGATAAAATAGAGTTAAGTTGTTTTTCAGTTGTCTTTAGTTCTTCTTTATCTGATTCTTGTTTTGCTACGATTAGTTCATGTTCTTTAGATTGAGCAATAAAATTAAATAGTTGATTTGGTGTTTTACCTACTAAGAATGGATAAGACATTTGTTTCCAAAAGTTTAACCTAATCTTCTCACCAGCAACTTCTACTTCTGGCATGTTAAGAACTTCAGATACTTCATCTAATTGGGTTCTACCTACTTTCTCGTAAATAGTATCATTAATCTCGTAAGTTGTTGAGTTCTTACGATTATACTTTACTTTATTGTTATTGTCTTCTAATGTAATTTCTAAAAAATCTGCATCATAATTAATACTACCAGAAATAAATCTATTTGCTACTAGAGTTCTTAATGCTCTAAAAATTGAAGACTTCCCAGAATTAGTTTTACCAGTGATAACTGTTATACCTTTATCAAATACTAACTCTGCTTCTTTAATTGCTTGAAAGTTTTTAATCTTTAGTTTCATAATACCCAATAACCGCCTATAAATGTTTCTAGACCAGCCTTAAACTCTTTTGGTAATCTATCTCTTAATTTAAGGTGTTTCCAAGTAGTGGTGTCTACCCTATCTGCGTATAATACTTGAACATCTTCTACACCATCATTAAAATATATTTCATCTGTAAAGTATATAAATATTGTATTATAGTCAGCAGCAAAAACAAAGTCTATACTGACTTCTTCCCAAACGCTGTCAATTTGAAACCCTACTTTAAAATACTCCTCTTTATGGTCTTCGCTTAATTCATTTGTCCAGTAGTCCGTTTCTTCAAACTTTGTTACTCTCTTTAAATCTTCATATGTATATACTCTCACTATACTTCACCTCATATTTATTATATCAAATTAATTTAAAATTGTAAAGGCTTTATTTCCTAAATTGTAAATATCTTTAACTAAATCAGTTATTACAATTTTATTATACCACATTTTAGTTTAAAAGTAAAATAAAATGACTTTACCTATTTTATAACGTAGAAGTTTTTGCTACTCTAAAAAGATAAGCCATCTCTTCCTCTGCAATATCTAAATCTTTATATCTTGGTGTTTCTCTATCTACCTTTAAGTATGCTTCTGCCATTTCTTCATAAGTCATTTTATTATTAGTAAAAGTATCTAGTGTTCTTAAACCTATAATTATTAGCGCCATTTGTTCTTTTTCATTTAATAAAAACATAACTACTACCCCTCGATTCCTTCTTTTATAAAATAATCTTTTAATTCTTTCTTTGTTTGTTCACTTACTGGTAATGGTAGGTTATCTATCTTATCAAATAGTGTAATCTGTTTACTTCTAAAATAACTATCTTTAAATATATCAGCGAAGTTTCCAAACTCTTTAGTTGTTTCTAAAAAGACACCCTCTTTAAATACATTTGACGCTGGCTCAATATCTAATAAAATCTTTTCATATTTTAAAGTATCTAAGTCTACTTCATAAATACAAACTTCCCTATCAATATCACCAACTGCCTTAGTCTTTCTAACTAGCGCACCACTTCTTAAAATAACTACGCCATCTTTAGTAATCTTTGGTTCGTAGTAATTATGGTCGTGGCCTAATACTACTAAATCAAATCTACTTAATTGTTCTTCTGTTAAAGCATCTTTACCAGACATGTTTGGTACTAGCCCATAATGTGCTACTAAGATTTTCTTAAGCGGGTCTCTAGTTATTGGCGCATTTACTTCTTCTGGTTTTAGTTCTCTACCGTAATCTAGGCCATATACAATAGTTTTAATATCGTCAAATCTATAAGCATCTAAATAAATTACTAAACCAGATAAAAATAGAATAGATAATAAACTTCTATTAAATTGGTCGTGGCTATTATAAGGTAAATCATGATTACCAATTATTGAATAAAAAGTAATTCCTTGCTCTTTAGCATCTCTTAACGTCTTTAATACTTCATTTAAGTATTTAGCAGAAACAACGTTCTTATCGAACGCGTCTCCAGTTAATATAATATATCTAATTTTTCTCTTTTTAGCAATATTAATAACTTGGCTTAGTTTACTAATAGATGTAATACTGTAATTATCATTTCTAGAAATAGGTGTTCTATCATCGAAATGTGTATCGCCTATAAATAAAACTTTACTCATACTATTCCCCTAGTTAGTCTCTATCAAATAGTTTGTTGTTTGCTCTTGTATCTGCCATGGAACGAACATCAAGTTTAGTATATCTTTTAATGTGTTTAGTCATTTCTTCAGTTAGTATAGATATATCGTAAGATACTTGCTCATATTCTGACTCGTCTCTAATTGTAAATACTATAGAAAATTGGTCTAGTGATTTATCTTCATTAAATACTCTAATATGGTGGTCGCCAGTAGTTGGGTTATATTTTATTAGAATATATTTATCGCCCAAAAACCAGGCAAGTTCTTCTGTTAAATCTTCTTCCATTGCTTCATCTAATAATCTTCCATTTTGAGTTAATTTAAATAGATTACTATCATAATCAGTATTAATGTCTCTGTATAAATCGTCTCTAACATGTTCCATAACTTGTTCACCACATTCTTCACAAACAAAAGTATCTTCCCATCTTTCATCTAGGAAATACCAATCACCTATGTTGACTTCTTTTCCACAATAATCACAATATAGCGTTTCTCTTTTTTTCATAATTTATCTCTCCTATTTATTACAATTATATTATATCACATTTTAATTTAAAAGTAAACTAAAATGATTATTAATTTTTAAAATCGTTTCAAGTGTTGTCATTTTCTACCGTATCTAAATCTTCTCGCAAGATTTCCCACATTAACCAATTTTTATGTCTATATTTATCCATCTTTATTCTCCTCTATTAAAACCCATAACGACACCACAAATATTTATCTTTCATAGTATCTCTATCTTCTATATATAAATCAATTGTCTCAATTGGTAAAGTATTTCCACCACCAACTACAGACTTAATAATATTTATATTCTTTTCAATTCTTTTTCGTTTGTACGTATCTATTGTACCGACTGCTTCTGGTAAATAAACTCTTTGTATGTCGTGTATAGTATTTACTCTTGTGATTCTACCTATTGCTTGTATGAACTCTTTAACTGGAAACGGTATTTCATGAAAGATAATATTATTAGCCATCTGTAAATCTATACTTTCTGTGCCGGCAGATGTAATTAAAACTACTTCTCTTCTGTCTAGTGTTTTAGATATTTGTTGTCTTGTTTTAGCATCTACTGCTCCGGTAATTCTAGAGATTCTTTTAATACCTAAATCTTTTTGCAGTTTCTTTAAAATTGTTTCTACTCTGTCTAGTGTATCTAAATAAGTAAAATATATTAATACACTCTCGTCTCTATTTATAATTTCTACAGCATCTTTAAATGTTTGAAGTTCTTTATTTGATATAGTATTTGTATCTGTATTATCTAGTGTATTAGACACTACTCTTTGTAAATCATGTAAGATAGCACTTGCTGTTTCTTTTGATTTATTAAGCCTATCTGCTGTAGTTTTATATAGTACCCTATCTTGTTCAGATAACTCTACTTCTCTATAAATAAACTCTAAATTATATTGCTTTGCTTTAATAACTGAAATCAAATCAAACTCTTTTCTTAATTCTTCTTGGTTCTTAGTTCCTACTACTTCTTGAACAGTTATTTTTTCACTTTTACGCTTTCTTTTATTATATGTCCAAATGTCTTTATTTTCAATTCTAAGATACTTATTTCGGAATCTAAAGATGTTTCCAAAGTAGTTTGGTATAATTATATTGACCATGTTATAAAAGCCTCCTAGGTCATTTAAGATAGGCGTAGCAGTCATAGCCCAAATAATCTTAAATACGCTTACTAGTTGTTGCATTATTATATATTGATTAGAACTACTATCTTGTAGGGCGTGTGCTTCATCTAATATTAATACTGGATACTCACTATTCTCTACTATATTTATAAATGTAGATAAATATTCATTCCTCCCTTTTAGATTATCTTCCCATTCTACAAAAGTTTGTCCTTTAACTGTTTTCTTTTTCTTAACTAAATCTTGTGTTAAAGATGAATAATTAAATACATGAAAGTTGGCATTATTATTTACTCTTTTTGTTTGTGCTGTATAAATAGAAAAAGGAACGCCGAGAATATCATTTAATGCTTTTCTAAATGCTCCAGTTGCTATAGTCGGACATACTATAATAAAGTCTGCTTTCTTGTTTTCTTTATTTAGTATCTCTACATACTTGTAAACAGCAGCAGTTATCGTTGTTATAGTTTTACCATAACCAGTTTGACTACAATTAAAGAAATAGTTGTTTTGTAAAAGTTTGTCAACTATTTCATTTTGCTCTTCAGACAACTGTAATTCTGTTCTATTATGTAATGTATAATCTTTAATTTGTTTCTTTATTTGTTGCAAACTTTACTCGACCCCTTATCGTTATTTTTAATTATAAAGTATAGAATATAAAATCAATTACATAATTTAACAATATGTCTCTATATATATATCGTCTATATGTGTATAACCTCTCTTTATCTGCTCTGATAAGTCCCCAGAACTATATAAATCAATTAGTCCTATAATCTCTTCACTACTTACATTATAGGCCACATGGTATTTAAAGTTAGCACTTTTAACATTAGTCTTATTCTAAATCTTCTTCTATACTAATATAATAAATAATAAACTCTTCTAATACATCTTTAGTGTCAAAGTACTCAAAGGCATTTTGATATGCGTTTAATTTATTATACTCATAATCGTGGTCTATTTGTTTAACCCAATCTAAACAACTTGCATCAATACCATTTACCCTTAAGTCTCTGTCTGCCAGTTCTTCCCATAGTTCTGGTGTTTCAATTTGTTCTGCTGCTAACCAGTCATAGAAGTCTCTATTGATTGCATAAGCAAACATATCAATATTTTCTTCAATTAATGCCATACATAAATCATATACTTTATATGCTGTTTCCCACTCATGAAACATTAACTCATATAATCTTGTAGGAACTGCGCTTCTATATTTACTTGCGACTTCTGGTAATAACACATTTGAGATATGGTCTAAGTTTTCTATATATGAATCTCTTTCGTTATTATCTAATCCCCATTCATCTAGTTTGAAGTTAATTTCTTCTATAATTGATTTAACATCGCTATATGGGGCATAATTAACTAACATTTCAATATCTTGTTCACTTACTACTCTTTTATTTTCCATTTATTTTCACCTCTTTATTCTAAATCTTCTTCTATACTAATAGTTTAAATCTAATATATCCTCTGCCCCTAAATCAAAGTCTTCCTTTAGTGCACGAATAATCTCTTTTTCTGTCATATATTCTGTTAATAAATCAAGAACTATGGATACTATATATCTTCCCCACGCGTCCATTTTTACACCTCTTTCATTATGAACATTTATAAGTTGTTCTTTTTATTACAATTCTATTATATCATATTATTTTTAATTTGTAAAATAAAATGATTATAGAAATTGTTCTTCTATTTTAAAATACCAGTCTAATTCACTCTCTATTTCGTTTATTAACTTTTCTACCCCTTCTTTATATATAGAGTAATCTGAAACATACTCTTTTATTAGTTCAGAAAAATTAACTGTCATTGACTCTATACCAGCAACTAAATCAATCGCATTTAATAGACATTGTGTAATATCAGTTAATATATCAAACTCGGTTGTTGACTTACCTTCTCTATCTCTGTCTACGTAAGATTCATAAAAATACACAAACATTGTACCTATCCTATCTCTTGTCATTACTTCTCTAATCATAACTCAATTCCTCCTTTATTTTACAATTCTATTATATCACATTTAATTTCATTTGTAAAATAAAATGATTATTTTATCCAGTTAATGTCCTTTTATAACATTATCTGGATAATATTTAGTGTTTTATTAAATATCAAGTGCTACAGTTAGGTAATTTTTTCTCCCAACATATACGCTGTAAATACTTGTTTCAAGTATTTCTTCTTTGAGATTTTTTAACAAGTTTTCTGGTGAATCTACTGTAAGTAAGCCACCACTTCTTATCAATACAATTTGTATTGTATCTGCTAACATATTTAGATTTAAAAAGTCCTCTAATTTTATATCTTCTACTTAGTAAACCCTATTACGCCTTTACTATCTTTAATTAATTTATGTTTTCGTGCAGATTCATGTATGTTAGAATGCTTTAATACTATAATATTTTCTTTTAGTGGTACTAACTTACTTGAGTTATTATCTAATCTTGGTTGCTCCCCTTCAACATACCAATAATTATCTTTACTTTCTGCTACTATATAATATCTTTTATCTTCTTTAGTAAATGTATCAATTAATTGAAAGTCTTTACTATTTCTTAATGTTTCTCCAACTCTTGTAATATTATATTTAGAATAAACTGGAAACATGCCAAACGCTTCATATATTTTATTATTGTCTGCTTCTAATATAAATACGTTTTTATGTGTCCCTAATTTTAAGTTTTCTAAAACTTTGGCTGGTAATTCCTCTCTTAATAATTTTAATAGTCTATCTAAAGCATCATCTTGTAAACTAAACTTTTCAAATAGACCTTTATTCTTATTTAAACTTTCTTGAATAAATGTAATGTCTACTTCTTCTTTAGGTAGTGCTTCTTCATCTTGCTTAAAGCCAATACCTTCTACAGAAACTTGTTCTGTCTTTTTAATTTCTTCATAGGCAGAACTTGAATCATTTGCTGATAAATAAGTTTCTCTAATAAATGTGTATAAGTCATCATCTATGGTAGCACCATACACTTCAGCAAGTAAATTAAAGCCAATATTAATATCTTTAATGTCTCTTGTTTCCTCTGTAAAATCTAGGTAGTCTACAGCAACGTCTTCTGGATAAATTAAAAGTGATTCATTTTCTGAAGAAACTTGAACTACTTTTACAGTTAATGCTCCACCGACTATTACTGGTAATTTACTTGTAATTATATTATACACCATGTTTCCAAACTCTTTTACTTCTTTAAAATCTACTGGTAATTGTGCAACGACTTCTTTAAAAATATCTAACTCAACAACAGTTGTAGATAATAAAGTATCAAATAATTGAACAAAACTTGTAATCTTTTCTTCCATTAATAATCACTCTCCTTAAGTAATCTTCTTAATTTTTGGGCGAAATATTTATGGCCTAATCTGGTTGCTTGTGCTTCAAACCATACGCCCTCGTAGTCTTTATATCTTCCAGTTTTCTTATAACTTCTTTCTTGTATTTTTCCCCATAGTGCTGCTCTAATTAAAGAAGGTAGCCCTATAATAAATGGGAATAATAAACCCCAATATGCTGATTGAACTGTATGCCCTAATTCATGGGCATGATAGTGTAGAGTATTTTCTGATGTAGCGTAGAATAAACCTAAGCCGATACCACCCATTCTAACATTTCTTTCTGTTAATAGACATACTCTACCACATATTATTTTAACTTCTGCTATTTTCTTTCTATAAAATAGTAGGATACCTAGCCAAATCAGTGCTGAGATTATAGTCCAAGGTAGGCCCCAAGTTAAATGAGATAAATAAAATAAAAATCTTTTTAATTTCATATATTACCCCCTACTAGCAAGTAAGATACCTTTACTAAATAATTCTTCTTCTAATCTAGTTATTGCTTCAGTTGCCTCTCCCCCTAGTTCCTCAGCGTTCGTAGAAAATTGATTTGAATTAACTTTATATTTTCCTCTAGACATCGCTAATTGTCTTTTACTTAAAGCAACCGTATATTCTATTAACCAGCGTATCCAAGTACCCTCATTAACACCCTCAACGGTAATAATATTTGGAATATACTCTATTGTAATATCTCCCATGAAATTACTTACTAATAGTTTATCCCCCACTACTTTCGCTTGTTTTCCTAAGATACTTTCTATAGTTGCTAGTCTATTTATTAGGTTCGCATAGTTTTTAATTGTTTGACTATTGAATGATTTACTAGTCATTATAAACGTAGAACCTAAACCTAATAAACCAGCAGTTGTATTAATTACTTGTGATGTTGGATATACATTTACTACAGTTGGCACTTTCCCAGAATCATCTAGTTCAGTTAATTCAATATAACCACTAGTACCATCTACTGGTGTTATTGATAAAGTTTTAAATGCTGTATAGTTAAAATAGTCGCTTGATAACATTAAAGCACGTTTCAAATTATTTTTAATAACGTCTCTCGGTAATTCTAGATTTACTAGTCCAGCAGATAAATCTTCTTCTATCATATCTAGTAAAACATTTTCACTTACTAACATCTCATTTTCACCTCTAATTTATTTTACTCAGAATAATATTATTCTGAGTAAGTATCGTAAAGTCTATATTCTGGTAAGATTGAGAATAAATCACCATTCTCATCTACCCTAATAGTTAATATAATTCCACCAACAATTGATTCTAAATTGTTATTTGACATAAACCAAGATTGTCTTTGGAAACTTGGCATTATCCAACCATGGATACCTTTATAATATGTGTGGTCAAACTTATGATAATGCCCCATAAAAATTAATTTAGCAAGTTTATCTGGTGTA
>ENA-UPXM01006077-UPXM01006077.1-activated-sludge-metagenome-genome-assembly--contig:-NODE-6077-length-11379-cov-5.248852_pt1 | contig 11379 bp, 10 predicted proteins | sample MGYA00238178_ERZ772708 | MGnify/ENA primary metagenome ERZ772708 (study PRJEB29002, sample SAMN05720212) | activated sludge metagenome | isolation source: anaerobic digester from wastewater... | reverse complement strand
AGCATATCGCTCATGGCTACATTTTTTTACAAAGTAAACGCTTTTGGGGCGATTAAGGGAAACTTCGTAAGAAAGATTGGACAAATAGCAGAAGGATATAGTACTCTTGGCTCTATTGAGGAACACTCCAGTTGGATATTCGTTTGATTATATCTAACTTGTTTGGGTAAACCATAAACCCAAACATCATGAGAAAACTAATTTTTCCAGTAGTCCTATTTAGCATTTTATTAATAGGATGTACAGACTCAAAGAAAAAGGAGGAAGCTGCGCGTATTGAGAAAGAAATTGTTGTAGCCGACTCCATTGCCAAAGAGGTAGAGAAGGCTAAGCAGGATATTGAGCAGTCCATTCAGAGTGTTGACTCATTGCTTAACGAACTTTAAATCAACCAGCCATGAAAATTGTTAAATCAATACTATACTGCGCACTTTCGGTTAGCCTTATGCTACTTTTTAGCGTAAGCGTATCAGCGCAAAAGCCACAAGGTAAAGGGAAGAAACAAACTGCCGATAGCGTTGCTGTAGCCAATAAAGAAAAGGGAAAGGGCAAAGCTGAAGAGAAAAAGGAAAAGAAGAGGAGTAATGAGGATGGTAAAAAGGAAGGCAAGGCAGCTAAGGATACTTTAGAAATTCCTGCCGATACCCTTGCTACTGTCGAAGAGGTTACTGAAGAGGTAAAGGCTGGCGAAGAGGAGGGTAAAGGAAACGCCTATGGTAAGAACAAGGGCGATTTAAAGGGCAAAGAGTTTGGTCAGGCTCGTGCACAGGAGGCCAAAATGAATAAGGAGCAAAAGAAAAAGGAGCTAGAAGAGTCGCTAACCGAAGCCGAGGAAAAAGTGATTAAGGGAAAAGCAAAGGTAGCCGAGGCCCGGGAAAAGTTAGAAAAAGAGAAGAAAGAGAAGAAGATAAAGGATGCTGATTATCAGACTCGCAAACAGAAGATTGACGACACCGAGAAAGCCGTTCTTGAGCTTGAAGAGAAGGTAAAGGCCGAAAAGCAAAAGAAGGTTCAAGAGTAGTTTTGGTTGCACATTGCCACTAACAAGTTGGATAAAAGCCGAATCTAACAAGACGTTTACAGCCCTCAGGTCACCATTGAACTGGGGGCTGCCCTTTTTGCAAAGGGCTAGTAGCAAACGGAAAAGCTATTTAACCTTTTTAAGACAACAGATTATGAGGATTCCGCGTAAATGAGTTATTTTGCAACATAAACTTAAAGCAGAAAATTATGCGAAAGTATATTGCGCTGGCTGTTCTTGTTTTCTTCGCCATATCGTGTGCAAATCAAAACCCTATACCAGAAAAGGAGCTCACCAATATTTTAGTGGAGATGTTTATTACCGATGCTACGGTTATAGCACCAAACTATAGGGCTAAGTTTTCTAGGAAGGACTCCATTGAGTACTATGAGCCTATACTTGCAAAGTATGGATATACCCTTAACGATTTTGATCAAACAATGTCCACATACTCCAAGGAGCCCAAAAAGCTCGATGCAATTTTCGACAACGTGGTTATTGAGCTAAGCAAAATGGAGGAAGAGCTTAGGGCAGGAAACGAAGCCGAGATGGACTCTCTTAGATTGGCAGAGTTTGCAAGGGATACAACAGCTAACTTGTGGAATCAAAAGACAGAGTTTACGCTTCCAACCGATGGTAGGCAGAATGGCATTGCTTATAAAGTTCCACTAGTTGGTATTGGTACTTATACTTTAACTGCCGATGTTACCGTTTTCCCTGACGATGAAACCGTACAGCCTAGTATGTCGGCATATTTTTATTACGACGATGGAACCGTGGAGGGCGTTAGGAGTATGGCTAAGTACCAGCCACTTATAAAGGATGGCAAAAGCCATGAAATAACCGTTAGTGTGGAGCTAAAAGACCAAAAATATACTCATATATGTGGCCACTTGGTAGAGCATGGGGCAAGAGATGGGGATTGGAGTAAGCAGATGATTCTATCAAATATCAAGTTAACCTTTAAGCCCGCTACCTTAAACCTAAAGAAGGTTAAGCGCGAGATGGTAGCTAAAAGAAAGGTTGAACAAGAGTAACCTTAATGAAAAGATACTCTGCAAACTATATTTTCCCTGTAACAGGTGAACCCATAAAGAATGGGATTATTGTAGTAACCGATAACGGAACCATTGCAGAGATAATAGACCCCAAGGGAGCTTCGCTTGAGCTACCTAGTATGGAGTACCATAGTGGGATTCTTATTCCCGGACTGGTTAATACCCATTGTCACCTAGAGCTATCGCACCTAAAAGGGATGCTTACGCCCCATAAGGGCCTAGCTCATTTTGTGGGTGAGATAAAGCAAACCCGCCATGCCTCTTCCGAGGAGATTATTGCAGCAGCAAAATCGGCCGATAGGCAAATGTTTCTTCAGGGAACAGCCGCCGTTGGCGATGTTTGCAATGGCGATGCAACATCGGCAATTAAGGCTTCTTCAAAGATCAGATACCATTCCTTTTTTGAGGTGCTGGGCTTAGCCACCGATGGTCTGCCCAGTAAGTTAAAGGATCTTCAAGCAACCTTTGATAACCTAAGATTGGCCTCAAAGGCCAGCTACGCGCCACACTCTGTTTACTCTCTAAGTGCAGCCATGTGGGAAGTGTTGCAACCCTATTGGCATCAGCAGTTTACCTCAATACACTACATGGAGAGCAAGGAGGAGTTTATACTGCTAAAACAGCGGAAAGGGGAGTTGGCACAGCTCTTTAGCAGCTGGGGTTTACCTTTTAGTCAGCCCAGTGCAGCCCATTTTGATATTGTTAACCAGTTTATGTGTAACGCAGCCTCGGTGTTGTTTGTGCATAACACTTATGCAACGCCTGCCGATATAGATAGGTTACGAGCGGCATTTACCAAAATGTTCCTTGCCATTTGCCCAACATCAAACCTGTTTATAGAGAAAAGACTTCCAGCCCTTGATGTTTTGCTCAGGAATGCTGATGTTGTTACGCTGGGAACCGATAGCTTTGCCAGTTCCAATAGCCTATCTGTTTTTCAGCAGATGCTAACCCTAAGCGAGCATTACCCCGAAATTCCCTTTACTACACTGTTAGCATGGGCAACCCTTAACGGGGCAAAAGCATTGGGTTTTGATGATGTTTTAGGTTCATTTGATGTGGGCAAGCAACCAGGCATAAACCTTATACAGGGCTTCGATTTTGCCGCTCAAACGCTAAGACCAACCGCCACCCTTACCCGATTGCTATAGTCAATATGTTTTTAATATTGTAATACGCTGCTTAACAGTACATGTGGTATGCAAAAAGCGGCCCCCAACATTTGGGCGCCGCTTTTGCTATTCCGATGCGCAATGCGCACTACTTACCAAGTAATCCAGAATCTAGGTACTGCTGTAGCAGCTTAGAAATGTACTTACCAACAATATCAAACTCAAGGTTAACAACAGATCCAACCTTAAACTGGTGGAAGTTGGTGTGCTCATAGGTAAACGGAATAATTGCCACCTGGAACGAACCCTTTTGTGAGTTCACTACAGTTAAGCTTACTCCATTAACCGATACCGAACCTTTTTCAACGGTGATATTACCCTTGGTTGGGTCGTACTCAAAGGTGAAGTACCAGCTACCATCGGCCTCGCTGATGGCAGTACATACAGCCGTTTGGTCTACATGCCCTTGCACCATGTGCCCATCAAGCAGGCTATCTATGCGCATGCTGCGCTCAACGTTAACCTTATCGCCAACATTTAGCAGGCCAAGGTTCGATTTTTCTAACGTCTCCTTAATGGCGGTAACAGTATATTTCTCGGCATCGTGGCTAACAACGGTAAGGCAAACGCCGTTGTGAGCAATGCTCTGGTCAATCTTTAAATCGCCAACAAAAGAGCAGCTTAGGGTAATATGTAGGTTTTCCCTATCCTTTTCAAGAGCAACAACCGTTGCAGGTTCTTCAACAATTCCTGAAAACATAGCGTTATTGTTTTTTAGTTCACAGCAAAGGTACAAAAAAGATATGGGTTGGTAAGGGGGAGGTTGGTGTGGGACGATATAGGTTTTACTGTAATGTCACACATTGGGGATAGATTTCTAAATATTTTTTATTAGCGACACGTATTGGCGCAGTTGGGCTTTAATTTTGAAATATAATTCAAAAACAAATAGTTATGACAATCAAACACAACCAACGGATTAGATCTCTCTTTCTTCTCATTGTGATGCTCTTTATTTCTTCATGTAAATTCTTTAGCAACAATTATAATGAGAAGATTGCGGGGAGGTACTATTCTACTGGAATTTTATTTGATGAAAATGAAATAGATAAAGATGTTACATATTCTGCAACGTATGAAACAACTGAGGATTTTTATCCAGAAAACAGGGTGAAAGAGAACACGATTTTAGTGTTTACCTTTATTACTGATGAGAAAAAATTTTCACTCACATACCAATTAAAATTGTATGGAAAATGGGATATCAAGGGCGATAAGCTACAATATACCTATGATTTAAATTCGATCTCCTTGGAATATATTGATTCAGATTTTCAAGCAAGTGAAATAGCAGATTTTGAGGAGTATTTTACTCAGAATTTAATTGTTGGTATAAAAGAAATAATTACAGAGTCGGAAAGATATCCTTATAAAATAGATGAACTCAATGACGATCGCTTAGTTCTTATTGATAATGAGCAGCAAGAGACCATAAAGAAGAGGGTTGAGATTCCAGAAATTTTGTTAGGGTCTAATTATCCAAAAGATTTTGTTACATTTATTAATGATTTTACTTCGAACAAAGCAAGTCAGTTAAAGCTAATAAAGTTTCCAATAAGCGGAACAACCACAGCAAAAACTAAAAACACTTGGATTTTTGTTCGTAGAGAATTGATATTCCAAGGGGACAATGAAATAGATGGAGTTGAATACACTGGAGATTTTAGTATTATTAACCAAAACTTAATTGAATATACAATGGGAATTACCGAGTCTGATATTCTTTTTTCAATGAAATTTGAAAAGGATGAATCTGGTTGGTATTTAGTTTCGTACGAAGAACCAAACTATGAGTAATAATTTTGTAATTAAAGAGCAATAATATGATGATTTCTGAAATGAATGCTTTGATGGAAAAAATCCAAGGATTAACATTATCATCGAGCAATTTAGAGCCTGTTTTTAGCCCAATTCCTCATCTTTACAATTACATTTCGCAAAAGGAGATTGTACATAGCAATATAATTGCTGATTTTTTGAATCCAAACGCAAAGCATAATTGTGGAAACCTTTTTGTTTTATCCTTTTTGAGAATAGTTGGGGTTGAGGATGATTTTATTAAGCCTGATGCTTCATATCAAGTAAGTACAGAGTATTCAGTTAAAGTTGAAGGAGACGACACTACTAGACGAATAGATATACTAATAACATGGGACGATAATGCGGTAATTATTGAAAATAAGCTTAACAATGCAATTGACCAACCAAACCAGCTACAGGATTACTACAATTGTATTCAACGTGCACACAACGAAAATGAGAACACTTGCTATGGTAAGTATAATGTTCAAAAGGTTGTTTATATACCCGCATCTAACAATAAGAGTGCAAATAGAGTTGGGCTAAAGAAATGTATTACTGATAGGTTAGTAGATATTTATCCTTGCCACCTAATAAAATGGTTAAGTGAGTGCTCTAAGGAGAATAGTGTAAAAGTTGCTTGCGAACAGTACATTTCGCTACTTGAACATATTAATCAATCAAACCTAAGAATTATGGATGCCGAGAAAATACTTACTAAGTTTGCGAATGATGAAGAAAACTTGCAAAGTTTAATATCTGTTTCGAAAATTATTAGTAGTAATGCATGGAATATTGCTGTACTCAATGGTGTATATAAAGAATTGCAAGAATGCGATAGCCAAATAATTTGTAAAATAAAGGAGTCTCGTTTTGCCCAGTTATACTATGAAAAATATCACTTTTGGGTAGAGCTGTATTTTTATGGTGACTGCTATAAGTTATGGATTGCAATTAATTCTGGTGAAACATTATCAGATGAGATACTAAAAAAATTTAAGTTCGATTCTGAAGCAAACGGCTATAAGTACTTCAAGGATAAGAAAAGGTTTGAGTATAAGTTTCCAAATAATGATGAAAATATAAGGATGATAAACGACTTGAAGAAAATTCTAGATAGGTCCAAAAAATAGAGGATAAATGATTTTATACGGAGAAGGCTGTCTTAAATAAAAGATGGCCTTTTTTGTTGGTTTTATACTTTTTGTCATGTACCAAGTGTAAAGACAATAAAAAGCTAATTAAAAGTTGTCATATTCGGTTGGACAATTATTGATCTAGTTTGCGACACATAATGGCGGAGGTGGGCTGTTCTTTTGTATAAAATTTTGAACAATGGAACAGATATCAAGAGTTAAAACATTTGAGTGTATTAATGAAGTTTATAGCAGTTCAAAGGGATTATCATCCTTAGAACTATCAAGTTATGAACTAAGCTTTCTGTCTCACTATTTTGGGTTATCCCCCAAGGAAGCATTAATTCTTGCTGTAATAATTCTAATTTCTTTAGATGGCGATGACGTAACGCTTTCAGGTATAGTTAAGCACTTTAAACTTGAGGATATAAAAAAGTTTGAAATACTAGAAGAACTAGAGTCTCTTATTGCAAAGGGTATGATTGAAACTTTATCTATTGGCAATATAATTGCAAATAACAAAGGAAGTTTTATAAAGATTAACAGTGTTTTAATGGATGCAATTCTTAGAGGAAAACCTATACCTTCTTTTGCCGCAAAATGTATAACTGATAGCATTGGGCTATTAGGAGAGATTCGAGAGCTAATGGAAAAGAGGACGAAAAGAAAGATTACAATGGAACAATTCGTAGAAAGAATTCAAGAGTTGCGAATTACTTGTCAGTCTCTCTTTTTGATAAAGCATTTAGAGGCTTTAAATATAAAAGTAATAAACGCATTTATTTTTCTTTATATAATTTGGGATACTCTTTCAGGAGTAGACGCTGTTGACGTTGGGTATATAACAGAAGAAATATTTGATGATTCTTCCGAGCGAATTAGATATATGCAAAGTATTAATAGTAAGGAGAATGAACTGATAAGGCATGATCTTGTAAAAATTGTAGATAATCAATTCTACGATATTGTTGAGATTAGTCTCACAGATAAGTCATTAATGTTAGCACAAGAGGCTGGGCTTAAAATATTGAGAAGAAAAAAGAAGTCATTAAATATTATTGAAGCCAATGAGATATCAACAAAAAAGCTGTTTTTTAATGCTAAAGAGAATGTTCAAATTAGTTTATTGGCTGAACTTTTAAGCAAATCAAGTTTTGAAAAGATTCAAGAGAGAATGGCAAGCAAAGGACATCCTAAAGGGCTTACTGTGTTATTTCATGGTTTCCCAGGAACAGGGAAAACAGAATCTGTTTTACAAGTTGCTAAACAAACAAATAGAGATGTAATAAAATTAGATATAAGCCAAACAAAATCAGCTTGGTACGGTCAGAGTGAGATGATTATAAAGAGAGTCTTTGACGATTATAGATCATTAGTTAACAATTCAGATGTTACACCAATTTTACTGTTTAATGAAGCAGATGCAATTATATCAAAGAGAGTTGATGTAGGTAGATCTAGCATAACAAATACAGAGAATACTGTCCAAAACATACTACTTGAAGAACTAGAGAAATTTGAAGGTATTTTTATAGCAACGACAAATCTTTATCAAAACTTTGATACTGCATTTGAAAGGCGTTTCCTTTTTAAAGTAGAGTTTTGCAAACCACAAAAGCAAGTACAGTTCGAAATTTGGAAGGAGATGTTTCCAATACTAACGGATTTTGAAATTGATGAATTGACAAAGCAATACGATTTGTCTGGTGGTCAAATAAATAATGTCATTCGAAAATGTGAAATGTTTGAAATAGTAAAAGGACAGACTACTACATTTAAAGTTATCGAGGAATTTTGTGAGATGGAGCTTTTAGGAGATCGAAATCGTCAAAAATTAGGCTTTTTTACTTTTGATAAAATGTGAAATGTTACAGCGACATACTTTGTCGCACCTCTCTTGTAGTTTTGCGAAACAATTTAATGATGGAGTTTGCCGAAAATCCTAAAAGAGTAGGTTATTAAAACTATCTACCATGAAACAGTTTCTTGTTATAGTTCTTCTAACGCCTTTTTTTATCACCTCTTGTAATAAACCTTATCATGAACTAGAGGATAAAATTTGGAAAGGAGAGTTATACCGTACGACAGACGATAAAGTGCTGTCTGATATAATACTAAAGTTTAGCCACGACACCTTATTTGTCTTTTCTAATGCGATATTTGGAGCAGATAATGACACTCTACTATTTCAGTCATTTGCAGAGGCCGATTCTGTTCTTGTTTTCAAGAGTCCCAAAGGAGATACTTTTAATTTGAAATATAGTTATCTGCACGATGAACGGGATGAGCACCTTGATTTCTTGGGAAAAGACTTTTACATTATGCTTACCAAAAGCAATGAAGATTTGAGAGTAGCGGGGATTCTCAACTTTTACAAAAACAAAAAAGTGCCTATTGAAAGTTACATGTATCTTGATGGTGCTTATGAAGGGGTTGTGGAAATGGAGGATGAAATGGCTAATTACTTTCTATCAGAAATAGGAGGGTTATCAATCAAGTTGGTTTTTATTAATGATTTTAAAGTTCGGGTTTATGTTAAGAATTTGATGCTTAGCTATATTTATTCATCGGTAAAACCTACGTATGAAACTGTTGACTATTGGGTGGAGGGCAACAAACTTTTCTTGTCCAAGAACAAATCAAAGGTTAATGTTATTGAGGTTAAGGATTGGGGTGAAACCCTTGTTTTAGAAACCGATGATGCCAATGTAATACTTTACAAAATTTACTAAAACCTTACTTAAAATGTCAAAGAGAGAGTCCATAATAAGGTATCGCTTAATAGTTAAAAAATTGAGAAAGCACCCTGCTTCTTTTGCTGATATAGCTGACTATTTAGCATTTGAGTCCGATTTTCAGGGTTATAACCTAAATATTTCTAAGCGAACATTTCAGAGAGACATAAGAGATATTTCTTCTCTTTATAATATTGATATTCAGTATGATTTATCTCGTAAAGTTTACTTTATTGAGCAGGATGAGGATCAGGATGTTTCCGAAAGAATTTTTGAAGCATTTGATATATTCAATGCACTAAACATATACGATAGAATTTCTGATTTCATTCATTTTGAAAAAAGGAAACCTCAGGGAACCGAAAATCTCTATGGTCTTTTGCATGCAATAAAGAATAGGTTGCGTATCTCATTTTCTCATCAGAAATATTGGGAAGATATAGTTACAGAGAGGCTCGTTGAACCCTATGCCCTAAAAGAATTTCGAAGCAGATGGTACTTACTTGCCAAAGATTTAAAAGACAATAGGGTTAAGAGCTTTGCCCTAGATAGATTAAGTTGCTTAGAAATTACAAAAAGTCACTATTCTTCTGAACTGGACTTTGATGTAAATGAGTACTATAAGAATTGCTTTGGAATAATAGGCCCAAACGATCAGGAGTTGCAGGAAGTGATACTTTCTTTAAATCCGTTACAAGCCAAGTATATTAAGTCGCTCCCATTACATGAGTCACAACAAATCCTAGAAGACAATAATAATGAGGTGCTTATTAAACTTACGCTTTATGTTACTCAAGATTTTTTCATGGAGCTCCTTTCGTTGGGCGACAATGTTAGGGTTGTATCTCCACAAAATCTTATTGAGGATTTAAAAAGTTCATATAAAAGCGCACTGGAATTATATTAGGTAAGAGATATTAAGGAATTGGTCGCCTTCTTAACAGATCTTTGTTTAGATCCAGCTTATTGGTTGAGTATGCTAAGGAATTAATAAGGCAAAAGTTGCGTATGGTGCAAAAATACGATTACTAAACTTTTACTTTTACAAAGAACAATCCTATTACTTTGCTTTAAAGGAAAAGCTAGATGCAGTTCGCCGTCAAAATTATGAATTAGCAGCAGTTTATAGATCGCTTCAAGTAAGGAGTTTCTCTTTTGTTGAGTTGAGTAAGGTGTTTAGAATTAAAAGAACAGCTTTATCTATGAAGAGGGTTGTCTGTTTTTCTTTTATTTTAGATGACGGATAATGCTCTGTTATGCAGAGGGATAATATGTGAATGATTATAACTTTAATCTATATTTGCATTAGATTATAAGGTTAGTATTTATTATGATGGTTATGTTTTAGAATGATTTAGAAATATTATCTTTACATTACAAATTCAAATCTATGAAAATTGAAGAAATAGTAAAAGAGTTGAGCCATAAAGAGATCAAGGTGCTTCATGTTAGCACAATGACTGTTTTTGACTGGAGGCACAAATGTTCTCGGCACTTAACCCAGTTAATATCCAATCGTTTTTATGTGTAGTGTGTTGTGTAACAAGCAGATATAGAAAACACAAAAACACGCAAATTCAATGAAATTATGACTGATTTTGAACAGATGAAAAATACACTTGATTTTAGTAATAAATTAGCAATACAAGAGCAAGATAATCATAAAGATTTATTCCTGTTTGTAAATGAATTCAAAGTAATATATGATAAAGAAATACAAAAATTACCATACCATATTAATTTAATAGACGAATTACACGCTAATGAAAATGCACATAGTCGTATATTGGAGAAATTACTTAAACAAAAGACCCATGATGGGAAATTTGAAATTTTAGAAAGTTTTATTTCATATTTAAAAGAAAAAGGAGGAAGGCATTTCTCAAAAATCCAAATCAAAAATCCTGAAATCACACAAGAAAAAGAACGGATAGACTTATGGATTAGGGATAATAAGTCGTATGCAATAATTATTGAAAACAAAGTAAATCACGCACCAGACAAAGGGAAACAAATTGAAAGATATATAAATAAAACAATTAGTTATGGCTTTGTTGAAAAAAATATATTTGTATTATATCTACCTCCAACCTATGAAAAAGAACCAGAACCCCAAAGTTGGGGTATTTATTATCTTTCAGACATAACAAAGGAAAGATACTTAAAACTGTCTTTTAGTAATGATATTTTATTTTGGTTAAAAGAATACGTTTTACCCAATATTAGAATAAAAGACACCTATTTACGCAGCGCTATAGAGCAATACATAGACTATTTAGAAGGAATTTTTAGTTTAAGAACAATTAATAATGACATGAATATGGAATTGCAGAAATTCATCGAAGCCGAATTGAGATTATCGAAAAAAGAACCAGAACAAGCGATTAGTCGTGTTACGGAAAAAGTTGAAGTGTTAAATAATGCTATAGCACAATTGCAATTAGTTAGAGAAAAATA
>ENA-UPXM01006074-UPXM01006074.1-activated-sludge-metagenome-genome-assembly--contig:-NODE-6074-length-11387-cov-4.173315_pt1 | contig 11387 bp, 9 predicted proteins | sample MGYA00238178_ERZ772708 | MGnify/ENA primary metagenome ERZ772708 (study PRJEB29002, sample SAMN05720212) | activated sludge metagenome | isolation source: anaerobic digester from wastewater... | reverse complement strand
CTCCCGAAGTGGTTATTATCTTATTACCGTTAAAAGAAAACACACCGAAATCACCAAATGACCCTAAGAATTTCCCATTATATTTACTTCCCAGGGCTTCGGCCGCATCTTCAATCACCGGAATGCCGTATTTTCCCGCAACCGCCATTATATCATCCATATTTGCAGGCATCCCATATAAATGTACCACAATTATTGCCTTTATACTTTTATTCTTCGCCCCTTGTCTTTTGTCTTTAATCGCTTTTTCAAGCAACTCAGGATCCATATTCCATGTTTCTTTTTCACTATCTATAAAGACAGGTGTGGCATGCTGATAGACAACAGGATTCACCGTGGCCGAAAATGTAAAGGACGGTACTATTACCTCATCTCCCGGACCGACTCCCAGAAGGATGATTGCAAGATGAATAGCTGCAGTCCCTGAACTCAGTGCTGCCACATGGCCGCACCCGGTGTAACGTACAAGATCAGTCTCAAAATTATTTACATTCGGACCAAGAGGCGCTATCCAGTTGGTATCGAAAGCTTCATTTATGTAAGCCATTTCCCTTCCCGACATATGCGGACTGGAAAGGTATATTCTCTTGTTTTTTCCGGTCATTAAAAATTCAGGAATTAGTATTATACAAAAATTATTCTCATCAACAGGATCAATTTTCCCATTGATTGATCCTTTCAATTAATTACATATCCTCATAGACGGGCTTTCTGAATAAGCACTGTCAAGAAGACGTTTGCCAATGTACTGTTTAAAATGAAAAGTATCGTAATAATTTGACATCTCTTGTGTTATTTCATTGATTCCCGAAAAATCAAATACATAATCTTCACCAAAGATATTCTGCAGAATGGCTTTATCTTGTCTGTTATAAGCTATCTGATCATAAATAGGAGTGATTATTACCCTGTATTCCGTATTATTTTTTTCAAAAACATCTTTAATTTCAGTCAACATACTGACATGTTCTTCATTTATCTTTTCTTCTCCCTCGGAATAAGTACCCGTTCTTGTAACAAATTTATCCTTTCGCCTTTTGTAATAACCAAGAGAGTCCGTTTTTAATTCATTGAGAACTCCTACATTGTGGAATTCATTTGTTACAACATCATTATAATAATAGGTTATTTCAAAAACATTTTCAAACTTATCGGTCAACCGGCCTGTTATCATATACTGAATCTGTGAAATAATGAATTTTAAATTCAGAAACTGCAGGAAATAAGTATATTGAAAATAATACTTTGAGGAAGGATATACCTCATAATGCTTCATATAAATAGGCATGTTATTGATAAAGGGATCAAATACCACAGGATCAATGACAACAAGGGCATTTTTTATATTATGTCCCTTTGCCTCCAGGTATTTGATTTTCGACCATATACCAACAATATTCTCTCCGGATGCATCAAATGAAAATATATTATTTTCCGTATCTATATAATCACGCCAGATGCTCGGAGGAATAAATGTGGAGTTTGAAGCACCAAGAATATATGAATCGTATACATATATTCCGGAATTTTTAATGAACATTTCTGTTGAAACATAATCCCTGTTCTTATGGATATGAGGTTCCCTGTTAAAATGGTCATAATCATACAGTACCATAAAAGGATCCCATATAAGGTAAATGAAAAACAATAAAAGAAAAGGAATAAGAAAAAGAAAAAACTTCTTTAAGAAAGAAAGCATAACATTATTCATAATGACTCAATTCAGAACATTTCATAAACAAAAGATGATTCTCCGCTAAACTGGGTGATTATAAGGAATGTTGCCAAATAATATACCAGCAATCGTATAAGCCTGTTTTGGGCCCAGAGCTTTTGTATTTTCAGGAACAGATCTTCAACATCTTCCTGAATAACTTCAATAATAAGGATGATGATTGCAAAAAACAATCCGAATATTAAGGGTTCAAAGTGGAAGCTATTCAATGTGATCGTAGCTGCATTTTTCAAATTTCCAATGAATTTAAAAGTTGTTGTCAGATCCGGGGAAAAGAAAAAAATCAAAGAAAACCCATAAAAGCAATAAGTAAAAAATCGTCCTGTCCATTTCCTTGTGATTTCCGGTAATCTTGAAAATATCGCAGCCCTTCTTCTTTTTGTCTGGTATTCATAATATATTGCAAAGGCCTGCAGGAAACCGAGAAGCATGAAATTCCAGCCTGCGCCGTGCCAGATACCGAAGAGCACCCAGGTTATGAAAAGAGCTATCACTGTTGCATACGATTTCATTTTACGAAGTCTGAAACTTGTTTGTTTAAAAACATAATCATTAAACCATGATGAAAGAGATATATGGAATCTCCTCCAGAAGTTGGTCATGTTCACGGACAGAAAAGGCCGGTTAAAATTAGGCAGGAGATCTATCCCATACATCTTTGCAAAACCAAGCGCAAGATTAGTATAACCGGAAAAATCAAAATACAGGTAAAGAGGCTGAATGAGCATTACCAGTATGCAGTTGAGTCCGCCAAGAGTTTCCACACCGGTATATCCATGATTAACGAATGCCGCAAGGTGATTTGCTATTATCACTTTCCTGAAAAGACCGGAAAGGATCAGTCTAAGGCCAATGCTTACATTTTCATTAAAATTTTGAGCTACCTGGAGCTGAGGGAGAAAATGGTTTGAACGCTCAATGGGGCCGGAAAGGAATTTGGGATAAAAAACTATGTAAAGAATGAATCTTATCACGTTCTTCTCAGGCTTCTCCCATCCCTGTTTTATGTTAAAAAGATAGCCTATCCCCTGCAGAGTGAAGAAAGAAACGCCAAGAGGAATGATGATTTCCGATATCTGCAAAATAAAATCACCATTAACATTTATAAGACTGAATAAGGGACTAAGTGTAAAATCAGCATACTTAAGTATAATGAGCTGGATCAGATTAAGTACAAGTCCTGTTCTGAAAAGATGTTTTTTATATGCAGAACCGGGCATTTTCAGCCCGATAAAATAATTTACCAGAGAATATGCGATGACATATATTAAAAGATTCAGGCTGAAACTGGCTATGAAAGCACAGCTTAGCAGAGTCAGAAAAATTATTCTGTATTTATTCTTAAGAAGGTAAAAAATAAAAACAGATAAAAGCGACAGGGCAACAAAATAAATAGAAATAATATCCATATATGATAATTATAAGATCCTATTAAAATTCGACAAAATAACAATATTTACACAACTATATGATTAGTTGTGATAATCTGCAATATCGGGTTATTTTCATTTCCAAAATAAAAAAATTAATACACAACGTAACAAACAAATACTTTCATCGTTAAATATTCAATGTTTGCAAAACAAAATATGCTGTTTGTCAAAAATACAGGAATAAAAAATTTTTTGCTTATAAGTCTGTTTTTTCTCTACGGCCCATGCCTTATGGCAAGCACTTGTTATGTTGCTCCTTCAACTGAAAATCTTTCCTGTTTAGCTATGATTATTTATTTTCTTGAAGTTTATAGCGATTTATGAAACATTCATTTACCATATTAGTTTTTTTAATATCATTCCAAACACAAGGTGCAATTTATTACATTTCCCCAACGGGCAATGACAAAACAGGAAATGGCAGTATTGGCAACCCCTGGTTTTCTCTTGAAAAAGCATTTAACTCACTTAACCCGGGAGACACTTGTTATATTAGAGGTGGAACTTATTATTATAATAAGGTTCAATATCACAATACTGTACGCGATGGTACTGCATCAGCTCATATATATTACATCAATTATCCAGGAGAAAAACCGGTATTTGATTTTAGCAAACATAAACCAGCATCTGTAGGAGGAGAAGTTCGTGGAATTTATCTTTACAACGCCCATTATATTGAGTTTGAGGGAATAGCAGTGAAACACTTATGGCAACGGCTTGATAATGTATTAGTAGTAGGATGGGGTGCTTTATCTTCAAATTATATTAAATTCACCAATTGCTCTGCTTATGATATAAGCGGTATGGGTTTCAGATTCCATAATACTAACAATCTATTAATGTATAATTGTGATGCTTATGAATGCAGAGATACATTACGGTCAGATACATTCGCTGGGAATGGTGGCACAGGAATATGGCATACATCAGATAATACAACTACAGGATACTATGCTTATTTTTATGGATGCCGTACATGGAATTGCTCAGATCAGGGATTCCTTTCAACCAATGAAGGGCCGGTAATATGGGAAAATTGCTGGTCTTTCCGTAATGGACATGCTTTTCCTAATCCGCCTCATCCTCTTGGACAAGGATGGAAGTTTGGATTTGAAGATACTAAATACGCAGCAAGGAGAGTGATTAATTGTGTAGCAGCATACAATAAGGCATCAGGATTTAATACAAACGGATCATATCGTGCTGTTGAAATGATTTATCATAATAATACCACTTTTCATAACGGATCTGGTTTTTATATCCACAATTCAACAAGTAGTGATGAAGATGAACTTTTACGTGTGTGTAGAAATAATATTGCCTATGCTAATTCTGACAGACCTGTTGCACTTGCTTTAAATGCTTTATACACCCACGATCACAACAGTTGGGATATACCAATAACCCTGACAGATAATGATTTCGTAAGTCTTGACAGCACCGGTATTTCAGGTCCCCGTAAACCTGATGGCTCACTTCCCGATCTGAATGGTTTTCTGAAATTGAAAGCCGGTTCAAAAGCAATAGATGCAGGTGTTGATGTAGGTCTGCCTTATTTCGGCAAAGCACCTGATCTGGGAGCTTATGAATATGAGCCGGAAGAGATTATAAATCAATATCCTCTAATCTCTATAACATCTCCTGAATCAGGTGATGTATTCACCACTCCGGTAAATATTACCATCACTACAAATGCTTCCGACCCCGATGGCAATATTGCCAAAGTTGAGTTTTTTAACGGATCAGTTAAAATAGGTGAAAAGACATCGGCCCCTTGGTCTTTTACATGGTCAAATGTACCGGAGGGGACATATAATATCTCGGCAGTGGCCACAGATAATATGAATGCCAAAACTCCTTCCGCAGCGGTAAAAATAACAGTTAATCAAGCTCCCCGGATTACAAACCAGGCGCCTTCCGTATCCATAGTAAAACCTGTTGCCGGAGCCGTATTTACGGCTCCGGCAACAATAGCAATAAGCGCCGATGCAACAGATTCCGATGGACTCATAAGCAAAGTGGAATTCTTTCAGGGTACCACAAAGCTAGGCGAAAAATCATCATCCCCATGGACATTTAACTGGAATAATGTTCCTTCAGGAAGTTATTCCTTAACAGCAACAGCCACCGACAACTCAGGTTCGAAAACCACATCTTCAGCAGTAAATGTCACTGTGCGCGCTTATCCGATAATATCAATCACATCTCCTGTTTCCGGAAGCTCATTTACAGCTCCTGCAAATATTACCATTGCTGCAAATGCCTCCGATCCCGACGGGAAAATTAGCAAAGTCGAATTTTTTAACGGGACAAGCAGCATTGTTTCACTTAGTGCTACGCCCTGGACCTTTACATGGAATGATGTCGCTGCCGGAACCTATTCGCTGACCGCCGTTGCAACTGATAACTCAGGATTAAAAACCACTTCAGCAGCTATCACTTTGACAGTAAACAACTCACCTCCTCCCGTTATTAATCAACCGCCGGTCATAAGCATCTCGGATATAAAGCCCGACACATCATTTATTGCACCTGCTAAAATAACGATTAGCGCCACTGCGACTGATCCCGACGGATCGGTCGCCAGTGTGGAATTCTTTAACAAGACTACAAGTCTTGGAGTTATCACTTCTGCACCCTGGTCCATTGTCTGGAATGATGTCCCTGAAGGAAATTATTCAATAACTGCTGTAGCTACTGACAATCTTGGGGCAAAAACAACATCTTCAGCAGTTTCGCTAACAATATACAAAAAACCTAATCAGCCGCCGGCAGTGTCAATTGTCAGTCCTGTTAACGGACAAATATTCAAAAAAAATGATGTGATCATGATCACTGTGGCAGCTTCCGATCCTGATGGTTCCATTGAAAGGATAGAACTATACGACGGCAATGAATTTCTTGCTGAAATCAATTCCTCCCCCTATACATATTCATGGAAATATGCTGAAAAAGGCATCCATACTCTTAGTGCGGTTGCAATAGACAATCTGAATGAATCCACTGTATCTTCACCGGTAAGCATCGAAGTAAAGGCTGGTCAGATTAAGACTGTTAATAATAATAAAGACATATTGAATTTGTACCCAAATCCTAATGATGGAAATTTCACCGTTGCTTTTAGCAGCTCCGCCCCTGAGGGCCAGGGAGTAATAGACATTGTAAGTGCTGAAGGAAAATCCATTACAAGGGAAATTGTTGGAAATGAGAATACTACAATGACATTCAATCTCTCATATATAAAATCAGGACTTTATATATTAATATATAAAAATATGGGAAAAATAATTGCAACAAAGAAATTCTTTAAGTATTAATCCCTCAGGATTATGTAATTCATAGTTTGTTTTTTTCAAATAACAGGAAGTTCATTAATTTCATGTACTCCAAAATAACAACCTGTATATCTTCCTTACACCGCCACCATTTTTCAGCATTGAATTCATTGTAAGTACTGGGGATGCTTAAGACAGTGACCGGTGTCTCCATTTCTGAAAATGCTTTTTTAAATATAATTGAAGCTCTTCTTGCATGAGGAGAAGATGTAACCAGAAGTATTGTATCAATATAACTGTTTTGTAAAATATAATCCCTTGTAATAAGGGCTTCCGACATGGTACTTTCAGCATCACCCTGAAGAATAATTATACTGTCGGGCGGCACATCAAAAAAAACCAATGCATCTTTTGTCTGTATGGTTTTACTGATAACCGAGAAGCCTCTCTTCTCCAGTTCCTTATATGCTCCCATGTATTCTTCGGCAATAAGTATTTTCTCTGCATATCCGCTCTGATAAATATCCGCTGCCTGCAATACCCTGTCAGCAATTGAACCTGTCAATAAAACAATTGCATCAGCTTTCTCCGGATGATCTTTCTTTATCAGCCATAAGCCCGCTTTACGGCATCCTACAACAGAAATAATTGCTGCCAATAAAAGAAAGATCAATAATGCTTTTAATCTGCAAGCTTTCAAACAAGAGAACTATAAAAAGGGTAAACAATATATTAACGGAGTGTCAGTCCTCCGTCTATCTTAAGTATACTGCCAGTCATCCATTTTGAAGCATCTGACAACAGGTATATTGCAGCATAAGCAACTTCTTCAGGAGTGCCATAACGGCCAAGAGGATATCTTTTCATATCTTTCTGAAGTTCTTCGTCAGGAATACTTTTGGTAAGATTGGTTTTTATCATTCCCGGAGCCACTGAATTTACCCTGATACCCTCAGATGAAAGTTCCAGGGCAGATCCTTTCATAAAAGAGTTCAACCCACCTTTAGTGGTCATGTACATAATATTCCCAATGGAAGCTGAATCAGCACCTACAGAAGAAATAAGCACTATAGAAGAATAAGGTTTCAGGAGTCTGGCCTTGTAAATCTTTCTGGTCAATATAACGGGAGCCATAAGGTTAACCTTCAGCAACTGGCCATAAGTGTTTTCACTTATTAGTTTCAAAGGGACTCTTTTGATGATCCCTGCACAATGGACTATACCATCCAGGGGTGACAAAAGTTTTACAAGTTCATCAATATCCTCTGAAGATGTAAGATCTACACATTTGAATTCGTTCCCTGAACCTTCCATCTGACCGAAAGTCTCCTGAAGTCTGTCAGCATCTCTTCCAATGAGTATGAGTTTCGCCCCCATTTTTGAACACTCGACAGCAATGCTCCTCCCTATTCCGGATGATGCTCCTGTAACCAGTATTCTCTTACCTTCAAGGGAAAAAGGATTGAATTTTTTCATTTGTTAAATTCTATATTTCTACCAATTCACTTATTTTACACTCTCTCGTTCTTAAAATACATGATGCCCAGGTCATACCGACACCGAAACCCGATAGAAGTAATAGTTTATTGTCAATTTTCTCTTTTAGTTCCGACACCATTGTAAGTGGAATAGACACGGAAGAAGTATTTCCAAATTTATCAATTGTAGAAGGCACTTTCTCCGGGTCCAACCTGAGTTTCTTAAGGATATGAGTATTTATAAACATATTTGCCTGATGAAATACATAATAGTCAATAGAATTCATATCAAGTCCTGAGACTTCAATTACTTTGTGGACATCAGATGGTACTTCTTTGGCAACAAATGTAAATACGTCACTCCCTCTCATATAACCATGCTCATCGCTCCTGATATTACCATTTGCATCCACAATATATTCCTTCATTGTATCCGGAGAAGAAGGATACCTGTAACCTCCCGCTTTTATTTTAATGAGATCTTCTTTTGAACCATCCGAATTAAGTGAGAACCAGCTTTTCCCAAAACTATCCGATCGTTCTATCAATGCTGCTGCAGCTCCATCACCGAAAAGAAAAGCAGCCTGCCGGTCTTTGGGAGAATAGATCCTGGAACGTGTTTCTCCATCAAGAAGCAAAGCTTTACGAAGAGTACTGCGTTCCATAAAGGAATAAATAAGAGAAAGTCCGAAAATAAATCCTGAACAACCAAGCGATAAATCAAATGTAATAGTGTTATGTGACAATTTAAGTCTGTCCTGTAATATAACAGAAGTAGCCGGCATCCTGTAGTCAGGTGTCTGTGATATAAAAACCAGAAGGTCTATTTCACTACGGTCAATATTATTATCAGACAACAGTTTTTCTGCAGCAGAATAACAAAGATCGGAAGAACAGACCCCGGGTTGTGCAAATCGGCGTTTATATACACCGATTTTTTCAACTACCTTTTTCGCTTCCTCAAGTGAAAAGTGTTCAGTGTAATCCAGATTATTAATAGTGTTCGCAGGAACAGCAGCAGCCATTGCGCTTATTCCCACGTTTTCAAAACAAATAAGAGCCATTGAAAAAAATCTTATAAAATAAATATTATGCTTTTTGCTTCCTGATTTCTTTAATAAGATCTTCTATAGTGACAAGATCCCGGAAATCATTTCCTTCAATGACAACATCATATTCTTCATCAATCATTGCCAGAATTGAAAGAAAAGCAAGTGAACTCCAGTCTTCAAGATCGCGGAATCTTGTATCCAGAGTGATAACCTGATCATTTATCTCAAGTGCTTCTTTAAACTTGTTTATAAATTCCTGTTCCATGAAAATTAAGTTTTATGTATAAATAATATTATTGTTAGATTTCAATTAAAGAGCTGACATGTATCTGGCCTGATTCAAAAACAACTGACGCCCAAGACAATCCCACACCAAAAGCACAAGCCAACAGTTTTTTGTTTTTCAATGAATTAGCCCCCAAATCTACCAAAGTAAGAGGTATTGATGCCGAGGAAGTATTCCCGAACTCTCTGAGGCAATAGGGAGTTTTTTCTTTGTCTATTTTCAGTTTTGTTCTTATTTTTTCATTCATGAAAAAATTCGCCTGATGAAAAATAAAATAATCTATGCTTTCTTTTTCTATATTGAAATACTCAAGCAATGCATTTACGCTTTTTGGAGCTTTTGTAATGGCAAAAGTAAAAACAGCAGGACCGTTAAGTATACTTTGCAACCTGTTTCTTTTGATCCCCGGTTCAATTTCTTCAGTAACAAATGATTTTTCACTGAAAAAACTCCTGAATCCCCCATCAGGAATAATAATTGCTTCATAACCTTTCCCATCTGTTCCAAAATTAAATATCTTGGGATCAGACTCCGGAGCGTATTCAACAGCAGTAGCGGTACCAGCATCTCCAAAAAGAGGGTAGGTGCTTTTATCTTCAGCAGATTTTGTCACAGATGTTGTATCTCCTGCCAAAAGCAAGCCCTTCTTCATAAAACCACTTGAAATAAGAGAAGATATCACAGATAAACCATACACCCAGCCCGAACAACCGAGCGAAATATCCATGGCATAGCAATTCTGCGATAATTTCAATCTTTCCTGGAGGATACACGATGTAGCCGGCAAAATATAATCAGGAGTCTGAGAAACAAAAATAAGACAATCTATATCTTCAGCATTCCAGTTTAAATCATCCATTAAGCGATGAGCGGCATTAAAACACAAATCAGAAGTGCAAATACCGGAATCCCTGACAATATGACGGAATTCAACTCCGGTGGCTTCTATAAATTTTGATGCTTCATGCTGATCTGCAAATAGTGTTAAATCCTTATTGTCTTCCTTATTAACGGGGACACAGGCAGAGATACCTTTTATCAGTACATTATTCGTTTTATAAAAAGCCATAATAGGTCTTATGTTATTCTTTAATACTTCAACTTTTTTGCAGGATTCCCAAAATACGATGCATTATCGCTAGTATTACGCATTACAACAGACAGAGCTCCTATCTTTGTATTATTTCCAATTTTCAATCCCTGCAATACTATAGACTGAACCCCAAAGAAATTATTGTCTCCCACAATACAATTACCTGAAATCCTGACTGATGGCTGCACGATATTATAACTGCCCATTTTTACATCATGACCCAGAGAAACAGCACCATTAAACAGATTGAAATCGCCTATGCCAACATCACAACTAAGCCGGCATCCAAAAAATATAATATTACCTATCCCTATCTGAAAAGCTTCTTTATCAAAAATATTAACATTTGGGGCAATAATATTTGGAAAATCTACAAATTGATTAGTGATACTCCTGGAAACAGTCTTCAGATGAACAGTATTAGCGATAGCAATAGCGACAGACAAAGGTTTCTTCCAATCGTTAAGGATATCAATATTCCCCAATACAGGGCCATACCTGTTGTCTTTCAGATCCTTATTATCATCAAAAAAACCAATGAAATTCCATTGCCGGTGAAATTCATTTATTTGTCGTATAAGGCAGGCAATTTCAAAACCAAAACCACCGGCGCCATAAATAGCCAGATCTTTAATATTTTTCATTTACTAATTATTTCCTGTAAAAGGTTTCATCGTAGTGGCATCAGGAGAGTTAATTCCGGTTCTTTTAACTATATTAATGACCGTTTTAAATAATATTTTCATATCTAAGCGAAATGATATATTGTCAACATACCATACATCCAGATCAAATTTTTCCTGCCAGCTAATGGCATTTCTCCCGTTAACCTGTGCCCATCCGGTTATTCCGGGCTTAACTTCATGTCTCCTGGCCTGATGTTCATTATAAAGAGGCAGATATGATACCAGCAATGGACGCGGCCCGATCAGACTCATATCACCTTTGAGTACATTAATAATCTGCGGTAATTCATCCAAAGAAGCACTTCGAATTAAACTTCCTGTTTTGGTCAACCGTTCTTTATCTGGC
>ENA-UPXM01006065-UPXM01006065.1-activated-sludge-metagenome-genome-assembly--contig:-NODE-6065-length-11402-cov-5.036926_pt1 | contig 11402 bp, 8 predicted proteins | sample MGYA00238178_ERZ772708 | MGnify/ENA primary metagenome ERZ772708 (study PRJEB29002, sample SAMN05720212) | activated sludge metagenome | isolation source: anaerobic digester from wastewater... | reverse complement strand
ACCGACAAACTTGCGGATTTCGGCCTGTACGTCAACCAGCGGCTCCGGGTCACCAGGGCCGTTGCTGAGGAAGATGCCGTCCGGGTTCATGGCCAGCACCTCTTCCGCCGGGAAGCTGGCCGGCACCACCGTCACGTCGCATCCGGCATCGATCAGGCAGCGCAGGATGTTGTACTTGATGCCAAAGTCGTAGGCCACAACCTTGTACTTCAGGCTGGCCGGATCCACCTGGGGATAGCCACCTTCCAGATCCCACACACCTTCGGTCCAGTGGTACGGCTTCTGACAGCTGACACCGCTGGCCAGGTCCAGACCGGCCATGCTCGGTAGTGCCCTGGCCTTGGCCACCAGGCTGGCATGGTCAAGATCAACCGTGGAAATGATGCCGTTCTGGGCGCCTTTGTCACGCAGGTGTCGGGTCAGGGCGCGCGTATCGATCCCCTGTATGCCGACCACACCGTTCTCCTTCAGGTAGCTGTCCAGACTTCTGGTGGCGCGCCAGTTGGAGTAACAGTCCTGATACTCCTTGACGATAAAGCCGGAGAGAAACAGGCCGCGGCTTTCGATGTCCTCAGGATTGATGCCGGTATTGCCGATCTGGGTGTAGGTCATGGTGACCATCTGCCCCTTGTAGGACGGATCGGTCAACACCTCCTGGTAGCCAGTCATGGCGGTATTGAACACCACTTCACCGGTTGCTTCACCGCTTGCCCCGAATGACCTACCCCCGAATATGCGCCCGTCGGCAAGCGCCAGAATTGCTTTCATAATTTATTGCTCCATAATGATGTTATTGTTTGCTTAAACCGTTACAACACGCCCGTTGAGAATAGTACAGACTGCCGCACCCCGCAGCTCCCAGCCGAGAAAAGGCGTATTCCTGGACTTGCTGACGATACTGTCTGCCTGCACCACCCACTCCTTCTGCGGGTCAATCACCGTGATATCTGCAACACTGCCCGCCTTGAGCGTGCCGCGCCCGATGCCCAGAATTTCTGCCGGCCGGCAGGACATTTTCTCCACAAGCTGGCCGATGGTCAGCACACCTTCCTCCACCAGTTTGAGAGCAAGCGGCAGTGAAGTCTCCAGCCCGATAATGCCGTTCAGGGCGACGTTGAATTCGACATTCTTCTCGTCGATATGATGGGGGGCGTGGTCGGTGGCGATGGCGTCGATGGTGCCGTCGGCCAGCCCCTGGCGCAGGGCCGCCACATCTTCGGCGGTGCGCAGTGGCGGGTTCATCTTGGCGTTGGTATCATAGCCGCGCACAGCATCATCGGTCAGGGTAAAATAATGGGGGGCGGTCTCACAGGTCACCCGGACGCCGCGCGCCTTGGCCTCGGCAATGATCCGTACACTCCCGGCAGTGGAAACATGGGCGATATGGATGGGCGAACCGGTGTACTCCGCAATCATCACTTCACGGGCAGTAGCGATATCCTCGGCAATCCTCGGAATCCCTTTCAGTCCCAGCTCGGTGGAGGTGTAGCCTTCGTTCATCACCCCGGCACCCACCAGCGAAAGCTCCTCAGCGTGACTGATAACCAACATGCCCATGCCGCGGGCATATTCCAGCGCGCGCCGCATCAACTCCGCATTGACAACCGGCTTGCCGTCATCGGAAACCGCCACGCAGCCGGCCTCTTTCAATTCCCCCATCTCGGCCAGGCGCTCGCCAGCCGCACCGGCGGTAATGGAACCAACCGGATAGACATTACAGAAACCGGCCTCCTTGGCCTTGTCGATGATATAGCCGGCCACGGCCTTGTTGTCGATCACCGGTTTTGTATTGGGCATACAGGCCACCGAGGTAAATCCGCCGGCTGCCGCCGCCCTGGTGCCGCTAACGATATCCTCTTTATATTCCAGCCCGGGGTCGCGCAGATGCACATGCATATCCACCAGGCCAGGCACCACATATTTTCCGGAGGCATCGACTATCTCCGCACCGGCCGGCGCTTTCAGGGACTTGCCGATCTGCTTGACCAGACCGTCTTCCACCAGCAGATCAAGCGTATCATCCAGCCCCTGGGTCGGGTCAATCAGCCTGCCGTTTTTAATCAATAAATTCATGAATCACCTCACGTATAAGTAAGAAAACGTGCCAGAACGTTCAATTTTGTGCAAGGTCAAGGAAGATGAACGTTTTCGCGGAGGCGTAGCCACCCTCACCCAATCCCTCTCCCAAAGGGAGAGGGGAATGAGTACTCTCCCCCTCTGGGGGAGAGATAGAGAGAGGGACTGCTACGCCGCACAAGAGAAACGTGAAATCTGACACTGAGATTGCGCAAAAGTGGGCGTTCCCAATTACTCGAGTTCGCCGCCGCAGACGTGATACAACATCGACATCCTCACCGCCACGCCGTTCTCCACCTGTTTGAGCACATGAGACTGCTGACCGTCAGCCACATAGCTGGACATCTCCACCCCTCGGTTAATCGGACCGGGATGCATCACAATGGCGTTTGGTTTGGCCAGTTTGAGGTTCTCCGGATTGAGTCCGAAATAGCGGGCATACTCGCGGGTACTGGGGATCAGCGTCTTGCCCTGACGTTCCTGCTGGATACGCAGCATGATGACCACATCGGCATCCTGCACCGCCTCTTTCAATGAGCCGCAGACCGTCACATTACCCAGCCGCTCCACACAGGGGGGCATCATGGTCGGCGGACCGGCCAGATACACATGTGATCCCATCCTGGTCAGGCCGTAAATATCGGAACGGGCCACGCGGCTGTGGGTAATATCCCCCACAATGGCCACCTTGAGCCCATCCAGGCGGCCAAAGCTGTCCTTGATGGTCAGCAGATCCAGAAGCCCCTGGGAAGGATGCTCGTGGGCGCCGTCACCGGCATTGACCACCGAGCAGCTGACCTTTTTGGACAGGTATTCATGGGCACCGGATACCGCATGGCGCATGACGATGATATCCGGCTTCATGGCCAGCAGATTCAAAGCGGTATCGGCCAGGGTTTCACCCTTGGTGGCCGAGCTGGTGGAGGGCGAGATATTGATGGTATCCGCCGAAAGCCTTTTGGCAGCGATCTCGAACGATGTGCGCGTGCGGGTCGAAGCCTCGTAAAACAGATTGATTATCGTCTTGCCGCGCAGGGTTGGCACCTTCTTGATTTCGCGGCTGTTTATATCGCGCATGCCCTCCGCCGTGGAGAGCAGAAGCTCTATCTCCTCATTGGTGAGATGTTGCAAACCAATTATATCCTTATGCCTGAAACTGGACATGATTCCTCCGCCTATTTCTGCAAAATGACTTCCGTGGCCTTGTTGGCCTCGTCAAAAAACACCTTCACCTTTTCTTTGAGACTGGTCGGCACGTTGCGTCCGACAAAGTCGGCGCGGATAGGCAGTTCACGGTGTCCGCGGTCAATCAGCACAGCCAGCTGGATGCATTGGGGGCGCCCATGATCCATCAGCGCATCCATGGCGGCCCTGATGGTGCGCCCAGTGAACAGCACGTCGTCAACCAGCACCACCTTCTTGCCTTCCAGAGAAAAGGGGATGGCGGTCTTGCCCACCTTCTGGTGCGGAGCCATGCTGCTGACGTCGTCACGGTAAAGGGTGACGTCGATCGTCCCCACCGGCACCTTGGCCGACTCGATCTGTTCAATGCTTGCAGATAGCTCAACCGCCAGATGGGCGCCACCGGTGCGGATACCGATCAGCACCAGCCCGTCCACCCCTTTGTTGCGTTCAAGCATTTCATGTGAAATCCTGGTCAGGGAGCGCCTGACCCCCGCAGTATCCAGAATTACCGTCTTTTCGTCCGCCATAACTCATTTTCCTCCGGGCACAAAAAAAGAGCCTTGCCACAAAATGTGGAAAGGCTCTTTGATATGTTTGAAAGATGAATCGTCATTTGTGACACCTTTGCTAGCCTCTCGGACTAAATTAAAAGGTAGATTAATTTTTGAAACAATAGCACCACCACCATCCCAGGTCAAGCATGATTCTCCTGCCATTCAAGTCCTCAGTTTAAATATTCAAACTGCCCGTATAGACAAGCGATAAAGTAGTTCTAAGCTTGATTTCATAACACCTTTTTATCAACTGCCCATCAAAATCAATATTCAAAGGGGAATGGTCGTGTCAAGTCACGACAACAAACTGGGCTTCGGCACAAAGATTCTTATCATGGTGCTTGTCAGCAGCATCGGCCTGGCCATCATCACCAACGCCATTGCGTTGAAACTGTATGTCGGCTCGTACCACAGTTTCATCGAACTTTACAAGAAGTCCCTTTACAGCGATTTTGACAGCCAGGCAAAAACGCAGGTGGAAACTGCCACCAGCATGCTGCAGCGCATCCATGACCGCCACCAGAAAGGCGAAATCAGCCTGGAAGAGGCCAAAAAAACTCGGGGCTGACCTGCTTAGGGAGCTGTGCTATGCCGGCAAGGACGGCTATTTCTGGGCTTACACCACCGACGGCGTAAATGTGGTGCTGCTGGGCGGCCCGGCCGAAGGCAAGAGCAGGATCAACCTGGAGGACAAGAAGGGCAAGAAACTGATCAAGGAAATCATCGAGAAAGGCATGCAGCCAGGCGGCGGTTTCACTAATTACTGGTTCCCCAAGGCCGGGCAGACCGAACCTTCGCCCAAACGCGGCTATTCCCTGCTGTTCAAGCCATTCGGCTGGGTGGTCGGCACCGGCAATTATGTGGACGATCTGGATGCCATGGTTAAAAAGGCAGCCAACGACAGCATGAAAACCCTCAAAAACGGCATCTACATGATGATCGGAGCGACCATTGCACTGATTGTGCTGATATCGGGCATCTCGATTGTTGTCACCAAAAAGTTGCTCAGTCACATCGGCGCCGAACCGGAGCACCTGGGTGAAATCGCCAAACAGGTGGCCGGCGGCGACCTGACCTACCACTTTGAAGCGAACAAAGGCGGCGTATACGAATCCATGCGCCAGATGGTCGTACAGCTGAGGGATGTCATGGACCGGGTCAGCAAAAGCTCGGACAGTGTTGCCTCGGCATCGGTAGAACTGAACAGCAACGCCGACCATATGGCCAGCTCATCCAACCAGGTGGTCAGTCAGGCCAGCACCGTGGCAACCGCCAGCGAAGAGATGTCCGCCACCAGCATGGATATCGCCAGCAACTGCCACCGCGCCGCGGAAAGTTCCGGACAGGCCAGTAAAACCGCCCACACCGGCGCCGAGATTGTCAAAAAGACCGTGGACGGCATGACCCGCATTGCCGAAAAGGTGCGCAGTTCCGCGTCGGTTGTGGAACAGCTGGGCACCCGCTCCGACCAGATCGGTGAGATTGTGGCCACCATTGAAGATATCGCCGACCAAACCAACCTGCTGGCGTTGAATGCCGCCATCGAGGCCGCCCGCGCCGGTGAGCAGGGACGCGGTTTTGCCGTGGTGGCCGATGAAGTCCGGGCACTGGCCGAAAGGACATCCAAGGCCACCCGCGAGATCGGCGAGATGATCAAGAACATCCAGACCGAAACCCGGCTGGCGGTAACATCAATGGAAGAAGGGGTCAGCGAGGTGGAACAGGGCACCACCGAAGCATCCAGATCCGGTCAGGCCCTGGAGGAAATTCTGGAAAAGATCAACGAGGTCACCGCCCAGATCAGCCAGATTGCTACAGCTGCCGAAGAGCAAACCGCCACGACGCGCGAGATATCCAACAACATCCAGCAGATATCTGATGTTGTCGATATGAGCGCCAAGGGGGCCCTGGACATTTCTAAGGCAGCCTCCAGCCTTTCGCACCTATCCGTGGATCTGCAGGATCTGGTCAAGCGGTTCAAGGTGTGAGTAGAGACCCATAAACACACATTCCTCGGTCATGCCCCCCCTTGAACGGGTGGTCATGACCGACTCAATTGCGAGGCACATTCCGAAAAAATACAATCATAACAAGAACAATCTCACAATCCTGCTGGATAATGTCGCCAACGCACAACCCAGCACTCCAAGCATGCAAGATAATTGCAATCAGTTACACCGTTATGCTAAACCTTTCCACCTATGAAAAAACTCAATCCCCAGCAGCAGCAAGCGGTCAACCACACCGAAGGCGCTTTGCTGATTCTGGCCGGCGCCGGTTCCGGCAAGACCCAGGTCATCACCACCCGCATCGCCCATCTGATCAAAGACAAGCGCGTTCCGGCAGAGAATATCCTGGCCGTGACCTTCACCAACAAGGCCGCCAAAGAGATGAAGGAGCGGGTCACGTCCATGACCGCTAAGCTCTCGGAGGGGATTGTCGTCTCCACCTTCCACTCACTGGGCGTGCGCATCCTGCGCCGCGATATCCGGGCGCTGGGCTTCAAACCCAACTTTTCCATCTACTCGTCTTCAGACCAGGCCGGCGTGGTGCGACAGGCCATGCGCGAACGCGACATTGATCCGAAGCAGTGCGACCCGGATTCGATCCTGTGGCGCATCTCCGGCGCTAAAAACAGGCTGATCGGCCCGGCAGAGTTCAAGCCCACCAGCAACGACCGGCTGGAACTGGCCACCGCTGCCGTTTATCCCCGCTACCAGGAACTGCTCAAGGGCTATAACGCCATTGACTTCGACGACATCATCATGCTCTCGGTACGGCTGCTGCAGTCCACCCCTGCCATACTTGGCCATTGGCAGGAAAGATTCCGCTACATCATGGTGGATGAATACCAGGACACCAACGCCTCCCAATATCTGCTGATCTCGCTTTTGGCGAAAAAACACGGCAACCTCTGCGTGGTCGGCGATGACGACCAGTCCATCTACGGGTGGCGTGGGGCCGAGGTGCAGAACATCCTCAACTTCGAGCACGACTACCATGGCTGCAAGGTGATCAAGCTGGAACAGAACTACCGCTCCACCAGCAACATCCTCAATGCCGCCAACAGCGTAATCAGGAACAACACGGTGCGCAGCGAAAAAGCGCTCTGGTCTGCAAACGGCGATGGCCGCGAGATCGACCTGATCGTTGCTGCGGATGAGGGGCAGGAAGCGGGCATGGTGGTTGAAGGGATGATGATGGAACAGTACCGGGACAAACTGCTCTGGTCGGACATGGCCATCCTGTACCGCTCCAACGCACTAAGCCGGCCATTCGAAGAAAAACTGCGCGCGGAGCGCATCCCCTATGTGGTCATCGGCGGCCAGCAGTTTTATGAACGCAAGGAGGTCAAGGACGCCATCGCCTACCTGAAGGTGATCGACAACCCCCATGACGAAGCCTCGCTGCTGCGCATCATCAACTTTCCCCGCCGGGGCATCGGCGACGGCACGCTGGTTCAACTCAACCAATGGTCCATGGAACACAACATCCCGCTCTTCGAAGCCCTGGGCAGGGTCAGGGAGATCAGCGGCATCTCCGAATCATCAAAAAAGGCGGTCAGCGCCTTCCACTCCATGATGGGCGAGATCATTGCAGGATTCAGCCGGCACGACATGGGCGCCCAGGTCAACCGGCTCTTCAACCGGCTGCGCATCGAGGACGAACTCTACCGCACACTGAACGATGCTGCCCAGGCCCGCAAACGCATCGAGAACATCGAACAGGTGGTCAACTCGCTGGCCGTCTATGAGGAACAGAACCGGCACGGCTCCCTGTCCGGATTCCTGGAGCGCATTTCGCTGATGGATGATGACCGCCCAAGCGATGACAACAAGGAGCACGGCAAGAATGCCGTCACACTGATGTCGCTGCACTCCAGCAAGGGGCTGGAATTCGAACACGTCTATCTGGTCGGCATGGAAGAGGACATCCTGCCCCACCGCCGCTCCATCGAGGAAGACCCGACCGTGGCTGAAGAACGCCGCCTCTGCTATGTGGGCATCACCCGGGCCAGAAGGCACCTGACCATCTCGCGCTGCCTGACCCGCAAAAAGTACGGCGTTACAGAGGAGCGCCTGCCCAGCAGGTTTTTGAGTGAAATCCCGGAGCACCTGCTTTCGGCCCCGCTCGAAGGCTGTCCGACAGGACAAGACGGCACCGCAGATATGGCGGCAGACTTTTTTGCCCGCATGCTTGGCGATTGACCGGCTTAAGGTATAATTCCTGAGTCCGTAACGTCGGCATTACAAATCCTTTGCATTCAAGCTTCAATACATATAATTTTGCGTATAAATTTCTGTTCCACGCCAGTTTACCAGACGAGGGGGACACATGAGCACACCGGACCGCATCACCGCAACCGACACCAAACCCACCCACAACGATCTGCAGCGATCATTTCTGCGCCATCTGCATTACACCACCGTCAAGGACAAATTCTCGGCCACCAAGGCCGACCTGTACCTGGCGCTGTCCTATGCCGTGCGCGACATGCTGGCCGAGCGCTGGCTGGACACCCAGCAGTCCTATTACCGAAACGACTCCAAACGGGTTTACTACATCTCCATGGAATTCCTGATGGGACGCACCCTGGGCAACAGCATGGTCAATCTGGGGCTGATGGAGGAATGGCAAAGCGCCCTCAAGGAGATGGGGGTGGACATTGATGAACTGCAGGATGCCGAGTGGGACGCCGGATTGGGCAATGGCGGCCTGGGACGTCTGGCAGCCTGCTTTCTAGACTCCATGGCCACCATGTCGCTGCCCGCTTACGGTTACGGCATCCGTTATGAATACGGCATGTTCTACCAGAGCATTGTGGACGGCAGCCAGCACGAATCGCCGGACAACTGGCTGCGCTACGGCAACCCCTGGGAGTTCAGCCGCCAGGAGCATCTGCACAAGGTCCGCTACCAGGGACACGTGGTCGAATACATCGGCGAACGCGGTGAAAAGTGTTATTCCTGGGTGGATACCGCCGACGTCATGGCCATGGCCTATGATGTCCCCATTCCGGGCTACGGCAACCAGACGGTCAACACCATGCGCCTTTGGACCGCCAAATCCTCCCGCGATTTCGAGCTGATGTCCTTCAACCAGGGCAACTACGTGGGCGCCGTTGAATCCAAGATGAAGACCGAGAACATCTCCAAGGTACTCTATCCGGCCGACCACATGCTGGAAGGCAAGGAGCTGCGACTGCGCCAGGAATACTTCCTCTCCTCGGCCACGGTCCAGGACATCTTCTACCGCTTTGCCAAGCACCATGACGACTACAGCAAACTGCCGGAAGAGGTCGCCATCCAGTTGAACGACACCCACCCCACCCTGGCCATCCCGGAACTGATGCGCATCCTGCTGGATGACAAGCGGATGGCCTGGAATGACGCCTGGGAAACATCCCGGCAGGTCTTTGCCTATACCAACCACACCATCCTGCCGGAAGCCTTGGAAAAATGGCCGGTCAGGATGATGGAAACCATCCTGCCGCGACACCTGGTCATCATCTACCAGATCAACGAATACTTCCTCAAAGAGGTGGCAGCCCGTTTCCCAGGCGACACGGACAGATTCCGGCGCATGTCGATCGTCAGCGAAGACGGCGAAAGGCATATCCGCATGGCCTATCTGGCCATCATCGGCAGCCATTCGGTCAACGGCGTCTCGGCGCTGCACAGCGAGATACTCAAAAACGACCTGTTCCGCGACTTTTACGAACTGTGGCCGGAAAAATTCAACAACAAGACCAACGGCATCACCCAGCGGCGCTGGCTCAAATATGCCAACCGCTGGCTGTCCGATCTGATCTCCTCCAACATCGGCGACGGCTGGGTAACCAGACTGGACGAACTGAAGAACCTGAGGCCGCTGGCCGATGACCGCCAGTTCCAGCAGCAGTGGCTCGAGGTCAAACATGCCAACAAGCACCGTCTGGCCGAGCACATATTCAAGCTGACCGGTGTGGAGGTGTCGCCCGACAGCATGTTCGACTGCCAGACCAAGCGCATCCACGAATACAAGCGCCAGTTATTGAACGTGCTGCATGTGATCACGCGCTACAACCGCCTCAAGGCCAATCCGTCCGCCCACATGGCGCCGCGCACGGTCATCTTCAGCGGCAAGGCGGCGCCTTCATACTACATGGCCAAGCTGATTATCCGCCTGATCAACGCCGTGGCTTCGCTGATCAACAACGACCCGGCCGTAAAACAGATGCTCAAGGTCGTATTCCTGCCCAATTACAGCGTATCGCTGGCCGAGATGATCTTTCCGGCCGCCGACCTGTCCGAGCAGATCTCCACCGCCGGCACCGAGGCCTCCGGCACCGGCAACATGAAATACGCCCTGAACGGCGCCCTGACCATCGGCACGCTGGACGGCGCCAACATCGAGATCATGGAAGAGGTGGGCCGGGAGAACATCTTCATCTTCGGCATGAACGCCGAGCAGGTCTCCAGCCTGAAACACGCCGGCTACCAGCCCAGGGACTACTATTACCGCAACCCCGAACTGAAGCAGGCCATCGACATGATCAACAACGGCACCTTCGCCCCCGGTGACCCGGACCTGTTCAGACCGATCATCGACACCCTGATGAACAACGACAACTACATGCTGTTGGCCGACTACGCCTCCTATATCGAATGTCAGGAAGAGGTGGACCGGCTCTACCTGCAGCCGTATGAATGGACCCGCAAGTCGATCCTTAACTCGGCCGGCATGGGCAAATTTTCCAGCGACCGCACCATCGCCGAATATGCCCGCGAGATATGGGATGTGAAACCAGTGCAGGTAGAACACCACATACAGCACACCCCATGAAAGGTCGTCCCATGCAAGCACCCGGCCTTTGGGACGCACCCACCGGAGATTCACATAACAGCCCCTCGCCCCAGGCACCGCTGGCCGAGCGCATGCGCCCGCGCACGCTGGCCGAATTCACCGGACAGGAGCACCTGCTGGCACAGGGGCGCATCCTGGAGCGGATGATCGCCAATGACAACCTCTCTTCACTGATCTTCTGGGGGCCGCCCGGCTGTGGAAAAACCACCCTGGCCCACGTGATTGCCAATGAAACCCGGTCGCACTTCATCTTCTTTTCGGCCATCCTGTCCGGCATCAAGGAAATCCGCGAGATCTTCAAGGAAGCGGAAGGCTTTGCCGCACACGGCCAGCGCACCATCCTGTTTGTGGATGAAATCCACCGTTTCAACAAATCGCAGCAGGATGCCTTCCTCCCTTACGTGGAAAAAGGCGTGGTCACCATCATCGGCGCCACCACCGAAAACCCCTCCTTTGAAGTCATCGCCCCCCTGCTCTCCCGCTGCCGGGTACTGACCCTCAACCAGCTGGATACCGCCACCATCAAGTCACTGCTGCGCAATGCCCTGCAAGACCAAGAGCGCGGCCTGGGCAAACTGGGACTGGATGCCGACGATGATGCGCTGGAGTTTCTGGCCGAGCATTGCGGCGGCGATGCCCGCATCGCCCTCAACACGCTGGAGGTAGCGGCGGGATTGGTTGAAACAGGGACTGGGGACCGGGGACCGGGGACCGGTAAAAACATAAAGGCGAAGAACGAGA
>ENA-UPXM01006057-UPXM01006057.1-activated-sludge-metagenome-genome-assembly--contig:-NODE-6057-length-11409-cov-4.779461_pt1 | contig 11409 bp, 10 predicted proteins | sample MGYA00238178_ERZ772708 | MGnify/ENA primary metagenome ERZ772708 (study PRJEB29002, sample SAMN05720212) | activated sludge metagenome | isolation source: anaerobic digester from wastewater... | reverse complement strand
TTGCGGCAATAGCTACGCGTTCCATTCTTTCTAAGTTAATCTTATTTCTTTCGGAATGAGCGCATTGCAAGAAACTTATTTTTTCAATACCTATTTCCACCGCTTTTTCTACAAACCATTCCATTCTATCGCTATTTTTGGTAGGAGCAATACCAATATGCAGTATTAGCGGGCGTTTATCTCTATTTTGAAAACGTTCTTTTACTTCTATTGTGCATCTTTTTGGGTCATCATCAATAATGACGGCTTCCACGAGGTTCCCTTTTCCATCGGTTATATTCAGGGAATCGCCGTTTTTTAATCGTAAACTTTTTACTATATGTTTAGACTCTTCGGCGGGAAAAGAGAGGATGGTGTTCTCAATATTTTCAAGATAAAATAGAGCCATTTTTAATGCAATGCTTTTTCTCGTAATGATGTAAATCCTTCCCCTAAAGTTTCCGAATCATTGAAAATAGAGAGAAAGGCTTTATCATCTATTTGATAAACTAAGTGTATAAGTTGAGGTAATTGTTTACGGGACAGGGAGATGAAAATAACTTTCTTTTCCGTACGATTGTACATGCCTTCACCTTTCAGAAAAGTCCCGCCTCTACCTAATTCCTTAAAAATAGTTTGTTTAATCTCTTCGTATTGGTCGGAGATAATGAAAACTGCCTTACAACCGGAGAATCCTGCGATAACTTTGTCGACTACGACTCCTGTAACGTAGATTACTAACCAAGAATAGAGGGGTATCGTCCAATCGTTAAAGGCGGGGATTGTTCCGAGAACGATAATGGAATCTACCACTATCAGGAGCGTTCCTAAGCGGACATGTTTTAAGTATTTTCCAAGAATCATGGCAATGATGTCGGTACCGCCTGAGGTAGCTCTTGATTTAAAGATGAGTCCGAGTCCGGCACCCAATAAGACGGCTCCGCACAACGCAAGAATAAATGTTGCTGATGGGTCGGGTAAATTGGAATTGGGCAATGTGATTAAAGGCTCATAGCCGTACAGAAATTCAAGTGAGGAGGTAAAAGCCGCTAAGGAAATAATTCCGATAATTGTTTTAAAGCCGAATTTACTACCTAACCACAACGTGCCGATAATTAAGAGTGGGATGTCAAGGGAAATACCTATAGCACCGATAGGAAAATCGTACAAGTGGTGAATGATGATGGCGATTCCGTAAACGCCGCCGGGAGCTAATTTTAGGGGAGCGATGAAAATAACAAAGCCCACAGCCATCAAAAATGTTCCGATTAAAATAAAAGAGTATTCTTTAAGTGCTAGTTTTAAGTCTATTTTTTTTAATATTTTGGAAGAGAGGTTATTCATAGAGCTTCAAATAAAGATTTTTAATTTTTTAAATTTAAAGATTCAAATATTGAGTTTTTGCTAATGTATTCAGGTACTATCTCTTTCATTTTTGCAACAACATTAAAAGCTGTATTATTCTGAATCGTGATAAGAGCTTCAATTTGTTGTTTTATAGTTTCGTAGGGTAGTGGAGTTACTTGAGCAATAAGGATTTTTTTATGCTCTGTTTTAGTATTTTTTTCGTTATCAGCTAACAGTTCTTCATATAATTTTTCGCCGGGGCGAAGTCCGGAAAATTCAATGGTGATATCTTTATTTAACGTTAATCCTGATAAGAGAATCATTTTTTTAGCTAAATCATAAATTTTTATAGAATTTCCCATGTCGAATACGAAGATTTCGCCGCCTTCTCCCATAGCACCGGCATGAATAACCAACTGACAGGCTTCGGAAATAGTCATAAAGTAGCGGGTAATTTCAGGGTGCGTAACGGTAATAGGACCGCCGTTTTCAATTTGTCGAGTGAAAATTGGAATTACCGACCCGTTTGAATCCAAAACATTTCCGAAGCGTGTCGTAATAAATTTGCACTCATTTTGATGGAAATTGAGTGATTGCACGTACATTTCCGCAATACGTTTAGAAGCTCCCATCACGTTGGTAGGATTAACCGCTTTATCGGTGGAAATCATGACAAATTTATTTACTTTGTATTTCACTGCTAAGTCGGCAAGTTGTTTTGTTCCGTTCACATTTGTCTTAATTGCCGCACTTACATTCTCTTCCATGAGTGGAACATGTTTGTATGCCGCGGCGTGGTATATTAATTGAGGGCGATAAGTAGAGAAAATCGCTTCCATTTTCTCCGTATCGCAAATATCCATAATTTTAACTTCAACATTTTGAGCTTGTGATGGTGTCAGTAATTCATTAATAAGATAAAAAGTAGGAGTTTCTGCATTATCTATTAAGATTAGTTGGTGATAGTTAAACTCTAATAATTGCTTAACAATTTCGCTACCGATAGAGCCGGCAGCGCCGGTAATAAGAATCGTTTTTCCTTCTATTTCTTTATCTATTAATGTTTTATTGATAACAATCTCTTCTCGTTCAAGTAATTCTTCGATTTTAATCTTTTTTAGCTGTTTAAAACTTAACTCGCCGTTTATCCAGCGACTTACAGGTGGAACGACTAAGACCTTAACACGATATTGCAAGGCAATATTGGTAATTTCATTCTTTTTACTTACCGGAAAATGTTGAATGGCAATAATGAGAAAAGAGATTTCATTTTTCTTTAAATAGTCGGAAAGTTGAGAAATAGGAAAAACGGGAACGTTTTCCAATGTTTTCCCGATTTTCGATGTGTCGTCATCAAAAAAGGCAATCGTATTATATTTATTTCCTCTATCTCTGTCCAGTACTCTTTTTGTTGTCATTCCCGCCTCGCCGGCTCCGATGATAATTATGTCTTGTTTATGTTTAGCCGGATTTACCGTCTCTAAAAAAACGAGTTTAAAGGTCAAACGATAAAAAACCATACTAAACGTAGTGATGAAAAATTCCATTATGACAATTGAGGTTGGAACAAGGAATTGTTGTTGGAAAAGGTAGGAGATGAAATTTAAAAATATTAACGAAATAGAGCCTACGAAGCAGCACCAGAAAATTTTAGCAATATCTTTTGTATTCGTGTATCTAACAACAATGTGATTTATTTTGAAGAGCAGGAAAATGATAATTCTAAGAGTTACTATGATAAAAACGATAAAGAAAAATGAAGAGAAGTTAAAATTAGTTTTTGAAAGAAATTGGAAATTATCTCTTAAAAAAACGGCCAAAAAGGAGGCAAGAATAACAGTTAGAATATCAAGAATAAATATGAACCAAGAAGGAACAATGTTAAGTTTTTTGATAAATTTTTTCATTGCAAATTAAAAAGCAAAGTTACGATTTTTTTCTAAAATAGATTTCAATAGGGACACCTTCAAAATTCCAATGTTTGCGGAGTTGATTTTCTAAGAATCTTTTATAATTTTCTTTAACATACTGTGGTAAGTTGCAAAAGAAAGCAAAGGCGGGAAAAGGTGTAGGAAGTTGTGTAACATATTTAATTCTAATTACCTTATCCTTATTAATTGGTGGAGGATTTTCTTTAATAATCGGTAACATAATATCGTTAAGTTGCGAAGTAGGGACGCGAAATTCTCTGTTTTTATAGACTTGGGTCGCCGTTTCAAGAACTTTGAAAATTCGTTGTTTATTTATAACGGAAGTGAAGATAATAGGAACATCGGTAAAGGGAGCTATTTTTTGACGAATATTCTCTTCGATGGTCTTATGTGTTTTGTGGTCTTTATCTACTAAATCCCATTTATTTAAGACAAGTACGATTCCTTTTCTATTTCGTGCGGCAAGGCTAAATATATTCAAATCTTGGGCATCAAATCCTTGTGAAATATCAGCCATGAGGATGCAAACATCGCTTTTTTCGATGGCACGTACAGTACGCATGACAGAATAAAACTCCAAGTTTTCATCTATTTTTCCTTTTTTCCTTAGTCCGGCGGTGTCAATGAGATAAAAATCGAACCCAAAGCTATTGTAGCGAGTAAAAATAGCGTCTCGTGTTGTTCCTGCAATAGGCGTTACAATGTGGCGTTCGTGACCTAAAAAAGCGTTGATAAGTGAAGATTTGCCAACGTTGGGACGCCCCACGACAGAGATTTTCGGTAGCTTTTCAAGTTCTTCGTCGTCATCTTCAATCAAGGAAAAATGTTTGACAACTTCATCAAGTAGTTCGCCCGTACCGCTACCGGAAATGGCAGAAATTGGAAAAATATTATCAACTCCGAGCGAATAAAATTCCGTATGTTCAAGATAATTTGACGGTGAATCTATTTTATTAACGGCAAGATAAAAAGGTTTTTCCGAACGTCTGAGGAGTTGTATGACCTCAGAATCAAGCGAGCTAACTCCTTCGCGTCCGTCAACCATAAAAATGATGACATCAGCCTCTTCAATAGCGAGAACGACCTGTTTTTGAATTTCGGCTTCAAAAACGTCATTAGAGTTGAGAATGTATCCACCCGTATCAATGACAGAAAATTCATAATTGAGCCAGTGTGCTTTCCCGTAATTCCGGTCGCGAGTTACTCCCGATATGGAATCGACAATAGCTTCGCGAGTTTGTGTCAAGCGATTAAAAAATGTTGATTTTCCTACATTCGGTCTCCCTACTAAGGCAACTATATTACTCATCTTTCCTATTTTACAAAATGTTTGCAAGTTGTTCTTTTAACTTTTCCACCTCGTCTTTCATGTTAACGACAATGCGTTGTATCTCAAAGTCATTGCATTTTGAGCCTATCGTATTAATTTCGCGATTACATTCTTGCACGATAAACCCTAGTTTTTTACCATTCAATGATTCATTATTTAATGTTTCAATGAAATAGCGACAATGTTTACGGAGTCGTACTTTTTCTTCAGTTATATCCAGCTTTTCTAAAAAATATATCAACTCTTGCTCAAGGCGATTTAAGTCATATTCTGTTTGTTTTAAGTTTTTCTCTAACGATTCTATGAATTTCTTTTTTTGATTGATAATTCTATTTTCCTCGTACGGTTCTATATCGCAGAGAAGAGATTCAATCTTGTTAATTCGTTTTATAAAATCGTCAGCTAATACTTCTCCTTCTATTTTTCTACACTCATTTACTTTGTCGCAAGTTTCCTTAATCGCCGGGAAAATTTGCTGCCAAAGCTCGTCGCTAAGTTCTTCCGGCGCAGAACTCATAATTTCGGGAATAGATAGGAGATGGCTGAAAATGTCGGTTTCTTGATTGTTGCCAACATATTCCGATAATTCTTGTAAGGTGGTGAAATATTGTTTTGCTATCTCCTTATTAATCTCAAGGGGCTTATCTTTACTACTTTTATCAAAATAGATAGCAATATCAATTTTCCCACGCATTAATTCTTTCGTGAGAAGTTGTCGAATTTCGTTCTCCTTTTCGCGAAATAGAGAGGCAAGTCGGCAGTTTAGGTCTAATTGTTTGCTATTTAGCGTTTTAATTTCAATTACAATAACTCTATCCGGAATAATGATTTCTGTTTTTCCAAAACCGGTCATCGATTTTATCATAGAATTTTATTTTTATAAAAAAGGGCGACCAAAGCCGCCACTTTTATGTTGTTATTAGAGAAAGAAAATACGAATGAACTATTTTAATTTCATGTCGGATTTCTTCCCTGTTGCATAATTTATTTTTAATGCATTATTATTTCGTAGTTCTTGTTTGATGGTGTTCACGTAGCGCATTTGAACATTTTTATCAACTTTAAGTGAGAAAGTTAGTTTTGCTTTATCGGCTTCGGAGCGTGATTCTCTTTCCGTTCCGATAAAATCTTTAACGTCTTCGACTAGGTCTTCTGCTTTGATGGTTTGGTCATTGAGCTGTACGGATACTTTGCCGGGGGGCAAAGTATTTTCATTTTTGCCCAAAGGAGCGCCGATATAGATGTTGGCGACTAAGGATTTTTTTTCCAATTTCTGCACTTCTGACGCCAAAGGAGGTTCGAAACGTACCTTTAGTGTTGCTTCACGCATATTGGTAATAACCATAAAGAAGAATAAGAACATAAAAATAATATCTGACATTGAACCGGTGTTGATTTCCGGAACATCTTTTTTTTCACCTGTTTTGAAACGTCCCATAATTCTTTTATTTTATTCCGTTTTACTATAATCTATTGGCGGAGCTTCCGAAATATTCATTGGAACGGCTTTTTGAATAGCCCTTCGACTAGCAGTATCAAGGTTATCAAACTTCTTTCCAAAATAGTTTAAAGAAACTTTATCGCGAAGCTCATTAACTGCCTTTTCTAACTCATTTTGTACTTGTACATACATATTATATGTAGTACTCTGGTCATTTGTAAGTGAGATTACTCCTTTAGATACGGGGTATTCCCCCATGTTATCAATTTGAATAATCTCTTTCTCGGGCAGTGTATTCGAGTTTGTAGGATTTTCTAAAAATTCTACAGCCTTATCTTTCAGTTGTGTCAACAATATCTCTTGTCCATTCACCCATACAGCATCGTTGAAATTCACCATTACGTTGAGGACATTACGTTTATTAATATCCACAATCGTTTTTTCCGTATCCTTTTTTGGAGGGGGTAATCTTCTGTGTATCCCTTGTTCCGTACTGATAGAAGAGGTTAACAAGAAGAAAGTTAACAACAAGAAAGAGATGTCTGCCATTGAACCGGTGTTAATTCCGGGAGTTTTCCTTGCCATGTTGTTTATATTTTTTTGAACAAATTAATAATCCAACTGATAATGATTGAGAGTATAGCAGCAAAAAAGAATACGTAACAAGTGATAACACCAGCTCCAATCATTTTTATTTGTGAACTTGTAAGTCCCATCTTGATAGCTGAGGCAGTTAAGTCGGAAGACGATACTAAATAAGCTATAAAAATAAGAATAGCCATGATTGCAATAGCTATAAAAACTTGATAAGATTGCTTGATATTTGCAAAAATTTGGAATAAAGCAAATAAGATAGCGAATACAATAGCCGCAAAAAGTGTTACGTAAAAGAAAGCGATACTTAAATTTAATAATTTAGCTGCTTTCGTTGATGATACTATAGCTTCTTGCAGTTCAAGAATCTGATTACTCTGCTTTGTTTTGGAAACCGTTTCAGCAATAAGCGAAGTTCTTCCTAGAAAGGAGTTTAATGCCCTAAGATGTTCTTTATCAGTGATGTAGCTTTGCTTTAGAAGGACATACTCCTCATTTAACGTATTAATATAACCGTTTAGTTCACTAAACTCATTGATTGCATTAAAGCCGTCTGTATAGGTTTTTGCAATTTCGCCTCTGGCAAGCATAGATTTAGAATAAGTTGGAAACGTATTCTTAAAATCCGGAAATGTTTCTGCAGTAAGTTCGCTTAAATTTGAAATGTAAGTATATAAAATATCTTTCGGGAGCTGTTTCTCTTTTAAATCAGCCGCCAGCTCATTAGCAACTTTTTGATTTTCTGCAATATACTCGGGAAGGTTGTCTGGAGTTACCGTGAGAAAATCCTCTATAATTTGTGGATTTTTCTCTTTTACCAAACCCACTTCGTCGTACAGCGTTTTGTCGTCTTTGTACACGCCGACAAAAATTAATGCTAATAGACATGAGAGTCCGGCAACGGTAAATATGATAATATTAATTATTTTTTTCATCTTAAAAATCCTCTTTATTTGTTATTTCTGATAAGAATATCCATAAATGTGATTGTCGCATCTTCCATATCGTTGACAATAGAGTCAATTTTGGAAAGGATATAATTATAAAATACTTGGAGAATCATAGCGGAGAAAAGACCGAATACGGTAGTTAAAAGAGCAACTTTCATACCCCCGGCAACAATAGTTGGGGAAATGTCTCCGGCTTTTTCAATGTCGTCAAATGCTTGAACCATACCTACAACCGTACCGGCAAATCCTAACATCGGTGATAAAGCTAAGAAAAGTGAAATCCAGCTAAGATTATTTTCTAATTTGCTCATTTGAACGCCTCCGTAAGAAACAACAGCTTTTTCTACAGATTCAATACCTTCGTCAACTCTATCAAGACCTTGATAAAATACTCCGGCTAATGGGCCTTTTGTATCTCTACAAAGAGCTTTTGCCTTTTCTGTACCGCCGGTTTTGATAGCTTCTTCTATCTTACTTAATAACTTTTTAGAGTTCACACTGGCTAAATTCAAATAAAAAATACGTTCAATAACAAGTGCTAAACCTAGAACAAGACAGATTAGGATAGGAGACATCCATAAAGCCCCCCCTTGAATAAATTTGTCTTTTAAAACATAGTGTAAACTTTGCTCTACAACTTCGTCTCCGTCTTCCAACAGCGGAGCTGCTGCAACAGCCTCTTCTTCATTTTCGACAGTTGTTTCCTCAGTTTTTACATTTTTGTCATTGTTTTGTGCAAATATTACATTTGCCATTCCGAAGGTTAAGAAACCTATAATGCTGAATAAAGCAATTAATTTTTTCATAGATTTTTTTAATTGGTTTAAAATTTAATTTTCTTTTTATGTTTATAATTTGTTGTTTATCAGTTTTTTATCTGCGGAGAGAAAGGGATTCGAACCCTTGAAACGCTTTCGGCATTTACACACTTTCCAGGCGTGCGCCTTCAACCACTCGGCCATCTCTCCTGCAAATTTTTTGCGGGTGCTAAATTACAAAAAATTTAAAATCAAAATTCGTTTTATTGTTTTTTTATTTTATTTATTCTATAAATAATTATGAAATCACTCCTCATTTTCCTTGCGGATTGGTCATTTCTCCACGAAGAGACTGTTGCATAGAGGCAATTAATTCCTGTTTTGAAATATTAGTCCCAAGTAAAAACATCAATTTTGTAATAGCCGCTTCGGTGGTAATATCAAAACCACTTACTACGCCGATTTCTCCTAAGGCAAAACTCGACGCATACTTTCCTATTTCGACAGCCCCGCCACCTTTGCATTGTGTTACGCTTACAATGACCACACCGCGTTCAATCGCTTTTTTGAGCAAGGCGATAAAAGCAGGATCGCCGGGAGCATTCCCCGAACCAAAGGTCTCCATAACAACCGCTTTTAAATCGGGAACAGAAAGTATCGCCTCTACATTTTCCAATCTGATACCGGGATATAATTTAAGAATCGCAACTCGGTTATCTAATTGTGTATGAACTTTAAGTTTTAATTTTTTATCCTTCGGGCACGGCATAATAGCATCATAATTATATTTAATATTGACGCCGACCTCAGCTAATTTTGGATAATTTGAGGAGGAAAAAGCATTAAATGTTCTTACATTATCTTTATAGGTTCTATTTCCGCGAAAAAGTGCATTGTCAAAATAGAGGCAAACTTCAGGTACGCAAGGTTCATTTTTACCATAACTGGCAGCTATTTCAATGGAATTTATAATATTGTCGCGTCCGTCGCTTCGTAAAACACCCAACGGTAATTGAGAACCGGTTAAAATAATGGGCTTTGCTAAATTTTCTAATAGAAAACTGAGTGCTGAAGCTGTAAATGACATGGTATCAGTTCCGTGTAATATCACAAACCCATCATAGGAGTCATATTTTTCTTCTATTAATTTCGCCAGTCGAATCCAAAAATTGGGATTGGTGTCTGCTGAATCAATGAGTGGCAACAATGCGTAAAAATCAATGTGGGCTTCGATGAGCCTAAGCATCGGTAAGAGCGTATAAATGTCTTTAAAATTAAACACTTCCAAAGCACCGGTTTCTGCATTTTGCACCATGCCAATAGTTCCGCCTGTATAAATAAGCAAGATTTTTCGTTTCATTTTTGCCCCTTTTAATCGACTTTATTACATATTTATATAATAAAGAGCGTTATTTACATTAAGGTTAATTGTTGGCAAAAATAGTATTATTTTTTGATTTTTTAAAACCTTTATCACCTTTTAGTCCACCCATTTTTTTCAATTTTTGTTGTATTTTTGTTTTTTAATTGAAGGCAAAATAAATATAAAAATTGTATGCTCTATTACTGGGGAGATTCGCGAAGATTTAACTCGTATAAACGTTTTTTACAGACTAAATTCGGTGGGCGTGTTCAAAAATTGGCTATTGATGCAGGTTTTACTTGTCCAAATCGTGATGGAACGGTGGGCGTTGGCGGCTGTACCTATTGTGTCAATTCTGCGTTTAATCCCTCCTATTGCCTTGCTTCTAAAAGTATTGCGCAGCAATTGCAAGAAGGAATTGAATTTCATAAAAATAGGTATAGACGAGCAGAAAACTACTTTGCCTATTTTCAAGCCTATTCAAATACTTACGCGCCGTTGGAAGATTTGAAAAAGATTTATCGACAGGCAATCGAAACTCCCTATATCAAAGGTTTGGTTATTGGGACTCGTCCCGACTGTATAGATAACGAAAAGTTAGACTATTTTGCAGAATTACAGCAGAAAATGTTCATTTCTATAGAGTATGGTGTCGAATCTTGTCGGAATGAAACGTTGCAACGAATTAATCGCGGGCATACTTTCGAGCAAGCGATTCGGGCTATCGAGGAGACGACAAAACGCGGCATTCACGTAGGAGCACATTTTATTTTCGGTCTTCCTAAAGAGAAGCCGGCAGATTGGGTGGAGGATGTTCATAAAATCAATTCGTTGCCGCTACATAGTTTGAAATTTCATCAACTTCAAATCATCAAAAATACGGCGATGGAGAAAGAGTTTTCGCAGAATCCGACAGATTTTCACATCTTCTCTTTGGAAAGCTATATCGATTTTATAACCGACTATCTGGAGTTGTTAAATCCGGAATTTGTGATAGAACGAATGGCAGGGGAGGTGCCGCCACGATTTTTAGCAGTAAATCAGTGGGGAACAATACGTTACGACACTATTTTGCAGAAAATTGAAAAAATGTTAGAAAAAAAAATGACTCATCAGGGGGCAAAATTCACTCCTCCTATTTAAGTGTTGTAGTTTTTAAGTAATGAAATGAAGCTGATTATCAGAGGCTTAGCGAATACTCCCCAAAAGTAAAGATAGTAGAAGTATAAAAATAATTTTAATTTTAATTAGGGCGTGCCCCCTCGCTACGCTCGGGGTCGGCGTCCGGCTGCAAGTCCGCAGCCGGTAGTCGTGAAGCCGCAAAGCCACAAAAAGAGCTTCTAAAGTCGCTTTTTTGTGGCAGCGGCTTCACGACTACCGGCTTTACGGGCTTTCCGCCTACCGCCTCACGCAAAAAAAACGGAATGTGCAGAACGAAAGTGGAAAAAATGAAAACAGAAAACGTTTCACTATATGCTTTCTGCAGAATTGAAATGAATGGAAAATAAGAAGAAAATAGAAAATTAACCCCCAAAAAGGGGGCATTATAAAATAAGTTTGGGTTAAAGTTCATAATATCAAGACAATAACCTTGCTTATGACTTAAAAGTCGTGGCAATGGATAATTGATAATAGAGAGATGGCATGCGTGCCATCTCTCTATTGCGTGAGGCGCTTAGGTGGAAAGCCCGCAAGGGCGGAAGCCGCTGGGGACGC
>ENA-UPXM01006055-UPXM01006055.1-activated-sludge-metagenome-genome-assembly--contig:-NODE-6055-length-11410-cov-5.143285_pt1 | contig 11410 bp, 14 predicted proteins | sample MGYA00238178_ERZ772708 | MGnify/ENA primary metagenome ERZ772708 (study PRJEB29002, sample SAMN05720212) | activated sludge metagenome | isolation source: anaerobic digester from wastewater... | reverse complement strand
CTTTCTGGCCCGCAGCCATCCGGATGCCAGGGTATTGCTCACCACATTTTCCGATACGATGGCTAACGCATTGAAGAACAGGCTTACAAGGCTGGTGAGCAACGAGCCACGTCTGGCTGAGAGGATTGAGGTCCACTCCATTGATGCCGTGGGGATTCGCCTGTACAAGGCACACTTCGGGCAGGTAAACATCGCCACTCATGATGATGTCCGGAAGCTGCTGGAAGGGGCCTCAAGTCAGGTTGAGGGGCACAAGTTCAGTCTCAGATTCCTCATAACAGAATGGGACCAGATTGTTGATGCCTGGCAGTTAGAAAGCTGGGAAGCTTACCGTGATGTCGTGCGACTGGGCCGTAAGACCCGGCTGCCTGAGCAGCAGCGTGCTGCTCTCTGGTCCATATTTAAGCGGGTCAGAGTAGGGCTGGAGGATCAAGCCAAGATCACGTATGCCGGGCTGTACGGGAAGCTGGCTCAGGCTGTTGCAAAGTCCAAGAACCCGCCCCTTGATTACGCCATTGTGGATGAGTCTCAGGACATGGGTGTCCAGTACATGCGTTTCTTCGCAGCTCTCGGAGCGAACAGGCCCAATGCACTCTTTTTTGCCGGTGATCTGGGGCAGCGGATCTTCCAGCAGCCGTTTTCCTGGAAAACATTAGGCATCGATATCAGAGGACGCTCTCGTACCCTCCGAATCAACTACCGCACCTCGCACCAGATCCGAATGCAAGCTGACCGGTTATTAGGGCCTGAGGTATCAGATGTTGACGGTAACATCGAGGACCGGAGGAGCACCGTGTCCGTGTTCAACGGCCCTGCACCCACCATACATGTTCTGGACAGCCAATCAGAAGAGAGCAGGGTTGTGTGTGAGTGGATCTCAGAACTTGCTAAGGAAGGGGTGGTTCCCCACGAGATAGGAGTCTTTGTCCGGTCTGCTGAACAGCTGGAACGGGCCATTGATGCAGTCGAAAAAACAGAGATAGCTTACAAGATCCTCGATGAGAATGTGGAGACAACCACTGGGTACATATCCATCAGCACCATGCACCTGGCAAAGGGATTAGAGTTCCGTGCTGTCGTGGTGATGGCCTGTGATGATGAGGTAATCCCCCTCCAGGAGAGGATCGAAACTGTCGGCGATGATGCTGATCTTCAGGAGGTTTACGATACAGAGCGCTACCTTCTCTATGTTGCCTGTACACGTGCACGGGATCACCTGCTCGTAACGAGTGTGGAGCCAGCTTCAGAATTCCTGGATGATCTAAGAATAAACGATATTGTCTTACAGTCTAGGAGCTATAATCCTTTATAGGTGGCGTAAGTGTTTATTTATCTTGATCATATTGTAATTTGTGGAGGATGCTCTGATTCGGGAGATCCATATAACCTCTCGGGATCTCTACCTCTTATAAGGTTAATACATAAGCGAGTCATGATGGGTATTAATCTTGAGCAAGAGAAGTTCGCATGTATCGATGTCATTAAAATCTTTACTGTTTACTTAAAAAGTAATATTATATCCAAAAGTTATTGTTAAGCACCTGGGATTAGTGACGCAAGATTGTTGATATTCACGATGGATAAAAAGGAGGACATACGATTTACCTATTCACCCTCAACGGACGGAGTCTGTTTTTATAATGACAATATTTCATTTTTCGAACATGACTGCATTTGTTGCCTAATATCAACTTACCATAGAATTAATACTGTATATCTTTTGTTAGCTTGCCGGAGAAACAATGACAGACCTGCCGGTTCATACCTTAATTTGCGATGAGAACAGAGAAGGCGGTCTGCTGCTCTGCGGTATAAACCACGGCTACAGCAAAAATGACGCTCGTCAGGATGCGGCTGGGATAGACCGTTCGGATTCGCATAAGTCGTTCTTTTCTGACAGCGAGGTGAACGACTACCCATTCAGAAACCGCATCGTGTCCTGGTTCGAATTGTGGGGCTACGAGTTGGCACGGAGCAAACCATTGGCGGGTCCGTTCGAGCGGTCTATCACTCAAACCAACTGGTTCCAGACATGCTCAAACAATGTGTGTGGCATGAACACTCAGCAAGCGTGCATTGAGTACCACGAGTCTTTCTTGAAGACGTGCGCGGCCTTGAAGCCCGGTGTTATATTCTTCTTTGGCAAAGAACTCCTGTGGGCGTTTACCTCACCTGTTCTCAGTCAGAAGTTAGAGCCAATCTTCGGAGCGCGGACTGGCGAGATCGAATGGCTTCAGAAAAATGTGTACTACAACGGGAGGTGCTGCAGGCGATTCCGGTTGGGCTTTCAACGATATGAGAGGCTTGCTGTCGTCGCTCTACCGCACGCAACCGGTGCCAAGGGCATAGCAAACGATTACATCGCGGCCTTCAAGCCTGAGATATCGGACATCATTGATGACTGGTGGGCGAAGCACAAAGAGAAGCTAACAAGGAGGTCGAGAGCGCCCGGGTAAAGCGTTATCGCGCTTTACCCGGCGCCTCACCGCTCACGATATGTGTAAATAGTATGAACAGTGGTGATCGAGAAGGGCAGTCTATGGGTATGAATCCTGACGATTTTGATTTGGCGTTCGTGTCGGAGAATTACGAAGACTTCTGTGCTGACGAAGCAAGCATTAGGAAGGGTTTTAACGCTGTTCTCAGTTGTTTTCATCTAACCGATAACTACTACAACTATTACAAAAAACATGATCCGGCCAAAGTATCTCCTTTCCCCAAGTTAAAAGATTTCCAGATCTTCTTGTCCTCGAAGACGGAATTCTTCAAAGACATTCAATGCGTCGCTAATGCCTACAAACACTTGTATACCCGTTCTGACAAGTCTTATGTCACCGTTGAATCGGGTGGCGCTGTCACAAGCATTCAGATACGAGGCAATGATGTCGTAGAAATCGATGGTTGTGCAATTAATGATGAAGGCAGGAGCATCATAGTCTATACAAGAAAAAATGGGACGAAAGTAAGGCTCAAAGAAGCTCTTGACGAGGTTCGGCGCGTTTGGGAGGCCATCTTGTAGTGAGGTCGCTGTTTAAAGTTTGGTTCAACAGAACCACATAACTGTCGAATGCAGCCGACTCCTAACAGTCGAGGCTGATCAAGCCATTAGGCGGCGCATGAGGGAGGAGAGTACGAATGAAAATTGTGAAGGATAAATATCGAGACAAGACCGTATACATCCATGTTTTAACAGAATTGGTTCGAGCGGCGCAGTATAGGGGGGCGACAACGTATCAGGATATTGCTCTCATAATGGGATTGCCTACGAGTGGTTCTCATATGGGCAAAGAAACAGGGCAGATACTGGGAGAGATATGCGAGGATGAGGTGTTAGCCGGCAGACCAATGTTAAGCTCCGTGGCTGTTGGTATTAACGGAAAGCCTGGTCCCGGATTCTTTACTCTTGCTCGCGAACTAGGCCTTTTAAAGGCGGGTGAAAACGAAGCAGACTTTTGGCAAAGACAGAGGGAAGAGGCTTATCGAGCATGGAAAAGGCCTTTGCCGAGGTCCACAAAAACCGCCTAACAAGAGCATCCAGGCGGATCCGAGCCACTGGTGCCACCGTTCGGCATTGCTATAGGTATCGCAGTAATCTAGCCCAATGAATTCAAGAGACTCCGTACTTGACCATCGATACAAGACCCCCTACAACGATCCGCGAGGGCTGTATGTACTCTCAGATGTTACATCGCCATTTGATCAGCCAAAGCTGCGATATGATTGGAATGGTCACTTGCCTCCGCAAGGGCGATCCTGGCGTTTTACGAAAGAGCGTGCAGAGGTATTAGAAGCAGAGGGTCGGATTGTTTTCTCGCCAAATGGCATGCCTCGGCTCAAGCGTTACTTGAGTGAGGCAGTGTCTAAGAAAGAACTTGAACCTAAAGCAAAAATTTCATCCAGGCTTGAAGTTATCGTTCGAACAGCAATGAAGGCAGTTGCGTTGGAGATCGCCAAGAATCCCAAATGCCTACGTGACGTTGAGTGGAGAGACTTAGAGCGGGTCATGCGCGAGGTGTTCGAAAAACTTGGATTTGAAACCGAATTAACCCGTTCTGGGAAAGATGGGGGCTTTGATTTCCGACTTGAAAGTAAGGAGCGCAGTGAAGCAAAAGTCTTCTTGGTTGAGGTGAAGCACTGGCTCTCAAGCGGGAAGAAGCCGGGAAGCAAAGTGTTATCGGCTTTGGTCGACGTGGTAGCCAAAGCAGGAGACAAAACTAAAGGACTACTTCTCTCCACGTCGGGTTTTACAGAGAATGTCCTGCATGGACGAACCGAAGTAGAACAGCAAATCGTCAGGATTGCTGGTCAGAAAAAAATTGTCTCTCTGTGTCAGAACTATTTTAGGAGCGTAGAGGGAATTTGGATCCCGACCACAGAGCTATCTGAAATGCTTCTTGAAGGAACGAACTAGATATGTCTATCACAGGTGATGCCGAACCCATCATTCCACCTGATCTGCACAAAAAGCCGCGCAGGCCAGTGAATTCAGACGTTGTGGCTATTTAATTGGATGAAAAAGAAGAAGGCAAAGTTCATTATCAGGGAGTTGCTTATCCTTGCTTGGGCAGCTTCAGTGCAGAGGGCTAAGTTGTACGGAGAGAAGAGTGAACCTGCACAGTCATCCGTTGACGCTACTAAGTTTCGGGAAGAAGTTATCAACTTCCTTCGAAGCAATATCATACCAAAATATAAAAATGGCTGTACTGAAGACCTGCATTACAAAAACATTGAATTGCTAATAGCTCATGCAAATAAAGTTGATCCTGGAATACTTTGTAAAGAAGGTTATAAGTACGGGGTAGCACAAAAACTTTTGAATCTTACATTGAAATATTACTGGTGCCTTGAACTTATCAGTGAGCCACCGCATTGTCCAATAGACAGAATCATAATAAACAAAACCAGATATAAGGGGAAGATTAACTGGACTCAAATTTCAAGAAGGTCAGAATACGAAGAAGTCATAAATGAAATACAAGCCCTGGCAAGAAAGGAAGGGCTTTCTATTCCTCAGTGGGAATTGACACACTATGGCAGAAGATAAGACCATAAGCTAATCCAGTAGATGGCTTTCAGCTGCCGGTTATTAGCACGTTCGACTTAAATTGGATTTTAGAGGAGATCCAGCAAATGTCAAACAACACTTCCGAGGAGATAAAGAAAATCCTATCATGCATTGGTAAAAAGGTATCCTTCAAATATCCAGGTAATGAAGGAGACAAACTTGGTATTCTTAAAGATAGAGCTGTTGTTGAGAGTATTAACTGCATTGGCACAGTTCTCTATTGGGATGTTGTCGACCTTATTGAGTTTAAGGGGGAGAGAGAGCCCCAATGGATACGTATTGGATATTACCGAAAGCCAAAACAATCATTAAATTGGGGCAGTCAAACGACTATTACAGAGCCGATTTCAATATGGAAAAGAATTCTAATACATGCAGCACGAGAGAAGAAATGGTTTCGTAAACTTCTTGAAGAAGTAATGAATGAATTGGAGAATGAGAGCCCAGCCCAGGACTCAAGCGGACGCGCTGCATCACACCGCTTACCCCTTCCGTTAGGCAAGAGAGGTATGAACTGAAAACACATATAAACCATCCGCTCCATGAAGCTGTTGCTGAAGAAATCCAGCGACGAATAGGTGCTTGCTTCGAACTCGTTCGGGATCCAGCTTGTGGTGGCAGCCAGCAGGTTCCCCTATTCGTAGGGCGGCAAAAATCACTTGAAACTCGTATGTGCTGTGTCGACCTGCTGGTGCTCTCTGGGGGATCAGTTCGTGCGATTGTTGAGATAGAAGAATCGGGATTCATTCCAACAAAAATATGTGGGGAATTCCTTCAGGCCGCACTTGCTACACATTTCATCCACGCTTCCCGTTTTGAAGTGGCAATTCCATATGCCGGCGAGGTCATTTTCATTCAGGTGCTCGATGGCACAAAATGCCTGAAGGCGGGCTCCCACAAGGAGTTGCAAGCAGGGCTGATCGAAGAGCAGATAAGGGATCTATTGCCCCTTCGAGGAATCACCGACTACCGGCTCTTTTTTATTCAGGGAAGAAGTGACCAATTGGGCTTGGCTTCTCTCGGTGAAGCCATAGTGTCGTGCTTTGCCTAACCATGACATCCAGCGGATAACTCAAAAAGCCGGATCCCACTGATGTTCCCAGTCATGCTATAAGAAGGAGAAATAAATTGAATACTCCTACCGAGATTGGAAAAAAATTTAGAGAAAAGATTGCTGTCCGATATCCCGTTCTCAAAGAATCAGAGATACCGACAAGTTATACACTTATTCCCATAAAGTACAAAAATAAAGCAATTGAAGAATATCACGTCATATTCTGGCATCGCTTGCTACAAAATCTTTACGATATACCAATAGAAATAGAATGCGAACTTCAGGATAAAAGCCCCCAACAAAAGACTGACCTTCAAAAGGTATCTCTCCGAAAGACGCATGAAGAGGACAATTGGGTGGCTATAGATATAGACGAGACTACGGCTATTGGAGTACAAGCCGGAAAAACCAAGCTTCTCCCTATCAACTGGAAATACCTCGTTAGGCTCCCATCTGGCGGGATTGTAGAGTTGGCTACAAGGGACAAAAACACGATTTTTTATGTAGCCCAGCTTATCCTTCCAGAACGGGACGAGAAAATTGACGGCCGGGAAGCTAAGACGTTCATCAATCTTCTGCTCGAAGAGGCAAACAGACAAAGAAATCAGTTATTCAATCCCACGAAGGAATTTGAAAGGCAGGAAGGGATACGACTATATCTACTCTTCAATGTTTATCTATCTAACTACCTTAGCGCTAAGACATTACTGGGTACAGCAGAAGCATTAGAGACAGAATTGGGGCAAGAGTTTCTAAGGTACGACGCAAGGACGTCAGATCTATTCGATGAGGAGAAAAGAAAACACATAGACCAATACATGCTTACGTGTGGTATGTATTATTGTTCCACGATTTCCTATTTCTTCATGGCTCTTGAGGGCTTTATCAACCTTGTCTTTCACTCGTTTCTGAAGAAAAGATTTAGAGACAAAGAATTTCGCACTGATCAAAGATTTGACCTCGAACAAAAACTAAGGCTGATGTCCGTCCTCTGCGAGGGCTTCAATGAAAATAGGGAATTACCTGCAGCAGTTTTTTTGGATTTTAAGAAGCTCAAGAATTACAGAAATAGCCTGTTCCATTCCAAGGTAGAGGATTCTTTGAAAGGCCTCTGTTTTGTTGAAGGCGGTTTCCTTTATACCTACGATATGGACGAATACAAAGAACATTTTCTTCCTGCCCATAAAATAAAGCTTAAGATCAGCGATGTTATTGAAGTCAAAATATTAGTGGACGCCATAGTCAATAACATCCTTGAGTCGATGGACCAAGCCACGAGGAAGACAACAGAGACATACATCTTAAGGGAATCGCAAATCCCGATTACAATCTTGGAGACAGGTGAGTTGGCACTTGGGAAAATGGGACTGTAATAGAGTGGGCATAACAGCCCCATCAACTCGGCTGCATACCTCCGTTGCACTTCATGGCCAGCCAGTTATGCGGAGGGTTCTTTAATGTAGTGGACACTAAAGATTAACAGAAAGAATTTATGTTAATAAAACAAGGGCAGGGCTTATCACCCTGCTTTTTTTGTTCCTATTAGCTTGTGATATTTATCCTTTCAGATAGCAGAACAGACTACTGGATCCTGACTTCGCTATTTTGTAGTAGCTAAGACTCGATCTGACAGTTGGTCCCCTTTCTGAAGTTCTGTCTGGTCATATCTGAACTGTCAGATCGTGACTATCACATTTTTATATTATCCTTGGCCGTAAGTTTGATATCAATCCGTGCTGTATTTTATAATGTGTCACCACCGGTTTGTAGTTCTTCAGGAGTACCGGGATAAGAGCGGGCAAAGGTAGCGGTTAAGAGCCTGCATATAATTCATGTAATTCAGGAAGGAACTTAAAGAGTTCCGTTTAGTTCATCTCATTTGTCGGTCAATCTTATATATCTTCAATTTTATTATGGATATGATTTACCCGCCCGAAAGGTAAGCGGGAGGTATGTCATATGGAGGTCGTCTGTTCGGGATGTGGGAGGATATTTGTAAGGAGCCCCCGACACCCGAGCCAATCGTACTGCTCCAGTGCGGAATGCCAGAGGAAGAGGAAAGCCCGGTGGCAGAAGCTCAAGATGTCCATGGATGCGGATTACCGTCTCAATCAGAGGACCAGCCAGGAGAAGTGGGTGGATAAGAATCCGGGCTATTGGAAGAGTTACCGGCAGAGGAAACCCGAGCAGGCAAAGAGGAACCGTCTGATGCAGGCGATAAGGAACAGGCGAAGGAAAAAAGCAGAACCGATTGCAAAGATGGACGCGTCAGAACCGAGGAAGATCCTGCCATACGGGCAGTTTTACCTGGTGCCCATGATTGCAAAGATGGACGCGTTAAAAGTGAATATCTTTGGGATACCGGCACCTTAGGAGTGATTGCAAAGAAGGACTCTATAGTCTTTTTGGCCTTTCTTGCCCTATCTCTTACGGCCGAGGAGGCGTGTCATGAAGAAGAAAGTACTTGTCCCGGAGAAGGTAAGGAAGATCCAGGGGGGCTTCAGTTACATCCCTCACCGGTTCATCGTGGACGGATATCTCGAATCCCTCCATCAGAAGGAGTTGCTGCTCTACCTGTTTTTAGTGCTGGTCTCGGACAGAAGCGGGCTGTCGTATTACAGCTATGACCGGATATGCACGATGCTTGAGCTGGACATCGAGGAATACCTTTCAGCGAGGGATTCTCTGATACGCCGACAGCTCATAGCCTTCGACGGGACCTTGTTCCAGGTGCTGGAGCTTCCGTCTCCCAGGCAAGGCGATGAGGCCCGCCATGCTTGACCGCGGGATAGTGTTCGAAATCCACCGGCTGAAGCATCTGGGGTTGCCCAATACACAGATAGCACGGGAGCTGGGTATCAACAGGGACACGGTAAGCCTGTACCTGAAACAACCCGACAGACGCCATTGCCGGAGGAAGAGATCGTCCAAACTGGACCAGCACAAGCCTTTCATTGACGGGATTCTGGAAGAACATGCCGGTGTACCGGCAACGGTGATTCTTTCACGGCTGAGAGAAAGAGGGTATACCGGGGGAATCACCATCCTTACGGATTACCTCAGGGAGAAGAAGAGGTCATCGTCCTCACGCAAGGCATTCATCCGATTCGAATCAGATCCCGGCAGGCAGATGCAGATCGACTGGGGGCACTTCGGGATAATCGCCTACGGGAATGCGAAGAGGAAACTCTCCGCTTTCGCCATAACGGAATCATACTCCCGGATGCTCTACGTCGAGTTCACCCATAGCCAGAAGCAGGACCTGCTGCACCGGTGTCTTCTCAATGCCTTTGCCTTCTTCGGGGGTACGCCCCATGAGCTCCTCGTAGACAACATGCTTACGGCAGTGATCGAAAGGCAGGGGCTGCTGGTGAGGTTCAATGATGCGTTTCTGGATTTCTTGCGGCCATTGAAGATAAACCCTGTCGCCTGCAACGTGCGCTCACCCCAGGAAAAGGGCAAGGTGGAAAGGAGTATCGGGTACTTGAGGCAGAGCTTCTGGCCGCTGCGGAAGATGCAGAACCTTGCCGATGCCAATGCTCAGGTGAGGCAGTGGCTCGATGAGATTGCCAACAGGAGGATACACGGCACTACAGGAGAAAGGCCCATGGAGCGATTCAAAGAGGTACACTTGAGGTCTCTTCCCGAGCATCTGTCCGACTGCAGTGAGACGGGAAGCGTATATGTGCACAGGGACTTTGCCGTGAGATTCGACGGAAACGATTATACGGTTCCACCGTGGACAGTGGGCAAGAGACTTCTCCTGAAGGCGGACAATGAAATGGTGAGCATCTTCTTCAAGGACAAGGTGGCAGCGGTTCATCCACGGTGCTGGGAATACAAGAAGAGGATCGAGATCCCCTCCCATGCTGAGCAGGTAAAGAGGCTTAAACGTAGACTCTGGAAAGATAGAGACATCTCCCTGTTCGCATCCATGGGTGAAGATGCGGCAACATATCTCGAAGCACTTGCGGAAGCATCCCAGCCGATCAAGAAGAACATATCGAGGCTGCTTGACTTGAGGGATGAATACGGGGTGGAATCCCTGCTCTATGCGATCAGAAAAGCTTTGCAGTTCAAGGCATACGGTGCTGATTACATCGAGAATATCCTCTACCAGGAGATGAGCCCGAAGAGGGTCCATCCGCCGGTGAAGTTGCAGGATGAAGACCTCAACAGGATACGGCTCAGCATGCCGTCGCTCGCCGAGTATGACGCATATGCGGTCAAGAGGAGTACCCCATGATGGAAGATATCATCCTCAAGTGCAGAGAGCTGAAGCTCAAGGCCTGGGTGGAAAACTTCGCGAGGGTCATGGATGAGGCCTCCAAAAAGAACTCTCCGCTGAAGCGCACCATAGAGCACCTTCTCGACCTGGAGATCGAGAAAAGAAGAAAGATCAGGATAGACACCTGCTTCAGATCTTCCAGGCTCGATGAGAAGCAGAGCATAGAGAAGTTCGACTTCTCGTTCCATCCTTCCCGGAAAGAACACAAAGCCAGGATCTTGAGGCTTCTGGACCTGGAGTTCGTCAGAGAGAAGAAGGACATCATCCTCATCGGCAATCCCGGAGTGGGAAAGACCTTCCTTGCCAAGTGCCTGGCCTATGCCTCCACACAGGCAGGCATAAAGACGCTGTTCGTGTCCACCATGGAAATGATCAACCAGCTCATAGCGGCAGAGGCGGAAAGGACCTTCCTGAAGAAGCTCCATTACTACCAGTCATTCGATCTGCTGGTCTGCGATGAGATCGGCTATCTCCCGCTGGGGTCCCAGGGCTCCAACTTCTTCTTCCAGGTCATCAGTGCACGACACCAGAAGAAGTCCACGCTCATCACCACCAACCTGCCATTCTCGGAGTGGGGAAACGTATTCGACAACACCACGGTCGCCACAGCCATTGCCGACAGGCTGGTACATAACTCCGAAATCATCATACTGGAGGGGTCAAGCTATCGAAAAAGAGACAGGAAAGAACAGAAGAAAACTGAATAGACAAAGAAGGCTGCGAACCAGACAATACGGTACATTACAACTAACCTGCTTTGAAACAGCCTGGCTGGTCACCTGCGGACTCATCCTCTCCCCGCTGCGCATTCCTTTGCCTAACCTATCTGCCTGCCTCTTTTTATACCGGTATCCTTGACGGGTTTAAAACCGGTGGTAACAATAATGAGTGAATAATGTTTAATGCCTTCCGGAATAGCAGAAAAGGCTTATGACGGGCCGCATTCAGGGCGGCTGACTGGATGGTGGGCTCGCCGACCACCCCGGAAGGCTCTTGTATGGTG
>ENA-UPXM01006054-UPXM01006054.1-activated-sludge-metagenome-genome-assembly--contig:-NODE-6054-length-11416-cov-4.297421_pt1 | contig 11416 bp, 7 predicted proteins | sample MGYA00238178_ERZ772708 | MGnify/ENA primary metagenome ERZ772708 (study PRJEB29002, sample SAMN05720212) | activated sludge metagenome | isolation source: anaerobic digester from wastewater... | reverse complement strand
AAAGAATGATTGTGAAACATGAGCTAATAACCTTTCCTGTTCCAAGGAAAATAAGACCCGGAAGAAAGGTTTAAAATCGTACGTAATATGATTTTCGAGGGTAACGGCATGAGACAAGCGGTCGATAACCACCAGTTCACTTTTGGTGTGTGTATGCTTGCCGTCGAAAGGGTGAGAGTGCGTTATCATCACCCCATTTACATAGTGCACGTGGGTAAACATCGAAATGCTTGCCTGGTACACTGTAAACAGCGTAAGGAGGAAGAAGGGCAGTAATACCTTTTTAAACAACGTTGCTCTCATGTCCTTATTGTTTGAGAGCGCAAAGATATAACTTTTAAACCGAATTACTTTGTAACCTTTGCAACAATTTCACCGCAAAGATGTTCCAGATACTTTTTATCTGTTTCATCAAAGAATGCCAATGCCTCACTATCCACATCGAGCACACCCCACACCTTATCGTCAACCATAACGGGAACAACAATCTCCGATCGCGAAAGTGAGCTGCAAGCTATGTGACCGGGAAAAGCATCTACGTCGGGAACCAGCTGCGTAACAGCTTCTTTCCAGGCAGTGCCACACACCCCTTTTCCGTACCGGATACGGGTACAAGCCACCGGACCCTGAAACGGTCCCAACACCAGCTGATCTTCTTTCACCTGATAAAAGCCCACCCAGAAAAAGTGGAACGTGCTTTTCAGCGCAGCACAAATATTGGCTAAATTAGCCGTCAGATCCGTTTCGCCATCAACCAATCCTTTTATCTGAGGAATGAGCGACTGATATTTCTCTTCTTTGCTGCCTTCTGTTATCTGTAAATCTTCTGCCATATCCGTACTTAATTATTCGCGGTTAAACAACAAACGTCCGTCTCTCTTGGCTGCCGGAACAGTCCACTCCTCGGGAATAAACTTCCATTGGTGCAAAGCTTTGGGTACAATCGTATCTTTTTCATCAATATACTGCATGAGGTAATACCGCAAATCTTTGTCTGTTGAACTGACCAGGCGCTTGGTTAAATCCTCCGCGGTGAGTCCGGCACCTTTGGTGAGCAACTCTCCTCCCCCGTTACCACGGTACGAATTGAGTGCAACCTTATACATCTTATCCATGCTGAAAGGTTTACCGTTGGCCATGCTCACAATGGTAATCTTACTACCTTTGGGCTTAGTAACATCTACCGTATAAATAATGCCGGCTGCCGAATCGAAGTTGAAACTGTAATTCTTAAAAGTACTCCGGTCATCGTGTCCGCTGAAATTGTCGTTCAGCCACAGTAAGTGATCCCAGGGAGATTTCATCTGATTCGTCCACCAGTAATAAGATTCTTCGAGGTAATTCTTAATCTCTTCACCCGAAAGCATCATGGTATAGAGCATGTTTTCATACTTGTACAAGTTAAACATATCACTGACACGAACATCCCCTTTATTAATCTTTGCATCGAAAGAGAGCGGCGCGGTAAAAGAAATTTCCGCTCCGGATATTTCAAGTTGCAGTTCATGTATGAGGTCAACGAAGGCCGAAGGACCCAAGTATGCCTCCCACGAACTAATGGTTTTCGTAAAGTAACCGATTCGCTTAGACACAAACTCATTCAAAGCAGTAAACTGCGGGCTGAACTTAGTCATAAAATCGGGGCAAGGAGTAAAAGCATTCATATCCGTAAGTTCTCCTTTCACCTCCATATCCCTAACACGGCCATGTTTCACTTTCACCTTTACCGTAACATTGCTCACCAACTCAGCATTATTAGCCGGATCAATAATCAATACCGAATCACCTTTTACGTTAGCTATCTTTTTGCAATCAGCTATGTGATCGTGCCCAATCATCACGATATCAAAACCCGGCACGTTGCGTGCCACGTCAAGCGAAGCATTTTCCTTGTATTTGCCGCCAATCATCATCGACTCCTGTCCGGCGTGAAACAGACCGATCACAATATCCGGACGCTCTTTATCGCGAATCACCTTCATCCACTTGCGGGCCGACTCTTCCATGTCGTCAAACCGCAATCCGTGCCACAGGTTTTCGGAAAGCCAGGCAGGAATGGCCGGAGTGATAAGTCCCAATATCGCGATCTTAATCCCCGAACGTTTCATAATGGTATAAGGAGGAAGATAAGGTTCACCGTCGGAAGTACGAATAATGTTGGCACCCAACACAGGGAAATTACACTCGTTAATCCAGCGGTCATACACATTGTGTCCGGTTTCCACGTCGTGATTTCCCATATTGCCTACATTGTAACCCATGTAGTTCATCATGTCTGCACAAACATGAGTCGATACGGTGTCAATGTAGTTATAATAATACGAAGACGGCTGTCCCTGAAGAATGTCTCCGTTATCCATAAGAACCAGATTCTCACCGTAGTGCTGGCGTTCCTTCTTCACAAAAGCCGCCACACGTGCCATACTACCAATCCAGTCTTTCTGTAACGTAAAACTATATGGGAAGTAGTTTCCATGCACATCACTCGTTTGCACAAATTTCAGATCAATGACCTTTTCCTGAGCCTCAAGGGCAGATGCCGACGATAAGAAAGCCAATGAACCGACAATAACCTTTAACTTCATATTATTTTTGATTACTTATTTATTTAACGATAGGGTGAGTAAACACAAAACGTGCCCCTTTAGTATAGGCAGGATCCACCCAAATTTCCCCTCCCCATTTTTGTATTATCAATTTGCAGATAGACAGCCCCAGTCCGGTGCCCTGAGCAAAGTCATTGAGTTTTATAAAACGTTCAAAGACAACCTGATGCTTCTCGTGTGGAATGCCACAGCCGGTATCGGATACGGTAAACTCAATGAACGATTCATTCACGCTGACCTCAAGCGTAATAGCCCCTTGTTTGGTAAACTTATCGGCATTCGAAAGTAGATTGAGGATAACCTGTTGCAAGTACTGCACTTCCACCTTAGCCACGTAACTCTCCAGAGAGGAAGCGAAACGGAAATGATTTTCAGAGCTATCGGCAAAGTTCAGCGAAAGTAATAACTGCTTGCAAAATTCAACGACATCACACTCCTGATATTTAAATTCAACGTTCTCGCTTTCCAGCGTAGACACCTCAATGATGTCATTAATCAGTTTAAGTAATAAGTCCGAATTGCGTTGAATGATACTCATGTACTGTTTTTGCTCCTCGGGTGAATAGCCTCCACCAAGCAACACTTCGGAGAACCCGACTATAGCATTAAGAGGAGTACGTATTTCATGGCTGATGTTCGCCAGGAAAGATGACTTTAAACGACTAGACTCTTCTGCAGCCTCTTTGGCAACACGTAATTCCTGTTCAGAAACCTCTAGAGAGTCTTTTAGTTTTTTGGTGCGCAGGAAGAACCAAAGCGAAACGATAAACCCAATAACTAAAAAAAGCAGGAATGCAACAAACGCCCACAGATGGTATTTATATTGTTCGTACAACGTAAGGGGCTTATTGATATAACTATAATCGCTACCTTTCAACACATCAAGTGAAAGTTTCCTGTCATTCACGCGAATGTAATCAAACATCATCTGATTCTCCACGAAATTGGCTTTCATATCATAGTTCTTGGGCTTCTCCAGAACCTCAACAGCTTCGCGAGCTAGCGAACGACCAAAAATAAAATACGTAGGCATGACACCTCCCAACGCCCAGCTGCCAAAACCGGCGTTCGAAAGAGTGAACACCGGAAGTTCAGGATTGGCGTCCATCATCACATAAGAAGCATTGCGCATAAAGAATTCACCCTTCGCATCAATTTTCCATGCTCCAATCAATAATACAGTATGGGGTGGAAGGCTGCGCAGCTGGTCAACAATGGTATACAGCGTGTGATGTCGCCCATCAAGCTGAATTAACCGCAGATCTTCGTATTTGGTCATTTCCTGCCGAACGAATGCCTGAAGCGCCACACCACCGTAGCTGTTATCAGACAAGAAGGCAATGTTTTTAGTTTGAGGGTATAGCTTTCTGATTAGCGAGATATTTGCATCTACATCATAGTTATACAAATACCCACCACGAATGGGATAACGCACCTTACCGTCGGACACATCAATGGAACGAGGTTGCCAGTTGGCTGCCCGGGCACTGTCAACCGGCAGATCGATGATGCGTCTGCTCACCATGCCACATATCACCGGGATGTCTTTCAATAATGGATTTTCCTGAGATTGATAGGAGATAAAAGCCTCCTGCCCTACCAGAACTATGAGACGAGGACGTAATGAATGAATATACTTATGGAGAATAGCCTGCATGCGTCCTTTCCACTTAGGTGATTCCTGAAAGCTTTGACAGTTCATGTTTTCTATCACCACATTCTCTGTTCCACCCAACCTCCGATACTCATCCATAAACTCCGAGATGTTATTGGAAGTTCCTTGTGCATCGGCATTATAAGAATTTATAATTAGTATATTGGGACGGGCAGCCGCCAAAACTGCACTCGCCGGATGAACGAGTAAGAATACCAGAGCAAGCGATAGCAAATATTGCTTATTAATACTAAACTTTGCCATTAGGGAGGGGGTATATCTTTATTATTTCATTTGCAAATATAGCATATTTTTGCATTTTCAAAAAGATTAAATGAATATATTTGCAAACAAATCCCATAAAACATAAAAAAATGAAAAATTACCAGTTACTGATTTCCACAGCACTCAACATAACCGAAAGACAAGTGGAAAGTACACTTAATCTGCTCAACGAAGGGGCTACAATACCCTTTATAAGTCGTTACCGCAAGGAAATGACCGGCGGATTGGATGAAGTACAGATTGGAAATATCAAAGAACGATACGACAAATTATGTGAAATCACCAAAAGAAAAGAAACAATCATTAACACAATAGAAGAGCAGAATAAACTAACTCCCGAGCTTAAAAAGAGAATAGAAGAAACGTGGGAAAGCAGTACGCTGGAAGACATATACCTTCCGTTTAAGCCCAAAAGAAAGACAAAAGCCGAGATAGCCAGACAGAAAGGACTGGAACCTTTAGCTATTACGCTTATGATGCAAAGGGAAAATAACCCGGAAGAAAAGGCTGCTCAATTTCTAAAAAATGGTTTAAAAGATATAAACGAAGCCATCAAAGGCGCACAAGATATTGTAGCTGAGATGGTTAATGAAGACGAACAGGCACGTAACACGGTGAGAAACCTTTTCGGTCGTCAGGCTGTGATTTCTTCCAAAGTGATCAAGGGTAAGGAGGAAGAAGCTATTAAATACCGCGATTACTTCGACTTCTCGGAACCGTTGAAGCGTTGCAGTTCGCATCGACTGCTTGCCATCCGCAGAGGAGAATCGGAAGGCTTGCTCAAGGTAAGCATCAGTCCGGACGATGAAGAGTGCGTTGGCCGACTGGAACGTATGTTTATACGTAGTAACAATGCATGTGCCCGTTACGTTGCCGAGGCATTGCAAGATGCATACAAACGCTTGCTAAAACCATCCATAGAAACCGAGACGGGAAATCTCAGCAAAGAAAAGGCTGACGACGAAGCCATACGCGTGTTCACAGAAAACCTGAAACAATTGTTGCTGGCTGCTCCCCTGGGACAGAAAAGAGTGTTGGGCATCGATCCGGGATTCCGAACGGGCTGTAAGGTGGTATGCCTGGATGCACAAGGTAACTTGTTGCACAACGAAAACATATACCCTCATCCGCCGGTGAACAAAACAGGAGAAGCTGCTTCCAAAATCAGGAAGATGGTGGAGGCTTATAACATAGAAGCCATAGCCATCGGCAACGGAACGGCAAGCCGCGAAACGGAAGAGTTTATCACCAACCAGCAATTCGACCGCAAGTTACAGGTTTTCGTGGTGAGTGAACAGGGTGCATCCATCTATTCGGCTTCGAAAGTGGCGCGCGACGAGTTCCCCGATTACGATGTAACGGTAAGGGGGGCCGTGTCTATAGGCAGAAGGCTCATGGATCCGCTGGCCGAGCTGGTTAAGATTGATGCCAAATCAATCGGTGTGGGACAATACCAACACGATGTAGACCAAACCAAGCTGAAGAAAGCACTCGATCAAACGGTAGAGAATTGTGTGAATCTGGTCGGCGTAAACTTGAACACGGCAAGCAGTCACCTGCTTACTTATATTTCGGGTTTGGGACCTCAGCTGGCGTTGAACATCACCAACTACCGGGCAGAGAACGGTGCGTTTGCATCACGCAAGGAGCTGATGAAAGTTCCCCGTATGGGTGCCAAGGCGTTTGAACAATGTGCCGGTTTCCTGCGTATACCCAACGCCAAGAACCCGCTCGACAATACCGCCGTGCACCCTGAAAGTTATCACATCGTAGAGAAAATGGCCAAAGACCTGGGGTGTACCGTTGCCGAGCTGATAGCCAACAAAGAGTTAAGAGGGCGCATCGACTTGAAGCAGTACATCACTTCAACCGTAGGGTTGCCAACGCTGAACGATATCATGCAGGAGCTCGACAAGCCGGGAAGAGATCCGCGAGAAACGGCCAAAGTGTTTGAATTCGACAGAAGCATACGCACACTCGACGATTTACGCGAAGGCATGATACTACCCGGCATCGTGGGCAACATCACCAACTTCGGCGCTTTTGTTGACCTGGGTATCAAGGAAAACGGATTGATACACCTCTCGCAAATGGCCGACAGGTACATATCCGATCCTTCCGAAGTCGTATCCATTCATCAGCACATCACGGTGAAGGTACTCAGCATAGACAAGGAACGCAAACGCATACAACTCACTTTAAAGGGAATAGAGTAAGTAACAAATCCTTTTGAAATACAATAGTTTGTTAACACGGTAAGCAAATTAGCTATAAAATACAAAAAGTTAATTTGCTTACTGAACTATATTGCTATATTTGTCTAAACATTTATTTTGTACCATGAAAAGAAGACATCTATTAGTCGTTTTAATGATTGTGACGGGTGCTGTTAACTCAGTAGCCCAAGTGAGTAAGACCTTCTTCGTGAGCAAAGCCGGACAGATGATTTCCGCACTGACCGAAGAAGAGGCTCGCAGCGTAACACACCTCACGCTTACCGGCAAAATCAATGCAATCGACTTCAGGCATCTTCGTGATGACTTTAGCAGTCTGGAAGTTTTAGACATATCGAATGCAGAGATAAAGATGTATATGGGTAAAGACGGCACGTACCCCGATAAGTTCTACGTATACCCTCCCAACTGCGTTCCGGCTTATGCCTTCTGCAAACAAGAAAACGGAGCATACAAAGGCAAAACCACGCTGCGCAAAGTGGTGCTTTCCGAAAAGACGCGCAACATTGAAGATGGTGCATTCAAAGGATGCGAACAACTTAGCATCTGCCAGATAAAGAAGAAAACCCCTCCCAACCTGCTGCCCGAAGCATTGGCTGACAGTGTAACCGCTATCTTCGTACCGCTGGGTTCTAGTGACGGCTATCGCCTAAAGAAGAGATGGGAAAACTTTGCCTTTATTGAAGGTGAACCGGTAGAAGCCACCATTCAGGTAGGACTGATGAGCAGTCTAGAAAACGAAATTATGAAAGCAGGCTTTCAGCCGAAGAACATTAACTTCCTCACCGTGGAAGGTAAACTGGACAATGCAGACTTTAAACTGATACGCGATTACATGCCCAACCTGGTTTCCATTAACATGGAGAAAACCAATGCCACCGTTATTCCCGAATTTACGTTTGCACAGAAGAAATATTTGCTGCGCATGCAACTGCCCTCACACCTGAAATCCATTGGACAAAGAGCTTTCAGCAATTGCAGCCGTCTGAGCGGAACACTCGAGTTGCCCGAAACGGTAACAGCCATTGAGTATGGTGCCTTTATGGGATGCAGCAACCTACATTACGTAGTAGCAAAGGGAAATCGCATCACTACATTAGGCGATAACCTGTTTGGCGAAGAGAATAGCAAGCTCGTTTATAAGAGATAAACCGCTCATTCCCTCATAAAATGAATAAAAAAAAGTATCACCAAGTATCACCAACCTTTTAGCGACTTGATAATCAGATTATTAGGTGTGACACTTGGCTAAAAAAAAGTGTCACCAAGTATCACCAAGTATCACCAACTTTTTCGCATTGATTCCTTACAATATAATGCCAACTAAACCCTTTAGATAGAGGATTTCAGTTAGCATGCTTACCTGATTTATTTTGCAGGTGAGCAATTTTCGTCTCCACCCGGATCTACACATTTCGTACACCCCGGTGTACGATAGCAATACACCCGGATGTACAGCATGTGTACACCCGGGTGTATAAAAGATTTTGTAACGAGCAAATCGTTATCCCTCACCGTACATTCTGGTACGAATCTCCTTGATGTGGTCCGATGTAATATAATCATCATACTCCATCATCTTATCAATCACACCATTCGGTGTAAGTTCAATCACACGGTTGGCCACTGTCTGAATAAACTCGTGGTCATGTGAGGAGAAAAGTATATTACCCTTGTAAGCCTTCAGGTTATTGTTGAAAGCCTGAATAGATTCCAGGTCAAGGTGGTTGGTCGGCGTGTCAAGGATAAGACAGTTGGCGCTTTTCAGCTGCATGCGCGCAATCATACAACGCATCTTCTCACCTCCCGAAAGCACGTTAACCTTCTTCAGAACCTCTTCGCCCGAGAAGAGCATACGCCCCAGGAACCCTTTCATGTACACCTCGTTGCCCTCACCAAACTGACCCAACCAGTCCACCAGGTTCAAATCAGTATTAAAATATTCCGTATTATCAACCGGTAAATAAGCCGTAGTAATGGTTACACCCCAGCTGAAATGACCGCTATCGGCCTTCATCTTATCGTTAATGATTTGAAAGAAAGCAGTCATGGCACGCGGGTCTTTCGACAAGAACACAATCTTGTCACCTTTCTCCACGTTGAAGTTCACATCACTGAACAGCACCACACCATCTTCCGTCTTCTTGCTCAAGCCCGAAACCTCCAGAATCTGGTTACCCGGTTCACGTTCGGGAGTAAAGATGATACCCGGATACTTGCGTGAAGAAGGTTTGATTTCCTCCACATTAAGCTTTTCGAGCATCTTTTTGCGACTGGTAGTTTGCTTACTTTTTGAAACATTGGCACTGAAACGACGAATAAACTCTTCCAGTTCCTTCTTCTTCTCTTCAGCCTTAGCCTTTTGGTTTTGCTGCTGACGCAGTGCCAGCTGACTGGATTCGTACCAGAAACTATAGTTACCGGCAAACATATTAATCTTACCGTAATCAATGTCCACCGTATGCGTACAAACCGAGTCGAGGAAGTGACGGTCGTGACTTACCACCAACACCGTATGTTCAAAATTAGCCAGATACTCTTCCAGCCACATAACCGTTTCCATGTCGAGGTCATTGGTAGGCTCATCGAGCAACAGATTGTCGGGATTACCATAAAGAGCCTGTGCCAGCATGACACGCACCTTTTCCTTACCACTCAAATCGCCCACTAAAACGTAGTGCTTATCCTCCTTCACACCCAGTCCGCTAAGCAACATGGCAGCATCACTCTCGGCATTCCATCCGTCGAGTTCAGCAAATTTCTCTTCAAGCTCAGACACCTTGAGCCCGTCTTCGTCTGTAAAATCTTCTTTGGCATACAGCACTTCACGTTGCTTCATGATATCCCAAAGCACACTGTGTCCCATCATCACGGTATCCATTACCGTAAAGGCATCCCACTTAAAGTGGTCCTGGCTTAAAACGGACAAACGTTCGCCCGGACCTTGCATGATTGTTCCCGTTGTTGGGTCCAGATCACCGTAAATAGTACGTAAAAAAGTTGATTTTCCGGCACCGTTGGCACCGATAATGCCGTAGCAGTTACCACTGGTAAATTTAAGGTTTACATCATTAAACAATACCCTTTTACCAAACTGTACCGATACATTTGAAACTGTAATCATTCTATGTTTTTTGTTATTTAGTTCCTATCTCAATCTGATTCGGCGGCAAAGGTAGTCATTTTTAATGAATTATAGCGCATGCCGGGGGTGTCAATCTGACATAAAAGCATTACCTTTGCCGGCCGTAATGGCAACTTATGTTAATTGGCAAAGTTTTTGTTGGCTAAAAAGCAGACATTCTGTCCTGCATAGGGCAACATTCATGAATTACAATGAAAAATAATACAATAAATATGGATCCAAAAGAAAAAGAAACCCTTAACGAAGAGCAGTTAAATACAGAAGAAACAACGGATTGTACAGACGCACCGCAAGAAGAAGCGGCTGCCAACGATACAAACCAAAACCAAGGTGAAGAAACTCCCGTTCTGTCGGTAGAAGAAGAATTGGCGCGCCAGCTGGAAGAAGCCAATGCAACCATCGAAGAGCAAAAAGACAAATACCTTCGCCTGTCTGCCGAGTTCGACAACTACCGCAAAAGAACACTCAAAGAGAAAGCCGAGTTGATTTTAAACGGTGGCGAGAAAAGCATCAGCAGCATCCTGCCCGTTATCGACGATTTGGAGCGTGCCATTAAAACAATGGAATCGGCAACCGATGTGCAAGCCGTAAAAGAAGGAGTTGAACTTATCTACAGTAAGTTCATGGGCATTCTCGGGCAGAATGGAGTGAAAGTTATTGAAACAAATAACCAGATTCTCGACACTGATTACCATGAGGCTATCGCTGTAATCCCCGCACCGTCTGAAGAACTAAAAGGCAAGATTCTGGATTGCGTGCAGACGGGATATGTACTGAACGAAAAAGTAATCCGTCACGCTAAAGTGGTTGTAGGAGAATAAGTTATGGAGAAAAGAGATTATTATGAAGTGCTTGGCGTCAGCAAAGACGCTACGGCCGATCAGATAAAAAAGGCATACCGAAAAAAGGCCATTGAGTTCCATCCCGACAAAAACCCGGGAGACAAAACGGCAGAAGAGAAGTTTAAAGAAGCTGCCGAGGCATACGATGTTTTGAGCAACCCCGATAAGAAAGCCCGTTACGATCAATTCGGACACGCGGGCATGGGCGGTGCAGCCGGCAACGGCGGACCGTTTGGCGGTGGCTTTGGTCAGAACATGTCTATGGACGACATTTTCTCTATGTTTGGCGATATTTTTGGCGGACATTCAGGCTTCGGAGGCGGTTTCGGCGGCTTTGGCGGTGGCGGTGGTGGCCAGCAGCAGCGTCGTTTTCGCGGTTCCGACCTACGTGTGAAGGTGAAACTCAACCTGAAAGAGATTGCCAATGGCGTTGAAAAGAAGTTCAAACTGAAGAAATACGTGCCTTGTTCGCACTGTCACGGCAGCGGCGCAGAAGACAACAGCGGTTCGGAAACCTGTCCAACCTGTAAGGGAAGCGGAACGGTGATACGCAACCAGCAAACCATTCTGGGCACGATGCAAACCCGCACCACCTGTCCTACTTGCGGTGGCGAGGGCAAGATTGTGAAAAACAAATGCAAGCATTGCAA
>ENA-UPXM01006046-UPXM01006046.1-activated-sludge-metagenome-genome-assembly--contig:-NODE-6046-length-11434-cov-8.184638_pt1 | contig 11434 bp, 13 predicted proteins | sample MGYA00238178_ERZ772708 | MGnify/ENA primary metagenome ERZ772708 (study PRJEB29002, sample SAMN05720212) | activated sludge metagenome | isolation source: anaerobic digester from wastewater... | reverse complement strand
GTAAATTTCATGCAAGATTCCTCATGGATAAAAGTTAAAAATAAAAAAATTAGGATTGGTTAAGGTTCACTTGGCGCAAGCGCTTGTATGCTCAACGCGTGAATTTTATTAGGAATTAAGTCGGCAACCAGTTGATAAATAAGACGATGCCGCATTATCTGCGATTTTTGAGAAAAATGCGAGCTTGTTATTTTCAGTTTAAAATGTCCGCCGCCAGTATTGCCTGCATGGCCCTGGTGCTGGGCGCTTTCATCAAGGATTTCCAACTGACTGGGTTCTAAACTTTGCAGGCGGTCAGTAATTTCTGTAATTAAATTCATGACGCTTGCTTAGGGTAGCGTTTTGCGAAAAGGTTTCACAATCACGTTGGCATAAACGCCAGCGTGAACAAAAGGGTCATCATTTGCCCAGGCATCTGCTTCCGTTTGGCTTGAAAATTCAGCCACGATTAAACTACCGCTATAGCCTGCAGGCCCTGGGTCGGTGCTCTCGATCGCTGGAAAAGGCCCTGCTAACAGCAAACGACCTGCCTCTTGCAAGGCATTCAGGCGAGCCAAATGCGCGGGCCGAGCGCTCAGCCGTTTTTCAAGGCTATTGGGTGTATCTTCAGCGATGATGGCATACCACATTATTTGGAGTCCTCTTTCGGCAAATATTTATTGAGCATGAGTGTTTGCACAATAATAAACACAAACATAATGCCTGTGGCACCAAATAGCTTAAAGCTCGCCCAAGTGTCAATGGAGTAATTAAAGGCCACGTATAAATTGAGGATGCCTAGCAATATAAAAAAAACCGCCCAAGAATAATTTAATTTTTTCCAGACTAATTCTGGCAGTTCCATCGCGTGACCCATCATGGCTTTGATGAGGTTTTTATGCCAAAACAGCTCTGCGGCAATCAGCACCACCGAAAATAGCCAGTAAAGCACCGTTGGTTTCCATTTAATAAAACCGTCATTTTGAAAATATAAAGTCATGCCACCGAGTAACACAATAAGCGCTGCGCTGATGAGTAGCATGTTATCCACTTTGCCGTGTTTAACTTTAACCCAGGCCACTTGTATCACCGTGGCAATAATCACCGCCACCGTGGCCAGCATCACCGGCACCAAATCAGGTTTTACGGTAACTGCTAGTCCTAAAGCCGCAAAAATTTCTGCTAACCAAAGACCGGCTGATGCGGTTTTTTCAGCCACTTTTAAGGTGATGAAGAACATGAGCACCGGAAATAAATCAAATAGGAATTTTTTCATGAGGGATAATTTTTGTGTTGGCGAATTAAATCAGAAATGGACGCTTAAAAAAACATCAATGTATAACAGTGCTTTAGCGAAAAGCGTTATTTTGCTATGATAGCTGAGATGCCGCAAGGAATAATTTTAACGTTTAATTCTAAATATTAGGCGTATGCGCATTTAATTTACATTTGATTGGGCTTATGTCGCTAAAAATAGATTTACACTGCCACTCTACCATTTCTGATGGCATGCTTGCACCTGAAGACTTGGTTGCATACGCAGCGAGGCAAGGCGTGAATGTGCTGGCATTGACCGACCATGATGACACCGGTGGACTGAAGCTGGCAAGGCAGGTGGCTGATGAACATGGCATTACTTTTATCAATGGCGTTGAAATTTCTGTTACTTGGAAAAAACGTACCTTGCATATCGTCGGTTTGAAAATCAATCCAGATAACGAATCCTTAAAAAGCGCATTAAATCAAGTACATATTGACCGTGATGCGCGTGCAAGAGAAATGGCCGAAAGTCTTGCCAAAGCCGGTATTCCAGATGCCTACGAGGGCGCAAAAGCCATTGCCAAGCAGGCGATTATCACCCGTGTACATTTTGCCCGTTTTTTAGCTGAAAAAGGCTATGCCAAAGACACCAAATCAGTCTTCAAAAAATATCTGGTCAAAGGCAAACCCGGCTACGTGAATCATCAATGGATGACCTTGGAACAGGCAGTAAAACTCATTTTAGACAGCGGCGGTATTCCGGTGATTGCGCATCCGGGTCGTTATGATTTAGGTATCATCAATATGTTGCTGTTGATGCATGAGTTTAGAAGTTACGGCGGCGTGGCGATAGAAGTGGTGACAAGTAGTCACACACCGCCTCAATATCAGCAATTTGCAAAACTGGCGCATCAGTTTGGGTTAAAGTCGTCACAAGGGTCGGACTATCACGGGCAAGGCATCAGTTTTATGGAAATGGGCTATTTGCCGCCCCTGCCTGCCAATTGTGTGCCGGTGTGGCAAGATTGGCCCGAAGTGCAGGTTGTCGCTGCGTAAACCATGTCACAGCTATTCAATATTCATTTAGAAAATCCACAGCCGCGTTTAATTGCGCATACGGCAGAAATTTTACGTGAAGGCGGTGTGATTGCGTATCCGACTGATTCTGGATACGCACTGGGCTGCATGTTGGGTTTTGCTGATGCGCAAGCGCGTATTCGTCAAATTCGCGGCGTGGATGATAAACATCTGTTCACGCTGGTGTGTCGCAATTTAAGTGAACTGGGAAATTATGCAATCGTCAGCAACAGCCAGTTTCGTTTGCTCAAAGCGAATACCCCTGGGGCGTATACTTTTATTTTAAATGCGACAAAAGAAGTCCCGCGCAAATTGCAGCATCCAAAACGCAGTGCGGTGGGTATTCGTGTACCGCAACATACCGTGGTGCAAGCCATATTAGAAGCCATTGATGCGCCACTATTGAGCATGACTTTACACATCGCAGGTGAATACGATGTGTTGAGCGAAGCATGGGAAATCCGTGAGCGTTTAGAGCGTTTGGTTGATTTAGTGATAGACGCAGGACATTGCACGCCAGGGGCTACTTCGGTAATCGATTTGACTGCTGAAGCACCAGTGCTGATTCGTGCTGGGCAGGGCGATTTAGCGCCTTTTGGCTTAAACGAAGTAGATTAAACCCGCGTCTAAACTCAATAACATCTTTATAGAAAAGAAAATTAAAATGGAACTATCCATCATACAAAAAATAATCATTTATGCAATTCCAATTATATTTGCCATTACCGTGCATGAAGCCGCGCATGGTTATGCGGCAAGACATTTTGGCGACATGACGGCTTTTAATGCCGGGCGCATTACCCTAAACCCTATCAAGCATATTGACCCATTCGGCACCATTTTACTACCAGCTTTAACGGTCATATTGGGCGGTATTTTATTTGGCTGGGCAAAACCCGTTCCCGTTAATTTTGGCGCGTTGCGTAATCCTAAAAAAGATATGCTTTGGGTAGCAGCTGCGGGGCCAGCTTCAAACTTTATCATGGCGGTATTTTGGGCATTGATGTTTAAGTTGGCTCTCAGCGCACCAGAAGCCATCGCTGTGCCGCTTGGACTCATGGCAAAAGCGGGGGTGAGCATCAATATTGTGCTGATGGTGTTAAATTTATTGCCACTGCCACCACTAGATGGCGGTCGCATTGCGGTGAGCTTATTGCCGCATCATTTAGCAAGGCCTTTTGCGCAAATTGAACGTTACGGCTTTTTTATTTTAATCGCACTACTTTTTACAGGCGTGTTAGGTATGGTGCTGGGCCCGTTGGTCAATCTTACTTCTAACTTCATCTACAGTTTTGTTAACTTGTTATAATCATCACCTATTTTATTTAAGGTTATTCACTACATGGCAATCGAACGCGTTTTATCGGGCATGCGCCCAACAGGCAACCTGCATTTAGGGCATTACAACGGCGTACTCAAAAACTGGATTCGTCTGCAGCACGAGCATGAATGCCTGTTTTTTGTGGCCGATTGGCACGCCTTAACCACGCATTACGATACGCCAGAAATTATTGAAGAGTCAGTGTGGGAAATGGTCATCGACTGGCTCGCTGCTGGCGTTGACCCAGCTAACGCCACTATTTTTATACAATCAAGAGTGCCAGAACACGCTGAATTGCACACTTTACTCAGCATGATTACCCCACTCAGCTGGCTAGAGCGCGTGCCCACTTATAAAGACCAACAAGAAAAATTATCCAGCAAAGATTTATCTACCTACGGCTTTTTAGGTTACCCCTTGCTACAAAGCGCCGATATTTTAATTTACAAAGCTACGCAAGTACCGGTGGGCGAAGACCAAATTCCGCATATTGAATTTACCCGTGAAATTGCTCGCCGCTTTAACCACATTTACGGTAAAGAAAAAGGCTTTGAAGAAAAGGCTGAGGCTGCCATTAAAAAGCTGGGCAGCAAACGCGCAGCATTATATGAAGAAATGCGTAACGCCTACCAACAAAGCGGCGATGAAGAGGCTCTAGAATCTGCGCGCGCCATGATTGAAGAACAACAAGGTATGAGCATGGGCGATAAGGAACGCCTGCTCGGCTATTTAGAAGGCGGCGGTAAAATTATTTTGGTAGAGCCAGAATATAAACTCACCCCAGCCTCAAAAATGCCGGGTTTGGATGGGCAAAAAATGTCCAAGTCATACAATAACACCATTTCATTGCGTGAAGACCCGGAGGCAATTACCAAAAAAATCAAAACCATGCCCACAGACCCGGCGCGCATTCGCCGTACCGACCCAGGCGACCCAGCCAAATGCCCCGTTTGGCAGCTGCATGAAATTTATTCCGACGAAACCACCCAACAATGGGTGCAAAATGGCTGTAAAAATGCCACGATTGGCTGCATAGAGTGCAAAGGCCCAGTGATTGAAGGTGTATTAAAAGAACTCAAACCCATTCAAGAACGCGCCGCACAATATGCCGAAGACCCGACTTTAGTGAAAAATATTGTCGCAGAAGGGTGTGAAAAAGCCCGTAAATTGGCGCGTGAGACCATGCGAGATGTACGGGACGCGATGGGTTTGAGTTACAGTTAAGAGCAGTCATTTTGCTAGAAACTTCCTTCAACGCAAAAATCAAAGGCGAAACGTTAAGCGAGCTTCCGGAAGATTTATACATTCCGCCAGATGCGCTGGAGGTGTATTTAGAGTCGTTTGAAGGCCCGCTCGATTTATTGTTGTATCTCATCCGCAAGCATAATCTGGATATTCTGGATATTCCCATGGCGGATTTAACGCGCCAATATATGGTATACGTAGAAAAAATGCAGGCGATTAAGCTGGAGTTAGCGGGTGATTATCTGCTGATGTCGGCCATGTTGATTGAAATTAAATCGCGCATGTTGTTGCCAAAACCTGCCGAAATTGCTATTGATGACGACCCACGCGCTGAGCTAGTGCGCCGTTTGATGGAGTATGAGGCGATTAAACTCGCCGCCCAGCGTTTAGATGACATGCCAAAAGTGGGTGAAGAGTTTGCGGTGGCGGCGGCGTATTATCAGCATATCAGCGAAATTAAACCACCTGAAGTAAGTTTAGATGAACTGGCAGAAGCGTGGCGCAATGTGCTAAAACGCGCCAAACTCAATAGCCACCATAAAATTGGCAGAGCCGAGTTGTCCGTGCGCGAGCACATGAGCCAAATTTTACGCCGTTTAAAGGCCGATGGTTTGGTAGAATTTTCACAGTTGTTTGATGTGGTGAACGATGGTTTGCCAAAGCTCGTGGTGAACTTTTTAGCCATTTTAGAGCTGGCAAAAGAAGGTTTAATCCGCATTACGCAGCAAGAAGCTTTTTCACCGATTTATTTGCAGGTGAATGGGTAGGAGCGCAATTTATTGCGCGAATGCGGCTTGTAATGTGTGCGGGTTTCGCGCAATAAATTGCGCTCCTACATTGAATTGCATATTTTGAGAAACACGATGAAAGAACCAGAAAACATCATAGAAATGAAGCAAGTGCTGGAAGCCGCCTTGCTCACCTCGCCACAGCCTTTAAGCTTAGATGATATGCTCAAGCTGTTTGCTGGTCGCATGGAGCGCGCGACTTTGCGCATGGTGTTGGATGAGTTGAAGATAGATTGGGATGCTCGCACTTTGGAGCTGGTGCAGGTGGCAACGGGTTATCGCTTTCAGGCCAAGGCCGAATATAGCGAATTTATTGCGCGACTCAATCCAGAAAAACAGCCCAAATATTCACGCGCGGTGATGGAAACGTTAGCGATTATTGCCTACCGTCAGCCTGTGACGCGCGGCGATATTGAGGAAATTCGCGGTGTGGCGGTAAACCCGAACGTGATGCGCCAATTGCAAGAGCGCGATTGGATAGACGTGGTGGGACAGCGTGAAGTGCCCGGAAGGCCATCCTTGTATGCCACCACCAAACATTTTTTAGATGATTTGAATTTACGTTCATTGGCCGAATTGCCACCGATGGAAGATTTTGCACAGCAGGAAATGCCGTTGGATAGCTAGTTATACGCTTTAATATCGTTCGCCCTGAGCTTGTCGAAAGGCATTGTGATTCGACAAGCTCAGCACGAACGGATATTCTTTAGGCATACTTTAAATAAAGCAATTATCAGCTTATGCGGTAAAATGCCAGTTATTCAATTAAGTTAGTAAATCACTATGGCACGTCCCTTTAAAACCCAGCGCGACCCACAGGCGACCCCGCGTCGCCCCAAAACCGATTTCAAGAAAATTGAAGTCGATGAAAACGCGCCACCTGCGCCCACGCAGCGCCTCCATAAGCTATTAGCGCTAGCTGGCTTGGGTTCACGGCGTGATATGGAGTTGTTGATTGAAAGCGGCCGCGTGACGGTGAATGGAAAACCTGCTGTGGTTGGGCAAGGCGTGACCGAGCATGATGTGGTGCGTTTAGATAGCCGTCCGCTCAAATTACCGTTTGAGGCTGAATTACCCCAAGTGTTGATTTACCATAAGCCTGAAGGCGAAATCGTCAGCCAGGATGACCCAGAAGGCCGCGCCAGTGTGTTTGATAAGCTGCCAAAAATAAAACACGGTAAGTGGATTGCGATTGGCCGCTTGGATATGAATACCAGCGGATTGCTGATTTTTACAACTTCAGGTGAGTTGGCGAATCATTTTATGCACCCACGCTATGAAGTAGAGCGGGAATACGCCGTGCGCATTTTTGGCGAACTGACAGAAGGCCAAATGACGCAACTCACCGAAGGCATAGAACTGGAAGATGGCCCTGCAAACTTTGACAGCATCCGTCCGCAAGGCGGAGAAGGGGCTAATCACTGGTATCAAGTGATTTTGCGTGAAGGCCGCAACCGCGAAGTACGCCGCTTGTTTGAGGCGTTTCAGTTGCCTGTGAGCCGCTTGATGCGCGTGCGTTTTGGCCCTGTGAATTTACCACCACGCGTGAAACGCGGCACTATGCTCAAGCTTGAACAAAAAGAAGTGGTCGGCTTGTTAGAATGGGCAGGTCTGCCCGTGCCAAAAGCGCCTTTAAGGCAACTCACGCAGCGCGAAAAAGATAAATCCACCAGCGTATTTGTGCCTAAAGTGCGCAAACAGCGCGTGAGCGCGCTAGATAGGCCACCGCGTGATGAGGGTGACAGAAAGCCGTTTCGTAGCAACGATAGACCAAACTCTGCTAGCAAAAAGCCTGCTGTCAATAGCAGCAAACCCAAAAGACCCGTCAACCGCCGCGTACGTCAAGGAAGCGATTTAAATGCTCCTGCCATGCAGAAAAAAAGCGATCGAAACCGTGGGCGCGGTTAAACCGTGATTGCCTAAAAACCCGTTTTTTTAAGCACAACCTTTTTCGATGCTCTGCGAGCCTTTATTTACAAGGCTCTCAGCGCAATATTTTTTTCTCGAGTGATTAATCGCCCTGAAACAGACTTTATTTTTACGCTAAAAGTGGCTTGAAATTATTTAAATCCAAGCACATCTTGCATGTCGTACAAGCCTGTTTTTTTATTGGCTAAAAACTTGGCGGCACGTAGTGCGCCAAGTGCAAAGGTTGCGCGACTGCTGGCTTTATGCGTGAGTTCTACACGCTCACCAACACCGGCTAGCACCACCGTATGGTCGCCCACCACATCGCCCCCACGCAGTGTGGCAAAGCCAATTGTGCCCGCTTCGCGTTCACCCGTAACACCTTCACGCGCGTAAACAGCGCATTCACTTAAGGTTTTGCCAATGCCATGGGCAGCCGCTTCGCCCAGGCGCAGCGCGGTGCCGGAAGGCGCATCTACTTTATGCCGGTGGTGCATTTCAACCACTTCAATGTCGTAACCTTCAGCCAATACTTTGGCTGCTTGTTCCACCAAATTGATAAGCAGCGTGACGCCGACACTCATATTAGGCGCAAACACAATGCTGATGTTTTCTGCAGTTTTGGCGATGATGGACTTTTCTTCTGCAGAAAACCCGGTTGTGCCGATGACCAATTTCACATTGGCTTTTTCGCAGGCGGCAAGGTATTGCATGGTGGCTTCCGGACGTGTGAAATCTACCAGCACGTCGGCATTTTTTAACGCTTCATCCATGTTATCGGTGATTTTAACCGCTGAATTTTTACCAAACAGTTCGCCAGCATCACGGCCAAGTTGCGGGCTGCCTGCGCGATCGAGCGCGCCGTGCAATTTGAGGTCAGCGTCAGCAAATACGCTTTCGAGTAATACGTGTCCCATACGGCCTGTGCAGCCAGCAATAACGACTTTTAAAGGATTTGCCATAATTAAAAATACCTAATTTATTAAAACCAATCATTTAGCTACAACGTAACATCGCTAGGCGAGTTAGTTTTCACTGAAAAATCAAAACCCGATTTTTTAGCTACAACGTAACATCGCTGCGCGAGTTAGTTTTCACTGAAAAATCAAAACCCGATTTTTTCCAGCATTTTGTCGAAGAAGGTGGGTGAACCTTCTTCAGGTAAATCGCTCATGTCAGGCTCAATTGGGCTTGGCACAGGTTTTGGCTTTGCCACTTCTTTTACAATCGGCTTAGCATCGGTTTTAACAGGTAGCGATTCTGTCGCGGCACTAGCTTTGGGCGTTTCAATTGCCTTTTCCATGGCTTTTTCTACAGGTTTGATTTCTTCAACCTTGGGTGCTGTCGGAACCACTTTTTCAGGCACGACTTTTACAGGTTCAATTTTGCTAGGCGTTTTAGCGGGCTTGCTTTCAATCGGTGCTGATTCAACTGCTGCGGGTGCTTCAGTTGTTGGCGCTGGTAGCGCAATGCCTTCAATCGGCACAGCTAAAATTGATTTCACTTCCTCTTGTGGTGCCGGCATCAACTCTGCTGGGGCAGCCGTTTCTTTGCTTTCAGTCGCTGCGGGCGCGTCAAAGGCCTCTAAAGTTTGCTTTGGCTCTTCAACCGGTTTAGTGTCACCTGATTTTGACTCATTTGGTTTGGTTTCAGTCGCAGGTGCGGCTTCATCTTTTTTCCAGAATTTGAGTTTATCCAACATGCCCTTTTCTTGCGGTTTTGGCGTTGGGTTAATGGTACGCGGGCCAGCATTTGGCGCTGCTGAATCTGTGGCTGCCTTGTCGCTGGCAGATGGTGCGACATCACCGCGCACCGATTTTAATAATTCGTTTTCAAAGTCTAAAATCACACGGCGTTGCTCGGTGATTTTGCCGCTCTCGCGCATTTGGTAGACGTAATCCCAGCGGTTGCCGTGAAAGCTATCCTGAATAAGCGGCGTGCCCATAATAAAGCGTACTTGCGACTTGGTCATGCCGGGGCGCAGCTGCAACAACATTTTAGACGTCACCACATTCCCTTGCTGCACATCCAGCTTAAATGGTTTTACAGTAGGCAACGCCGTGCCGCACGCTGTGCAAAGCAGGGCTAAAAAGAGGATGGGATAACGCAAAAAAGATAAAATACGCATAATATGACTTTAATTTGAATAAGCGTTAATATAACACGTTGACATTGAACCCCCAAAATTCTGGCACCACTTTTACGGGCTTTTTGCCGTTCATTTTATTTAAGAGCACACGAGCATGCATGATCAATCTGACTTAAAAAACGCAGGGCTGAAGGCCACACTACCGCGGCTTAAAATTTTGAGCTTGTTTGAAAATAGCAAAGAGCGCCATTTATCTGCGGAAGATATTTACAAGGTGATGATAGGCGCAGGTGAGGATGTCGGCTTGGCTACGGTATACCGCGTACTCACACAATTTGAACAGGCGGGCTTGCTGATCCGTCACCATTTTGAAAGCGGTAAAGCGGTGTTTGAGTTGAATGGCGGTAATCATCACGACCATATTGTCTGTATTAAATGCGGCCGTGTGGAAGAGTTCTACGATGCCGAAATTGAAAAAAGACAAATCAGCGCGGCTGAAAAATTAGGCTTTAAAATGCAAGACCATTCGCTCACCATTTATGGGGTTTGTGCAAAGCAACCTTGTGGCGATAAAGATTAAAAATTGATTTTAAACGCATTTTTATCTTAATTTAGCTACGTATTTTCTCTCGAGCGAAAATCACGCCTCTGCAGTCCCTATAAATAAAGGCTTGCAGAGCAGGTCAAAAGGGTAACGTACAAAAACAGATTAAAATGCGTTTTTGTTAGGCGCGCCCTAACCGCCACAATGAAGTGACCTCAGCCTTTCGTGCCGCATGTAGCGGGTCGCTGGCGTCAAGCGTTTTGTTGTGTTTGGCTTTGGTATCCATGCGGTCAATGACTTTTAAACCTGCCTCTTCAATCCAGCGCAATAGTTCTTCACGCGTTCTCAAGCCTAAATGTTCGGCAAAATCTGAGAGGATTAGCCAGCCTTCGCCGGTTTTGGTTAAACGTGCATTGAGTCCGTTTAAAAAACCTTTGAGCATTTTGCTTTTTTCATCATACACAGCTGACTCTAAGGCAGAGCTTGGATGCGCGGGCAACCATGGCGGATTGCAGACGATTAAATCCGCGTTGCCGTAATCTATTTTTGGGTATAAATCGGCTTCTACCAGCGCGACGTGATTTTTTAGTTCAAGCCGGTTGATGTTATACAGTGCGCAATCTAGGGCGCGGTGTGAAGTGTCGGTGGCGACCACTTTGGTGATGCCGCGATTGGCCAGCACCGCAGCCAGCACGCCAGTGCCGGTGCCGATATCAAACGCGAGGTTGCAAGGCACCGGCAGCGGTGCGGTATCGACCAAGTCTAAATATTCGCCGCGAATCGGTGAAAACACGCCGTAACTTGGGTAGATTTTATTGTTGATAGCAGGAATTTCAACACCGTTTTTGTGCCATTCATAGGCGCCAATTATGCCTAAAATCTCGCGCAGTGAAACCACGATATTTTCTGTGCTTTTGCCGTAAGCATGTTCGCAAGCGGCTTTCACGTCGGGTGCGCGGCGTAAATTAATGTTGTAGCCCACACTTAATTCAATCACCAGCATGCCCAGAATGCGGGCTTTTTGCGATTGTGCCTGACGATGTAAATGAAACGCTTCCAGCATGGTGCTGGCGGCTTTTTTAGGTTTTTTGCCCGGGCGGTCTATGCGGCGCGACAGCGCCTGCAATAAGTGTTTGGCATTTTGAAAATCACCGCGCCACAGCAAAGCCGTGCCCTCACAACACAGTTTATAGGCGTCATCCGCTTTGATGGTGTCATCGGCA
>ENA-UPXM01006041-UPXM01006041.1-activated-sludge-metagenome-genome-assembly--contig:-NODE-6041-length-11438-cov-49.169463_pt1 | contig 11438 bp, 8 predicted proteins | sample MGYA00238178_ERZ772708 | MGnify/ENA primary metagenome ERZ772708 (study PRJEB29002, sample SAMN05720212) | activated sludge metagenome | isolation source: anaerobic digester from wastewater... | reverse complement strand
TCTTGGTTCCGGAATTATTTGCCGTGCCAATCTTCAGATACTCGTCGGCGCCGTGGTTGATGATGTAGGGCACGTTTGCCAGCGTTTCGACATTGTTGATGCAGGTCGGATAGCCGAAAAGGCCCTTGGCGATTGGGTAAGGAGGACGCTGGCGCGGTTCACCCATGTACCCTTCGATGGATTTGATGAGTGCTGTCTCCTCTCCGCAAACAAACGCGCCCGCACCGTGAAAAATCTCGATTTCGAAATCGACTCCGGTGTCGAGAATGTTTTTGCCTAGAAGACCCAGACGGCGGGCATCCCCGATGGCGATGGTCGCGTGCTTGATGGCCAGAGGATATTCCGTGCGCACGTAAATGATGCCGTGGTCGGCGCCAATGGCAAGGGCGGCAATGATCATGCCCTCAATGATGGCGTGCGGATTTCCCTCCAGCATGCTCCGGTCCATATAGGCGCCGGGGTCTCCTTCATCGGCGTTGCAGATAATGTATTTCCTGCCGGAGGGGCTTTTAGCGTCGCGCGCGAATCCCCATTTTTTACCTGTCGGGAATCCCGCCCCGCCGCGCCCGCGCAGGTTTGATTTCAGTATTTCATCGACAATCCATTGCCTGTCCGGCTTGGCCAGCGCTTTTTCCAGAGCTGCGTAACCGCCCATTTTCATATAATCGTTGATCCGTATAGGATCAAGATTCTGGTTTTGTCCCAGAACGACGCGGGTCTGCCCTTGGAAAAACGGAATTTCTTTTTCCGAGTAGCGCTTGACCGTAGAACCCGGCTCCCGATACAGAAGGTCCTCGACCACTTCGCCTTTTACGGCCGCTTCGATGATCCTGGGGACATCATCCATTTTGAGCTTCGGATACAGATTATATCCCGGCTCGACGATAATAAACGGATCCATTTCGCAGAAGCCAAGACAGCCCGTGATCCTGAGCGAGAGTTTGTCATGCAGATCCTGCTCCAGGATCTGGCGTTTGATGATTCGAATTAAATCGTTTGAACCGCTGGCCTGGCCGCCGGTTCCCCCGCAGATGACAATGCAGGGTTTTTTTTCTTTTTCATCATCCAGCATCGATTTTCGATATGTATTGAATTCAGAAACAGTCTGAAAAGTTTTCATCTCTTTTCCCTTCGTCGTTTTATGACATATTGGTTTGATCCAGATTCAGCAGATGGCCATGGCACCCCCGGCGCGTGCATACCTCGCAGGAACAGCCCTCGCGGATAAACAGGGCCGCCATGGGAGAACCGCATTCCGTACAGTTGGAATAACTAGGCATCTGGGTGGAGCAGTGTGGACAGAAAAACCGCGACAGCATGTCGGACGGGATGGAATGTTCCGAATCGATGACGCGGCTGCCATAGAGGGATGACAGACGCAGCCAGCCTTTTTTGCCGTCGAAGTCAACATCGCACCGGATCGACGGATGGTCCTCGATGCGATGATCGTAATCCATGAGACTTTTTTTACAGGTGGGACAGGCCACGTGGATGGGGAAGATTCTCCGGTCCGTGGCCGCATCGATCTTGCCCAGACCATCACGGGTTTCCGCAATAATTTTTTTCACCTGGCTTTTGGCGACGTGCGGGTAGTAATGTCCGTCCACCACAACAGTTGGTCCCAGCGCGCAGGCTCCGAGACAGTTAACCGTTTCAAAGGTAATTTCATGATCCGGAGTTGTCTCTCCCGCTGCAATATTAAGCTGCTCCATGAATGCCTCGGCTATGCCCTGGCCGCCCCGGACATGGCAGGCCGTCCCCAGGCAAACAGAAATCAGGTGTTTTCCGCGCGGTTTTAAACTGAAGGCTTTGTAAAAGGTTGCCACCCCGTAAATATCCACCAGAGACCGCCCGGTTTGGCGGGCGACGATTTTCAGGGCTTCTTCTGGCAGATAACGAAATTTATTCTGGATGTCTTCGAGGATCGCGATAATCGATCCTCTCCTGTCCACATGATCCGCAACAATTTTTTCGATTTCTTCAGAGGTCATTTTTATTCCTTTCCCGGCAATGTTTCTGCCGACATCTTCGTCATATTATCCAGTGGTGCTACTGATAGTCTTCGCAATGCCACACGCCTGATTCCGGTCTGGGAAAACTGCAGGAGGAATAATTATCGCAATTACTGCAAAGGCCCAGAATTTTTGGAAGTGACTGTTTAAATCTTTTAGACGACTGTTCTGGCGAACGGACAGCAGCAGGAAGATAGGCGGTTTCGTATTCCTCACAATGTTGAACACCCATTATGTTATCTTTAGCGCGCTTGAGCATGCACTTGATTGAATGCGCGCAGGTCGAACATAAACCACGTGTCTCTCTCGTCATATTGTCCTCCCCGTTTTTTTACTATTTTCATAGGCAAACTGCATGCCATCTGGATAAACACTAAAGCCAATTACAGAAAAGAAGGAAGTATTCGAAATTAAAGGCTAAAAGAAACAAGAATTCGATACGGCGAAGCAATTACAGCGATAATAGGAACAAAAAACAGCTAGTAAATGGGGATATTTTCCCCACCTGGGGAAATATTCCTCAATTTCGTTATTGGCTTCTTGCCGCGGAAAAGACCGGGGTTTTTTTAAACACGTTTGTTGTTTTTCTTGGTTGCTACATTGATTTCACTATCATTTGGCTTGAGCTTGTCTCGAAGTGTTTTGCGGTCAATACGCAAGATTTCTGCTGCGCGTGATTTATTGCCGCCGACGCTTGCCAGAACTCTACGTATATAGGCGGCTTCTTCTTCAGCAAGCGGCCGAAAAAGCACCGAACCGGGTGTAATGGAAAAACGCATAACCGAAGGCAGGTCAGTGATTTCAATCTTTTGTCTGTCGGTCATGATAATGAGTCGCTGGATTAGGTTTTCGAGTTCTCGAATATTTCCCGGCCATGCATAGCCCATGAGGGCTTGCACAACCTCGTCGGAAAAGGTGGGAACATTTTTCCCGAGTTCGTCGGCAAACTTCCCGGTAAAATGGGCGATTAAATCCGCGATATCTTCGGGGCGGTTTCTCAGTGGAGGTACCGTAATTGTTACGACGTTCAGACGAAAGAATAAGTCCTCACGAAAAACGCCTTTATTGACCAGTCCTCTTAGGTCTTTATTGCTCGAGGCGATAATGCGGACATCCACCTTCCGGCTCTTTCTGTCGCCGACCATGCAAACCTGTTTATCCTGAAGCACTCTGAGAAGCTTGACTTGCATGGCAATGCTCATCTCATTAACCTCGTCGAGTAATATAGTCCCGCCGTCCGCAGTTTGGAAAAATCCCGCACGGGACTCGTTGGCGCCGGTAAATGCTCCTTTAACGTAACCGAACAATTCGCTTTCCAAAAGTTTTTCGGGAATGGCTCCGCAATTTACCGGAACAAAAGGTGCAGATGCCCGCCTGCTACTGTAGTGAATGGCCCGTGCAACCAATTCCTTACCGGTACCGCTTTCCCCCAGCACAAGCACTGTGGCATTAGATTTAGAAGCTTTCTCTATATCCGCGAGCATTTTACGGACGAGCCTGGATTTGCCGACGATGCCGTAAAAATCAGAAAATCGAGGCTTTTCCGCTTGCACAATCCTGCGCAGTTCCTGCTTATTGAGCGCTCGTTCTACGGCATGGAAAAGTTCCTCATCCGTAAAAGGTTTCGTAAGATATTCCTCTGCCCCCATTTTTACGGCTTCGACCGCGCCCTTGACTGAGGCATATCCGGTAATCATGATTACTTCGGTTTCATAAAAGTTTTCCCGGATGTGCCGTATCAGATCAAGGCCGCTGATTTTGGGCATTTTATAATCCGTGATGACGAGATTGATGGGGACGCTTTCCAAAACTTTTACGGCATCTGAGACATTGGATGCCGTAAAAACCTGATATCCTTGTGAACTGAGATTGCGCCGCAGAATATCAAGAGCGGTAGGTGCGTCATCCACGACCAAAATCTTGTTTCTTTCGAGGACTTTCATATCCCATATTCCTTTGAAACAGTTTCCTGTTGCCGGGGGAAAGTTACCGTAAAACGCGTTCCTTTATCTTTTTCGCTTTTGACGAATATTTCTCCTTTATGCGAAGCTATAATGCCGTGCACCACCGAAAGCCCGAGACCAGTGCCTTGATCGACATCTTTTGTGGTATAAAAAGGCAGAAAAATGTTTTCCTTGACTTCGTCGCTCATGCCGATTCCTGTATCTTCAACCACAAATTTTATCGAAGATGCGTCGAAAGAAGTTTGCAGCGTAAGTGTGCCTCCGTCGGGCATGGCCTGAAGAGCATTGACAATTAAGTTGGAAATTACTTGTCTGAGTTGGGATTTGTCAGCCAATATCTCTGGCAGCTCGGAATCGACAACACGTTTGAGCTCCACGCCGGATTTGGCGCACATCGTTTCAAACAGTTTCAATTCATTCATAATGATCTGGTTCAGGTTTACCGGGGTGCGACCCGGTTTGCCCTGGCGGGCAAAAATTAAAAGTTCCCGGATAATGTTACGGGCGTGCAAAGAAGCATCCGCGATTTTTTCCAGATCACTTTTTGTCTGAAGGGGCAGGTCCGGTGTTTTCTGCGCAAGTTGAGCAAATCCCAGAATTGTGTTCAGTGGTTCGTTGAGTTCATGGGCAACGCCGGCGGCGAGCTGGCCGATAGCAGCCAAACGATCAGTTCGGATCAGTTGTTTTTGAAGCTCGGTTTTGATGGCGCTGTCTTCTTCATGTTCAATCATGAGCGCAATTTGTCTCGCGATATTGTCAATCAGGTTTTGTTCTTCATGGAGGAAAGGGTTCATTTTCAGAAGACCGCGCCCGTTACGATAATGAATCTCCACAGTTCCCCGATTCCTGCCGGCAATACAGATGGTGGCGGTTTGTCGTCGTTCACCATTACAAAATCCCGGACTCTGAAAAACTTGTCCGTCAATAATGATTCTGGCGCAGGCCCGATGTTGGTACTGCCAGGCGGGGGGGAGTAGCTGCACGATATCTTTAAGCTTGCGTTCGAGCGGAAGATTAGGATTAGAGGCCACCTGCGCAATGCCATAAAGACAGGTGAGTTCCTTCACCCGCTCACGGAGTTTGGTTCGCGAAACATCGGTATTACCGGTGGATACTTTGTGCCCATTTGCGCGGATATTTGTTTTTTTTGGTTTAGACTGCATCAGTTATCTCTCTTGCCCAAAGTTTCGCAGATTAAATTTTTGGAGGCTCGTTACTTTGCGCTATTATCTTTTATCAGAATCGCGGAAAAAAATGAACCAGATTTACTTTCCGAGCAACTTTTTTGTTTTGCGTTTGTCTGATTGGTATGGGGTTAATTATTTTTGAAGATAACTGCGCGGGAAAAATACCCGATGACGGTGATAAAGAACCCGCTAACACATCTACCTTGCAGACATGTAAGCGGGCTCTTTTTGTTTTACAGGTTGAAGAATCAAAGAATACCGTAAGCCAGCATTGCTTTGGCCACTTTGGTAAATCCGGCGATGTTGGCGCCGGTGACATAGTCACCCTTTTTACCGTATGCTTCCGCTGTTTCGTAGCAGGCCTTATGGATGCTTTTCATAATAATCAGCAGGCGGTTGTCAACTTCTTCACGCGTCCAAGAAAGTCTTAGGCTGTTCTGGCTCATTTCCAGACCGGAGGTGGCTACGCCTCCGGCATTGGCCGCTTTACCAGGGCCGTAAAGAATTTTGTTTTCCTGGAAAATCTTGATTGCTTCCGGTGTGGAGGGCATGTTGGCGCCCTCGGCCACGCAGATGCAGCTGTTTTTTATCAGCGCTGCGGCATTCTTCCCGTTGATTTCGTTTTGAGTGGCACAGGGCAGGGCAATGTCAACTTTGATGCTTTGTTCTCTGATAACATCCCAGACATTCTTTCCTTCATAACAAACAGTTTTGTATTTATCGGCATATTCGGAAATACGTCCGCGCCTGACGTTTTTCAATTCCAGAACATAGCAGCACTTGTCATCATCTATTCCTGTTTCATCGATGATGGTTGCGGACGAATCGCACAGTGAAATCACTTTTCCGCCCAGTTGATTGACCTTTTCTATCGCGTATTGCGCCACATTTCCCGCCCCGCTGACGGCCACGGTTTTTCCTTTGAAGTTTAAGCCGCGAGTGGCGAGCATTTCCGCGGCGAAATACACGGTGCCGTAACCTGTTGCCTCCGGGCGAATCAAGCTGCCACCATATTCCAGCCCCTTTCCGGTAAGGACTCCCGTGTGCTCGTTGCGGATTTTTTTGTAATATCCATAAAGGTAGCCGATTTCCCGCGCCCCCACGCCGATATCGCCGGCCGGCACGTCAATTTCACCGCCGATATGGCGAAAAAGCTCGCGCATAAATGCCTGACAGAAACGCATTACTTCGCCGTCTGATTTTCCTTTAGGGTCAAAGTCAGAGCCTCCTTTGGCGCCGCCCATGGGCAGTGTGGTCAGCGCGTTTTTGAATATTTGTTCAAAACCCAAAAACTTGATAATACTCAGATTGACGGAAGGATGAAAACGCAAGCCGCCTTTAAACGGCCCGATGGCGTTGTTGAATTGAACACGAAAACCGCGATTGACCTGCACGTTGCCTTTATCATCCATCCACGGCACCCGAAAGATAACGGTTCTTTCCGGTTCCACAATTCGTTCGTAAATATTAGCCTTTACGAATTCCGGATGCTTTTTGACCGTGGGTTCCAGTGTCTCCATTACTTCCTCAACGGCCTGATGAAACTCCGGCTGGCTCGGATCCATTTGTTTTACTTTAGCAATTACATCTTTGATTACTGACATAAATTTAATCTCCCTTAAAAAGAATATTTATTTCCTGCATATTTTTACATTTGTTCGATACTTTGAAGTTCTTCAAATTCCATTACCGTGGACATTGCTTTGTTTTCCACATCAAAACCGTCTTCATATGCCGCGGCAATCGGATTAAGCCCGCCGATTAAAATCATACCAACCTTGTTTATATCGACGTTAGTCTGACCAAGCGCTGTACCGACATCACCGATGGATAAAATTCCGTTAATACCTGCTTCGCGGAATTCGGCGATGACGTCAGTAACCAAAGAACGGCTGAGTGCCGGAATTTCACGGAAATTGGCCAGAATCTTTCCCTCATTTTTTTCGATAACTTCTTTTACGGATGTCATTTTTCCGCGAATGAATATTTCCGAAGGGTCAAGAGAAGAGCCGGAATAGTGAATTAGCTCAACAAAACGAAGAGGTTTTCCGTTTTTCAACTGTAGAATTCCGCCAAATTTGGAATCAATAGGGATGCCGTGCTTGAGCAGTACACCGTTAATAACAATGCTGCAAACCGTGGCCAAGCCAATTTTTCCTTCCGGGATGACGACTTCTCCCAATTTTTCGTTTGCTCGGGCAACGGCGATACGGTCGGATACAGCCAGCTTCTTCTGAAAAACTGGTTTCATGACTGATAGAATCTGTTCGAATTTATCTTCGGGAATAAAAGAAATATTTACCGGCACCCGCCCGCGTTTTTTTCGAAGATTAAAAGTTGTTTTAAATGACAATACATCGATACGGGAAATCGAAAGACTTATTTTATCCTGAACTCGCGCGTTGGCAATTTCTTCCAAGCCCAAATCCGTGATAACCCTGCCATCACGTCTGCCGACGAGTCTAGTCAAACCCCTTTCATCCATTAGTTTCAGGTGATAACGAACAGTTCTCTCGCTAAGCTGGATGCCATGTTCCTGCATTTTGCGTGCGATAATGCGCGCGCCAAGAGAGACTGGGCTTTCGTTCAGAATTTTCAGCATCAGAATGTTTTTACGTTCAATGTCTTCAGGGTCGAAAAGTTGTTTCATAAGGCAATCGGCAATCGTTTGCCGTATCTTCTATATGTAAAATGTTTTTTTGTCAAACAAAAAATATTTTTTGTTTTGACATGATCTGATAATGGGGAAATTATTGATTTTACAGATGTAATAATTAATTTATTAAGAGAAAAATCTCGTTTATTTGTTATTTTTCGTGTTTAAGAATTCATTCTTGTTTTCCAAAAAAAGCTTGTACAGACGGTAATGATTTGTGTTTTCATAACTGATTGAGTGTACTTCGGCATCGTCGAAGGAGTACAATTTTGCGTTTGAACAGGCCAGCAAAATGGGGGAATGGGTGGCAAAAATGAACTGTGCGTGGCCGGCAGTACTCATTTTATTTAAAAGAGATAAAAGTTGTATTTGGCTCTGAGGAGAAAGAGCAGTTTCCGGTTCGTCCATAAGATAAAGACCTTTTATTTGATAACGATTTTCAAAAAAAGACATCAGTGATTGACCGTGAGATTGAGCGGTCAGCGATTTCCCGCCAAAGTAGTCAAGTTGCCCGCGGTCTGCCGCCGCCCACTCATCGAGCAGTTCGGCAAAATGCTGAAATATTTTTGAGCTGAAAAAAGAGCCGGGAACACGGCCGTCTTGCCACTCCACAGTGATATATTTACAAAGTTGATCTTCATAAGGATTATGTTGCGGGCGGCCCCTTTCTGTTTGACGCCATATGTGTATGCCGCAGGCGAGAGTAATGGCTTCCAGCAGCGTGGATTTGCCCGTGCCGTTTTCGCCGACGAAGATGGTAATCGGTAAGTCAAAATTGATTGTTTTTGTTTTGTGAAAAATGGGCAAAGAAAAAGGATATACTTTTTTTGTTGGATACCTTTCGGGGTGGAAGGTCACACTGTTTATATGCATTTAGCACTCTGAACGAAAAACTTTAATTTGCCGTAATTTATATATCAATAAATACGCGATTACAAGAAAGTTGTATCACCCGTTGCGGGATTAGAAAATAGGGAGTTCATCAAAGTGATGAACTCCCTATCGTGATTTTCGGGATTTTTTTTAAACCTGAATGTTTCCTTTTTTTAGTGTTTCGGTGGGAAGAAACCATTGGATACCCAGTTTCTTAGAGATAGCTTCGCAGCGCTCGGCAACTTTGGGCCAACCCATACCTTTAGCTAGGGCAAAAGGACCGAAAGGCGAGCCGCCGCCGTTGATCAGCGCCTTGTCGATTTCCGCCGCGCTGTTGGTTACTTTTTCCTCCAGAAGTTTTGTTCCCTCATTTACCTGCAGGCAGATGATATCCATCGGGTCAAAATTAGGATCAGCCTTGCTCATATCAATTTGCGGCCTGTTGCCTTCCGGCCAGACGAATATGCCCTTGCCGCTTTTTTTACCCAGTGTTCCGCCTTCATTCATTTTTTTGAGCCAATTGGTAGGCTTAAATTCGGGAGACAGGGTTTTGGCAAAATATTCTGTGCCGTGCATGTAAACATCCAGCCCGGAAAAATCCATCGTTTCGTAAGGTCCCATCGGAGAACCAATAGATCTGATTTTGGCGTCGACCGCTTCCGGATTTACCAAGCCCTGCTCGTAAATCTGGGCCAGATAAAGGCCTACCGGCGCGTTGATCCGATTGAAGATAAAGCCCGGAGAATCTTTTTCCACCCTTACCGGCACCATCGCGCCGCGGAAATTTTTCATTTTTGAAAACAAATCATAACTGACATTCATTGTTTCATCGGATGTTTTCTGTCCGCGGATAACCTCGACCAGCGCCATCATTACCGGCGGGTTGAAAAAGTGAATTCCCAAAACTTTTTCCGGTCTCTTCGTGGCTGCGCCCATTTCGGTAATGCTCATGTTTGATGTGTTGGAGGCCAGGATGGCGTGTTTCGGCGCGTTTTCGTCAATCTCTTTGAATATCTTAACTTTAAGGTCGAGTATTTCCGGCGCCGCTTCAATTGAGTAGTCGATGTCGGCAACGGCATCTTTCAACGATGTAAATCCTTTGATGTTGGCCATCATTTTGTTCAGAGCATCCGCGGATATTTTTTGTTTAGCCACCTGTTTTTCGAAGCTGGCTTTCATTTTAGCCATTCCTTTATCCACGAATTCCTGTTTGATGTCGTAAAGGTTAATTTTCATTCCGGCCATGGCGCATACTTGGGCTATGCCGTGGCCCATGTCGCCCGCGCCGACAATAGCGATTGTTTTAATGTCTTCAGTTTTCATGATTAAATACTCCTTTCCGGGTTTTATGGTGGGGTATCTGACGCTGTAAGTATATGTAGAGGCAAATTACGTGTCAAGACAATAAAGATATTAGTTGAGCAATACCTTTTTGCCTTGACACAATAGGGCGAAATTTTTATAGTTCCGGGCAAATTTATTTTTTGGGTAATTACAATTATGGATAGGAAAAAACAGATGAGTAATCCGAAAAAAGCCCGCGAGCATTGGGGAACACGTGTCGGTTTTATTTTGGCTGCAGCAGGTTCCGCTGTAGGCTTAGGTAACATTTGGCGTTTTCCTTACATGACGGGCGAACACGGCGGTGCGGCTTTTATTATTATCTATTTATTGGCTGTTGTATTGCTCGGATATCCTTTGATCATCAACGAGACGGTCTTGGGACGTTTTTCTCAGAAAAGCCCCGTGGGAGCATTCAAGGCTCTCGCTCCGAAAAGTCCGTGGTGGCTTGTAGGAGCCTTGGGTGTTTTTACCGGTTTTGTTATTCTTTCCTATTATGCCGTTGTTGCCGGCTGGGCCCTTGCCTATACTTATAAAGTCATTATTGCCACTATCACACCGGGAATTGACCATGCGTCTGTTTTTAAGAATCACATAACGAGCATTTGGGAACCGATGATATGGCAGTTTCTGGTAATGGTTTTAACCGTGGGTATTATCGCGGGCGGCGTGGTTAAGGGTATACAAAAATGGTCGACCATACTTATGCCGATTCTCTTTCTTATAATGATTATTTTAATTGTTCGTTCCGTTACTCTGCCGGGAGCTAGTGAAGGCGTCATCTATTACCTAAAGCCTGATTTTAGCGAAGTTTCCGGGCGGACATTGCTGGCAGCTCTTTCCCAGGCCTTTTTTTCTTTAAGTTTGGGCATGGGGGTCTTTATTACCTATGGAAGTTATCTGCGCGGTAAGGACGAAATTCCAGTCAGCACCGCTTATATCGCTGGTCTGGATATCATTTTTGCCCTGCTGGCGGGTTTCGCCATATTTCCGGCGGTCTTTGCCCTGGGATTTGAACCGGGAGCAGGCCCGGGACTTGTTTTTATTACCTTGCCCGCTGTTTTCGGGCAGATGCCTTTAGGGACGTTTTTCGGTTTTCTTTTTTTTGTACTCGTGACAATTGCCGCTCTCACTTCGACGATATCGCTGCTGGAAGTTGTTTCCGCCTGGCTGATTGATGAAAAAGGATGGGAAAGAAAAAAAGCGGCGATATTAATGGGGCTGGTTATATTTGTTGTCGGTATTCCCGCCAGTTTAGGCTACAGCGTGTTCAGTGGCTTTTCTTTTCCTGGTCTCAATACAGATTTGCTCGATACCTATGACTGGTTTACCAACAGCATTTTCCTGCCTCTGGGGGGACTGCTGTCGGCAATATTTGTCGGCTACATCTGGGGGACAAAAAAAG
>ENA-UPXM01006037-UPXM01006037.1-activated-sludge-metagenome-genome-assembly--contig:-NODE-6037-length-11443-cov-12.921935_pt1 | contig 11443 bp, 9 predicted proteins | sample MGYA00238178_ERZ772708 | MGnify/ENA primary metagenome ERZ772708 (study PRJEB29002, sample SAMN05720212) | activated sludge metagenome | isolation source: anaerobic digester from wastewater... | reverse complement strand
AACCGGCGGGGTGGCCAGCAGGAAAGGGTGCAGGAGATATATGCAGGCATGGAGGAGCAGTATCCGCGCAGCAAGTACACCAACGCCCTCGCTTCCATGCTGCGGGGCGAGCCTGCCCGCCTGATCGATCCCGAGGAAGATGCAGAGGAGAAAGCGCTGGATCACGCCCTGGGACTGTCCGAAGCGGCGCCGGATTCCATGGTGGCAATACTTGGCGGGCTAACGGAATCGCAATATCACAGCGTCAAGCTGAGAGCGAACTTCCGCCTGGGCTGGCATTATACATTTGCAGCGGGGGACACAGCCCGGGCCAGACCCTATTTGGAAGAAGTGCTCAAGCTGGAACAGAGCGGCGACTATGCCAGCCTGACGCGCAGATTCTTTAATGGCAAAGACTTTTCCCTGAACCAGGACTTGTTGGAGAGATGGCAAGCTGCCGCGAAGTCATCTGCTGTTGCCGACACCCTCGCCGCGGTTGACGATTCGCTGAAGGTGCAGGAAGAAGAAAAAGGTTCGGCAGACCAGAACCCGGAATTGATTCAGGATCAATCCGCGCAGGACGGGGGCAAGGCTCCCGCCGTTGATGACGATATCCCCACGGAAACGCCTGAAGAACCAATCACTGCGCCTGAGCCTGTGGAAGCTCCCTCCGACAAACAAACCGAGCCTCAAGAATAAATGAACGAAACCAGATCACTGTTGAGTGAGCAGAACTTCTGGTTGCGGATTGTAATCCTGATCCTTTCTCTGATGGGGGCATTGGAGGCATCCCTCAAGCAGATTTTGGGACTTACTGTCCTGTTTCTCCTGTTTCTGCTGCTGGATCTTGAATGTTATGCCAAAATCTTGAAAGCCCAGCGCATCAGCCTGCCTTTCCTGGCTGGTTACTGGGTCTTTGCCACTCTCTTTGGCACAGGTTTTTTAGAGATGCTGCTGTTCACGGCAAAGATAGTGTTCTTCATCGTGGTCACCGTGTATGTTTTTGGAAATCTTTCCCTGCGCAGAGTCCTGCACGATACCCGCTGTCTGCGTAAAACAGGCTGGGGCAGCCGACTGGTGCATTTCAGCCTGGCCACAGCCTTGTTTCTGAGGGCTTACCTGCATCGGTTTGCCGCCTCGGGAATCCGTTCCGCCGACAACATCGGCAATGTGTTCGACAGGTTGGTCGCGGTCGGTAAAGAGGTTGCGGGCAATTCAGATGTGATCGAGGCTCAGATCAGGAAAATCCATAGCGGCAGTGAGGATATCGCCCAGGTCTCCGGATCCAATCTGATCGCCTTGTGCCTGCTTTGCTGCATGATCCTGATTCTGTCTTTGTGAGAAATAAATGGCCAGATATCTGCTGCGGGTGATGTATGACGGCCTGGCCTTCCGGGGATGGCAGGTGCAATGCGCGGGCAGAAGCATCCAGGGAGACCTGATCTCGGCTTTCAGGCAGTTGGGGATCAGGCATCCAGGCCTGACCGGTTCCGGCCGCACAGACGCGGGAGTGCATGCCCTGGCTCACTACGCTCACTTTGACTATCAAGGCAAGATGACGCCCCTGCAATTGCAACTGGCATTGAATACCAAGCTGCGGGACGATCTGCTGGTTACCGGCGTCTGGCCTGTGCCGCAGGATTTCCATGCCCGCTTCAGTGCCATGGCGCGCAGCTACATCTATCTGCTGGCCAGGGAGAAAACACCCCTGAACAGGCTTTTTACCGGCTTCATGCCACGCAGCAAATTCAGCCTGGAATCTTTGCAAACACTCGCGGAGCACTTGTTGGGGAGTCACGATTTCAGCTCGCTGAGCAGGGACAATCCATTGGTGCCAAACCACATCTGCACACTCTCCAAACTGGATATTTACGAGTGGAGGGATTTGGTTCGCTTCGACATCACCGCGGACAGGTTTCTGCACAACATGGTCAGAAGGATTGTGGGCACCCTGGTGAATCTTTCCCATTTTGACCTTGGCCCTCAGGAGTTGCTGAATATCCTGGCAGAAAAGAATCCCAGGCAGCGCCTGGTGGTGACCGCCCCAGCCCAGGGCTTGTACCTGAGCGGGGTGCGGTATCCCAATTTGCAACTTGACGAAACACCTTTGCCCTGAGACATGGCATTGCATGAGGTTTTGATATGAACTACAAGATTCCGCGCGGGACTTACGATATCCTGCCTTCCCAGAGCCACGACTGGCACAAGATCATCTCAGCGTTTCGCCAACTGGCTGCGGCCTGCGGCTATGAGGAGATCACCACTCCGGTCTTTGAACAGGCCCAGCTCTTTGAAAGAAGCTCCGGAGAGACTTCGGATGTGGTGAAAAAGGAAATGTACCGCTTCACAGACCAAAAAGGGCGCGAGTTTGCCCTCCGCCCGGAGGGAACCGCCCCGGTGGCGCGCAGCTATCTGGAAAACCGGCTGGACATCGGCGCAGCCCACTCCAAGCTCTATTACGTTGGCCCGATGTTCCGCTACGACCGCCCCCAGGCGGGACGCTACCGTCAGTTTTACCAATATGGCATCGAATTCATCGGCAGCGACCATCCCTATTTTGACGCGGAAGTGATCTCCATCCTGTGGAACTACCTTTCGGCTCTGGGAATCAAAAGGATGCGCCTGGAACTGAATAGCGTGGGATGCCCGGAGTGTTCTAAGGCTTACGACCAGGCTTTGCAGGATTACTTTGCTCCCCATCTGAGCGAGCTCTGCCCGGACTGCCAGATTCGCCACAGCCAAAAACCGCGCCGGCTCTTGGATTGCAAGGTGAAGACATGCAAGCAGATTGCCCAGGGCGCGCCCTCGCAACTTGACTATCTGGATGAGCCCTGCAAGGAGCATTTTGCCTCTGTGCAGGACTTCCTAGCCCGGATGAACATTCCCTTCGTGATCAACCCCAGGATCGTGCGGGGTTTGGATTATTACACCAACACCGCCTTTGAGGTGGTCTATGAAGGATTGGGCGCCCAAAACTCCCTGGCGGGCGGAGGACGCTACAATGGCCTCCTGGAACAGATTGGCGGCAAGAATATCCCGGCCATTGGTTTCGCGGGAGGATTCGAACGCCTGTTGCTGGCCTTGCGCGAAGAACAGATTGACCTTGGTGCCAGACCTGTTGCGGACGCCTATCTCATCACCATGGGGCCTGCGGCTCAGCAACTGGCATTGCTTCTGCTCAACCAGCTCCGCCTGAGCGGCGTCTGGGTGGAATACGATCCAACCAAAAATTCGTTCAAAGCCCAGTTGAAGGCAGCCAACAACTGCCAGGCGCGTTTCGCGCTGATCATCGGCGAAGACGAGGCTGCGGCAGGCAAAGCGTTGCTTAAAGACTTGCAGAGCGGAGAACAACACCTGCTGGAGCTGGACGCGACCAGCCAGTTCATCGAAGCCCTCAAGCACCGCTGACATACTGATAATGATTTCGAGAGGATCTGGATTTGTCTGGAAGGGTAATTATTCGAGAAAAACACACATGAGGAGTTTATGAAAGTACTATGTATTGATGTAGGAGGGACCAGAATCAAAGCTTCTATTCTTAAGCCTAATATGAAGCTTAATGATCTGAAAGAGGTTAAAGTATTGGCTACCAGAACCATCGGCTGGCTTAATCAGAGCCTTCCGAAGATAGTTGATCCAAACCATTGGGCTAGTTTTACATGTAAAGAAAATCAGAAAGCATTCCGCGATTTTGAAGCCATTGCTATAGATGGTCCTTGGGATATAAGGGGTGATTCAATTTGTGGCTACTATCCAGACACATACAATATACCTGAAAAACTTAATGACCAATTGTGGAAGACATCAGGTATCGATAACAACACAAGGAAGCGAGTTATATCTCATCAAAATGATGCGGAAGCTTGGCTAAGAGGTGGATTATATTATTATAAACTTAAAGCTGAAAGCATCACTTTTCCAATTATAAGCCTGATTTTTGGCACTGGAGTCGGAGTATCCTATTCCAAAGATGGGAAACAACTCGATGTTTTAAACCCAAGTCTAGTTAAATATCCGAACTTGAGTAGGTATATAAATCTTGAACATAATTATCAGGTTCATGACTATTTTTCGGAAAAGCGGTCATGGAGCTTTTTTCGCTCAGTAAGAGAAGATAACGAAAGACGCCATTGGGATTACGATCGGGTTAGGGCAGAATATAGCAAAAGAGTTGTAGCATTGACTAATGATATTGTTGCCGAAAAAAGAAAAGAATTGAAGAAACCTAAAATGGTTTTTATTGGTGGGGGTTTTTCAGAATATGTATCAGAAAGAACTGTTTCGGAGAAGCTGGGCATTAAAACTAAAGTAATTCGAAGCTTTGACTTGGATATCAATATGGATCTGATTCCTCTACTTGGTAACCTTGATTTAGCGTCCCAGTAGTTAGTGTAAACTATTCTATTATATCTCATGACTTAGATCAATATTAAGAAAACCAATGCAATTGGTTGCTTGGCAATAGATAGAGTATTTTGATACTGAATCACCCACCAGCCTGTTAACTTCGCAAGTTGCCACCCCGGGCAATTTGCAGGCAAAAAAGCGGACCCCGCGGCGTTTCCAGCCACAGGGTCCTAAACATACCCGGTCCAGCCAGTGGATTCTCGGGTTTAGATATACTTGTCGATCTTGCCTTCGATCAGTTCCCTGATCTCGTTCATGCGGGCTTCTGATTCTGCTTCATAGCGGGTGACCAGCACGGGCGTGGTATTGGAAGCCCTCACCAGTCCCCATCCGTCGCTGAAGGTGATCCTGGCTCCATCGATGTCGTTCACATCGTAGCCCTCTGCCTTGAATTCGGCGCAGACCTTGGCCACAACGTCAAACTTCCTTTCATCCGCGCACTTGATGTGCAGCTCAGGAGTGTTATACATCTTGGGCTGGTCAGCCAGATAAGTGCTGACCGGCGCGTCAGTCTGTGAAACGATCTCGATCATCCTGCATCCTGCGTAGATGGCATCGTCAAAGCCCAGATAGCGGTCTGCCATAAACACGTGTCCGCTCATTTCGCCCGCGAATTCCACCCCGATTTCCTTCATCTTCATCTTGATGTTGGCATGGCCGGTCTTATACATCATCGGCACGCCGCCATGTTTGCGAATGTCGTCAAAGAGGTTCTTTGAGCACTTCACATCGGCGATGACCGTCTTGCCGGGATTCTTTTTCAGATAGTCACGGGCCAGGATGTTCAGGATCTGATCCCCAAACAGCATCTTGCCTTTCTCGTCCACCACTCCGATGCGGTCGGCGTCTCCATCCAGGCCAATTCCCAGTTCATATTCCGCGGCGACCACGGCGCGGGAGAGGTCTATCATGTTTTTCTCCACGGTGGGATCGGGGTGATGGTTGGGGAAGTTCCCATCCGGATCGCAATACATCTCGATCACTTCGCAACCGAGGCGCAGCAGGATTTCCGGCAGATAAGGCCCTCCCATGCCGTTGCCGCCATCCACGATCACTTTCACGGGGCGTTTCAGATGGATGTTTTGGATGATGTATTCGATGTAGGCGTCGTTGATGGTGTCATCTTTGCTGTAGTGGCCTTCGCCGGTCACGAAATCCTCCGCTTGGATGATCCGCAACACTTTTTGCAGCTCTTCGGCATACACGGAGCCCAGTCCCAGATTCAGCTTGCAGCCATTGTATTGGGAAGGGTTGTGGCTCGCGGTTATCATCGCGCCGCCGTCCATTTTCAGTTTCCAGATCGAGAAATAGAGCACCGGAGTGGCCACGATGCCAATATCGGTCACATCGCAACCTGTTTCCAGCGCGCCTTTCACAAAGGCAGCCTTCAGATCCGGTGTGGTGAGGCGGGCGTCTCCGCCCAGGGCAATGGTGCTCAGCCCCTTGCGGCGCAGATAGCTGCCAAATCCTTTGCCAATTAGATAATAGGATTCTTCGTTCAGCTCTTCGCCCACGATGCCGCGGATGTCATACTGTCTAAATACCTGTGCTTTTATCATGTTTATACCTCTTGTGGTTGTAATTCTAAAATATCTTTGAGCAGGGGAAGCGCCTTTTGCAACGCCCTGGCGCGGTGGGAGATGGCGTTCTTTTGCCTGTCGTCCAGCTCGGCATAGCTGAGTTCGCCATGCTCCGGGATAAATATCGAGTCGTAGCCAAAGCCATTTTCCCCACGTTCGCTTGTGGCGATCGAGCCTGGCATAACGCCTTCCAGGCAGGCGATCACGCCGTCCGGGGCAGCCAATGCGACGCAGGTGCGAAACTCCGCCCGCCGGTCGCTTACGCCCTGCATCAGACGCAAGACCTTTTCACGATTATCAGCGTAACTGCAGTGATCTCCGGCATAACGGGCGGCGAAGATGCCTGGTTCGCCGTTCAGCGCCCGGATAAAGAGCCCGGTGTCGTCTGCCAGACAGAGCAATCCTGTGTGGGAAGCGCCTTCCAGGGCTTTTTTCATGGCATTGCCAGCCAGGCTGTCCTGATCCTCCTCCGTGGGCTTCAGCTCGGGGAAATCCCTCAGAGAATGGAGTTCGACCCTGAGATCGCCCAGCAGGTCGCGAATCTCGCCAATCTTGTCCGGGTTGTGGGATGCGATCAGCAGTGCCGGCATTCAGCTTCTTTTACCAAGCCATTTCTTGATGCGCTGCAAGACATTTTTGTCCAAAAACTTCTCCGCGTTGGCGGTGATCTTCTGCATGATCTGCAGGATGTTGCCTTCACCGCTCCAATTGTCTTCCAACACTTTCTGATCAGTATCGTTGAGGACCATGTTCAGCCCCATCACCAGCAGAACCATGTCATCCACATGTCCCAGGATGGGGATGAAATCCGGGATGATGTCGATGGGCATCATCATGTAGGCGATTATGCCGCCCATCATCAGCTTGCGCTTGGTGGGAACGCGTTTGTCCAGGGCCAGGCGGGTGACCAGCACAAAGAAGTCAGGCAGCAAAAAGAGATACTCGCTCAGCGCGCTGCCTGTCTTTCCTGTTTTCTCGCTTGCCCAGCGTTTGGCTTTCTGCCTCAGTTTCTCATAATACTGCATTTTTTTGTCATCCATATCCAGGATCCGGTCTTTGACTTTCTCCTGCTCAGCTTCAGGGATTTCCCTGCCTTCAAAAATATCGTCTTTCATAAGCACCTCTAAAATCCATTAATTCAGGGCTGGATTTTTCGGTCAATCTTTTTGTCTGAGTCCTGTACCCCAGCCTCCTCACCCGCTTGGCTATCATTTTGGGCTGCAAGGTGTTAGCCTATCATCCTTAGGTCATCCTTATAAATTATAAGGTTGACCTAAGGAAGACTAACGCCAGAGGGCGGTATGCAAATGAGGCCCATCCTCCTCCATAATATATAGGTGCTACGATCACGCCGTGGAAAGGTAAAATGGTGAAAAAAGTAATCCAGTTGTAATAATGCAAGCGAAATAGTATAACAGCTTTGGCAGCCCGATTCCAAATAAGGCTGTGCCTATCGCCTTGATTTGTAGGGATCTTGCGTTAGCTGGGAAAAAAAGCAGCCCGATCCTTTCAGACCGGGCTGTATGTATATCTGATTGCAGTTGATCAGCGAATTGCCGCCATGGCCGCAGCCAGTCTAGCGATTGGCACACGGTAGGGGGAGCAGCTCACGTAGTCCATTCCCACCCGGTGGCAGAATTCCACAGAATTCGGCTCGCCGCCGTGCTCGCCGCAGATGCCGACCTTGAGGTCAGGCCTGGTCTGGCGTCCGCGTTCGGTGCCTATCTTCACCAACTGTCCCACGCCTTCCTGATCCAGAATCTGGAAGGGGTCGTGTTTTAGCAGGTTCTTAGCCAGATAGACCGGCAGGAAGACACCCGCGTCGTCGCGGGAATATCCAAAGCTCATTTGGGTGAGGTCGTTGGTGCCGAAGCTGAAGAACTCGGCTTTCTGGGCGACCTTATCGGCCGTCAGCGCGGCGCGGGGGATTTCGATCATTGTTCCCACAAGGTATTTCACCCTGGTTCCCTTCTCGGCGAAGACCTTTTCCGCGGTCTCGCGGATGATCTTGTCCTGCATGTCAAATTCCGCCTGCGTTCCAATCAGCGGAACCATGATCTCGGGAAAGACCTTCACGCCTTTGGCCTGGACGTTGAGGGCGGCCTCGATTATGGCGCGGGCCTGCATCTCGGTAATTTCGGGATAGGTGTTGCCCAGGCGGCAGCCGCGGTGGCCAAGCATGGGGTTGATCTCATGCAGAGAGTTGACGCGGTCTTTCACCTTTTGCAGGGGCATGCCCAGTTCTTCGGCGATTTCTTTTTGCTGGTCTTCCTCTTGGGGGACAAACTCGTGCAGGGGCGGATCCAACAGGCGGATGGTGACAGGCAAGCCGTCCATCGCGGTGAAGATGCCTTCAAAATCGGCGCGCTGCATGGGGAGAAGCTTGGCCAGGCCTTTCCTGCGGCCTGCTTCGTCATCGGCGAGGATCATCTCACGCATGGATTTGATGCGGTCGCCTTCAAAGAACATGTGCTCGGTGCGGCAAAGCCCGATGCCCTTGGCGCCGAAATTGCGTGCCACGGTGGCGTCCTTGGGGGTGTCGGCGTTGGTGCGTACATACATTCTGGTGTATTTATCCGCCAGCTTCATAAGCTCGCCAAAGTCTCCGCTCAGCTCGGGATCCACGGTCTGGAGCTTGCCTTCGATAACCTGGCCGGTGCTGCCGTTGAGGGAGATCCAGTCGCCTTCCTTGTAAACGGTGTTTCCCACACTCATGGTGCGGTTTTTATAATCGATGTTGATCGAGCCGGCGCCGGAGACGCAGCATTTGCCCATGCCGCGCGCGACCACGGCCGCGTGGGAGGTCATGCCGCCGCGGGCGGTGAGGATGCCCTGGGCCACGTTCATGCCGCGCAGGTCTTCCGGAGAGGTTTCCAGACGGCAGAGCACGACTTTTTTGCCTTGGGCAGCCCAGGCTTCGGCGTCTTCGGCAAAGAACACGATTTGGCCGGTGGCTGCTCCCGGAGAGGCGGGCAGGCCTTTGGCGATCTCTTTTGCTTTGGCGAGGGCTTCGCCGGAGAAGACCGGATGCAGCAATTCATCGAGTTTGTTCGGCTCCATGCGCAGCAGAGCGGTCTTTTCATCGATCAGGCCTTCGCGGACCATATCCATGGCCACCTTGACCATGGCAAATCCGGTGCGCTTGCCGTTGCGGGTCTGCAACATCCAGAGCTTGCCTTCCTGGATCGTAAATTCTACATCCTGCATGTCCTTGGTGTGGTTTTCCAATTTCTTTTGAGTGGCATACAGCTCCTGGTAAACTTCGGGCATCGCCTCTTCCAGGGAAGGGAATTGGGCGGCTCTGACCTCTTCGGTCACTCCTGCCAGCGCAGCCCAACGCTGTGAACCGATCCTGGTGATCTGCTGCGGGGTGCGGATGCCGGCCACAACGTCTTCGCCCTGGGCGTTGATGAGGTATTCGCCATTGAAAAGGTTCTCGCCAGTGGCTGCGTCGCGGGTAAAGGCGACGCCGGTGGCGCTGGATTCGCCCATGTTGCCAAAGACCATGGCTTGCACGTTCACCGCCGTGCCCCAGTCATCCGGAATGTCATTGAGCTGGCGGTAGAATACGGCGCGATCGTTGTTCCAACTGTTGAACACGGCAAAGATGGAACCCCAAAGCTGTTCCCAGGGGTCATCCGGGAAATCGTGGCCGGTGTTGTCCTTCACGGCCTTTTTGAAACGGGTCACCAGCTCCTTGAGGTCAGCGGCGGTCAGTTCGAGGTCATTGGTCACCTTGCGCTCTTTCTTCATTTCGTCGATGAGCACTTCAAAAGGATCATGTTCTTCTTTGCTGGCGGGTTTGAGGCCAAGCACCACATCGCCGTACATCTGCACGAAGCGGCGGTAGCTGTCCCACGCGAAGCGTTCGTTTCCGGTCTTTTTTATAATGCCTTGCACCGCCTGGTCGTTCATGCCCAGGTTCAGGATGGTGTCCATCATGCCCGGCATGGAGGCGCGGGAACCGGAACGCACGGAGAGCAGCAGGGGGTTTTCGTTGGAACCGAACTGCATGTGCATCAGGTTTTCCACATATTTGACCGCGGTTTGCACTTCCGCTTTAAGCAGTTCGCGCATCTTGTCTTCGCCCAACTTGGTATATTCGTTGCAGGCGTCTGTGGTGATCGTAAAGCCGGGGGGCACCGGAACGCCGATCAGGTTCATTTCGGCGAGGTTGGCGCCTTTTCCGCCCAGCAGGTTTTTCATTTCAGCTTTCCCTTCGGCACTACCGTTTCCGAAGAGGTAAACACGTTTAATATCAGGCATTTATCCTCCATTGCTGTATTTATTTTGGTTACTGTAACTAAGCTAAAAAAAGAGCTTTTCTGTCAATAGTAAAGTGGACAAATCCATCAAAAGTGGATGGCGGCAAGCATATACTTTGGCAGGGTTTTCTGCTTACCAGACCAATCCCAACGGTCATCAAAATAAATGAAGACGCGGGGAATAGGTTTTTATTGAATTGATATGCAGGTCGAGCTGTTGAAAAAAACGCTTTACAGATTTGAGAGCTCCGCCAAAGTGTCTATTCGAGAAGAAAGCATTATATTTATAAAGTATAAAGTGCTGTAAGGAAAAGCGATGAAAAAGTTACTTGTCCTGCTGTTTGTGCTTGTGTGCGCATTACAGCTGGCTGCCAAAGTGGATCTGAACACCGCGGACCTGGACGAACTGCTTCTGCTGCCCATAACTCAAAAGCAGGCGCAGGACATTCTGGAATACCGCGAACATGTCGCGATCTTTGGCAGTATCTATGATCTGCGCAAGATACCCTCGATCGACCAGAAAACTTTGCTTAAAATCAAGGATCTGGCGGTTGTCTCCCTCTATATCGAGGAAGATGATGTCGCTGCCCGGCGCGAGGAGATCAGAGACCTGATGGAACGCCTGGACAGCAATGAGGGCGGTTCCGAAGGGATGTCAGACGTTTGGGAGGACTACCTGATGACTCCCCATAATGTGAACAAGATGCATTTTGACGATCTGATCAGCCTTCCCAATGTATCCGGCGTGGATGCAGTGGGGATTCTGCGCCGCGTGGCCCAGGGGGATACGATCGCCGACACCCGTGACCTGCGGAACACTGTGGGGCTGTCTTACTATGGCTACACCAATCTCCGCAGTTATGTTTACTACAAGGAACCCCCTGTGAAAAACCGCCTGATGTGGGATGCTCAGATGCAGTATTACACCCGCTATCTTGACGAAGGTTCGGTGGATATGTATCTGGAGCCGTTCCTGTTGGACAATTATGGCACCAACATGAGCATCAATCATCGCAAAGACCTGACTTATTGGGGCTATTTCGATCTGGACAGGATCGATCCGGATATCCTGGTCAAGCTGCGGGCACGCTATGGCAACCGCTACAAGATCGGTTGGATGCACTACAGCCCTAAAGGTGAAGCCAACCTGGAACAGAAAGATATGGACGAGATCATTGCCGATTCCAAGTTCTATGCCGGTTATGAGAACAA
>ENA-UPXM01006035-UPXM01006035.1-activated-sludge-metagenome-genome-assembly--contig:-NODE-6035-length-11445-cov-5.644337_pt1 | contig 11445 bp, 10 predicted proteins | sample MGYA00238178_ERZ772708 | MGnify/ENA primary metagenome ERZ772708 (study PRJEB29002, sample SAMN05720212) | activated sludge metagenome | isolation source: anaerobic digester from wastewater... | reverse complement strand
GTAAAACCTTTTTTATTCATAGCCTTTCTCCTTTTTTTAATTTTAACCGCATCAAGAATGTCCCCCACACTAGCAAGGAACCTCGCAAAATACAAGAATCACATCCGTGTATTCTGCAAACCACTTCACCCGCTTTATCACATCCCCCCTCTTGTTGAGAGCTCAATAATCGGGAGAAACATCGAGACCACAATCACGCCGATCACTCCTCCCATAAAAACAAGCATGATCGGTTCCAGCATGCTGGTAAGACGCGCCAAAAACTCGTCCACGCGTTCTTCATAATAAACGCCCAGCAAATCCAGAAATTTATCGATCTGCCCCGTCTCCTCACCAACGATCACAAGCTGGGTCATGAAAACAGGGAAAAGTTTTCGCGCTTCAAGTTGCGCGCCAAGCCCCTGGCCAGTCCGGACCCGTTTGATCACTTCCTTAATCCCCGCCTCCATGTAGGCGTTTTCAACAAGCCGTCCGCAGATTTCAAGCGCTTGGAGGATTTGAACGCCTGATTTTAAAAGCGTGCTGAGCGCGCGGGAAAAACGAACAGCGGTGATCTGGACAAGAAGAGGGCCAAAGATCGGGACATTAAGTCTGAATAAATCAAATGAAAGACGAACCTGGGGCGACGTTTTGACGAGATATCCCAAAATTATAAAAGGGATAAATGCCAGCAAAAGAAGATACGCCTGATTTTTCACGATATTGCTTAAGCTGATGACCACCTGGGTTATCGCGGGCAAAGTCATGTTTTGCTGGGCAAAAATTTCCGCGAACTTGGGGACAATAAAAATAAGCAGAAAGGCCAGGGCCGCGACCACGGCGACGGCTAAAATCGTGGGATAAAAAAAGGCGGTCAAAATTTTGGCTTTAATCCGAGCGGCTGATTCCTGGTATTTGGCAATCTCTTCGAGAGACTCGGGAAGCCTGCCGGTCGCCTCCCCTACCTCGACAAGGTTCACCCAAACCCACGGGAAAACCTTTCCCTGATTTTTGAGCCCCACGCCCAACGGGGAACCGCCCGCGACCGATTGAGAGAGTTTCTGGATCACACTTTGGAAATAGGGGTTCGGTGTCCCTTTCCGGATAATCTCGAGCGAGCGGAGCAGCGGAATACCGGCTTTTAAAAGGGTGGAGAGCTGGACGGCAAAAAATATGAGCTCCCGGGTAGTCACTCCTTTCGAAAAGAGCGTCCTTCCCCCCTTGGACGCGCCGTCGCCTCCGCGCCCCTTGAGATACCCGGCAAAGAGTCCGGAAACACCCGAGGACTCCTGCTGACCTAATTGTTTGATGGAGACAACCAGAAAACCCTGGTCCAGAAGGCGCCGGGCGCACTCGTCCTTTGAGCGAGCCTGGATAGTCATTTTTTTGAGCTCGGCGGGGTTATCCCGTTGACGGACTTCACATTCAAATTGCTCGAGCGCTTCTTCCTTCCCGCCCTGGAACGACCGTTTATTCATAGGCCACACTCAAAATTTCATCGATCGTCGTCAGACCTCTTTCAACTTTTTTCATTCCATTCTGAAAAAGGGTTTCGTATTTTTTTTCTTTCTGAAGACTGCGTATCTCATCCAGATTCGCGTCTTTCACGATCAGCCGGCGGAAATCCTCATCAATCAAAATCACTTCGTAAATCGCGGCGCGCCCCCAGTAACCAATTTGGCGACATTTTGAACATCCTTTGGCTTTGTAAATGGTGTCAGCATGGATACCGTATTCTGAACGTTCCTTATCGCTCGGCTTATAAGGCTCTTTACAGTCGGGGCAGAGTACCCGGACCAAACGTTGGGCGGCCACAAGCGCGAGACTCCCGGAAACAAGATAAGGCTGAATTCCAATATCAATTAACCGGGTTACCGCCGTCGCGGCGTCGTTCGTATGCAGGGTGGAAAGCACCAGGTGGCCGGTCAGCGCGGCGCGAATACAAATTTCAGCCGTTTCAAGGTCCCGGGTTTCCCCCACCAGAATCACGTCCGGGTCCTGGCGCAAAAACGCCCTGAGACCGGAGGCAAATGTGAGTCCGATGTCAGGTTTCACCTGCACCTGATTGACCCCCGTGATCTGGTATTCCACGGGATCTTCGATCGTCACAATATTAATGTCCGACGAGTGGATCTTGTTCAACCCCGCGTAAAGTGTGGTGCTTTTTCCGCTCCCCGTCGGACCGGTGATAAAAATCAACCCATACGGCCGAACTAGCGCGTTTTCAAACAACTGCTGTTGTTCGGGCTCAAACCCGAGAGCCTTGAGATTCAGGAGATCCATGCGCTTGTCCAAAATACGCATCACCACTTTTTCCCCGGAAACAATCGGAATGGTCGAGACACGGACGTCCACGCGACGACCTTTATAGGAAATCGAGAACGATCCGTCCTGGGGAATGCGTTTTTCGGCAATGTCCAGTTTGGAAAGAATTTTAATACGGGACACAACCGCGCTGTGAAGTTCCTTCGGCGGAGGCGGTAATTCATAGAGGGCGCCATCCACCCGATATCGCACGTTCATTTTTTCATGAAAAGGCTCAATGTGGATATCACTCGCCCGGTCATCCAACGCTTTCTTTAACATCACGTCAACCAGTCGTACCACCGGAGCCTGACCCGCTTCCGCCATCGCGGATTCAAGATCCAGTTTCGTCTCCTCTTTGCTGGGCTCAAGTCCCTGGGAAGCTTCGTCCACTTCGGACGAGGATACAATCTCCTGAAAATCCGTCGCGCTGTAATAAAGCTCGATCGCGCGTTTAATATCAAGTTCCGACGAAAGAACCGTCACGATGTCCAGACCCGTCATTTTTCGAAGATTATCCAGAAAGATCAGATCCGGCATTTTGCTGGCCGCGATTTTGAGCGCCCGTTCTTCTCTGGAAAGGGGAAGGATTTTATGTTCAAGGGCAAACTCCTTCGGAATGATTTCCTTGAGGCGCTGGTCGCCGCGGGGGGTAAGCTGATCCGGGGCCAAGAATGAGATGCCAAGTTGTTCCGAAAGGGTCATCCGGAGATCCCCTTCGCTGATGTACCCGAGGCGGATCAAAACCTGCCCCAAAGGCTCCTTGGTTTCTTTTTGGTCGCTCAGGGCGCGTTCAAGCTGATTGGGAGAAATCAGTTTCTTCTCAATCAAAAGCTCGCCCAGCATACTATTCAGTCGCATAAATTTTCCAATTCCTTTTCAGGGTCGGTCAATTAACGAACCCAGCCGGATTTCGTCCTCAGGTTTCGTAGGACAAGGCTGTCTGATCGGATTTTGCGATCTTCTCGTCCAAAGTATCCATTGTCGCCGCCATCAACCGTTTACGAACATCAAAATAGCTCTCAAAATCAATGGGGGGCTCTTCCCCTTCTTCAAGACGCTTGTACCATTCTTTTTTCTTCACCTGATAAAAAGGCGCTTTTTCATCGTCATAGCGAATCCGCTTGTCCGGAACTTTCTTGGACATAAGCTCGGAAGGGTCCCGAATGATATAGGGACTCAGGAAAAGGATCAGTTCGCGGTCTTCAATCGTCCGGGTTGTGTTTGTAAAAAGCGCTTTTCCCACGACCGGAAGGTTCCCAAAAAATGGAACTTTGCGCTCACCTTTGCTCTGATTGCTGAAAAGCAGTCCGCCAAGCGCGATCGTTTGGCCGTCATTGACCATCAGCGTGGTTCGGGCGGTACGGACAGTCGTGTCCCCGGAAGGCTGGGCCAGAGTGATCGATGAATTATCCACCGTCGCAAAGGTCGGTTCCACCGTCATGGTAACCTGGTCCCGGGTGTTGATAAGCGGCGTCACCCTGAGAATCGTACCGACCTCGGCGCGCTCAAGACCGGTTGAGGTCGTTCCCGCTCCTTCCGCGGTGGTCACTGTGGTCGTTCCAATCGCGGCATTGGTCGCGATCTTGATCAGGGCGGGATGATTGTCCAAAACCAGAATCTTGGGTTTCGCCAAAATCTTCACCTTGTTCGCCTCTTCAAGGGCGCGAACGCTGATCTGGAAACTGCTAAAATCACGAGTGCCGGGTGTCGTGATGGGCCCGGAATTAATCCGGGGATCAAACTGGTTGGCGGAATCCTTGAACGTATTCCCGACATTGCTGAAAAAATCGCCGAAACTTTTTGTTTCTATCGTGGAGCCGCCGGAGCGAAAGGGCCAATCGGTATCTTGGACCGCCCCGGTCACCGTACCCAACAGCCCGTCAGTATCGCCCCACTGCACGCCCAGTGCCCTGTCCAGATCCTCATAGGTCTCCACCAGTAAAACATTGATCAACACCTGATCCAGGGGACGATCCAGTTGGGCAATCGCGTCTCCAATTATTTTAAGACGATCTTCAGAATCCGTAACCACCAAACTATTAGTTCGGTCATCCACAGAGACAGATCCTCTGTCGGAAAGTATTTTCTCGACCGCTTTGTAAATCGCCGAGCTTTCAAGATCAATTTCTTCCTGATCCTGCGAAAGAGTGACAAGCCCACTCCCGCTACTGCTCCCCGTTCCCGACCCACTACTACTTGAACTGCTCGAACTGCTCGAATCCGCCTCAATTTCAAGCGCCTTGGTTACACGGACATAATAAAGTTTGAAAACCCGGGTCATAAGCGGCGGCCTCTCGGGCGAGTCTGCCGACGCGCGAAACAAATAGATACTTCTTTCGGGGAGAAAATCATAACTGACATTTGAACCATAAGATATCGCCTGAAGCGCGTCTTCGAGGCTGACATTATCCAGGGTCATATTAACTTCCCGCTCAGCCACCTCCTTTCCCGCGACAAAGTTGATCCCGCTCAGTGAGGCAATCACGTTCAGTACATTGATAAGCGGAGCGGCCTTAAAGTCGAGAAAGAATTTACCCGCCTCCGTTCTCTCCACCTGCACTTTAGGTTCTACGCCCTGATCTTCTTCCCCCAGAGCGTAAACCGGCATTACCCCACCAAGCAGAGCAGTCAAGGTCACCGCCACGATGATTTTGAATTTATTTTCAGACATGGCTTATTCTCCCCTTTCTTGGGAAACTTTTAGCCCATAAAACTTACGGGACATCATAATATTATGAAACTCATGCTACAACTGATTGTCTGGCTTTTTCCCTGCGTTCCCGGCGTTGGCCAAGCCGTTTCAGTTCATCGTCAGACAAGATATATAAAGTACTGCGAACTCCACCCATCTCGATTTCAACCTCATTTTTCCGCACCTTGAGAAGCTTGATTCCATCACCTTCCTCACCTTCATAATAGACGTCACCATTCAAGATCGCGTAAGCGCTTTCTGAGCCAAGACCGATACCGTACAGTCGAACTTCAACAGTCTCTCCAGCAACTTGATCGACTGCCTGGTCTTCCACTTTAGGTGGCAAAAAGGGCGTGAACGGATCCCTGATGTCGTCTTGCAAATCTTTGATTTGTTCCTGGCGCTCCTGGCGTAACTTCGAAACCTCCAAATCAACCTGACCTTCCTGCAAGTCAACCTCGAGGTCAACCTGATCCTCTTGCAAATCAGCTTCATCCGCATAAAGCTGAAAGGGATTTGCATTCAAAGCAACTAAAAAAAGTCCAAGGATCACAATCCTTTTCATGACCCGACCGCTTTCTTTTGTTTTAAATAAGTCACAATGACCAGTTTCCCTTGCAATGCGTTGACCGTGGAATCTTTAGTTTCTTCCATCAACAGCTTCGATCGAGTTAAACTGATTTCGGGAATATCCAATACCGGATGAATACTTTGTAAATCCTGCAACAATTTCAAAATTCCCAAAAAGGAACCTTTCAAGTCCACTTCCAGGAGGAGTTTTTCGTACTTGTCAGCGGGTACAATTTTGGGATTAATACCCTGAACTTCTACTCCATTTTTCCCGGAAATGTCCGAAATCCTGGCAATCAGCATCGACCGTTCCGAGGTTTCGGCCAGAACCGTCTCCGACTTTTCAATTTTTTCTCCCAACCGGACAGTTTCCTGATAGAGCCGTATTTTTTCTTCCGCGGTCCGAATTTCCTGACGTAGCCAGTTGATGTCACGAAGAGCAGGCTGAATCAGTACAAAAAAACCAAGAAAAGCGCAGGCAACGCCCAACGCGGCAACCATCAAAATTTCTTTATAGCGTTCCTTGATTACAAATCCTGTCATCCCCAACTCCCGGTCTATTCCCCAACCACTTTGAACTGCGTCATCACCTGTTCCATTTCTCTTTCCCTTTTAACCTCTTCCAGCTTAAACTCCGAAAAACGGGATTTGAATGCTCCTTCGCCCTGGAGTTGCTGGATCCACGCGTCAATAGCCGCCGTTTCTTGTTCAGCGTTACCGGTGACGCACCCTCCTCGCATGGTCATTCGATTCCGAGCGAGTTTACCTTTTCCCCCCGTGGTATTTTCAATCGAAATATAATCAATACGAATGACAGCTGGTGTGTTTCGGCCTAATGCCATTAGCAATTCCCCTGGCAGAGATTTCTTTTTTTCAAAATCTGCCAACAATTTCGCCTGGGAAGCTAACTTGACTTTCCGGGCATCCAGCGACTCGACCGACATTTCAACGACGGAAGAGTCCACGCCGGAACCCGGGCCCAGAACTTTCTGATACTCATGAGTTAACTTCCCCACATAAGGCTGAAAAACAACCAAACGAACCAACAGAAACAAAACCATGACGCCCAAGGCACATCCCCCGAGAAGGGAATAAAACGATTTCGGTTTCATTCTCCGCTCGGCGGGAGGAAGCAACGCGGGCTCACCCATGAGAGAACTGTATCCTGCCGAGCGAAGCGCGAGCCCATAAGCGATAAAAATTGAATTCATGATATCGGCAGAAAAAGGGGTGCCTTCCGGGAACGTCGCTAGGTCAAACCGCATGGCATAGTTGAAGGCATGTTCCAGATGTTCCACCCAGAATTTTAGGTCCCCGTGCCCCGCTACAAAAATCTGGGTCACGGCCTCTCCCCCCGTCAGCTTGTAAAAATAATCTAGCGACGCCTTCAATTCGTCAAAAAAATGGGATTTATTCTCTTCCTGGTCCTCGGAAAGCAGAAAATCCCGGGACAAATAAACAGTCCCTTTGGACACAAACGTCAAGTTGACATTACCGTCCGACTGGAGAGTCACAAACCCGCACGTTTTTACTTTCTGGAACATATTGAGAGAGGCAAAAACACGACCCACAGCTGAGTGAACCGGTTCAATCATGAGAACCTTGGCTGAGGCTCCCCGCAAATCGCTTAGAGCTTGCTGTAACACTTCTTTTTTAATCGCGGTCGCGGTGATCGAATAAACGTTTCTGTGGGTTATCTGCTCATGATAATCAAGAACTGACTCCGAAAGCTTGAAAGGAATATACCGGCTGGCTTCAAAACGAACGGCATCATCCTTTTCTTTTTTAGGAACGGCGGGCATCATGAAATGGCGAGTCACAATATGGAACGGGCTGACTGAAGCGGTCACAAACGCGCCGGGCTCCTTGATCGTCTCAAGAGCTTTGCGAATCGCCCGGGATTCGGGGGACAACTTCCTGAGCTTGTGCGCCTCTTTGCCGACCGCGGGCCCGTCTCCCCCAGGGTTAACCGGTTCGATCGCGTAGGCCTTGACCTGGGGTCCCTTGACCGTGCTAACGGCCGAAACCGCAACCACGTTATCCCGCCCTATGTAAACTCCAACGCCTTTTGACATACGTCGATTATTCCCTGTGGATAAAAATTATTTAACCACGCTCCACGATCACATGATCGCCTTCAATGATTTCCGAAAAACCCAACGCGTCAAACAATGACACACCCGCCACTCCGGGGTAAACCTGCTCTACTTTTCCTCTTGTAATGACTTTTCCATTTTTGAAAAACTGAACCCCCTGCCCCGTGCAAACTCCGTGCCTGGAACCGACATCCACTACGATAAATGCGTATCGGCTATTTACGGTAATCACTTTACCTGATATTGCTTCCGGAGCCTTCGGATCAGGCGGCGGCACCACAAGGGCCGCCAGTTCCTTATATTGCTCCGCGTCCCGCTGGGTCGTCGTCAATTGAGCCTGAAGATTCCGCACCGCAGTTTCGTGTTCAACCAGGGTTTGTTGTAAAGCATCGATTTCGTTCTGGTAGCGTAAGGCAAGCTGAAAAACTTCGTCCCGATATTCTTTTGGGTCCAGACGAGAACCACCGGCATCCTCCCGATTCTCCTGTAAATTCCCTTTCAAATTCATTAATTGTTTTTTCAAACGCCGAATGGTCTTTTCCTGATCCAGAAGAATACTCTCCCAGGCCGCTTGGCCTTCATCTCCAAGTCCCGCATCCGACGTCAACGCCGTCTCACGATTCGCGCCCTGTCCCAATAAATAAAGTGACACCCCCGCGACCAACCAGGGAATCAGGGGCCACACTCTTCGCCAGACAGACTTTCGCTTCGGTTTGCGCTCGTGGAAATCGGAGACTTCTTTCCGGAGGGGTTGAGATTCCGCCTCAACATTAAAATCAGATTTCGAAGTACTGGGATCGAGGGGGATTTTCGATTGAAAAAGATTTTCTTCGGCCTGGAGATGCTTCCGGATTTTGTGGAGATCGCGCCTGCGTAAAAATCCGGAACCGGTTTTTACCAGATTTGGTAAAACCCTCCAAGGAGATCGGGGAGCTTTCCTGTTTGAGTTTGCAAGAGAAGACGTCTCAATCTGCTCAATGACCCCTTGCGGATTATCCGGTTGTGTTTCACTCAAGATCTGATTTCCTTATCTTGGACAAGTCAGATGTATTTATCAGATCGAATGATACTACACCTGGTTCCATTTCAGAAATCATTTTTAAAAAATCCGAGCTGTCGCTGACCGTTCCTCACTTCTTTTTTTTAGTTTTTTTGGCTACGGCGGATTTCGACTTTTTCTTAACGGGTGTTTTCTTGACGGAGACCGCGATTTTGGGTGTGGCCACGGGAGCCTGAATTTCTTTAGTGGATACCGTTCCACGCTGTTTGAGATGCGACGGAACGGAAACACCGGACGCGATATCCTTGGGACGATGACCCGCCTTTCGGATCGCCCAGCACTCGGGGCAGTAAACCGGTCTGTCGCCGCTCGGTTTAAAAGGAACTTCACATGTTTTGAGACAATCCGCACAAACCGCCTGATAAAGTGATCGGGGATTTTGAGGATGAAAACTCTTGCCGGGATGGACCGAGAGCTGGGAAGGGTGACTGACCGAGGAATGCTGAAATCCCTGGATGACCTGTCTGATTTCCGAAGGGAGATTCGACACCCGGCCGGAAACCTGATCCATCTTTTGCTCCAGGGCCCCAAGCCTTTCGACGAGCTTCATCATCGCGGTCACGAGATCCGGCGTGACGGAATGACTGGTTTTGGAGCGTGCGGCTTTCTTTATCTTCTTGGCTTTTGTCATAGAGTTTTCGCTCTCCTTTACCCGGGTTCAGTTAACCTTCAGAAAAGTCGCCAACAATTCCCCATAAGTCCGCGTCACGGGAAATTGAGGAAATTCCTTCGCGATTCTGGAAGGCGGGCGGAAAAACGCGCCGAAATCCGCCGCCTTGAGCATCGTCACGTCATTGTAAGAATCCCCGGCCGCGATCACCCTGAAACCCAAAGACTTAAGTCCGCGAACCGCCCGTTCCTTACCGTTTCTCTGCCGCAAAACATACCCGGATATAAATCCATCCGAATCCGTCTTAAGCCAGTTACAAAAAAGAGTGGGCTGATCCAATTTTCTCATCATCGGCCCGGCAAATTCATAAAAAGTATCGGACAAAATAATGACCTGGTAACGCTCCTTGAGCTTTTTTAAAAAAACTTTCGCCCCGGGGATCGGGGGCATCGAGCGGATCACTTTCTGAATATCACGAAGCCGGATTTTTTCTTTTTTCAGAATCCCGATCCGGTACTTCATGAGCTTGTCATAATCGGGTTCATCCCGGGTCGTAATCTCCAGCTCCTTCACGCCCGTCCTCTTGGCCACGTGAATCCACACCTCGGGCATCAACACCCCTTCCAGGTCCAGACAGCAAATCATGACGTCTCCTCCGCGTTCAATTTAAAACACATCCACTTCATCAAAATTTTCGCGCGTGAAAATCCGCGCCGCATGCGCGGATTATATCCAAGAAAATGGGGCGGGGCTACTTTTCGTTAATTCTATCTGTTACTTCCAGGCGATCAGCGCTTCACTTTGCCTCACAGGGAGGCATGAGATAACGCTGGACACGAAACTTCCAGCCGCCGACACGACCTGATTCCTTGGAGCCCGGAGGAGAAATCTCAACCCGGCGATCAAGAACCGCCTTGGCCGCTCTCACAAATTCCGGAAGAATTTCGTCCTCTTCTTTCGTCTCCCCCATCGCCCGCAAAACCTGAAGCAATCCCCAGCCTTCCCCTTGAGAACGCTCCGTTTCGAGAACTCCTTCTCCTTTAAAATTGATGTAGTCGATAACGGCAAGAGGCCCGTAAGGCACACCAAGAACGCGGCCGAGTTTCGCCTCGATCAAAGGTCTCTCCTCATCGGAAACCGCGGACAGGATATCCGGCAGTGTTTTACGAACCCGCTCGACAATAAATTGCGTCTGGAGATCCCGGGTCACCAGTAAAAAATCCCGGAGGCTTTTCATTCGCTCACTCTGGCTATCCCGCAAAAAAGAATCCCGATCATCCCACGGAAGGTCCTCGCAATTTTCCAGCCACTCGGGAAGAGTCTGCCCGTGCCTTTTCATGAAAAGGAGCAATTCAGGAAATGTTTCCCGAAAAGGGCCGCGCCGGCCCCTGGGGTACCAGATCGCGTGCACGATCCCAAGCGAGGCAAAATCTTCATCGGCGGGCCAGATAACCAGTTTCTCCGGATTTGAACTGCACTCGTTAAGGTAAATGACCTTCTGAAGACAAGCCATTTCGTCGTCATCAAGTTCAACCGTGAAAGCCGCCCATAAAGGTTCCGTCATCAGGCACAAACAAAGCATTCCGCATACAATTTTCTGGTTTAGGAACATCCGGTTCATTTTTTTCTTCGCAGGACGCGCGCGTACGAAAAAACCATTAACGAGATAATCGCGACCCAACTCACCGTTATAAAAATCCAGCCTGAAAGCTTCATGGCTTCCTCCCGAGTTTGGAACGTCCCGTGGATTTTATCAAAGGTTTCCCGCCCGATTGAACCCTGGACGCCTTTTGCCGGATTGATTTTATTTTCTCCAAAAGATCCAGGACGGCGCCAGTTTCGCGCAGACGGTACCTGGCCATCGTCCGTTGACTTTCGCCAACATAAATGGCCACATCCGACCGGCGCAAAACCGCAAAAGCATCCTCATCCGTTTTGTCATCTCCAACGCAAACCGTCGTCAGACCTTTCCGTTGCGCCGGCGTGAGCGATCGGAGAATAAGTTGAAGCGCCCGTCCCTTGTCGGAACAACCCCGCCTCGGCCGTATTTCCCAAACTTTTTTCCCGGGCCGAATTTTAAAAAAAATCTTCGCCGAAAAGTTGCTCCAGACATCACGAAAAATCCGCCGGG
>ENA-UPXM01006033-UPXM01006033.1-activated-sludge-metagenome-genome-assembly--contig:-NODE-6033-length-11448-cov-3.127008_pt1 | contig 11448 bp, 9 predicted proteins | sample MGYA00238178_ERZ772708 | MGnify/ENA primary metagenome ERZ772708 (study PRJEB29002, sample SAMN05720212) | activated sludge metagenome | isolation source: anaerobic digester from wastewater... | reverse complement strand
GGTAACTCCTCCTGTTTCTGAACCTGAGCCAGTTGAGGTAACTCCTCCTGTTTCTGAACCTGAGCCAGTTGAAGAAGTTGCACCAGTTGATGATTCTACTATTGAAGAAAATACTACTGAAGATGTTGTTAATAATGATTCTTCAAATGAAAATTTGGATAATTCTGAAGGTGATGATGTAATAGATGGTAATTATGATTCAAGTGATAATCAATTATCTAATGATGGTGAAGATGAAGATGCATCTGGAATTGTAGGTTTAGGAATATTAGGGGGATTAGGTTATTTATTTTTAAAGAAGAAAAAGTAATTTATTAAAAATGATGATATATTTGATGTAATGTAAGCTAGATAATAGTTATATTGGATAAAAATATAAAGTGAGGATTTTATTATGGATTATAAAGTATGTGAAATTGATAATGGAAGAATATATCGTAATATTGTGTTTAGTGTAGATTATAATGTTGTATATGATGATATAAATCATTTTACTAGTTGGCCTGTTGTTTATATTATATATAATAAAAATAAAGAACTTGCTTATGTTGGAGAAACTGTTGATTTAAAAACTAGACTAATGCAACATTTTCAGGATCCTAAGAAGAGTGAATTAATTGATAACAACACTAGAGTTATGTTTATTGATTATAATTTTGCGAATAAATCTACTTGTTTGGATTTAGAGAGTTTTTTAATTTATAATATGCAAAGTGATGGTAATTTTACTCTACTTAATGGTAATGGTGGATTGCAGAAATATGATTATTATAAAAAGACGGAATTTGAATCGTTTTGTGAATGTGTTTGGAATAAATTATTTGAAATTAATATGGTTAAAAATGATTTTAACAGATTACAGAATAAGAAGTTTAAATATAATCCTTACATTGCTTTAAATCAGGAACAAAATTATATTGTTAAACGTATTATTAGAGAGTTAACCATTAATGATAAGAAAACGATTTTTGTTAATGGTGATGTTGGTACTGGTAAGACTGCTGTTGCTATTCACTTGCTTAAGTTATTAAAGGATTATACTAATAATAGTGATGGTTTGATACTTGAAGATATGGTTGATGAAAGAATAGATGAAGTTATTAAAATTATTAAATATTTTTCACGTGTTGATTTTAAAATTGGTATTATTTTTCCTATGAGAACTATTTTTAATATTGCCAATCGAAGTATAAAAGATGTTTTTAAAGGAACTGGAATTAATGTTGATTTTGTTTTTCAACCAATGGATGCAGTTAAATATTATGCTGAAAAAAAGGAAAAATTTGATATTTTGATTGTAGATGAGGCACATAGTTTAACAAAAGAAAATCAAAATGACTATTCTGAACAACAAGAAGAAATTTTGCGTGATTTAAATTTATCTAACAAAATTCAACTTGATTGGATTTATGAGATTAGTAAAAAACAAGTGTTTTTTTATGATGATAAACAAAGAATTAGAAAAAGTTATATAGAGCCAGAAGATTTTATAAATATAAGATCAAATAAAGATACTGTTAGTTTGAATCTAACTGTACAAGAAAGATGTCTAAATGGTGGGGACGATTACATAAATTGTATTAGAAAAATATTCAATAGTGATGTTTTATTTACTGATGATACTATTAATCAATTAAAAGATTTGGTTTTAAAAATTAATAATAAAAAAGGTAAAAATAGCTATAAATTTTGTATGTATAATGATATTACTAAAATGACAAATGAAATAAAAAGATTATTTGATGATGATAAGAACAAACAAAAGGGTAAGTGTTACACATTATCAAGTTTATGTTGGCAAACTGACCATCCTCATGAGAGAGATATTATTTATGAAAAATATAAACCATCGGAAATAAATTCTTGTGAAGAAAAGTATAATGAATTTTTTAATGAAATATTAGAGCATGATGCATATAGTATTTCAATTGGCGATTATAAAAATATTTTCAATTATCCTACTTATAATTGGGTTGGACAAGAATATTCATGTAGGAATCAGGTTGGATGTATTCATGTAATTGCTGGATTGGATGCCGAATATGTTGGTGTTATCATTGGTAATGATTTGATTTTAGAAAATGGAAAACTAAAGGGTATAAGGGAAAAGTTTTTTGATAAAGGAAAGAATAATGCTTCTTTAGAGGAAACATTTGAATTTATACTTGATACATATTATGTTCTATGTTCAAGAGCTAGAAGGGGACATTTATATACGTATGTGATCTTGCTTTGAGAGAATTGTTTAGTAAATTTATGAAAGTTGTTGATTAATAAAAAAGAGCCAATTTAGTATTGGCTCTTTATCTATTTAATAGTTTGTTTATTTCTTGTTCTACTGTTTGGTTTATTCTATTTAGTTTTTCTAGGTAGTTAGTATTTTCATCTACTATTTTATTTATATCTTTTATTTTATTTGTTTTTTCTAACTTGTATAGATTAAATCCTATTCTATAATTGTTATCTCTTATATCTTGTACTTTTATTTTTAATAATATATCTTTTTGTTTTCTATTATTTTTTATAATACTTGATAATTTGTTTTTATCTTTAATATTATCTGTATTTATTATTGTTATTTCATCATCTTCTTTAATTCTTTGAAAATGTATTATTGCTTTTTTATCATCTAATATTATTGTTTTTATATATCTTGTTAGAAATCTTCCTTCTCTAAAGTTACTTATTTTACTGTATCTAGCTATTAATATTATGTTTTTTGTTTTGTGTCTTAGATTTTCTATTGTTTCTAATAAACTGTCTGATGATTTAGAGAATCTTAAAGTATTATCATATATGTATATATAATCAAAAGAATATTCTTCTTTTTCTATATCTCTAAATGATATATAGTTATTATTTATATTTAGAATTTTATCGAATATTTTAAATGTTTCATAGTATTCTGGTGTTTTCATTATATATGTTGAATTTCCTTTTGGATTATAGTATTCATATAAATTATTTTCTATGTTTAAATAAGCAATACTTTTATTTTCTTCATGTAGATATAGTGGTTTATTTTGATAGTTTAATAGTTCTAATAATAGTTCTTTTGATGATATATTTTTAATATTTAATAATAATCTATTTATTGGAAATTTATTATTATCATATTTTACTATACGTTTTGATTCTTTATTTAATGGATATACATAATCGTTTGAAATTACTTCATCAAATGTATATTCATTTGTTTCTACTAAGTATTTTAAATGTATTAAGTATGCTATATATGATATGTTTGTTTCTATATGAAGTTTATATTTACGTATTATTTCATCTATTTCAACTAAAAGTTCATTAATCATTTTCATCACCTATAATGCTTTCTATTGCATAATTAATTATTTTATCGTCATTATCTAATATGTTTGTGTATATAGCACTTCTTTCATTTATTGCATTTAATAGGGGAGATATGGTCATTTGTTTTTCTTTTGGTATATCTGATAGTTCTATTTTTTTTACGTCGTCTACTGTTAGATTTCCTATATAATTGTTTTCTTCTATATATTTTTTAATTCCTATTTTTTCTAAGTAATTGGCTACAAATATGTAACTATATTTATCCATATTAATACCTCTTAGTACTATAAAGTTATTAGGTATTACTATATCTTCTTTTAATTCATGAGATAATGTTCCAACTCGGTAGGGCTTTTTTACAAATATTAATATATCTCTTGGTTGGATAAAATATTTTTTCTTTACTTCTCCTGTAAATGTTCTTTCTGCTAATTTAGATTCTATTATATTTGTATATTGGATACTGTCTTTTTGTAAGTATTTATATATTTTAGAATATTCATCTTTTACAGAGGCATTTATAAAATTATAGCCTACAATTATTTCTTCGAATACATCTTTTAGTTTCATGGATAGTCCTCCTTTTTTTGTTGCTATAATAACATGTTTTATATTTGTAATCAAGTTGATTACGAGTTGTTAATTATATTTTGTATTTCTTCTTGGAATAGTATTTTTTTAGCTTTTAATTCTATAGCTAGATTATCTAATTTAGATTTATTTTCTATTAGTATTTCTTTTGCTTTTATGTAGTATTTTTCTACTGATTTGTTTATATTTTCTAATTTATTTTCTTTTACTTTTTCTGATGTGGATTCTCCTCTATAGAATGAGTAGAAGTCTAATTTACAATAATCATCTATTAGTCTTGCGGTTATATCATATGCTCTTCGTATATCTGATTCTGTTCCTGTATCACATTTATTATAAATAATTTCAGTAGCTGCTTTTCCGGCAAGTAGGGTAATTATTCTGTTTTCCATAAATGTAATATCATCAAAATAGTTATCATTTTTATGATATTTAGTTATACCTTTTGTTTCACTATCAGTTCTTGCGATACTTATAAAAGAAATACTACCTGGTTCTAAGCATTCTCCAACAATTGCATGTCCTGCTTCGTGATAGGCAGTATTTAATGCATACTTGTCTTCTTTATTTATTTCTTCTATATTTGTGTCATATGATAGCTCTAATGCTGCTCTTAGAAGTTCATTGTTTCCTATTTTTTCTTTGTTTTTGAAACCTGCATATATTCCTGCTTGATTACATACTTTTTCAAAGTCTGCACATGATCTACATTCTAAGATATATGATATGTTTTTTATATTTACATCTTTATCTATTTTTTAATTTTTTAAGTAGTGTTTTAATATATCAAATGATTCTTTTCTAGTAGGATAATCTATTTCTATTTTTATATCAAATCTTCCTGATCTTAGTAGTGAGTCTGGTAATATATGTCTATTATTAGCTGTTGCGATTACAAATATATCTTCATTTTTAATATTATCTATTAAAGATTGGACTGTGACAAATTCTTCTGCATTTTTTGTATTGTCGTCTTCTGCAAATTTATCTAAGTCATCTAATAGTATTATTGATGGTTGATTTTCTTTTGCTTTATTAAATATATTAGTCATGTAATCTATAAAGCTTCCATCTGATTTAGTTTTTCTAATTGTATATGTTTTTCTATTTACGTTTTTTAATATTTCTTTTGAGAAAGTAGTTTTACCTAAACCTGGGGGACCATATAAAAATAATCCATGTGGAATAGTACTTCCTAGTTTTTTATATTTTTCTTGGTTATTTAATACATCTATTAATCTTTCTAAAGTTTTTTTAGTATTGTCATATCCGACAATATTTTTAAATAGTTCTTTTTTCATATTAGTTTCCTTCTTTTTTCTTTTATTTTCCTTGCAAGTGAGACTAATATAACATGAGTTTTTTGTAATCAATTTGATTATTGTGTAAGTGAATTGATTAAATATATTTCTAGCTTGTTTTTTATGTCGTATTTTGTTGAGTTTTATTTGTAATTATGGTGTTCTTATGTTATAAAGTAGTAAAGTATGAGAATACTTATTACGGTATAAAATAAAGGAGGTGCAAAAATGAAAGGTGATAAGAAGATTTTAGCATTAGCTGTTTTAGTATTATTATTAACTGTATGCTTTGGTACATATGCAATTTATAGAAGTTCTACAACTGCAAATGGAAGTATTAAAGCTGCTAAATGGTCTGTTAAAGTCGCTGGTACTGATATTGCTTCTGCAAACTATACTTTTGATGGAAGTAATATTACTTGGACAAAACGTACTGGATATAATAATACAATTGCTCCTGGATCAGAAGGATATATTGAAATTCCAGTTGATGCTGATGGATCTGAAGTTGATGTAATTATTGCTGCTGAAATTGGTAGTGCTACTCTTCCAGATGGAATGACTGCTACACTTGCTAGTGGAAATGATTCACAAACTATTGCTTATTCAGCTACTGATGGTGCAATGGAAACTACAGTAAGAATCAATATTGCTTGGGCTGGAGCTGAAACTGATACTACTGAAAAAGATGGTACTGATTTAGCTGTTCAAGGAACAACTTTAAGTATTCCTGTTACATTAACTGCTAAACAATCATTAGCTACTCATTAGTTAATATAAAACTTAAGAATAATTTATATTATTCTTTCGTTTAAAGTTTATAAATACTTGTAGATTTTAAACGGAAGAATAGTTTTTAAGGAAGTGGGGAATATGGCAAACAAAAAATGGAGTAAAAAGAAAATTAATAGAACTATACAAATAATATTAATAATAATTATTATTCTTTTATTATTACAAAACATATTTTTAATTATTAGAAAACGAAACAATAAAGATGTTTATAATGTTATTGATATTAGTAGTTTTAAATGTTTACAAAATGATACAATGGTTGATTGCTTAAAAGATGATAATAATGGTAAATGTTTAGTTCCTAATTTTGTTGGTAAAAGTAAAAAAGATGTTATGAAATGGTTTAGATCAATTTCTAACAATGTAGATATTGAGATTAAATATGTAGAGAATGAAGACTATAAAGATGGTATTATTTTAGAACAATCAGTTGTAGGTGTTAAAGTTAAGGATTTACTTGATAATAAAACTAAACTTGTAATTACTATAGTTAATAATGGTTCTTTAGTTGATTGTATAAAGAATAGTAATAGTAGTAAGTGTATATTACCTAATTTTATTAATAAAAATAAAAGTGCTGTTGATAAATGGTTAGATGAAATATCTACTTATGTTAATGTTAAATATGTTTATGTTGATTCTAATAAGGATGCTGGAACTATTATTGATCAGTCTATTGATGGTGGTGCTTCTGTTAAAGATATATTAAATAATAATGAAACTATTGTTATTTATATTTCTAATGGTAAAAAGGCTTCTAATAATAGTAACAGTAACAATAATGATGATAATAATAATCAATCTACTGATTTGGATGAAGATGAAGAGTTAGATGATGAATTTTATGTTCAAGATGATGAATCTATTAGATGGGCAGATACATCAAATATAAATATCTTTGATGATTCAATTAATATTTCTAAAGTACATGGAAAGATTGCACCTGAAAGTACTGGTACATATAGATTTGATCTTAAGAATGGTACTAGATTTAATTTAAAATATAATATTTCTTTTATTGAAGAAAATAATGATAATATGAATATTAAATTTAAATTAAAAAAGGGTAATACTTATTTAATTGATAATTATGTTTCAAGTGCTAATTTAAGTGTTAATAATATGAGTTTAAATAGTAAGGATTCAGAAACATATTATCTAGAATGGAAATGGGTTGGAGATGACGATAGTAACGATACTGCTATAGGTAATAAAGCTAGAGATACTGATGTATCATATAGCTTAAAAATAAAAGTAGAGGCAGAGCGTGAATAATGAGTAAGATATTTAAAATATTTTTTGATATTGTTTTTATAATTTTAATTCTGATTTTATGTGTTTATTTTGCATTAAGATTATTTGGTATTGCAGAAATATATGAAGTAAAAACTGGTTCTATGGAAGATGGAATTCATGCAGGAGACTATATTTTAATCTTAAAAAAGAATAATTATAAAGTTGGAGATGTAGTAACTTATACAAAAGATGATTATTATGTTACTCATAGAATAATTAAAAAGGATGGTAAAAAAGTTATTACTAAGGGAGATGCTAATAACGTTGCAGATGAAGAAATAAATGTATCTAGTATAGTTGGTAAAGTTGTTATACATGGTGGTTTATTAAATTTTGTAATTGATTTTAAATTCTTTATATCTGGAATTTTATTTGGTTTATATTTACTTAGTATGTATTTTGATAAGAAGGAAAAAGTAGTTGAATAAATAATAGTGAAAGGAGTATTGATATGAAAAGTAAAAGATTTAATATTTTAATGTTACTTATAATTTTATCGTTTGTTTTTTATTCAGTACATACTTTTGCTTTAATGAGAAAAGGAACTAATGGTAGTGGTTCTTTAGATGCAGCAACTTGGAGTGTATCTAGAAATCATAGTCAAAGTAGTGATTCTTTAGAGGTATATGCTGGAGGAGAAACTGATAGTTATACATTAACCGTTCAGAGTAATTCTGAGGTTGATGTTAAATATAAAATTATTATTGATAATTTACCTAGTGGAGTAGAGGTTGATATTGATAATACTGGTTATTTAACACCTACAGCTGGAGTTTTAACTATTGAAAATAATAATACTGTTATTAATTATAATGATGCAGTTAAAACAAAGACTCATGTATTAACATTTAAAGCTGCTGCTGGTTCTACTTTGGTAGATAATCAAGAAATTGATATTGATGTTGAGTTTAGACAAGATGTTTAAATAAAAAAATAGAAAAAGATAGGGAGGTATGGATATGAAATTAAATAGACATAAAAGGTTGTTTATTCTTTTTGTTTTATTATTTATTTTCTATGCAAGCCTTAGTGGTGCTTTTTCTATTTATAGAGAAAAACAAAGTGATTCAATTGATTTAAGCATTTTAGATTCAACTGGAACTGTTACTGTTAGCTTTGATGCTAATGGTGGGGTAATTGATTCTGGTGATGCTACTAGAAGTGTTCAATCTGGTTCGGCAGTAGGTTCTTTACCTTCTACAACAAGAACTAATTATAATTTTATTGGCTGGTTTACTGATCCTACTGATGGTGTTGAGATTAGTGCTTCTACTACTGTTACAGGAAATACTGTTACTTATTATGCTCATTGGAAAAAAATTGTTTGTAAAAAAGCAGTTTCTGGTACTCTTCATAAGGAAACATGTATATCAACCGGTTCGTGTGCTGCATCAGGTGGAGGATATAGTGCAAATGATACCATTTACTATGGTACAATTCCTGGAGTAAATAGTCCTGTTGTTGGAGATGCATATGATTGTGATGTAAATGATGATGATACATGGGATCCATTAACTGAAAGATTCTATTTTGTAAGAAGTTATGGTAATGATGATCCTGATACTTCAGTTTTAGTTCATTTTACAAGTTTTGATGAAGATGGCCAAATGGATTCTTCAGTTTTAAGAAGTAATTATTTATATAGTGATGCAATTAATCATTTACCAACTGCATCTACTTGGGATAATCCAGGACTTAATTCGATAAATGGTAATGTAACTAGATTTACTTCACGAGAGGATTTAGCTGCTGCATGTGGTTCTGAGTCTGGCGGAAATAAATTTGCAAATTGTCGTTTCTTTTTAGAAAATACTAGATATCAATCTAAGGAATTAGGTAGAGCAGGTCTTTGGTTATTAGCAGAAGGAAATACACATTATAGAATTCATACTGAGCAACTTTCTGTTGTTACTGCTGATAGTGAAAGTAAAAATGCTGCTAGACCTACAATAGAGATTTCTTCTGATAGAATTGAAGGCTATAAAAAAGTTATACCTGAAACATATAGTGTAACACTTAATACACAAGGTGGTTCTCCTAGTGAGTATAGTTTTGAAAGAGATGAAAATCAAGTAGTTGGCGAATTACCAATACCTGTTAAAAGTGGATTTGATTTTATGGGTTGGTATACTGATAATGTTAACTATACTACTGAAATTACTGAGAATACTGTAGTTACTGGAGATATTGTTGGTTATGCTAAGTGGGAAGCAAAAGAAGAATTAGATTATGTATTCTATATTCCTGGGGAATGTAAATTTACTGGTAGTAGTATAATTGATGGAGAAAATGGTGAATGTATTAGTACAATCAATCCAACTGGTTCTGATGTTGATTATACAGTTAGTTCTTTATCATCTAAAAAATATATTGATACGCAAATTGGATTATACAATACTGATAATCATGATAAGAATTTTGAAGTTGGATTTACAATAGTTAGGTATAATCCTAGTGAAAATATTAAGAGAGCAACTTTTGTTCATTCTAAAGCTGAGATTACTAATAAGTTTCCTGGTTTTACAGTTAGAAGAAATGAAGAAACTGACAATATATTAATTCAATCAAGAAGACTTGAGGGACAAAATTCTGAAATTAATTTTGGTTATTCTACAGTACAAAGTGTTGTAATATATAGAATTGATAATGCTATTTACTATAGTATTAATGGTGCTGAAAAAGTTAAATTAAATGATATAACATATAATCCATTTTTTGATTTAACTACTTGGTTTGGTGGAGCACCTGTCGATGAGTCCGCAACAAGTGCTAATAGATTTTTAAATGCTACATTGAGTAATATGTATATTAAATTAGCTTCTGATTTAGATGTTGTATTTGATTCTAATTATACTGGTGGAGTTACATCTACTTTAAATGTTACAAAGGGTAAAGCTGTTGGTGAGTTACCTGTTGCTTCTAGAGAAAATTATGCTTTTGTAGGTTGGTTTACTGATCCTACTGGTGGAACTCAAATTACTCCTGAAACAATTATTTCTGATAATGTTACTTTTTATGCTCACTGGACAAAAGGTGTAACTGTTACTCTTCATGCTAATGGTGGTAGTGTTAGCCCTAATACAATAACTTTACTTGAGGGTGATGCTGTAGGTACATTACCGGAACCTACTAAAACAGGTTATACATTTGGTGGATGGTATTCTGATTCAGAACTTACTGTACCAGTAAATTTAGAAACAATTATTAATGATGATATTGATTTCTATGCCAAGTGGTTGGAAGGTATAACTATTACATTTAATGCTGATGGTGGAGAAATTAATTTAAATAGTAAAACAATTGTATCTGGTGCTGCCATTGGAGAGTTACCAATTCCTACAAAGATTGGTTATGATTTTGATGGTTGGTATCTTGATAATACGTATGAAACAGAAGTTACTGCTTCTACTGTGTTTAATTCATCAACTGTAATTATTGCTAAATGGGATGAGTTAGATGATATTACAATAACTTTTGATGCTGATGGTGGTAGTGTTACTCCAACAAGTAGAACAATTAGACCTGAATCTGCAATTGGAGAATTACCGATTCCTGAAAAAACTAATTATAACTTTGTTGGTTGGTATTTAGATAATACATATGAAACAGAAGTTACTGCTTCTACAACATTTGATTCTTCTACATCAATTGTTGCTAAATGGGTAGATGAAAGTTATGTTGCTTGTATTGAAACTGAATGTTATAAAACATTAGCTGCTGCAGTTGCTGATGTTCCTACAACAAATACTAAAACTGTTATAAAAGCTATATGTGATATATCTCAATCTACAGCAATTGAAATTGCAAGTGGTAAAAATATTGAATTAGATTTACAAAACTTCACTGTTACTAATCCATCTACTAAAATGTTTATAAATAAAGGTACATTATATATAAAGAATGGTTCATTAATTGGAACAGGTACCGAGGTTAATAAGGCATTCCTAATTAATAATGAGAAAAATGCTACATTAAATATTAGTGGTGGATTTATTAATGCAACTGGTACTAATACTATTGTAAATGCTGGTAATGTTGATATTACTGGTGGTAGAATTGAAGCTAATAGTCAATCTGCTGCTATTAATAATAATCAATATGGTGTAATGACTGTTTCTGGTGGAGAAATTGTTGGAACATTTACTACTAAAGGTCA
>ENA-UPXM01006032-UPXM01006032.1-activated-sludge-metagenome-genome-assembly--contig:-NODE-6032-length-11452-cov-5.950250_pt1 | contig 11452 bp, 11 predicted proteins | sample MGYA00238178_ERZ772708 | MGnify/ENA primary metagenome ERZ772708 (study PRJEB29002, sample SAMN05720212) | activated sludge metagenome | isolation source: anaerobic digester from wastewater... | reverse complement strand
TTTTCTCACTTTTTTCATCTTTTTTCGATGGAAAGATTACCGGGTGAATTGGCCGGCGCATAACGCTTCTCGATACGCTTGGGCACGATGCCTTCCAGAAGCAAGGTCAGATCCCGACGATCAATGGAACCGCTTTTATCGGGCACAATGAACTTGCCTTCTTCCAGGCGCTTATACCACAAAACCAGGCCATCCTGATCCCAGTACAGAAGTTTGACCATGCGCCTGCTGCCATTGACGAAAACAAACAAGGAACCGGATAAAGGGTCCATGTCCAGTTCGGAGCGGATGATGCCGCACAATCCGTCAAAGGATTTGCGCATGTCGCAGGCGCCCCGGTACAGGTAGATGCGCGTCATCGCGGTTAAGGAGATCATCGGGACAGGCAGGCGACAACGGTTCGTAAAGTTGCAGGATCGAAGTGACGCTGAACTTCGATGCAAAGATTTCCAAAAACGATACGGATGCCGGTGTCCGAACTCGAAATGACAGAAGGTGAAAGTTCCAGAAACCCTTGCCTGACGGCCTGCCGTTTTTTGATACGACGGCGCCAGGAATAGAAATCGTTAGATCGTATTTGCTGATTCCGGCAATACTCGGCAATGCTCAGGCCGCTGATCTTTTGTGTTTCAATAATGCTGCTCCAGTGCGCATAGCGTTCTTCGGTGGTCATCCATAAACCTCCCAATCTTAATGTCGGAAGATGTATAGACAAAATTGCTGTCGCTGTACAGATGGGTGGGCAAGACGGTTACTTCACAACCGGAAATTCCTTGCACGACGGGCAGGGTAATTGATGTCCGGAAAAACTGATTTGACAACAGTCTGCCTGCATGATTTAAGCGGGTCATTGTTCGGTATTTGAGGCCGTCTGCATAAACATTGTCTGTTGTTGACTTTACATGATCAGGAATCGGCAAAGGCTGAATCCCTTTTCAAATTACGTTGTATTTTAGTGTTTGACACGGCCCGGCGAATGTTTTTTGTTGCGAAAGCGCCGCTATAAAAAACCATCAGGAGGGCACATGCCGCCATACTCAAAAGAGATCATTGAAATGCTCCGCCGGGATCACCCGGATCTGTCGGACTGGAGCATCATTTGTGCAAGCGACCGGGCGGTTGACCCTGTTCAGTATATGATTCACCGCGAGCTGGGAGGCATTCTTCCCGCAGTGCGCAGTTTCGACTCATATATCGCCGAAAAGACAGGCTCGCGTCTGAAGATGGAGCCTTTGAGCGCGGATGAAAAGCTGTTTTTCTTCATCGAGTTCATTGCCGACTATTTCCCGGATGAACCCCGGCCCGCCCGCCTGGCATCGGCCATGCTGCCTCTCATTGCGAAAATGTTCGCCTATGAGGTGAAAAAGGAAGCGATTGCGGCGGCCGAACGCTTCACCGAAGAGCAGTGGGACAAGCTTGCCTTGTATCTTGACGCCGCGCAGGGTTTTCGGGATTGGCTGGGCAAAAAAAACCTGTTTATGACGGAGCTTGAAGCCATGCGTCTCGATGAAATCAACCCCGGCAACCGGGAAGTATTCATCGGTCTGCCTGAAATGACGCCCGGTCGTGAAAGGTTTTACAAAAAGATCAGACCGGAAATGCTCTTCATTGACCGGCCTCTCTTCGGCAGGTCGCTGGCCGGTATTGACGCGCTCCCATTTGACTCGGCCAAAAACCTTGTTTCGTTTTTCGGCGGGGATGTCCGCTGGTCGTCGGGTGAGGGTATCGAGTTTGTCAATCTGGCGGGGCTTTTTGATCTTGCCGGTCTGGTCACGCGGGAGGTTTCCGAGTTTATGCGCGCTAGAGCCTCAGGTGAGCAGATGATGATTTTCCTGCTCGACGAGTCTATCACGCCGATGCTGTGGAGCAGGTCGCTTAGGCATTTCGGCAATGGGGTCAACCTTGCCGTCTGGATGCCGTTTGGTGCAATGTCGGCGGGAAAAAAGCTCAGGCGGGAAATCGAGCAGGCGCAGGCGTCCGGCACAAAACCGGATTTCAAAAAATACGCCCGCAGAGCAGCCGCTGAACTGGTGCAAAACGCTACTCGCTATGTGCGCGAAGAGTGCGAGGCGCTGGAGGCCGCGATTTCCTTTTCGCATCTTCTGGACCATTGGAAGGAGAGACTGGGGCCTCATCTGACGGACGCGGCGAAAATGATGATTGACGCTAAAAAATTCCGTGTTACGGGCAGCCGCTCTGCCCCTGTTCAGGTTGTCGGTTTCGGCCACGCATCGGGACAGGACTTCAGCCGCGGACTGGTTCTTTCTCTCGACAGCGGCATCATGCCTGCACAGCCTTTCGAGGGGCCCTTCATCAACCCGGTGCATGTCCCGGGGCTGCGTAAAACGATGTTCGAATATGAAGACCTTATTTTCAGGCAGATTCTTGCACAGGCCGGCAGAATCAAAATTGTCGCGACGGATGATGAGGTAAGGGAAAGAACACCCAGCTATTATATGAGTCTGCTGGCCCAGGAATTTAACCGGCCGGTGACGCGCACCGCTTTTTCCAGAAGCGCGCCGCGAGAAGGGCAGCAGGCGCAGCCGGGCATAGCTGTCGATGAGGCCCTCAGGAGCACGCTGCGCAATTTTACCTATTCTTATTCCAGTCTTGCGAAAATCATGGCCTGTCCATATTTGTTTTATCTGCAATACATTGCAGGCCTGAAGCCCCCTTCGTTTATGGATGATGAAGAAAATATCAATATGCTGATGGGGGATTTCGTGCACAAGTTCCTGGCGCGATTTTCCGCCGCGATAAAAAATGGTGACTTAAACTGGGAGAAGCTTTTCGGGAAAATGTGGGTCGATGAGCAAAATGCGTCCTTGCGCGACAAAGAGGGCATCAATATTTATATGCTCAACGCGAAAATTTTTCTCGGCGGTATTTATGAGGATGAAAAAGCGTCCGGCAGGCAGGTAATTTTTGGCGATAACGCGCTGGCGTACGAAAAGGAGTTTACCGGTATGCTGGCCGGACGCTATCGGATAAAAGGTGTCTGCGACAGGTTGGCGGAAATAGACGGAAAGACTCAGATCGTCGATTTCAAGTATTCCAAAATATCGGACAGATATAATATTTCGCAAAAAAAGTCCGTGACGGATCGCTTCGCCCAGTCCGGCTTTTTGCATCCGGCGGCACAACTGATGATTTACCGTCATTTCCTTCCGGAAGCGACAGGCGCGCGTTTTTATTTTCTCAAGGAGACGGGGCGGGTGCGCGAAAAGGAGCTGCCGGACGAGGAGATCGCCCGGACGGGGGAGCTTCTGGAGCTGATCGGCGGGCGTCTCGATGAGATTATTGCAGCGGATGAAATCCGGCCGGTAAAAGACAGTGGAGAGTGCCGCTATTGCCGCTTTCAGACTTTTTGCGGCAGGGACGGCTTCTACAAAGCGGCGCGGAGGTATTCCTGATGGAGAGCATCTTACTGCAGGCATCCGCCGGTTCGGGAAAGACGACCAGTCTGACGCAAGAGGTTTTCAAAAGAATAAGTACTGGGGCGAAATTCGTCTGCGCACTGACATTCACCCGTGCGGCTACCACTGAAATGCGCACGCGGATCATGAAAGAGATCGCTGAAAACAAAGAGCTGCCGCTGATGGAGCGTCTGAAGCTGATCATGCAGGCAGGCAGGGTCGGCTATACAACGATAGATGCTTTTTTCTACCGGCTTTTCATCGCGGCCGGTAAAGTGGCGCAACTTGCCGACGAAAAAAGGCAGATGCAGCTTCTTGGCTCGATAGAAGCCATGTTTCGCGACAGGATCATCCATGAGGGCAATGCCGACAGAGTGATTGTGGCGGCAAAGATTCTGGGGACGGATATCGACGCTCTTTTCGCGCCTCTGGCCCGCGATGAGGACGCATTGCGCTTTGACGCGAATTCATCACGGGTTTTTGATCTGGGCGCCCTGATGGCGGAAAACGCACTGTTGCAAAATACGCTTGCCGCCCTTTACGATCGGGCGCAGGCGCTGGCGCAGGAGGTGACGGCCGCCGTGAAGAGCCGGGTCATCGGCTGTATGTCCGATTACGATAATTTCATTTCGAAAGTTGTGGCGAAGCAGGAAAACCTGGAAGGTTACGTCAGTCTGGGGAAAAACATCAAATGGGATGAGGCACCCTACGCGCAACTGAACGATATTTTTCTCTCCTATAGAAAAAATGCCGAACGCCTGGCCGTCAACAAGGCTTTGTTGCGCGAGCTGGCGGTGAGCTCTCTTTACCCTTTATACCGGGAGGCGGCCGATGCCGTGAAAAACAGGGAGGGATTTATCTTTTTCAGCGATGTGCGTAAAGCTCTTCTGGAGCTCGATACCGGGTCCGGGAGGGAACGCCCCGGGCTGATGGGGCAATATTTTTCCCTGGGGCTCGACCGCACGGAGCATCTGCTCATCGATGAATTTCAGGATACCTCGAAAAGCGATGTCGCCATACTGCTGCCGCTGATCGATGAAATCCTGTCCGGTCCCGGCGAGAGGGGCGGCAGATCGTTTTTTGCCGTGGGAGACTGGAAACAGATGATTTACGGCTGGCGCGGGGCAGATCGTGAAGCCCTGGAGGCGGCCATCGGTCCTTATATCGAAGACGGCACCATAAGAGAAAGTTCACTGGAATATAATTACCGCAGTACGCCGCTGTTGATTTCTTTTTTCAACGCACTGGTGGAGAATCTTTTTGAAGGGAAGGAGAAAAACGAAAAACAGCGCCCACCGGAAAAACCCGCCGGTTTTGACGGCCCGACCGAGGTAAACCTTTACGAACTGGAAAAGGACGGCGCATCGCAGGAGCCTTTTTATACCGCCATGGCCGCCTACATCAGTGCGAAAAAAGAGGAATATGCCTGCCCGTGGGGCGATATGGCGGTTTTGTCCCTGACCAACAACCACGCACAGAAAATCGAGGAGGCCTTAAGAGGCTGCGGGATCGGCGTGTCCACCGTTAAAGGCAGGCAGCTTCTTTCCACACGCGAGGGGGCCGCCGTGATGATTTTTCTCGGATGCGTCCTGGATGTGGAAAAGCCCTCCGGCTACCTGTCCGCAGCCGCCTCATCGGAATTGATCAGTGCCCTGGGTATCGGCATGGATGAGGCGCGCGCCGAATTTGCCGTAAAATATCCCCGCCCTTTCGGCTTAATGCCGGTGACGGCCGCCATAGAGCTTTTACGCGGGAAAATTTCCGCCGCCGTGCTCGATATATGGCTGGAGGAGGCTCATTCCTTTTTCAACGGAGGAGGATATGACGCGGATGAATTCCTGGCGGCCATGTTTTCCGCCCGGCTGAATATCAGTGTGCCGGAGGCCCCGCACGGTGACTGCATCAAGGTTGACACGATTCATGGAACGAAGGGACTGCAGTTCAGGCACGTTTTTGTTTTCTGGAACGAAGATGATACGGCAGAACCTTTCTATCTGGAAAGTGAGCAATGCCATGTCCGTTTTTCAACAAAGGAGATAGAGTTTTTGCAGGCGGGCGGCTCGCCTGCGGCCCGCGAGATTATATCCCGCCATGAAGAAAGCCACGCCCGCGCGCGCCGCGAGCAGGCCAATCTACTTTATGTTGCCGTGACGCGCGCCGCGCAGTCTCTGAGCGTATTTTTGCCGAAGAAAAAAAGCGCTACCTATAAGCCGGCCCATCAGGCGCTCATCGATACTTTTGCCGCCTTCGCGCCGTCAGGGTCGCGCCGCGAAGAAAGCACCGCGCCGGGAGACGAAAAGAGGCAAAACGAAGTGACGCTGCTCGAGGCAGCGCCGGTAAGAAGCGACGAGCCTGAACCCTACGCAGAGATCGACCCGGCATTGTTATCCGAAAGCATCCGGTCCGGCATTGTGCGCGGCGAGCGGATTCATCGCTGGCTGGCCGGCGTCGGTGCGGCAGGCGAGCTTCCGCCCAGAGGCGAGCTGGGCGCTGAGGAATATGAAGCGGTTTTGCGCTTTGTCCATAAAAGCGAGGTGCGTGAGGTCATCTTCAGGCCGGGCAGGGTCTATACCGAGCAGCAGATATCCGACCGGGAAAGCTTCGGTATTGTTGACAGAATGATCGTCTCCGACAATCTGATCACGATCATCGACTACAAGTCCGGCTCGATGCGCGGACTCAGGAAAAAATACGAAGAGCAGCTCGCGCGCTATAGAGACATTGTCCGGGCATTGTATCCGGCGGCCCAGGTTGAATATCATATACTGGCGATCGATGTCTGAGGGGCAAGTCTTCCGGCCGGGATATTCCGTCAATGCACCTTGACGATTTCTTCTCCACCTGAACGCCTCCTTTCCCGATAAATCTTGACAATTATACGCCTATCCATTAGCGTACGAGCAGTTTTTCATGCGGATGTCCGCAGGCGCGTCTGCATGGCCTGCAGCGTTCAGGGGAGGTGCAAAATGATCGGTGTTCTCATCACAACTCACGGAAATCTGGGGAATGAACTTATTCACGCGGCGGAATCCATCAAAGGGAAGCTCAAAGGAGTCATGCATGTCTGCGTGGAGCAGACCAGAGGCGTGGAAGAGCTGAAAAGAGAAATCAGTGCAGCGCTCAAAAAACTGGACAAAGGTCAGGGAGTGTTGATCCTGACCGATCTTTTCGGCGGCACCCCTTCCAATATTTCCCTGTCTTTTATGAAAGAAGGCAAAGTCGAGGTTGTCACGGGCGTGAATCTCCCGATGCTTCTGAAGCTCTCCGATGTCAAAGAAGGCACGTCTCTCAATGAGTTCGCCCGTTTTATCAAGGATTACGGCAAGAATAATATTTCTCTGGCCAGTGAGATACTAAGCAAAAAAGCAGCCGGGTGAGCAAGTGGCGGACTCTTACGACATCGCTCTGGTTCGTGTGGACAACAGGCTGGTTCACGGTCAAATACTGGAAGCCTGGGTGCCTCACATTGAAGCGGAGTGTATCATGGTCGTGGACGACAATTCCGCCGCCGATTTTTTTTGTGAAACAGTTATCCGCATGGCGGTTCCCAGCCATATCGAAGTCAATATTTGCACGGTGGAGGATTTTGCCTCACATTATCACTTCGCGCGCGGCAAAGGGAAAAAAACCATTGTTTTGTTCAGCAACATCGCCGACGCTCTTAGAGCTCATGAGCTGGGGTTTCAATTCGACAGGCTAAATATCGGCAATATCAACCACGAGGAGTACCGGGTGTGCTGCTCTCCCTCCGTTTTTTTATGCGACACGGAGATCGACGACATACTGAAGCTTTTGCGCGTCAGAGGCGTTGCCGTCGAAATCAAGCGCGTCCCGAGGGAAAAGGCGATGGACATCAAAGACGCGCTCAAGGAATTTTGCACGTGAAAAATATGAGGTATTCGCCGGCTTGCTTTTAAAAATAATCATCATATCCTTTGTCGGGAGCCTCATGTGTCTTGACCGGATTTTCATTCAGGCCATGATTTCCAGGCCCATCGTCATTGCACCGGTGGCGGGCATTATTCTGGGCCAGCCTTACACGGGGCTGATGACCGGGGCGATTCTGGAGCTGTTCTGGATGGATCGCGCCCCGATAGGCATTTATATTCCTCCCAATGACTCTGTCACCGCGGCGTTTGCCGTATCTCTGGCCGTTCTTGCCGGAGGATCTCACGGCGCGGCGGGGCACGCGATGATCGCGCTGGCCGTCCTCATTGCCATTCCCTTCGGTATCGCAGTAAAACAAATTGACGTTAAAATTATGCGGGCCAATGACCGTTTGTCGGACCAGGCGATCGAGGATGCAAAAGCGCTCAATGTGCGCGCCATTGAAAGGAAAATCCGCTTTTCCCTGGTGAGGGTGTGGCTTTTGTACCTGGCGGTTCTTTTTGTTTTGCAGATAATTTTCATTCCCGCCGTCAGCCTGCTTTATCCGATGCTCCCGGGTGCGGTCCATAACGCCCTTTCCATGACATTTTATTTCCTTCTTCTGCTGGGAGTGGCGGTCGCTTTGAGCACCGTCAAGCTCCGCGGCTCTGTGCCGGTATTTTGCGCTCTTTTTCTGATAATTGCCGTGGTGGTGGAATTGCTCAATGCCTCCTGATGAAAAGACGGGTCGCGTCACAGTCGATCTGATGAGCGCGGATGACCTGCCGGAAATTATGGCCATCGAACGCGAGGCGCAGCCCGCGCCGTGGACGGAAGGAATGTTTGTCGACGAGATGAAAGCCTCCCCGGCCCATTGCCTGAGCGTCAGGGTGGAAGTTCAGGGGCGGTCATTTGTCGCCGCCTATATAATTTTCCGGTTTGTGGCCGATGAGGTGCATCTGCACAACCTGGCTGTCCGCAGGGAATTCCGCAGGCAGGGGCTGGGCTTTAATTTAATGAATTTGATGAAAGATATCGCCTCTCAGGCGAATATCTTCCGCCGCACGCTGGAAGTCCGCGCGTCCAACCGCAAGGCGATCGGGCTTTACGAAAAATGCGGTTTTGCCGTGAAGGGGAGGCGCCCACGCTATTATGACGACGCAAAAGAGGACGCCCTCATCATGTGGGCGTGAAGGCAGGAATAGGTCATGAAAGATATTTATGTCGGTCTGGTAACCGGCAACGACAATCTCAAAAGCAACTATTTTCTGATGAAGGTGCTTCTGCCTGCCGGTTTTGGCGATCCGCAGCCGGGGCAGTTTGTCATGGTCCGCATCGTCGGACTCAAGGATCCCTTCTTATCCAGGCCGTTGAGCATCTATTCCTTCTCGCGCGGCAAGGCAGGCTGTATAATTGAACTGCTCTATCGTGTCGCGGGAAGGGGAACCGGCATTATGGCCGGCCTGATCGAAGGTTCTGAGGTGGAAGTTCTCGGGCCCTTGGGGCAAAGTTATGCGGTCGATCCTCAGAAAAAAGACATCGTCTTTATCGCCGGCGGCATCGGGGTTGCGCCTCTTTCGCTTCTTGCCGGGTACCTGTGTCAGACCGTGTGCCGCGATGCCTCATCGATGACTTTTTATCTGGGCGCGCAAACGGCCGATGAAATTGTGGGCCTCGAACTTTTGCGCAGGTACTGTTACCGCGTCATTGTCTGTACCGACGACGGGTCGATGGGAGAAAAAGGGCAGGTGACCGGAATATTTAAAAAAGACATGAAAAAATTCTCACCGGCGGATACGGCCCTGTATGCGTGCGGTCCGAAACCCATGCTGAAGGCATTGGCTAAAATGACGGACGGCAGATATATGTGTCAGGTGTCTCTCGAGGAACGTATGGCCTGCGGAGTCGGCGCGTGCGCGGGATGTGTCACAGCGATAAAGGAGCCGGCAGGCACGACGGCATATAAAAGGGTCTGCGCCGACGGACCTGTTTTCGATCTGGAAAAGGTGATCTGGGAATGAGTCCGGCCAGGAAAAACAATAAAAGTGAAGCAGGCATGAGGGTGGACATCGCCGGCCTGAAGCTGAAAAATCCGGTGATAACCGCTTCCGGCACCTTCGGCTATGGTCAGGAATACGCTGATTACATCGACCTCAACCTCCTGGGAGGAATTTCCGTAAAGGGGCTTTCCCTGAAACCGCGCGCCGGCAACCCGCCGCCGCGCATCATGGAAACTACCGGCGGCATGCTCAACTCCGTCGGCCTGCAAAACGTCGGCGTTGACGCTTTCATCACAGAGAAGCTTCCTTTTCTGCGCAAATTCGATGTGGCGGTCATTGCCAATATCTACGGTGAAAGCTATGCCGATTATGCGTCGGTGGCCGCGAAGCTCGACGGTGTGCCGGGCGTGCATGCCCTGGAGGTCAATGTCTCCTGTCCGAATGTGAAAAAAGGCGGTCTGAGTTTCGGGGCGGACCCAAAGGCCGCGGCCGAGGTGACGCGCCGTGTCAAAGCTCAAACGACATTGCCGCTGATTATAAAGCTTACCCCGAATGTAACCGACATCAGTCTGATCGCCCGCGCGGTGGAGCAGGCAGGCGCCGATGCCGTTTCGCTCATCAACACGCTTGCCGGCATGTCCGTTGACTTGAAAACAAGAACGCCGCATCTGAAAAACATCACCGGCGGCCTGTCCGGCCCGGCCATCAAGCCTGTTGCCCTGAAAATGGTATGGCAGGTGGCGCAGAAAGTGAAAATTCCGGTGATCGGCATGGGAGGGATCATGACGGCCGAAGATGCCCTGGAGTTCATGGTCGCGGGCGCCCGGGCCGTTCAGGTGGGCACGGCCAGTTTTATCAATCCCTGCGCCGCGACGGAAATTATCGACGGCATGCGCAATTACATGAAACAAAACAGTATAAAAAAAATAACAGATATTGTCGGAACGCTGAAGGTCTGACCATGAGAATAAAAACTGAACAAATCATCGAAGGCGTGTATCTGATAGGCGGGCCCAACGTCACGGCAGGAGAGGACGCGGCGGTTTTTCTGATCGATTTTTCCGGCGAGCTGGTTTTGATCGATGCCGGCGCGGGCGGCTCTTCACATGAGCTTGTGCGCAATATCGAGCTGCTGGGACTTGATCCCGCGCACTTGTCTCACGTCATTTTAACTCACTGTCATATAGATCATATCGGTTCGGCCCCTTTTTTTCAGGAAAAGTACAAAACGAAAATCGTCATTCATGAACTTGACGCACAGGCGCTGGAAACGGGTGACACGATCCGTACGGCCGCCAACTGGTACGGCACGACATTTCCGCCCACACGGGTTGACCGGAAATTAACCGGCACGTATGAAACATTGAGCTTCGGCACAGAAGAGCTGCACTGCCTGCATACACCCGGACACACGCCCGGATCCATATCAGTCTATCTGGACCGGGCAGGCCGGAGGGTGCTGTTCGGGCAGGACATTCACGGACCGTTCAACAAAGCATTCGGCTCCGATATTGGTATGTGGAAAGAGTCGATGCACAAACTTCTCGCGCTGGAGGCGGACATACTTTGCGAAGGTCATTTCGGCATCTATCAGCCGAAAGAAAAAGTCCGGGATTATATAGAGCGCTACCTTGAGGAATATGACTGAGGATAAAGGACAAAGTATAAAGGACAAAGGACAAAGGACAAAGGACAAAGGATAAAGGCTAAAGGATAAAGGCTGAAGGCTGAAGTTCATCGTTTACTGTTTGTGCTGTTGGCAAAAAAGAATTTCTGCCGGCGTGAAAGCACGCGCATACCTGTAAGTCAAGTGTACGGAGGCGAAATCACAAGGGAGTGTGTGCATTTCCTCAAGCTCTTAAATCTTCTAACCCTCTAACCCTCTAACCCTCTAATCTTCTAATCCTCTAAATGAGCGCGAGGCTGTCGGCCACGGCCATGCCCGCCGTTGTCGGACAGAGACGACCGTCTTTTATTTCCAACAGTTTGTTTTTGATCAATTCATCGATCGCCTTGGCCTTTTCTGCAAGCAGGTCGATTCCGTAGCTTGTTTTGTATTGCGCCGGATCAATTCCTTCCCGTGTGCGCAGGCCCAGAAAAAGAGCCTCCAGCGCCAGTTGCTGCGCGGTTAACTCTTCCGAGTGAGAAACAACAGGTCGCGACGAGGCG
>ENA-UPXM01006029-UPXM01006029.1-activated-sludge-metagenome-genome-assembly--contig:-NODE-6029-length-11454-cov-6.507852_pt1 | contig 11454 bp, 9 predicted proteins | sample MGYA00238178_ERZ772708 | MGnify/ENA primary metagenome ERZ772708 (study PRJEB29002, sample SAMN05720212) | activated sludge metagenome | isolation source: anaerobic digester from wastewater... | reverse complement strand
GGGTGTTCGTCTTGGTGCAGGATCGACCTATCCCGGCTGGCCGGTGCTCGATATTTTTCATGCGCCCTGGTGGATGCAGGTTGCGTATTTTTTCAACGGAATCGCGTTTATCGGCGTTGTCGAGTTCGTGGACAACATACTGAGAAGGCGCACGCGAAAGAGTTAATGCACTGATACAAGCGCGTTGTCTTCTATTTCCGCAAAGCCCGATAGGCAAGCGCCACAATGGCGATCCGTGTTTTCGTGCCCGTTTTCCGGAATATCGAGGCGATATGCGCCTTGACCGTCCGTTCGCTTATGAAAAGATTGGCGGCGAGGGTTCTGTTTGAAAGACCGTCGCAAAGGCCTTCAATAACTTCCATTTCCCGGTCGGTCAAGGTGAAAGAGTGGCGGAACGCATCGCGGGGAGAGACCGTCGGTGATATACTGCCGGGCATTGTCATGGATTCTCCGGAGAGAATTTCTATACGGGAAAGGTAGCGGAGATAGTTATGCAGATGTGAGTTGACAATATCGAGAATCTCGCATTCCCGGTGTGTGAACGGGGGATAATCCCTGGAGCGTTGAATTGAAATATTGAATGGCCAGGCGGGACGGAACGGACTGAGACCGGAATGGAGCCCATGCGGTCGGGCAAAGTCCTGCATGAATTCGCAGTCGGAAACACGACTCCATTGCACCACATCTTTTCCCCGATACGCAACCCCTGCTTCATTGTAGAGGATAAACGGAACCTTCGCGAAATAATAGTCGTTATAGTGGCTGAACGTTCTGCGGTCCCAGCCTGCGCAGTCAACGCACCGGATATCCCGGTCAAAGACCCCGGCACCGATATCCCAGGGTATTATTTCGCCGATTCCGGTCTCGTCTCCCAGGGTAATAGTGAGATAGCCGGTGCCTGTGTCTATATCGCTGCCTGAATCGTAGCTCGACATCCAGGTTGCCTTGTCGGACCAGTCCCACCAGAAGGTCCAGTATGATCCGGTTGAAAGATTCAGATCATACCCGGTAACAGGATTCGGTGTCCCTTCGGGGGGAATCGTTGGAGGATCCACGGGAGGTGTGACGGGATTTTCGTCTTCCTGATCATCACCGCTGCCAGATGAGGAACATCCGGTGATGAGTACACCGAACAACAGAACAAATAACACAATAAGTAATGCGAACTTTTTCATGACATGCCTCCATCGGGCGGACAACCCGTCCCTTAAATCAAGGATAGAGCCGACTAGAATGCTTGCCCATTGTACAAAAGTAGTATTCGGATTTCCCGGGTTTTCAGCAAAAACTGGCCAATTCGTACGAACGCGGTGTATACTTGAACCATGACACGAACAATCGACCATGATCTGGTAATCGTTCTCGCAGGAGAAGCGGGACAGGGTATTCAGTCAATAGAAAGTATCCTGTCTTCATTTTTGAAAAAAAACGGATTCCATTTCTACTCGACCTCGGAGTTCATGTCCCGGGTACGGGGCGGCACCAACTCGACCGAAATCCGTGTTTCGTCCCGGCGGGTTTCCGCCTTCCGGAACCGTATCGACCTGCTCATTCCCCTTCACGCCGAAGCGGCGGCGCACCTGGGCAACCGCGTTACGGATGAGACCCTCATTCTCGGCGACAAGGCCGCGGTCAAACACGAGGGCATGATCGATGTACCCTTTACAAAAATCGCGAAAGAGACGGGGAGCGCCCTGTATGCAAATACGGTCGCGGCCGGATGCATATGCGGACTGTTGAAGGTTGACGCCGAAGAAGGCGCGTCCTTCATGTACGACCATTTTTCTACCAAGACCGACGAGGTCCGCGAAAAAAATCGTGAAGCCTTCCTGAAAGGCTATGAGGCGGGAACCGCGATCGAAGAAGTACGCGTACAAATCACGGCGAGCGATACACCGAAAGGTGAAGTGATGCTGTCCGGCTCGGACGCCGTATCCCTCGGCGCGCTCGCGGCCGGCTGCGACTACATGTGCGGGTATCCCATGTCGCCCGCGACGGGCGTTTTGCAAAACATGGCGGACTATTCGAAGCGTCACGACATTATTGTCGAACAGGTGGAAGACGAGGTGGGCGTGGTGAACATGGCCCTTGGCGCCTGGTACGCCGGCGCGCGGGCTTTCGTTACTACATCCGGCGGCGGATTTGCCCTCATGACCGAGGGAATCAGTCTGGCCGGCATGATCGAATCTCCCTTTGTGCTGCATCTTGCACAGCGGCCGGGTCCGGCAACCGGGCTTCCCACCCGTACCGAACAGGGTGACCTGGACCTCGTTCTCTACGGCGGGCATGGTGATTTTCCCCGCGTCATTTTCGCTCCCGGGACCCTGGAGGAAGCCTATACCCTTACCCAAAAGGCATTCGCCCTCGCGGAGAAATACCAGGTGCCCGCGTTTATCCTTACCGACCAGTATTTTGTGGACACCCGGTACAATGTACCGCTGTTCGGCGTTCCGGAGACGCCACCCGACCGGCACATCATGCAGACTGATCCGGATTACCGGCGTTTCGCGCTCACCGGATCGGGCATTTCCCCGCGGGGTATTCCCGGATACGGCGAGGGACTCGTCTGCGCCGACAGCGATGAGCACGACGAGTCGGGCCACATTACCGAATCCATGGACATGCGTGTCCGTATGGTCGAAAAGCGCAAGAAAAAGCATGCCGCACTGCTTGCGGAGGCCGTGCCTCCGACTCTTTCGGGAGCGGAAAACTACAAAACCCTCGTCATCTGCTGGGGATCCACGAAGCCCATGGTAGCAGAAACTTTGGAGGAATTAGCCCTGCCGGATGTCGCAATGCTCCACTTTTCACAAGTGTTCCCCGTCCCCGCCGGGGCTGCGGCCATCCTTGAAAAAGCGGAACATATCGTGAGCGTGGAAAACAATTCCTCCGCACAGTTCACCCGGCTTCTCGCAACGGAAACCGGTATTCCGATCAGGCACACCATACTCAAATACGACGGACTGCCGTTCTCGGTGGAAGAACTTGCGGAGCGCCTTTCGTCCGCAGTGAAGGAGGGGAAGTAATGGCCAATCAATATGACTTTGAACACAAACCCGATATCGCCTGGTGTCCCGGATGCGGCGATTTCATGATCCGTAAAGCCCTCCTCTCAGCGCTCGATGAGCTCAATCTTGAACGCGAAAAGGTCGTGCTGGTATCCGGTATCGGCCAGGCGGCAAAGATGCCCCAGTATGTGAACACGAGTTTCTTCAATGGACTCCACGGCCGCGGCCTGCCGCCTGCTACCGCCATAAAGGCATGCAACCCGGAACTCACCGTCATCGCGGTCGGCGGCGACGGCGACATGTACGGCGAAGGCGGCAACCATTTCCTGCACGTTACCCGGCGTAATCCCGACATGACCCTGTTCGTTCACGACAACATGGTCTACGGGCTAACCAAGGGGCAGGGCGCACCGACGTCGCGGCCCGGCATGGAAACTCCCGTGCAGGTGTTCGGTGTCTTTGAAAAACCGGTGAACCCCATGGCGCTCGCCATCTCGCTGGACGTCACCTTTGTCGCCCGGGTTTTTTGCGGTGACATCGAACAGACGAAAGAGATCATGAAGCGGGCCATCCGTCATAAGGGATTCGCTCTTGTGGACATCTTCCAGCCCTGTGTGTCCTTCAACAAAATCAATACCCTCGCCTGGTTCAAGGAAAATACCTACTACCTTGATGATGGTTGGGATCCGTCAGACCGCGCTGCCTCATTTGCGAAGGCCCTCGAAGAGGAACCGTTCCCGCTCGGTGTGCTCTACGAGAGTGATCACCGGAGCACATTTGAGGAAAACCTTTCTGTCTACAAGAAGGATCGGACCCCGCTGTACCGCCGGAGCCGGGATTCCGCCGCGGTTGCCGCGGAGATTCGCGCGAAGGTTTAAACTTCCCGCGGTTGTTCTCCCAGCATCTGCCGCAGTACAAAGTTGAGTATCCCGCCGTTGCGCCACCAGGCGACCTCGATATCGTTGTCAACGCGGGCGGTCACTTCGAACCGGATTTCCTCGCCGGCGGGTTTTACCGCAACGACTTCGAGTCGTTTCCGTGGGGAGAGATCATGCAGTCCGGCGATGGTAAAGGTTTCCGTACCGTCGAGGCCGAGCGATTCAACGGTTTTCCCGTTGGAAAACACCAGTGGCAGGACTCCCATGCCCACAAGGTTGCTTCGGTGAATGCGCTCATAGGAGACGGCAATGACGGCCCGGACGCCGAGGAGCGCGGTGCCCTTTGCCGCCCAGTCGCGTGAGGACCCGGTTCCGTATTCCTTGCCGGCAAGAACAATCAGCGGCGTTCCCTGTTGCTGATACTCCAACGCGGTATCATAGGTGTATTGTTCGGTACCTTCCGGAAATTTTACTGTCCAGGCGCCTTCTTTGGGCGAAACCATGCGGTTTTTTATCCGGATATTCCCGAAGGTTCCCCGCATCATCACTTCATGGTTTCCCCGCCGTGAACCGTAGGAATTGAAATGTACGGGATCAATTCCCTTCCCTGCAAGATAGTGACCAGCGGGATAGTCGGGAGATATGGCTCCCGCGGGCGAGATGTGATCGGTGGTTACCGTGTCGCCGAGAACGAGAAGCGCCCGTGCGTTCGTAATATCTTCCGGATCGGGGGGCTGCACACCGAAACTGTCGAAGAAGGGCGGTTTCCTGATGTACGTGGATGCGTCATCCCAGTTGAATGTGGTGTTTTCCGTAACGGGGAGTTTCTTCCAGAAAGCATCACCAGAAAATACGCTCATATATTCTTCCCGGAACAAGTTGCTTGTTACCTGTGCTGAAATGATTTCCGCAATATCTTTCTCATCCGGCCAGATGTCCGCGAGAAACACCGGTCGCCCATTCGGATCCAGAGCGAGCGGTTCCGCTGCAAAGTCCATGTCAATCCGGCCCGCAAGGGCGAAGGCCACTACGAGAAGGGGAGACGTGAGATAATTCGACTTGACCAGCTGGTGGATGCGTGCCTCAAAGTTCCGGTTGCCCGAGAGCACCGCCGCGACGTTGAGATCATGGTCGCGTATTGCCTGTTCCAGTTCCGGCTTCAACGGGCCGCTGTTCCCGATACAGGTGGTACAGCCGAACGCGGCGATGTGGAACCCGAGGGCTTCCAGATATGGCATGAGGCCGCTTGCTTCCAGATACCGCTTGACCACTTTCGATCCCGGCGCGAAAGACGTTTTTACAAACACCGGAATCGTGAGGCCGCGCCTGACCGCTTCTCGTGCCATGAGGGCGGCGCCAACCAGAACCTGCGGATTGCTCGTGTTGGTGCAGGAGGTAATGGCCGCGATAACAACGCTGCCGTCAGTGAGCTCGACCTTTCGTCCATTTACCGTAAGCGGTACCGTTTTGCCGCTTTGTGCCGGGAGATTCCGGAACCGGTTCTTGATGTCGGAAAGCGGAATGCGGTCTTGCGGTCGCGAAGGGCCGGCAAGAGAGGGTTCAACGGATGAAAGATCAAGATCGACAACCCGTGTGTATTCGCGCGCTTCGTCATCCCGGTACAAGAAGCCATTCTGTTTTGCGTACGAATGGGCAACGACCGCTTGCGCTTCGCGTCCCGTCATCACGAGGTAATCGATAGTCTTTTCATCGATCGGAAAGAATCCGAGCGTCGCGCCGTATTCCGGCGTCATGTTCGCGATTGTCGCGCGGTCGGGGATTGAAAGTTCCTGCATGCCCGGTCCGAAATATTCCACGAATTTTTCCACGACTCCGGTTTTTCTCAGCAGTTCGGTTATGGTGAGGACGAGATCGGTTGCGGTAACACCGGTGTTGAGACGGCCGTTGAGGCGTACACCAATTACTTCCGGAATTGACATGTAATAGGGCTGGCCAAGCATGACCGCCTCGGCTTCGATACCGCCTACGCCCCAGCCCATCACACCGAGAGCGTTGATCATGGGTGTGTGGGAATCAAGGCCGACGAGTGTGTCGGGATATGCGATCTGTCCGTCACCGGTTTGTTCCGTAATGATTACCCGTCCGAGGTGTTCAAGGTTAACCTGATGGCAGATCCCTGAATTGGGTGGAACTACCTTGAAGTTGTCAAAGTTCTTTTGCGCCCATTTGAGCAGGGCGTACCGCTCGCCGTTTCGTTCGTATTCTTTTGCCACGTTCCCGGCAAGACTTTCCGTGGTTCCGGAATAATCAAGCTGAACCGAGTGGTCCGCCACCAGCTCGACAGGGACTACGGGATTGACCCGTTCAGGATCCCCGCCCATTGCCTGCATCGCGTCCCGCATCGCGGCGAGATCGACCACTGCCGGAACACCGGTGAAGTCCTGCATGAGTACCCGAGCGGGATGATACGGGATTTCCACCGGTTCTTCATAGGTTTTTTTCCAGCCCAGAATGTTCGCGAGGTTTTCTTCCGTCACCGTATGGTCATCCTGCTTGCGGAGAATGTTCTCGACGAGAATACGGATGGAATAGGGGAGCCGCTCAATCGAACCGCCGTACGCCTTTGCCGCTGCCTGAATGTCGTAATAGCCAATCGAGGAATCGCCTGCAGAAAAATTCCTGATATACTCCCGATTTGTCATGTGAGCCTCCTGGTAACGGTACTCTTAATGCTACGGCTCATTCAGCATTTTTTCAAGTAAAAGCGTCTGTTTCCGGAGGGTCCCTGCATTGTGATAACACCGAAAAATGACTATAGTTGGTATATGCTTTTCAACAGGAAGAGAAAGAGGATGAAATGCATTTTGATATTGCGACCATAGTACTGGTAACTGTAAATATTTAGTTTATATGCACCGCCCTTGATTCAGCTGTTCCGATTCGCTACTCTGTTTGTATGACCTTTCAGCTTTCACTCAGTAATCTGCTCACCAAGGCCGCACGGGAGGTGACGCGCCGCTATCAGCGTGAGGTCGCACCGTACGGAATAACTGCGTCCCAGGCGGGGTTGATCTTTTTCCTTGAAAAAACCGGTCCAACCTGTCAGGTGCGGCTAGCGCAAATCCTTCATCTCGATAAAACCAATGTCAACGCGATGGTCAGGAAACTCGAACAAGCAGGTTTCCTGGTCCAGGAACGTGATGAGGACGATGCGCGAAGGAGTCGTATTGCGCTTACGCCAAAGGGAAAGAAACTTGCCGTCAAGCTCGGTGATGTTGACCGGAGGGTTGGCGACGAGTTCAACGCCCTCGCGGGAAGCGCCGAAAATGAAACGATCATCCGGGAGTATCTGGAAAAGATAGTATTCCCCTCGAGTGATCAGGGCGAAGAATAGCGGATTCGTCAGTTTTATATTGACATTCTTCAGCCGGTTAGTTAGTATGCAAACCAACTAAAAGGAGGCCGGGATGAATAAAGAAGAATGTATTGCTTTCATGAAGAAATTCCCGAATTTTCAGCTTGCCACGGTTGATTCGGACGGTCAGCCCAGAACCCGGGGCATGTTCCTGTATACGGCCGATGAAGACGGACTGGTCTTTCATACCGGTTCGTTCAAGAAACTCTATACCGAACTAACCGCGAATCACCGTATCGAGGCCAGCTTCTTTGACCGGGAAACCATGACGCAGCTCCGTGCCGCCGGAATCGCGGAAGAAATTGACGATGCCGATTACCGGAATACGGTGGTCAACGCACCGGGCCGCGAATTTCTCAAGCCCATGATTGCCGCGAAAGGTCTAGAATCCATACGTATTTTTCGGGTCAGGAATCTCCGGGTAACGGAGTGGGGCTTCGCGAGCAACTTTGTGTATCCCAAACCGGAAACGGTGTTTTAAATTCCCGGGCTGTCAATCCGAGTCCCGGAATTGTTTTCTCCCTGGTCATTTTTCCCCGAGGTTTCGTTGTGCTACGATACCCGGGCCTGGGGAAGCACAATGACGAAGCGGGCGAACTGGCCCTCGTTTTCGGCCGTGATGGAGCCGGAGTGCAGGTCGACGATTGCTTTCGCGATTGAAAGACCCAGGCCGAATCCGCCGCCCGGACGGGCCGTATTGCCACGGTACATGCGGTCGAACATCCATTCAATGTCGGCTTCCGGGATATGTCCCGTATTCTCGATCGTGATGTGCACGTCGCTGTACCGGGTGGAAAGCAGGACGCGGATAGCGCCTCCTTCTTCGCTGTGCTGGAGCGCGTTCTGTACGATGTTTGAAACGCAGCGCTGCATGAGCAGTTCGTCCATGGAAAAGGTGACGGTCTCACCCGAACACTCAAGCGCGATGCCCGCCTGCTCGCAGAGAAAGAGAAACCGTTCCCGAATATTGTCCAGAAATCCCCGGGAGGCTATGGGCGCGCGCTTGATGCGCATCTCGGGGGATTCATAACGGCTCAGTTCCTGCAGGTTCCGCACGAGCGCCTCAACATGGTTCAGTTCGGAATGCAGCCGCTCCAGCCGCTTCGTACTCGTGTCCAGTACGCCGTCCACCATCGCCTCGAACTGGCTCTTGATCGCCGCGATCGGCGTTCTCAAGTCGTGCGAGATGTCCTGCATCCATTGACGGCGGAGCCGTCCTTCACGCTCAAGACGACGCTGGAGCGTTTCCGCGGACCGCGCGATGAGCGTGAGTTCCCGCGTACCGGATTTCGGGAACGCTACGTCGTGGTCGCCGCCGCTGATGGAGACAATGCCCGCCGCGAGTTCCTTGGTTTCGCTCGAGAACGAGGTGGAGAACACGAGGGATACCGCGAGCGCGAGGCCAACCGCGATAAGTATGCCGATGGTGATTGCGTCGCGCATGGTTTCAACGAATTGCCGGTTCGCCTTGTATGCGAGGAAGTCCGCGCTGTCAACGGAAAGATAGGCTATAACGGTCGAGCCATCCTTGATCGCGAGCGGCGGATTCCGGTTGAGCAGAGACTGCGCCGTTCGTCCCTCCGCCTGGAGGTCCTGCGCGCGGATGCGTCGGCCTTCCTCTATGAGCAGGACTGGCCGCTTGTTCTCGTCGAAGACGTACACGAAGAGGGAGTCGGTCATGTAGGGAAGGAGCGTCGCTTCGAGCGCGGATTCCGTGAAGCCTCCGTTCAGGCGGTGTGCCTTAGAAATCATCGGGACGAGAATCGTCTCAAGGTCTTCCTTCTTTTCCCGGTTCCAGTTCATGATGGATGCCTTGATGGCGAAGCCGGTCATGAGCGACATGATGACGAGCACGACCAGCGAGGTCGCAAGGAGACCGGAGATGAACCGCCCGCGGTGTGCTGAGCCGTTTCAGGTGCGGGGAATCGACGGGACCGGGTTTTCGGGGATTGTAAATCCTGCCGGCAAATCGGCGGGTTGTACTTTCTGCCAGAACTGGTTCCGGCCGAACGGACCAATCTTGCCGCGGACCATGAGCTCGCCCCTGGCGGCGTCGTAACTGATTTCACAGCCGTACACCTTTCCCTTGGCGGGGTCGCAGATCTTTCCCTTTGCCCATTTGTCCCCGCGCGGTTCCATGTCCCAAATCATGTCCAGTCCCGAGTAAAACGGTTTATCCGGCATTTCCTCCGCACGTTCTGTGGGTTTGTCCCAGGTGTCTTTGGGGAGTTCGTTATCGTCGAGGGTCATCACGATTCTGCCATACAGTGTATCCTGATACTTGTAGACGAGGATTACGGACTTTGCTTTGCCGGTCTCGTCATCAATGGTCTTCCATAATCCGAATACATCATTCAGACTCTGGGCGAATAACGGAACAGCCAAAAGGTTCAACAGAAAAACAAGTCCTGTCATGGTTGCTTTTTTCATGGAACGCTCCTCATCAGTAGTTTTTACTATTGTAATTTGCCCGGCCGGGAAAAGCAACGATAAAATGATGATTCAGGAATGAGGCACAACGACTTTCGCGGGTCGATATCCATCGGCGGGAGCCACCCGCAAGAGAGACTTACCGGGGCGAATTCGTGACCGGAATGGTAAATGAACTGCGCCCGGTCATGGCGCGGAGCACGTCTTCAAGCTCATCCTTGAGAACCCAGTAATCGGGGAGTACGCCGATTCCCTCGCCGGCGGAAAACGAGGTATCGATAACAATCGCGTCCGGCAATAGAACAGGAACCTGGCTGTTTGGCAGCACATACAGCTGTCCAGCGTCAAAGGTATGAATCCCGGCACTGTTTTCCCCGATGATGGTTACATTCGGAATGCTGCGGATGGCACAGAGCAGTTCTGCGGATGACGTGCTACAACGGTCGATAATGATGATAACCTTCCGCGTGTTTTCAACCGGTTTGGCGGCCTCGGCACGATAGCTCAGGCGTTCCCATCTTCGTACCGGATTATTCTTCTGATTGTCGACTTCCAGTTGCGCTGCCTTGCGGACATTTCGGTCGGCGTCGGAATTTTCTTTCATGTCCCATATGTCTTGAAGTCGGGCTTGTGTCGTTCCAGGGGAATACAGTTCTGCCATATCAGGTCTGAAATTGGTCACTTGCCGTTTGAACAGGATAGCCGGAACAAGGGATGAGTAATAATTATATCCGCCAAAATTATTCCGGAGATCTATAATGGCGGTATCTCCCTTGTCAAGCATTCTGATATGACGTTCAACTTCTTCAAGCCGCTCTCGTCCCTCCGGCGTAACAAGGCCATTCTCGCCCATTGCGCTAAAATTGGGAATGCGGAGATACACCACGCCGTCCGTCAGGGAATATACCGGAACCTCCGGTCCCGGTAGGATCATGTCGGGTGCTACCGGCACCTCGACCATTTCTTTTTTGAATTTGAGTGATAGCGTGTTCACCGGTGTTCGGGAAAGTGTTCCAATCCGGTACCTGTTTCCATCGTCCGAATATATTCGGAAGAGATGTTCTTTAGGGCCGCGGTATCGGTCGCCGGGAGAAACGCCGTCAACGGACGAGGCGTCGACCAGGTATTTTCCATTCTTTCTGGATACGGTTATCCCGGAATAATAGAACGTTTTGTGTTGGTACGGTCCCAAGCCGGGAAGCATGAAACTGAAATGTCCGTCCTGAACACCGGAAAGGGCTATGGATATGATCTCTTTGAATTCGTTATACGAAAGCGTTTCGCTATCCAGCTTTTGGATATAAGCCTGAGCATGGTCGAAGTTCTTTTCAAAATTGACACCAAGCTTTTCTTGCTGGTATTCATATCCTGCGTACGATGTTTCAATGAGATACTTGAAGAAGTCAAGATCGGCCAGCGCCTGTTCTTTCGTTACAGACGTAATGGTATCAATATACCGCCGTGTGGGAACTTCCCGATACTCAACAGCATGCTCCTGTTCAAACCAGTGCGGCATCCAGGAGCTGCGCGCGCAGGAGACAAGAAAGGAAAAGGCCAGGACCACAAGGGGAAATTTTTTCAGAAACCGTTTCATTTACAGGTCCTTGTATACAACTGGAATGGTTACACCGGTTCGTTTCCGGATTTCCTCACGGATGATATTTGCCGTTCGGCTTTTGTCGTCAATTGAATGTGCTTCAGTCGTCCTTCCCAAAATGTTCAACTTCTTGTTTTTGGAAACAAGGAGAATCCTGTTTGTTCT
>ENA-UPXM01006011-UPXM01006011.1-activated-sludge-metagenome-genome-assembly--contig:-NODE-6011-length-11472-cov-4.860997_pt1 | contig 11472 bp, 8 predicted proteins | sample MGYA00238178_ERZ772708 | MGnify/ENA primary metagenome ERZ772708 (study PRJEB29002, sample SAMN05720212) | activated sludge metagenome | isolation source: anaerobic digester from wastewater... | reverse complement strand
AAAAAACGGAGGCGTGTTCCGAACTGGCTAAGGGGCCGGTCTCGAAAACCGGTGAGCATATTTGCTCGTGTGGGTTCGAATCCCACCGCCTCCGCCATCTCATTTTTGCCAACTTATAAAGAGGTGATACGGGTTATGGAGTTTTTATTACGAGCTTTCGCGGCGCCGGATACGGCGGCGGGAGCCGGAGCGGATTCCGCTGCCGCCCCGGCGGGCGGATTGGGTTCTTTTGGCTTGATTATCTGGATCGTCGTACTATTCGCGATGTTCTACTTTTTGATCATCATGCCCCAAAGAAAACGGGATAAACAATACAAAACGATGATGAACGAACTGAAGGTTGGGGACAAAATCGTCACTATCGGAGGAATCATAGGAAAGGTCGTTTCGCTGAAGGAACAAACGGTCGATATACAAACCGCCGACACCAGATTAGAAATCACCCGCCGATCGATCTCCGCAATCCTTGGGAAATCTACGAAAGACCCTAACGAAGCAGTACAACGCCAATAATTCAGTTAAATTACGGTAAGGGAAAGAGAGGGGAAGGTCTTTGAAAGCGGACAGAATACGTTTGTTTTTTGTTGTCGTGATTTTGATCGTCGCCCTGGCGTCGATCTTTTGGCCGAATAAGAGCGAAGCGTTCCTGGATTCCAGCATCAACATTTTCTTTCAGAACATACGGTTAGGCTTGGATATTCGTGGGGGAACCCGACTAGACTACCGCGTCGTGGTCCCGAAAGATATAGAGAGAAGCGCGGGTACGATCGCGGATGAAGTGGTCGTCGTCGTTCGCCAGCGTTTGGATGCGGCCAACTACACCGAGGCAGTCGTTTCCAAAATCGGCGGCGAAGATGCCCGAATACGCGTCGAGATACCGGGGATAGACGACCCGACGATCGCCGAACGCTTGGTCGGAAAGAAAGGGCAGCTCTATTTCGGAGAGATTTTGGAGCAACAGACTGCCGCCACGATGCCGGACAAGCGCATCGGCATCAAATATGCGAACGCGTTGTGGGTTCCATCGAAGGATAAAACCCCGAACAACGAGCGAGTCTGGTATCTCTTGAACCCGTACGTTACCGTCGGCTCGCAAAAGCTTTACTTGGGCGGTTCGGAAATCAAGAACGCCAAGGCCTCCGTCGATACCCAAAAAGGAGGGTTTAAGATCGATTTGGAATTCACCGCGAAGGGCACCGAACTGTTCGGAAAGATCACCGCTGCCTTCGTCGAACAGCAACTGCCGATCGTTCTGGACGATGTGGTGCTGGTGGCTCCGCAGGTGATGTCGGCGATTCGGAGTTCCAACGCCGAAATCTCAGGTCGCTTCACCGCTCAAGAAGCGATGGAGTTGGCCGCACTTATAAAAAGCGGTAACCTGCCGGCGGACCTTCAAAAGCTGGAAGAAAGAACCTTGGGGCCAACCTTGGGTCGAGATATCATCACGGTCAGTTTGATCGCCGGGATGTTCGGGCTGTTGATCGTCCTCGTTTACATGATCGTCTTCTACGGGCTGAGTGGTTTCATCGCCGACCTGGCGCTGATCTACAACACCGTCCTCATCTTAGGCGCGATGGCGCTCGGTAAGTTCATTCTCACCTTGCCTGGTATCGGAGGTATCATCCTCACCTTTGGAACGGCTATAGACGGCAACATCATCATCATCGAACGGATCAAAGAGGAGATACGTGCCGGAAAGACGGTATTGAACGCGATTACCGCCGGTTACTCGAGATCATTCTCCGCGATATTCGACTCCAACGTGACCTCGATCCTGGCGGGAGTCGTCCTCTACTATCTGGGTACCGGTACGATAAAAGGGTTCGCCACCACCCTGATCATCGGTATCCTCGGAAGCATGTTCGCGACTCTGGTCGTTTCTCGCGTGCTCACCAATATGGTCTCCTCCAAACTACACTTTCGGGTAAGCAAGGAAATCGCGAAAGCGGGTGACGTGAAATGAGTATAAAAACCTTCGATTTTTGCGGGAAAAAGAAGATATTTTTCGCCATCTCCCTGACTCTGATTGCGATATCGCTGATCTCCATCTTCACGCGGGGATTTAACTTCGGGGTGGACTTCTCTGGCGGAACGGAGTTGATCTTCAAATCCAATCGGGATATGACCGTGGCCGCTTTTAGAGAACAGATCGGCGGGATAGAAAAAGCCCTGGCGGCGGCCAATATCTCTAAGCTCTCTCAAATGGGGGATCAAGAACAAAACGAGTATCGGTATTCCGTTACGACCGTGCTGTTCTACGAATCCGATCAGAAGCAACAGCTGGAAGGGTTAGCGCGGGAGAGCGGATTGGAGATCGAAAGCTACAACTCCGTCAGCGGGTTCGCGGCCGAAGAGCTCCGAAGCAAAGCCATCTGGATCGTGATCTTCGTTTCCGCTATATTACTCGTTTACATTACCTTCCGCTTCCGTTATGAGTTCGGCATCGGCGCGATCCTGGCCTTGCTCCAAGACGCCGTGATCACCCTCGGCTTCTACTCCCTGTTCCAGATACCGTTCGACGTGTCCGTGGTCGCAGCCATCCTGACCTTGCTGGGTTACTCGATCAACGCGACGATCGTCATCTACGACCGCGTCCGGGAGAATATGCGGCTGATGCGGGGCAAAGGCATAGCGGAGATCATCAATACGAGTATTTGGCAAACGATGACCCGAACGGTGCATACGAGCATGACGACCTTCATCGTCGTCTTCTTCCTCTTGGTGTTTGGCGGAATCAGTCTGAGACCCTTCGCTTTCGGGCTCACGGTCGGCGTGGTCGCGGGAACCTACTCCTCGGTCTTCATCGCTTCTCCTCTGATCTCAGGTTTTCTCCAAGGCAAAAAGAAGAAGTCCTATTCCTGATAAAAGGTATCCATAAAAAAAAGACGCTGATCCAGCGTCTTTTTTTTGGTCCCCGGTAGGGGTCTATTGGGCTTTCGACCGAAGGGCAAATAGAAGAGCACGAAAATACACCCCTCATAAAAAATTAGGCGGACGATTGTCCGCTTAAATGTGAGGGGTTCATTCTCTTTACACTATTTAGACTGAACCCCTTCGGAAAAGTTCAAAGTGTTTTGCAGGAAAGAACGAATATATTGGTAAACATATGGCTACGGAATTATTTCGATGCTATTCATATAAGGGATCAAGCGTTTTGGTACCGTGATCGATCCATCGGGGTTCTGATAGTTCTCCAGAACCGCGATCAACGTACGGCCGACGGCCAGACCGGACCCGTTCAGGGTGTGGACGAACTCCATTTTGTTTTGGGCGTTACGGTAGCGCATATTCCCGCGTCGGGCCTGAAAATCCGTGTCGTTGCTGCACGAAGAGACCTCGCGGTACTTCTGGTAGGAGGGAAGCCAGACCTCCAGATCGTAGGTCAGCGCCGCCCCGAAACCGAGGTCGCCGGTGCATAGGAGAACGACGCGGTAAGGAAGCTCCAGGAGCTGTAAGATCCTCTCCGCATCCGCGGTCAGTTTTTCGAGCTCGTCGAAGGAGGTTTCGGGAGTGGTGTATTTGACCAATTCCACTTTCTCGAACTGATGGACCCGTATCATCCCACGCACATCCTTGCCGTAACTCCCGGCTTCGCGGCGGTAGCAGGAGGAGTAGGCCACGTATTTCAAGGGTAGCTCTTTCTCAGAAAGGATCTCGTCGCGGTGCATCCCGGCGAGGAAAATCTCGGCGGTAGGAATCAGGAAAAAATCGTCGGGGTCGGTCCGATAGGCCTCCTGTTCGAACTTCGGTAACTGCCCGGTTGCGAACATACTTTCGCGTTTCACCAGATGCGGCACGTTGACTTCGACATAGCCGTGTTCACGCGTGTGCACGTCCAGCATAAAAGAGATCAACGCCCGATTGAGGGTTGCCACCTTGTCCTTCAGCACGACGAAGCGCGATCCGCTGAGTTTGGAAGCGCGCTCGAAGTCCATCATATTCAGGTTGGAACCCAGATCCCAATGCGGTAGGGGTTCGAAATCGAAAACGCGCGGCTCTCCCCAGCGGCGGACCTCGACGTTATGGTTTTCATCCGTGCCCCGGGGAACCTTATCCGAAGGAATATTCGGGAGGAGAGAAACGATCGCCTGTTGTTGGGATTCCAACTGCGCGAGTCGCTCGTCATTGGCTTTGATCTGGTCGCCGATGGCCTTACTTTTTTCGACCCAGTGCGAGACGTCGGCCGATTTGTTTTCGGCCTTCTGCTTCGCGACCAGCTGGGATAGCGTGTTGCGCTCGGCCTTCAACGCGTCGGTTTGAGCGACCCACTCCCTTCGTTGCGCGTCTAAGGCCAAGATTTGGTCAACCAAATCGGGGTTGTCGTTTCTTATGGACAAGGCTTCTTTGATGTGGTCCGGTTCTTTTCTTATTTTTTTAATATCGATCATCCCACCCTCTCCTTCCTGTCGCTTGCGCGAAACGCCCGACAAGTTTTCAGATGTCGCGCGCTATTATAGCATATCGGCTTGCGCCTTATTTTTCCTTTTTCCGCAACCAGAGTTGGTTCGGAGATTTCTCCATCCTCGCTTCCCTGAGGAAAACGCCTTCTTTGGCATCTCGAAGATCTTCAACGGTATAGAAGGCTTTAGGCTCGAAGCGGTGTATGATCTGCACCGCCATAGCGATTTCTTTTCTTCTCACGATCGTGTACAAGATCTTCACCGGCCCCTTGCTGCCCCATCCGTCGGCTACGGTCACCCCGAAACCCGCTTGTCTCAAGGCGTTCACCAAGGGTAGCAGGTCATTTCCGGAGATCATCCGGATACAGGCCTTCCCGATGGCGAGCTTGTTTTCGATGACCATCCCCAGGTAGTTGCCGGTTGCGAACCCGGCCGCATAGGCCACCATATAGAAGGGGTTGTCCACACGAGCCATCAATTGACTCATCACGGATATCCAGATGAAGACCTCGACAAACCCAATGATGGGGACGATAGCGCGTCTTCCTCGCGCGATTAAAATGATCCGCAACGTTCCCATCGACACGTCCAGTACCCGGGCGGAAAAAATTAAAGCGGGTAAGACGACCCAGTGAAAAACCTCGGAGTCTATGAACCCTCGCCAATCCACAGCCGTTCTCCTCTCTCTATCCCCTTTTGGGTGATTATAACACAATCATTTCACACTTTTACCGGCTGATGTGTGTCAAGCTATGGGGTGTAATCAAGAAACAAGGCCAGAATCGATCGCGCGATTTTTAGCCCACATAGTCATCGCGGCGTAAGCGCTTCTTCTTTTCGCGACGGCGCGATACGTTTTTGAGAGGGCATAAGGCGGATCGCGGGGTCGTAAAAACCACTTACCCCGCGATGAACCTCTTAGTTATGCCACTCCATAACTTGACTCACACTACCGACTGATGGCCTTTGGGAAGGCCGAACTACTGGGAACACCCTGGGAAGGCCGAACTTTAGTTCAGCATGTCTTTTCTATAAACACACAAAAGAGAAAAAAGAAAGTTTTGCGCGTTAACCAAAACCCCAAACCCGTTCCCAGGGGAACCCGGCGCGCGTGGCGTTCCCAGCCGCTTCCGTCTGTTCATTGACAAACCGTCACGGAAACCTGTAGAATTGGATCATTCGGTACATCATAGGGGGTGTCGGTATCCTGACCCGTCGTTTGGTATGCGTCCTCTTTTTCATCTTGTGCCTTTCTTTTGCCTTTGGCCATCCACAGATAGAATACCGCCTATCGCGCTTGGGTTACGAAGACGGGGCGGATCTATACGGCGTTCATTCGCGCATCGCATTTTTCTTTCCAAGACCGTCCATTCCAACGGATACGGCGTTGACTATCCGCCTACGCTACGCATACACCGACTTGGCGGGACCCAAGACTATGGTCACCTTTCTTGTCAACGGACGCCCCATCGCCTTGAGAACGCTGCCTAACCGGGTGGGCGAGCTCACGGTCTCCCTGCCGATGGAGTGGGTTCCCGGCTGGCAAGGCCTGACCGTAGAGGCGCTGGTCACACTGGATTACTCCGAGTGTGACAACAAACCGTTGGCAAAAGAATCCCTTTGGTTTTCGATCGAGCCCGAAACGACCTTCTCCTTTACGGGAAACCATGCACCGCCGAAGACGATCGTCGATTTCTTTCGGGCTGGAGGGTACGCGTCGCCATTGCGATTGGCCTTAACCGAGTACACGTCCTCGTCGTTGAAAAGTCTGTGTCAAACCAGCCTGTTGCTCGGGTATTTGTCCAAAGGGCTGAAAAAAGAGGTCTCCCTCGTTTCCTCCCTACCTGACGCGGGACACGGGGTATTGTTCAAACCGGGGGCGGGAATACGGTTGAACGGCAACACGCTGATCGTAGGGGACGACGCGGCCCGTTTGTTATCCTCCGATACCTTGCCGCTTCTGGCTTTTCAATCTGTCGATTGTCCATCTATCGGCCCCGAACCTCCTCCCTTAAAGCAGATCACATTCGAAGCATTGGGATGGGTGGACCAAACCGTCGAAGTGGTCTATACGGCCGAACAGACGTTGGGGTTCTCGGCGGACGCGTTCGGTGGCATTCCGCAATCCGCGGTTCTCGAGCTCGAGGTATCCGCGGCCCATTTCGAGGAAGAGGAGACGGTGACCCTCGCCGTCTTTCTCAACGATCGGTTAGTCGGATCGATGGCGCTTGATATAGAAACTCCCGTGAAAACCGCCTTCATCCCCTTGCCGGCGGAAGATTTCCACGGCTACAATCACCTTCGATTTGAGGCTAAAAAATATAGAGGGGAGTGTAAAAGCGTCGGTTTGGAGATACAATCCGACTCCCTTATACGCTGGGAGTCCGTGGAGCCTATGGTCCAAGCGCGGTTTTATGACTTTCCATACTTGCTTTACGGTAAGACCGGGATCGTAGTCTCTACGGTTTCGAAGGAGACGGCGTCTATCCTTTCGACGATTATGATGAAGAAGGGAGAGGGTTCGCTCCGAACGACCGCCCCCGAGCTGTTCACGCCCAACGAGGTCAAAGAGAAATCTCCGCCTTTCCAACGATGCGACTCCTTCTTCTTCCTCATAGACGAGACGGAGGTCGACCGCTTCTTCCCTGAAATTCGGATTCACCCTGGGTTGCGGCTCATACATCCGAAGACGGGATCAGTGATGTTCGCTCCGGACGCAACCGCCTCTTATGTTTTGTTGTTTGTGGGCCAATACGAAGGCAAGCCGGCGCTTCTAGGCGCCGTTCACGGGGCGCCTACGTTGTTTGAAAACATCACGGAAACACAATGGCGCCGGCTAAAACAGGCGCCCGGCAACTTGGCGCTGTTGACTGAAGACGGGCAAGTGGTCAGTTTTACCGTCGGCGACGCCTTATCGGTAGGGGATCCGGCGCTCACGGTCGAGCGGAAATTGGATCTCAGGCGTATTCTTTGGATCCTGGTCATCGTCTCCGCTCTCATCATTTTCTTGATCTCCTCTTATCGTAAAACCTCTTCCAACCGATGACGAGTGTAGAGAACGCCGAAAAGCGGGTTCTTCGCGGAGTGTGCTTGTGGACAAACGATTAGGCGCCGTATTGATAGAGATGGGGATCATCACGCCATCACAGCTGGAAGAAGCGTTGACGATTCAAAAACAGAAAGGCGGTCGCTTGGGCTGGCTGTTGGCGACTATGGGGTATGTCAGTCGGAACGATCTGTTTCGGGCGTTGAGCGCGCATTATGGCCTGCGTTTCGCCACCCCCGAACTCTCCCATCTTTTGGAAACGGTGGATATCGAGCTCGCCCAAAGGACCCCGAAAGAAGAGGCCCTACGGTTGCAAGCCCTTCCCTATCGGATAGAGAATCGGACGCTGATCCTTCTCAACGCCTACCCGGGTAATGAACAGACCGCTCTTTTCTATAGAACGCTTTATCAAGTCGATCGAGTAGAGGAATGGGTCGTTACGGACCTGGATATTTTCAACCTGGCCAAAAAGGTATACGGAGACCCTTTACTGAAAGAGGCGGTTTACGGTCTGTTTTTTCGAAATCCTGAAGAATCCGCTTACAGAGTTTTCACCTTTAGACAGTTTTCTTTCATCCTCGCGTCCCTCATCCTGCTGGGAATTATCACTGCCCTTTACCCCTTCGAGACGCTTCGGGCGTCGCTCTTCGTGATTCAAACGCTGTACGTGATCCTGATCGGATTCAAGTTCGTGCTCAGCCTGTTTGGAACGGTGGATGAGATCACCTATCGAGAGAAGCCCGATGAATATCAGAATTTGGAGGACAGCGATTTACCCGTTTACACGGTTTTAGTCCCTGTTTTTAGGGAACCGGAGGTGGTCGGAACCTTGATCGAGGCGTTGAAGAGACTGGACTACCCCGCCAACAAACTCGACATCATCCTATTGTTGGAGGAGGTGGACCAAGAAACCCTCGCTGCGGCGAAGGCAGCCGCGCCTCCCGCCAACTGGCGGTTTTTGATCGTACCGAAGTCCAAACCGCAAACCAAGCCCAAAGCCTGCAACTACGGCCTGCTGTTCGCCCGCGGCAAGTACTTGGTCATCTTCGACGCCGAAGACGTTCCTCATCCGGACCAGCTGAAGAAGGCGGTGCTGGCCTTTGAAGAGTCCGACGCGTCGACGATCTGTTTCCAAGCCGCGCTGAACTACTTCAACAAGGACCAGAACCTCCTGACCCAGTTGTTTACGTTGGAATACTCGTTCTGGTTCGACTATATGTTGCCGGGCCTATACAACCTCAACCTGCCGATTCCCCTCGGCGGGACGAGCAACCACTTCCGGGTGGACGCGCTGAAAAAAATCGGTGGGTGGGACCCGTTCAATACCACCGAAGACGCTGATCTGGGAATTCGCGCCGCCGCGGAGAAGTACAAAGTGGGGATCATCCGGTCAACCACCTACGAAGAGGCGACCTCGCGTGTCTGGAATTGGATACGACAACGTTCCCGTTGGATCAAGGGGTATATGCAAACGACTCTCGTCTATAATCGACGTCCGTTAAAGCTGATACAGGCGATCGGACTAAAACAGTGGTTGTCTTTCCAGCTGTTCATCGGAGGCACTCCGATTCTCTTTCTGATCAATCCGATCCTCTGGATTCTTTTCGGCGTCTGGATCGGTTGGAATCCACCGTGGCTCTCCGAGCTCTTCACACCGGCCCTGTTGTTCCTGTCGCTCTTCAATTTCCTGATCGGCAACTTTCTAGGCATCTATCTCAATCTCCTGGGGGCCTTCCGGCGGAAGTACTATTCGTTGACGTTCATCAGTTTGTTGAATCCCTTCTATTGGCTGTTACATTCCTTTTCCGCCTATAAAGCGCTTTGGCAATTGCTACGCAAACCCCATTACTGGGAAAAGACCCACCACGGATTCGCGCAACCGGAGCGGCGGAAGGAAGACGCGGCGTGAATCGGGTCACGCGGTTGCCGGTTTTGTTCCGATCGAGAACCTTCTGGGCGCTCTTTTTGTTGCTATTTGCCCTATACTGGTTTCTGAACCTGCGCTTTCAATCGGCCGCGCTGTATTCTCCCCACCAGCAATGGATTCGGTTTCACGCGAAATGGTTGATGCGCGTTTCTTTAGAGGGAATGCGTGCGGTTGACTTCGAAATCCCGCCGCTGAACTTGCTTTTGCATATCTTGCTCGTGTCGGATGCCCACCGCATCTTCCTTTCCGCGCTCGCCGGTTTTCTCGTCGCGTTTTTGATCCTGTATGGCTTGGCCAATGTCCGCACGAAGACCGTCAAGTTGTTGTGGAGCCTGTATTTGGCGCTTTCTCCCGCGCTGTGGTTTTCCTGCCTGTTTTTACCCGATTACGTCTTGTACCTGATTCTGTATTGCTTGGCCTTCTATTTCTTGTTAGAGTTTTCGGTAAGCGAACAGGTTTTCTATCTCTTCGTTTTTGGATTGCTGTTCGGATTAATGGGATTGATCCGCTTTGAAACCCTATGGATGTCGATCGTGGTCTTCGTCTATTTCCTGCTGCGCTATGGAAAACGAGGGCTGTTCCTCTATTATGCCTTGGCCGCTCTATTTCCGTTAGTCTCCTTGCAGCTTTCCTGGGTTTTCTTATCCCTGATCTTCAAAGGGGAGGCCGCCACGCTCCTGCGCCATTTGTACGTCGATCCTTTTTTTGCCTTTGCCGCCTTTTCGAACCCTATCGAGCAGTTTATGTTGCATATGACTTGGCCTTTCTTTTTCTTATACGCTGTGACCATCGTTCGGCTCGGGACCTATCGCGAGTTTTTCCGTTCCGCGCTCTTCTTTTCCCTACTGATCCCATTTTTATCTCCTTTCTTCCTGAAAATGACGGTGCAGGAGCTGTGCCCGGTCACCTTCGCGTCGCTTTTCATCATCCACTACCTGATCCTGTTCCCTTACATCGGCAGCTTGTTCAATGAAAAGCGTCAAAAGCTCTTCTACAGTGCGTTTTTGGTGGGGTACTTCCTATTCACCCTCTTCGCGTTCTCGGTAACGCCGGAAGAGCACGAGGCTCTCTTCTTTAAGCGACTTGGAGATGCGAACTATCCGATACCGGCCACTGCTGAATCGACGATCGGTGCGACGCTGTCGGGAAAACCGTTGATCGCGGACGAGAAATCCACCTACCTCGTGTTGCAGCATCGGTCGGACCTTGGAGGCATCATCCACCCGAATCACCCGCTATACTCTAGCGCGCTCTTCACTCCTTCTGCTTTCGCGAAGGCGATAGTAATGCGAAAAGGCGAAGACCGGGTCTATCGGGAGTACCTGAAAGCGGTTGAACGAGGGAAGGAGTTTGCCGGATTCGCGAAGGTTTGGGAAGACGACGCGTACTTAATCCTAGAACGAATACCGGACTCCTAAACCGATGCCTGGCATCGGGATCGAAAGCTCTGGAACGGCATTCACGATCAACGTCGCTTCGATAAAGACGTCCAACCGGTTTTTATTCCGATTCAACGGTATGGGGAAGATCACACCAACCGGCACCCGCAGCCCGAGGTTCCGAAGGTTTGAAAAGCAGAATCCGATCCCATAAAAAACTGGAATCCGATTCCGATTGATGATCAACCAGTCTCGGTTGAGCCATAAGATGTCCGTGTAAACCGTCATCCCACCGTTTTGGAGAAAAGACCATCCGAAGCCGAAGTCGAAACCCATCCCGTACTGAAATTCGTAGAGCGCAGTGCCGCCTGCTGGCTGCCCTAAGATGATCCCGGCAGAAAAATCTGAGTAGGCGAACACGGTGACGAAGCACAATCCTATTAAGCACAATCCGAACAATCGCATTCTCAACACATCGATCCCCTCGTAGGAAGTCACAGCAGATTTCGCTACACAGCCGCCATAGGGGCGGCTATCCGCGATTATACCACAGGTTTCGGTCTGACGAAGGGGCAGGTGTGGGTCAAACTATGAGGTGACATAACTAAGAGGTTTATCGCGGGGTAAGTGGTTTTTACGACCCCGCGATCCGCCTTTTGGTTTTAATACGCCGCGATGGTGCGCCTGGGAACGCCGAACTTTAGTTCGGCATGTTTTAGA